>Ga0315282_10012893_pt1 | contig 12706 bp, 11 predicted proteins | sample YL17G07_20_MG_FD_203693 | JGI IMG/M metagenome (GOLD analysis project Ga0315282, IMG submission 203693) | Sediment microbial communities from Yellowstone Lake, YNP, Wyoming, USA - YL17G07_20 | ecosystem: Environmental > Aquatic > Freshwater > Lake > Sediment | place: USA: Wyoming | collected... | reverse complement strand
AGCCGGTTCCGTTTCCACCGACAAGAGCTAATGCAGCAATATCAGTGTCTGTGCTCGTGTCCTGAAGTAAAACATCGGTATCAGAGAGTGCGGGCAATCCTAAAATGTCATCTACCTTGATGTGAAGTTTTACTGCCGGGTTATTTATGCCTATGCCAACTTTTGACTGGCCAACAGCAGTGTCTACCAAAAAAGCAGACCCTACGCTAAAATTATAGCTGTTTAATGTTACCTTGCCTGTTGAGCCACTATAAGGAACATATAATGTATCTGAATAAGTTTTGTTCCAGTTAGCATATGTTTCATTATACGTGCTAGTCCAGGTATTGTTATATGCCGTAAAGTTGGCAAACCAAGCTGGATCTGTTTCTGCGCGGCTCCAGTTTGTAATAAATCCGGAAGAATTATACCCTGCATAAGTTGCGTTATATGTAGAGCTCCAAGTATCATTATAAGCTGTGAAGTTAGCAAGCCATTGAGGTTCAGTTATTCCCGCATACAATGAATCAGCATATGTTATTGCAGCACTAGTCTGATTATATGCCCATGTGTTGTAAGTAGCATTATAAGTTGAGCTCCAGGTATCATTATATGCTGTGAAGTTTGCAAACCAATTAGGATCAGTTTCAGTTGATATGTAAGCAGGGATTGTAGTTGAATTGTAATAACTATTTGGATTGCTTATATCATAATAGAGTGTATCCGCATAAGATTTATTCCAACTTTCATAAGTTTCATTATATGTTGATGTCCAGGTATCGTTATAGGCTGTAAAATTGGCAAACCATTCAGGATCTGTTTCAGTAATAGCTGCTGGTGCTGCGCATTCAACGCCACCTGTTGTAGTATTAACTACAAACTCACTGCTAGGGCATTCTCCAACCCTCGCAACTGTTGATTCATTAGCAAGCCATTGAGGTTCATTTATTGGAGCATATAATTCATTTGCAAAAGACTGGTTCCAAGAGGCATTATCCCCCGCTAAACCAATTGAGGCATACAAAGTATCAGCATAAGTCTTATTCCAATTTAGCACCGTTGTAGAATTACCCAGCCATTGAGGCTCATCTATTCCAGCATATAATGTATCCGCATATGTCTTATTCCAACTCTCATAAGTTTCATTATATGTCGAAGTCCAGGTGTCATTGTAAGCAGTAAAGTTAGCAAACCATGCTGGATCTGTTTCAGTTGATATGTAAGATGGGATTGTAGTTGCATTATAATACCCATTTGGATTGCCTATATCATAATAGAGTGTATCTGCATAAGATTTATTCCAAGAGGCATTATCTCCAGCTAAATTAATCGAAGCATACAAAGTATCTGCATATGTCTTGTTCCAATTCAACACATCTGTAGAATTTCCAGACCAATAAGGATCAGTTTCTATTGTGACATATGTGGGAATTGTAGTCGCATTATAATATCCATTTGGATTGCTTATTCCGTAATACAATGAATCAGCATACGTTATTGCAGCACTAGTCTGATTGTAAGCCCAGGTAGCATATGTTGAGTTATATGTATCTGTCCAGCTTGATGGCGGGGAATTATAACCCGCCCACCATACAGAGCTGTTGACATCCCAGTCTCCTTGATTAGCAATATAAGCAACTGCAGTAGAATTTCCAAACCAATTTGGATCTGTTTCGGCTCCTCCTGGAGGAACAACGCATTCAACTCCAGATGCTGTTGTGTTCATCACAACTTGCCCATCAGGACAGTTTCCAGTTCCAGCTTTGGCGTCATATGTTAAATTATATGTTGAGCTCCAAGTGTCATTGTATGCTGTGTAATTAGCATACCAATAAGGATCTGTTTCGGATACACTGCCTCCTGAATCACATACAATCTTTCCAGTTGCAGCATCGTAAGTGCAATATTTAGTATCTGTTAATGTTCCTGTGAAATTTGTTATATTGCTAAAGTATAGCGTATCTGCGTAAGTCTTATTCCAACTTGCATAAGTTAGATTATATGTAGAAGTCCAGCTATCGTTGTATGCTGTGAAATTGGCAAACCAATTCGGATCAGTCTCAGCTCCCCCTAAGTCATTTGCACATTGCCATGCAGAAGAAGTGCTGTTCCATTTCAAGACCTGATCATCACCGCATGTCGTTAGCAGGCGGAATACCTTGCCAGATAATTCAAGGCCAGTTCCATTTGCATAAGCAGTCCTTGAATCTATTGTTGCGTTAAGAACAGTGTCATTCAGGTAAATTGCAGTTGTATCATTATAGAGATATATGCCTCCTGCAATAAGGCCACCACCAATGCCTCCACCAATATCATCAGTTTCGCAGCTTACACTGCCGTTCGCATTAACTAATCTTATTGAACTTCCTGCAGGGCAGGATCCTATCAAAGAGAAATTGAAATATGAAGCATTATTTATCAGGCCTAGAGGAGACTGGAATTCCAGCCTGTCAGCTCCACTGAAATTAAGATTTTCTCCATTAATCTCATAATCTTTCCAATAGCTGTTGCCATATTCCAAGCTTGAGTTAGTCATAACATTCCAGGAGCCATTGATTATTGCATTGGCGAAAGTATAGTTGTATAACGGGGCTCCTCCTGTTGAAGCAGTATACACAAGTATTGTCAAGTTTCCTAATGCCAAATTGTTTCCTGTTGAAATTTCCTTTACATCTGTTCCCTGGTCAGACAAAAGTACTGCTGTTGCAGAGGTTGCACTGAATAGTATTGCCAGCATTAATGCAAGGCCTATGGCAAATTTCATCTTGCAGCCTCCTTCTTGGACAAGCTCCACCAAATCCAGACGCCTTTACCGCTGCCGACAAACTTCCCCTTGATTAGGCCGTTGCCCCTTAAATTAGTCAGGCGATAGAAGATTTTTGTTCTTGTAAATTTTTTTAGCTTCTCTTCTATTTCCTTTGTTTCCAGGGGCTCCCTCGATAAATTCACTATGGCTAGGATAGAGGTAGCCAGCCAGTCCTCCTTTCGCAGCATCAATATACATGGGTGGATTTATTTATAAAGCTTTCCGTTAACCTTTCTATTAAGGCTACTATACATATATAGATATATTTATGGATAGATACTAATAAGCTAGCAAAAATTAACAGGCAAAATTTCCAGAATCTGCTTTTAATTATGCGCGTATACAAACAGTAATTTGCCTTTCTCTTTCTTGTCAAGCCTTACAAATCCAAATCTTTCAAATTGTATTATATCGCCAATCTTCAGCTTTTCAGCATTTTTTTCCGCGAAGCCAGTCTCTATTTTCCCGTCTGGCATCAGAACTTCTGTCTTAACAGAAAAGCCAGTCGGAACCCAGGTTATTCTTGGTATATCCTTATTCTCTACAGATGTAAAGTCAGCTTTATTATTCAGTTTTATGTTATACAAATGCATAAGCCTTATTTCTTTGCTTTTCAAGTTTGCAAAATCATTTTTAGAGATGTAAAATTTATCCCCAACTTTTACTTTTTTCATTTCCTTGTCATTGCTAGGATGCATTTTTACTTCAATTTCCCCGACTTTAGGAGCATTTCGAATTTCAATTTCAACAGGATTTGGAATAAAGGAATACCTGTGTGCAATTGGATCTATTAATTTTCTGTTAAATGCATACAGGTTTTCAATCGGGACAGTAATATCTGTCAGGTTAGGCCCAATTGAGCGGATGAGATCCATTATAGCATGCGGCTGGAAACCTCTTCTTCTCAGAGATTGCAGGCTCCAGGTTCTTGGGTCATCCCAGCCTGTAAATTCTCCTGATTTTACCTCTTGTTGTGCTTTGGATTTGCTGAGCTTCACGCCTTCAATTTGCATAAGTCCTGTGTGCATTAAAACTGGAGATGGCCATTTGAAGATATTCCAGATGAATTTGCACATCTCGGATTCCATCATTAGTTCCTTGCCCCTGAAAACATGCGTGATGTTTAGAAGATGGTCATCAATTGCCCAGCTGAATTCCAGCATTGGCCAGACCTTATATTTCATTCCGACTTTCGGATGTTTTCTCTCGGAAATCCTGAACAAAACCCTGTCTCTAAATGCTGGATTTGGGTTCTTCATGTTTGTTTTCAATCTCAAAATTGCCGTGCCTTCCTTGTATTTGCCGGCTAACATTTTTTCCCAAAGTTCCAAATTTTCTTTTGCAGATTGCTTCCTGTGTTTGCATTCCAGGCCTTTTGCACGATTATCCCGCAGGATATCTGCAGGACATTCGCAGATATAAGCAGAACCTTTCTGGATTATTTCTTTTGCATATTTATAATAAATTTCAAGCCTGTTTGATTTGTAAAGTATGGGGCCGTCCCATTTTATTCCGAGCCACTTGAAGCCATCAGGAATCAAGTCATAAGATTCAGGCGTGATTGCTTTTGCTTCAGAGCCGATAGTATCATCCATTACAAAAAGCAGCTTGCCTTTGTATTTTTCAGCATAAAGTGCATTAAGGCCGTAAGTTTTTGCATTTCCAATATGCAATGCCCCTGATGGAAATGGTGCAAGCCTCATCACAACTTTTCCAGTTTTTGCATTCTGCAAATCAGGCAGTTCCTTTTCTTCTTCCGTCTTTGTTTTTTTCTCGAAGAATTCAGGATAAATTTTCAGCAGTTTTTCCTCCTGCTGTTTGATTGTTAATTTGTTGATTTCAGAAATAACCCTGGCGATTTTCGGGGCAAGCTCCTTTAATCTTGATTTGATTTTAGGGTCTTCGGAAATCAGTTTTCCTATAACAGAGCCTTGCTGGGCCTTTCCATTATACTGGAAAGCATTTGCCAGGACAAACTTCTCTATCAATGAATCAAGGTTACTGGCCATAGTGGAACTCTATAATTTCCAAATATAAGGTTTGCCTAGTAACAGAAAGTTTTTATGATTAACCTTTCTCTTTTATTCGATGGATGACCTAGAATTAGAGCCAATTCCCAAAAAGAAGGCCAAGAAAACAAAGGCTGAAATTGAACTGGAAAAAATGCTGGCAGAAGCAAGAGTTGCGGAAGCAAAGCAGGAACTCCAAACGGCTGAAAGTAAGCCGGAAAAAGTAATTCAACAGCCCAAGCCGGCAAAAGAACCGCAAAAGCAGCCTGAAGAAAAAAGCGATGTCCTAAAATGGTTTTTCATTGGATTAATTGTTGTTTCTTTAGTTGGCGGATATTTAATTTACAGCCAATTGCATCCAAATACAAATATAATTACCCCAACAACAGGATTAGCGATTTACAATCCGCAGAATCTGCTGACAGGCTGGCAATTAACTTCGTCAGGCATAACTCTCGCTGAAATGGATCCTGCGCTCAGGACAGAAATGATGTCACAGGGTATTGCCGATGTTGCAGTCTGGGAATTCAGCAAAATCAAAAGCGATGAAAAATTATATTTCTGGACTAGAATCTACCAGAATAATGAAACCCGCAATAAATATGATTATGTTTTCAATGGCCCAATGGTCTGGCGGGAGGGAGCCAGGGCTAATATAGCAATCGGAGATGAGGGACTAGTCGGTATTTACAGATTAACCGGAAATGACCCGTTAATGGTTTATTTTGCAAAAGACAAGCAGATATGGTACATCGCATATTATAATTACGCCAATGAAAATGGCAGCGCATATAATGCTACAAATATGGATGCAGATAAGCAGTTCCTTATTGACCTTGGAAGAGAATTTTATACATCCTTCCAGATTGCTAACTGAATTTTCTGTAATCTCTATGGGTTTATCAAGCTTAACAGCTCATATTGTCTAAGGGGAACTGAAAGCTTTACAGACATTGAGACTTAACAAAAGTCGAGATTCAACAAAGTCCATAGTTTAGTTTAGTCTATAAAATTTTATAAACGAGTTTCTGTAAAGTAGTAGTATGTTATTTGACATCTTCAGAGCGAGAGTAGGCGTAGTTCTGCTGAATGGAAATAATATTCTTTTAATCAGAAATGTAAAGCAAACTCCACCGACTTTTCATCTTCCAGGTGATGTTGTAAAAGTCTCGGAAACATTGGAAACAGCTGCAAAGCGCGCTGCAAAAGAGCAGACTGGTCTGGACATAGAACTGCAGAAATTGCTGTATGTTCGTGATGATTTGTCTGAAAGCAGGCAGAGAATAGATATAATTTTTCTTGGTCTTTTGAAACCTGAACAAAACATAACCGAAAAAGAAAATCCAAATATGAAAGTTGATTGGGTAACGATAGATGTCTTGAGTTCAATGAACCTCCAGCCTGAAGTCTTGAAAGAGCAAATTCTTTATGATTACAAAAACAAATTCAAAGCTTCTGCAAAATATATCAGCAGAGGCTAATGAATTTTACATCTGAAAATTTGCATTGAGATACAAAAGTTTAAATACTTCCCGATGTAAATTACGACGGAGGTAATGTTCTGATGGCAAAAAGAAAACCTTTTGGCGGAATGACGATTAAGCCAGATAAAAAGCTCGCTGCAGTAATTGGCAGTGGCGCGGTAGCTCCGTCACAGATGACGAAGAAACTGTGGGCTTACATTAAAAGAAATAGACTGCTAAAAAGATAAATTTTTAGTTATTTTTTATTTTGTTTTATTATTTTAATCTTTACATACGGGAAGACTTAAATATTACTGACACAAAATTACGATGGAGGTAATGTTAATGGCAAAAAAAAGATTGCCTTTTGGCGGAATGACAATGTGGTGCGACTGCGATTGCCCGATGAAAGCAGTATTCGGCAAGAAGCTGCCACCTTCAGGACAAACCAAGGCCATGTGGGTACACTTCAAGAAGCACGGCAGAATCAAGAAGTAAGCTTGAAAATTAATTTTGATTTTTTTTTAGTTTAATTTTATTTAATTAAACTAGCTATTAATATTTAAAAAATAAAATAAACTGCTAGTTTAGTATTTTCTTGCAACCGAAACCAAATCGCTGCTGAAGCCGATCTGCCAGACATCATTATTACTGGCTGTGTAATACCAGTATTCAATCACATGCCCTTTTGGCGTTGTAATTGTCTGCTTGTCTGTAGGTTCGCCTACTAAGGAAACTACCTGGCTTTTAGTCATGTCTTCTTTTATTTCAGAAAACTTGCTTGCATCAACTGTTGTTGTTCCAGTAGTAGCTGTTCCTGTTTGCTCTTCTGGAGCTGTTGCGGCGCCTGTTTGCGGATTTGCTGCCCCGCTGCCACTTACCTTGAAAAATTCCGTGGCTAAGAAAGCGGCAAACACTATTATAGCAACTGCAAAAACTGCCAGCGCGATTCTTCTAAAGTTCATCATTTTCATACTCCTTTTATATCTCCTCTTTTGACCTGTCATATATCGCTACTGCTCTTTCATTTTGCTTAATTATAAACTTTGTGCCATTAGGCAGGACAAGCGGCAGCTCCTGGATTTTTGGGCAGGAGTTCAGGAATTTCTTTATGTCAATAATAACAGGCAAGGACAATTCCGGGATGTCCCATTCCAGATAAAACCTGTAAGGGTCTATTTCGTGCATCAGGCCTTCAACCCAGGAGGGCTTTATTCTTTTTCCGGCCTTGTAGCCGTATTTCTGCCACATTTGCTTGAGCATGGACATGTTTATGTTAAACTTCTGGGAATCAGGCACGTCAAGCTTGATTAGCATACGAATATAGGACCAATTAAGGATATAAAGTTTAGTGAACTAAACTAAACAGTTTTGCAGACTTTAAGGGATTCCAGAAGTAGAAAAAGTTTTTATACTTCTGAGCCATCAAAAGTTCGGAGGCTGCTGATGGTTGCTAAGAAAGTCAAACTTTACACGACACCTTTTTGCACTTACTGCAAGCTTGCCAAGAATTTCTTCAGCAAAAACAAGATTGATTTTACAGAAATTGACATTTCTGAAGATGAAAAGGCCCTGAATGAAATGGTAAAGAAGAGCGGCCAGATGGGCGTGCCTGTGATAGAAATCGGCGATGAAATAATTATAGGCTACAACGAAGCCAAAATAAAGAAAGCTTTAGGGGTGAAATAAAATGTTGTCGTTAATTCCGGAAGATTTGAAAAAACTGAAGCAGTCGGATATAAACAAGGAAGTTCTGCGGGTTGGAATAATTGCAGAGCTTGATGCTGTAAGCCTGTATGAACAGCTTGCTGCAATGTCAGACAGTCCAAACATAAAAAAGGTTTTTCTGGACATTGCAAAAGAGGAGAAAACTCACGCAGGGGAATTCCAGGCCATGCTTTTGCGGGATGACAAGGAACAGCTGAGGGAATTGGATGCAGCAAAGAAGGAAATCAGGAAGCTGACTGGAAAATAATCTTCTTATTTCCTTGAAAGTGTCAAGGAAATACTTATAAGCAGTTTTTATGGTTATATTTATGAGGTGCAGGCCATTAGCACTAAATTAGCTGGCAGAGATAAAATGAAACCTATCGTAACTTTGATGTTATCATTCATTATGTTCGGGCTGGCATTAGCTATCCTGCTGCCTGCAGCACTGGCGCAGGCTCCTCCGGTTGTTACACTTGATGCGCCTGTTGATTATTATAACACCAGCAATAATGCCACGGATTTCAGTTTTATAGCTGTGAGCGAAACTGATCTTACCGGTATTAATTGTACTCTTTACTTAAATGATACATATCCATACGGGGAAAATGCCAGTGTTTTGAATGCAACGCTGACGGCGATTACCGCAGATCCTGAAATTCCAGATGGAATTTACAACTGGTATGTTAACTGCACAGATTCTAATGGAGAAGCGCAAAGTGATGAAACCCGCACTATTACTATAGATACAATACCGCCCGAAATGCTTCTTGGAAGCAATCTATTCAATGATAGTGGTCCATACACCTATGATAGCGGTCTTTTCATTGGAGGAGCAGTTGTAGAATTTGACGGCTATGTGAATGACACTGAAGGCGGTTCAGGGCTTTTGAACTGGTCTATTATTTTGTATAATCAGGCAGACGGCTCTTTTAACAGCACAATCTGCGAAAATACGAGCGGCACAATTCCAATAAACGGAACATTATGCACTTGGGATACTGAATCAATTTGCCCTGCTGAAAATGAATGCGGAAACTTCACGGTAAATTTGACTGTTTACGACAATGCAGGAAATCCCAGTGATATTATAGAAAACAGCATGATATTTCCAGTATACATTGATAATATTTATCCCGAGATAGAAAATGCTTTATTTAGTTTTAACTATGGAGAAGACGGAAACTTTTGGACTGCAGAATTTGAAACAAGCGATAATTATTTGACCAGGGTGCGAGGATATACGCTAAATTCTGATGATTATGTTGTCATCGGACGGGGCTTTTTGTGCAATGAAACCCAGGGCAATGAATGCAATGGGCCTGGAAGCGGAACATTTGAGTATGAATGGTATCTTGACACATATACATTAAATGACACAGCAGTCCCCGATTATTTAAAATTTAATTTTGGCTTGAACAGTAATGACTGGTATCTTGCTACAGTTCCAGGATGCATAAAATTTAATGAAAGTGTGGGGTATGATTGCGGCCAGGATTATGATGTATGCATCGGGCCAGATAATTGCGTCAAGAAATACAGATGGTGGCTTGTGTATAACATGTCATTGGAAAATAACACAATAGGCCCGCTGATAGGAGTAACCCAGGAGAATTACTGTCCTGAAGAAGGCACTTGTCTCATTGATGATACTTCAATAGAAAGCGGGGTAACAAACTTCACCTTGCAAAGAGACCACTATGATGGAGAAGGCAGCTGGACCATCGAGAATACAACAGAAATAACCTTGTATGATGTTGGCGACCCGTTAAATGTAAATCTTACCCATGCGGAGCCTAATGGCACTTATAATTTCTTAGTGCAGTCAGATGATTATTTCTGGACATCTGACAGCGAGTGGCTGGATGCCTTTAATGCAGATGTTTGCGGCGAGAATATTGGAGATTGCCAGTGCGGGGATACTATCTATACTAATTATACATTTGGAGGCGGTCTGGACTGCTCAGTGGAAGGCATGGATGCGTTTAACATAGGAGCAGATAATATAACAATTGACTGCGCCGGAAATTCAATAATCGGCAATGACTCTGCCAATTATGCGGGGTTTGTAGCAACGACTGCTTCTGGAGTAACTATCAAGAATTGCAATCTATCTTCATTTGGCGCAGGGATTGTTGCTGCTTTCAGCAACAATTCAAATTTCCTTGGCAACATAATTGATCTGGGTGATAATGGCAGCACGGGAATTGCAGAATTGGCATGCAATGGCAACACAATAGAAAATAACACCATAATTGATAATTCACTTGCAAACACAAATTTAGGCATATTTCTTGCTGGCTTAGGGTTTGCTTCTGATCATCATGTAATTAATAATACTATAATTCAAAACTGCGGAAGCACATGTATGGGGATAGTTACAGAAGCTGAAGACCATAGTGTTATACAAAATAATAATATTACCAGCAATTATTTAGGAATCCTTTTAGATAACTCAAATGATATATCTATAATTTCAAATAATATTTCAATTACAGGCTTATTCGGGGGTGGAAGCCTGTCGCTTCCAATCAGCTTAAGCATTGCAGGTATCAAAAACAAATACAAAATCAGCAATGAAAACATCAGCATAAATAACATTTCGATTAATGACGGCTTCCCGCTGATTACAGGCATAATGCTTGAAGCAACTGAACCTGAGCTCGGCGGAGATAATGTAATCAACGGCAATACGCTTACAGGAGATGTTTTTACTGGAATCTTAAGTACAACAGAGCGAAATATTCTAACGAATAATGTTATAGATGGCGTCGGCAGCGCATTTAACGGGATATACTTAACCGGCACACAGTTTGGCGAAGAAGATCCAGTAACTGCTGAAGATAATTACCTCTCTGGAAATGAGATATTTAACAGCGTCTTTGGTGTTTATGCTGATGGCTCAACATATAGCCTGAATAATTTCACAATCAATGGCGATAACTATCACGATAGTATGATGGCAGGGCTGTATCTTGATACTGTTGGCACTGAAGAAATTATGCCGACAATTGCAAATTCAAATATGCACGACAATTGCCAAGGCACTTATTTAGAGGCGTCCTTTGCTAATATAGAAGATACATATTATATTAACAATAATAATCTCATATGCCCTCCAGGGTTTCAGCTAGGACTTTCCGTTGATGGCACATCAACTGCATACATCACAGATGGAGATTTCACGGCTAATGGATACGATACTTCTTATTATGGAATCCAGGATGTAGCCCCAGACTCTGTTTATTGGACAATTGCAGGAAATGCAACCTGCAGGGACAATAATATTACCATTGTTACTGGCGGGATAGAATTTGACGGCGGAACTCTCGAAATAGATAATTGCAGCATAAGTACACCGAACATGGCAGCACCGCTTGCTTTCAACGCAAACCTCACTTCTCTGGATGTTTTCCCTAATGAGCTCATAAATGCAAACGAATCAACAGAATTTGACTTTGCTCTTTCAGTGCCCCCTACAAATCTAGCATTATATGTTAATGACCCTATTATAGCGGCTGTGCTTGCAGTTGGAGGGCAGACGCCCGCATCAGCGCCGTCTGGCTATACAATTATAACTGGAATTAATATAGAAACTGACGACACTACAAATGCCGAGCTGACCTGGGCCTTAATAAAAATATATTATAATCAAACAGAGGTAAGCGCAGCAGGCATAGATGAAAATTCACTAGCGATATATTTCTACAATGAAACAACACCGGAATGGCAGTTGGAGCCTGACCAGGGTGTCAATACAAACGAGCATTATGTCTGGGCCAATGTGACGCATCTCAGCCAGTTTGGAGTATTTGGAACTACGCCTAGTGGAGGGCAAGGCCCTGGCGGCTCAAACTCATTAAGAACATTTGGAATAATAAGCAACATAACAACAGAAATGCCAAATGTTACTGCGGAAGAAGCATGCACGCCAAGCTGGACTTGTACAGAAAGCTCGGCCTGCATAAATGGAACAATGACAAGGACTTGCACAGACTCGAACAACTGCGGAACTACAACAGGCAAGCCAGCAGAAGTGACAAGCTGCTTGACTAAAGATAACCAGCAGAAGCTTGCCATAGCAATAGGTGCGATAGTTGTAATACTAGTAGCAGGCATGCTGTTACAGCACCACAAGAAACGCTACTAGATTTTAACAATAAATTAATAAATGCAAAACTTCAGCAGGCTGTATGGCAACAGCAATTTATGATGTTATTATTATCGGAGCTGGACCTGCCGGCCTTACTGCTGCAATCTATACTGGCAGAAGGGCAATGAAAACATTAGTAATAAGCAAGGATGTTGGCGGGCAGATTGCCCATGCCCCATCCGTTGAAAATTATCCCGGCTTTGAATCAATTTCCGGAGTAGAACTTGTGCAGAAAATGCTTGATCAGGCACAAAACAATAACAACATGGAAATTGTTTTTGATGATGTTATTTCTGTTGGAAAAGACAGCAAGAGCTTTTTCATTATCAAAACACCAAATAAAGATTACAAAAGCAAATCCCTGATTTTAGCGTATGGCAAGACGCCAAAAAGCCTTGATGTTCCTGGCGAAAAGAAATTTGCAGGCAAAGGTGTAAGCTATTGTGCAACGTGTGATATGCCTGTTTTCAAAAACAAAACTGTTGCAGTAGTCGGCGGAGGAAATTCCGCATTGGATGCCGCAATCTATGGCAGCAAGATTGCAAAGCAGGTTTATTTGATTCACAGAAGAGATGAGTTCAGGGCTGAT
>Ga0315282_10012892_pt1 | contig 12706 bp, 14 predicted proteins | sample YL17G07_20_MG_FD_203693 | JGI IMG/M metagenome (GOLD analysis project Ga0315282, IMG submission 203693) | Sediment microbial communities from Yellowstone Lake, YNP, Wyoming, USA - YL17G07_20 | ecosystem: Environmental > Aquatic > Freshwater > Lake > Sediment | place: USA: Wyoming | collected... | reverse complement strand
ACGTCCATGACGATCCGCTCGGCCCGGTCGCGGAGTTTCGCGTTGGTCGCCCTGAGGTCCACCATGAGGTTGTCGTGGACCTTTCCGAGGCGGATCATCGCCCCGGTCGTTAGCGTGTTGAGGACCAGTTTCGTGGCCGTGCCGGCCTTCATCCGCGTGGAACCCGTCACCACTTCCGGCCCGACGACGGGATTGATAACAATGTCGGCGCCGATGAACTCCACCGCCTCCGGGGCGCACGTGACGAAGACCGTGGCCGCGCCGGCCTTGCGTGCGGCCGCAACGGCCCCGCGCACAAACGGCGTCAGGCCGCATGCCGCAATGCCGACCACGACGTCGCGTTTGCCGATGCGCCGCTGCCGCGCGGCCGCCGCGCCGTCGGAGGCACGGTCCTCGGCGCCCTCGATGGAGCGCACGAGCGCCCGGCGGCCGCCCGCGATGATCCCCTGCACCATGGTGCGCGGCGTGCCGAAGGTCGGCGGGCACTCGGAGGCATCGAGGACGCCCAGGCGTCCGCTCGTTCCGGCGCCGACGTAGAAGAGCCGCCCGCCCGAAGCGAGGCGTGCGGCTATCACATCCACCGCCGCCGCCAAGGCGCGGCGCTCGCGCCGCACGGCCTCGGCCACCTTGCGGTCCTCGGCGTTGATGATATCGACGATCCCGAGCGCCGAGCAGCGGTCGATGCCGCGGCTGCGGGCGTTGCGTTTCTCGGTGGTCAGTTTAGAGCGGTCTTTGAGCAACGGGCTCTCCGGCGCAGGACCATCGCTACCGATACACCTCGCGGCGGTGCATAATGGTAAGTATCAAGACTTGCCGGCGGCCATCGTCAACCCGATACACAATCCGCCAATCGCCTGCCCGGTAGCGCCAGCACCCCGCATATTGGCCGGAAAGCGGCTTGATATTCGGGTGCGAACGCGGATTAAGGGATAGGTTCTCGAAGCAGCGGTTAAGTTTCCGGGCAAGGGGCGGCTGGGCGCGATGGTACGTACGTATGGCGTCGTCGCTCAGGAGTACCTCATACATCGCGCCGCACCTTGGCGAAAGGGATCATCTTGCCGGCGGCCGCCTGCTTCATGCCGCGGCGGAATGACTCCTTGAAACCGGGAATGGACAGAAGTTCGGCCGTCGCCGCGTTGATCTCCCGATCTTGAAGGAAAGCCAGAAACTCGTCCGCCACTTTCAGCCGCTCGGGCGACAGTCTCCTGATTCGCTGCGCAACTTGCCTTCTCAATTGAATTGTCGTCATCGCCAGCCCTCCACCCGCTCTGCGGGGGTTACGCTTGCCGCTTTTCCGATATCATACCCAGCAACAGAAAGGATTCAAGCATGCTGAACCCGCCCGGTCAGTCGGCGATGATCTCAAGCAATCCTTCCACGACCCGCGCGAGTTCTTCCGGCGACGCCCGCCCGACGCGTTTTCCGAGCCGCTGAACAGACAACGTCCGCACCTGGCTGATCTTGACCCAAGACTTTTTCGGCAAGCCGCGCCCCTCGATTTCCAACGTCAACGGAAAGCCGGCACGTTGCGGCTGACCGGTGATGGCCGCCGCGATAACCGTGCCCGAGCGCTCGTTGAAAACCTCGCTGCTCAGGACCAGCACGGGGCGCAGACCCGCCTGCTCGTGGCCCCTGGCGGGGTTCAGGTCGGCCCACAAGATGTCGCCCCTCAATATTCGGGCCACTGCCCCGCCTCCTCGGAAAGGCCTTCCTCGGCCATCGCCTGCTCAAAGGCGGGGTCCAGCAGTAAACATTCCCGCGCCAGCCTGCCGCGATCTATCCGCTCGATCTTCTCCTTGACGGCCGTCTGGATAGCCTCACTGCGGCTCGCAAACGCCCGCCGCTTGACCAGGCGATCCACCCGTTGAAGCAGCCTGCGATCCAGGGAAATCGCCACCTTTGCCCTGCTCATAACCTTCCTCCTTCGGTATGACAAATAATCATACCGTGCGGAAGGCCGGCGTCAAGCGCTGTTCCGGGCACGACCTTTCCAAGGACAACCGCGCGGCGGGCGCCGGTCGCGGAGGGAACGTTGTTGGGGATGCCCTGGGCCGTTGCGTAGGCGAGGATGGCGAAGGAGACCGCCTCCTTGGCGCGCGGGTCGAGGCCGAACTCATCCATCCGCGCGACCCTGGCCGGCTGCAACTCGCGGCGGAGCATCGCCAGGAGCGTCGGGTTTTCGGCCCCGCCGCCGCAGAGGATTGTCTCGTCGGGCATCGCCGGCAGGAACCGCCGGTACGCGTCGGCGATGCTGCGGGCGGTCAACGCCGTCAGCGTTGCGAGGATGTCGCGCGGGGCGACGCCTCGCTTTCGCTCACGCCGCCAGAGGGCGTCGGTCAACTGCACGCCGAACATTTCGCGGCCGGTCGATTTCGGCGGCCGACGCCGCAGGTACGGATGCCGCATCAACTCGCCGAGCAGCCGCGCGTCCACCCGCCCACGGGCCGCCAGGCAGCCGTTCTTGTCGTACCGCGACTTGCCGCGCGTGGCGTGCCAGGCGGCGCGGTCGATCATCATGTTCCCCGGGCCGGTGTCGAAGGCAAGCACACTCTCCGCCGTGCCGCCCGCCGGCAGGTACGTGACGTTGGCGATGCCGCCGATGTTCTGGACGGCCCGCGAGCGCCGCGCGTCGCCGAAGAGGATGTAATCGGCGAACGGCACGAGCGGCGCGCCTTCGCCGCCGGCGGCCACGTCGCGCGGCCGGAAGTCGGCCACCGTGGCGATGCCCGTCCGCTCGGCGATGACCGAGGGCTCTCCGATCTGGAGCGTCGAGCGGACCACGCCGCGGCCCTCGCGCCGGCCCTCGGGAATGTGGTACACCGTCTGGCCGTGCGAGCCCACCAGGTCGATCGACCCGAGCGCGATGCGGCTCTTGCGGGCAAGCCGGATGACCGCCGCGGCAAACGCCTCGCCTAAACGGAAGTTCAGGTGGCAGAGGTCGTCGATGCGGGCGCGGGCGGGGTCGAACAGGGCGAAGATCTGCCGCCGCAACGCCGCCGGGTGCGGAAACGTCTCGAACGCGAGCAACTCTATGCCGCGCGGGCCGATGTCGACTATGGCCGCATCCACGCCGTCGGCCGACGTGCCGGACATCAGGCCCGCCACCCGCATGCGCCTGCGTCCGAATTGTGGAACACCTTTGCGGCTCACGCGCCGGCCCCTTCCAGAAGCGTTTCTGGATTCTCCATCAGCCGCTTGAGGTCCTGGAGGAACCGCGCGGCCGCGACGCCGTCGATGACCCGGTGGTCGCAGGAGGCCGTCAGGTGCATGACCGTGCCCACGTGAATTCCGCCGCCGCGAATCACAGGGGCCGCATGGGCCGACGCCACGGCCAGCGTGACGGACGCCGGCGGGTTCAGGATGGCCTGGAACTCCTCGACGTCGTACATGCCGAGGTTGGAGATGACGAAGGTGGGGTGCCGGCGATCCCCGGCCGTGAGATGCTGCTCGCGCGCCCGCTGGGCAAGGTCGGCCGTGCGGCGAATAATCTCGGAAAGCGCCAGGCTCTCGGCCTCCGCGAGGACGGCCACCGTCAGGCCCTGCTCCGTCTCGACCGCCAGGCCCAGGTTGACGTGCTTCCATCGGATGATGCGGCCGCGGTCCCAGGTGCAGTTGATCTCGGGGTGCGTCCGCAGGGCCTTCAGGCACGCGAGCATCACCAGGTGCGTGACCGTGGCGCCCAGCCGCGCCTTCAGGTCCGCGCGCCGCGCGAGGAGGCGCGTCACGTCGGCGCTTACCGTAACGTAAAAGTGCGGGATGACGTGCTTGGCGGCCGTCACGTGGCGGGCCTGGGTCTTGAGGCGGAAGGAGGCGTCCTCGACCGTGGCTTCCTCCTCGGAGACCTCCAGGGCCGGCAGTTCCTCGTCGGCCGGAGGCTTGGCGGCCGCAGGCGGCCGGACGCACAGCACGGCCACCACGTCATCCACCAGGATCATGCCGCGCGGCCCGCTGCCGCGCAGCGAGGCCGGATCGACGTGGAACCGCTTGACGAGCGCGGCCGCCAGGGGCTCCATGTCGGGCTCGGCCGGCCGCGCTTCGGCCACGCGTTTCAGCGGCGCCGGCTCGATATTCGGCGGCTGGGGCTGGGTCTGCGCCACCGTCCGGGCGGCCTGCTCGATGTCCTCGGCCATGATGCGGCCGTGCGGGCCGGCGCCCTTGATCTTCGTGTAGTCTATGCCGCGCGACTCGGCGAGTTTGCGGGCGTAGGGCGAGATGGCGATGCGAGCCTCGGGCGGTGCGGCCGCGGGCGCCGCCGCCGCCGCCGGCGCAACAGCCGCGGGCTTTACCGGAGGGGCGGCCGACGCTGCTGCCCGCGGCTCAGCCGCCGGCGCCGCGGCCTCTTCGCCAGCGCCCGCGATGTAGGCGATGATCTGCCCGACGGCAACCTCCGCGCCGTCGCCGCGAACGATCTCGGCCATGCGGCCGTCGTGGAAACACTCCAGTTCCATCGCGGCCTTGTCGGATTCGATCTCGGCCAGGACGTCGCCTTCGCGGACCGCATCGCCCGCCTTGACCTTCCACTTGATGATCTTGCCCTCCTCCATGCTGTCGGAGAGCCGCGGCATAACAACTTCGTACATGGCTGCCTCCCCTATCGGCACATCAGCCGGGTGGCATGGTCACGCTGTTGCGTGACCATGCGCCTCGAAAGGCGCCCGACCGTCACTGCAACATGGTCACGCAACAGCGTGACCATGCCACCCATCTGCGCTAAACACGCACTACGATCGCGGCCCGACTATCGCCCCAGCGCTTTGTGGACGGCCGCCACCACATCTTGGGCATGCGGAATGCAGGCCTGTTCCAGATTCCTGGCGTACGGCATCGGCGCATCGGCCCCCGAGACGCGCTCGACCGGGGCGTCCAACTGCTCGAAGACGTTCTCGTAGATGTTGACGGCGACTTCGGCCGCAATGCCGCAGACGGGCGGCGACTCCTCGACAATAACCGCGTGGTGCGTCCGCGCCACCGACTGCATGACGGTCGGCTTGTCCCACGGCCGCAGCGAGCGCAGGTCGATCACTTCGGCCTGCACGCCTTGCGACTCAAGGGCCCCGGCCGCCTCCAGCGCCACGTGCGTCATCGCGCCATAGCCGACGATCGTGGCGTCGGCGCCGGTGCGGAGCACGGCGGCCTCGCCGATTCGAGCGGGCTCCATCTCGCCGGGCACCTCCCCCTTGAGGTTATAGAGCACCTCGTGCTCCAGGAAGATGACGGGGTTAGAGTCGCGCAGGGCGGCCTTCAGGAGGCCCTTGGCATCGGACGGCGTCGCCGGGCACAGGACCTTCAGGCCCGGCGTGTGCACGAAGTGGACCTCCAGGCTGTGCGAGTGCTGAGAGCCGAGTTGGTGCCCCCCGCCGCCCGGCATCCGGATCGTGACCGGCAGGCGCACCTGGCCGCCGAACATGTACCGCATGACGGCCAGGTGGTTGATAATCTGGTCCATCGCGACCAGCGCGAAGTTGACAGTCATCAGTTCCGGCACCGGCCGCAGCCCACCCAGCGCCGCGCCGGTGGCCATGCCGACGATGGCGGCCTCGGAGATGGGCGTATCGAAAACGCGGTCCGGGCCGAATTCCTTCAGCAGCCCCCGCGTGACCTTGAACGACCCCTCGTACAGGGCCACGTCCTCGCCGAAGACGATGATCGAAGAATCGCGGTGCATCTCTTCGAAGAGCGCCTGGTTGATGGCCTCGCGGTAAGTGATCTTGGGCATCGTGCCGCCTCAAACGCGGTCGCTGGGCGACCGGCTAACCAGACAGGGTGGCATGGTCACGCGCTGTTGCGTGACCATGTGCTCGGATTGGCTCATGGTCACCCAACATCGGGTGACCATGCCACCCCTCAATTGATGCGTACCAGAGCACTACTCGGCGTAAACGTCATCGAGGCGCCGTTCGGGGGGCAACTCGTGCCCCGCCTCGGCGAAGCGCACGGCCTCGTCGAGAATCCGGGCGACCTTCGCGTCGGCGGCCTCGAACTCCTCTTCGCCCACTTCGAAATCGTTCTGGATGGACTTCTTGAGCGCCGGGATCGGGTCGCGGCTCTTCCAATGCTCCACTTCCTCCTTCGAGCGGTACGTGGCCGGGTCGGACATCGAGTGCCCGCGGTACCGGTAGCACTTGGCCTCGATGAACGAGGGCCCCTTGCCGGCGCGGGCGGCCGCAATCGCCCGCTCGGCCGCCGATTGCATCTTGAAGAAGTCCATGCCGTCCACGGTGTACACCGGCATGGCGTACGCCCTGGCCTTCTCGGCCAGGGATTCCTGGGCGCTCGCGCGCGGGACGCTCGTGCCGATGGCGTAGTAGTTGTTCTCGCAAACCCAGACGAGAGGCAACTTATAGAGGGAGGCCATGTTCAGGGCCTCGTGGTAAACGCCCTGGTTGGTCGCCCCGTCGCCGAAGAAGCACAGGACGACGCGGTCCTCCTTCTTCAACTGGACGGCCTTCGCAAGGCCGACGGCAATCGGGCATTCCCCCGCAACGATGGCGTAGCCGCCGAAGAAGTTCAGCGCGGGGTCGAAGAGGTGCATCGACCCGCCCTTGCCCTTGCAGCAGCCGTCTTCGTGGCCGAAGAGTTCGGCCATGGCCTTGCGCGGATCGCCGCCGCGGATGAGGTAATACGCGTGGTCGCGGTACGAGCCGATGACGGCGTCGTCCTTGCGGAGGTGCCACATCGCGCCGATGGCAACGGCCTCCTCGCCGGAGTAGAGGTGGCAGAAGCCGCCGATGCGCCCCTTCACGTACTGCTCGGCCGCGCGGGTCTCGAAGCCGCGCGCCAAGCGCATCAGGTAGTAGACGTGCATCAGTTCGGATTTTTTCATTGTCTCGTCCCGGCCTCGCCGGTCGGGCCGGCGACGCCAGTTCTATGATAGCGAATTGCAGTGCGCCGTACACAGTGCTTTATGGTCGCGATTCTACTGCGTAACTCATCGGGGGTGGCATGGTCACGCTGTTGCGTGACCATGTTGCAGTGACGAGCCAGGCGTCGTTCGAGGCACATGGTCACGCAACAGCGTGACCATGCCACCCTCGTAAGTGACGCATTACTCGCGACTCACCCGCCGCTCCCGCGGCAGGCTCAGAATTCATAGCGCCGCCAGCACGCCCCCGTCGACGTAGATCACCTGGCCGTTGACGAAATCGGACGCCCGCGACGCCAGGAATACGGCCGCGCCGACCAGTTCGACCGGGTCGCCCCACCGCCCCGCGGGCGTGCGGCCACGAATCCACGCGTCGAACTGCGGGTCGGCGGCCAGTTTCCGCGTCATCTCCGTGAGGATGTACCCCGGGCCGATGCCGTTCGCCTGGATGTTGTGCCGCGCCCACTCCACCGCCATCGCGCGGGTGAGCATCTTCAGGCCGCCCTTGGCGGCAGCGTAGTTGCCGGTCGTCGGGCGTGCGGCTTCGCTCATCAGCGAGCAGATGTTGATGATCTTGCCGAAGCGGCGCTCGATCATGCCGCCCGCGATGCGACGGGCCACCAGGAACGCGCCGGTCAGGTTCGTGTCGAGGACCTCGCGCCAGGCGGCCTCGTCCATCGTCTCCAGGGGGCCGCGGCGCTGGATGCCGGCGTTGTTGACGAGAATGTCGATCGGGCCGACGTCGCGCTCGGCGGCGGCAACGGCGCGGTCGATGGCGGCCGCATCGGTCACGTCGAAGGCGCAGCCGCGGGCGCTCAGGCCCCCGGCCTTCAGCGCGGCAACGGACCGCGCGAGTTTCTCGCCGTCGCGCCCGTTGAGGAGCACGGTCGCGCCCGCCTCGGCCAAGCCGCGCGCCAGCACCAGGCCGATGCCCTGGCTCGACCCTGTGACAAGCGCCCGCCGGCCACCCAGATCAAAAAGTGCGCTGCTCATGGACGACCATCCTTTTCGCATCGTGCGTCAGTCGGTGGGTGGCACGGCCACGCTGTTGCGTGGCCGTGCAAGCGTCCCGCGTGGAACACGGCCACGCAACAGCGTGAGCCTGTCCGACAATTCCTCATCTATAAAAGCAAGGACCTCCGAAGGTTACTTGAGCACACGCAACCTTATGGGAGGTCCAAGCCATGCCTGCACATACCCTGTCCGGCACGTGCCTGGAACAACTGGTGAGGATAGCCACCCCCTTGTTGCGGGCCGCTCAGCGGCAGTGCCCACGGGAAGGACCCGGCCGGCTGCCCGACTACGAAGACTGGCAGGTAGCCCTCCTGATTGTGATCGCCGTGCTGAACCGCCGCAAGTCTAAATCGGCACAATATCGGTTCCTTCATGAGCGCCGAGCGGCCCTCAAGCCCTGGCTGCACCTCCAAGACTTCCCGGCACGCAGCACCTATTTCCTCCGCTATCGCCAGGCCCATCGTCTGTTCCAGCAGGCCATCGGCCTGCAAGGGGCCAAGGCCTTGGCTGAGAAGGTGCCTGAAGGCACTGCGTCAGTTTTAGGGGGGTGGCATGGTCACGCGCCGTTGCGTGACCATGTCGCAGTGACGCGTCTGGCGTCGTTCAGGGCACATGGTCACGCAACAGCGCGTGACCATGCCACCCGGCGCGAGAGGCGCCACCGTAACTGACGCACTACGCCTGAAGGCACCCTGGTGGCTGTCGACAAGAGCCTCGTCGCCGCCCGAGGGCCGGTGTGGCATTCCCACCGCCGACCGTCTCCGGGGGTGGACCGTGAGGCCGGTTGGGGCTACAGCGAGCACAACGACTGGGTCTGGGGGTACAGTTTCGAGACGGTGGTCACCGCCACCCCCCACTCGCTTGTCTTCCCCCTGCTGGCCTCTGCCGCCGACGCCGGCAGCGGCTGGAGTTTCTCCACAGCCCCCGCGGACGACGCCTCTACGCACGCCGCTCTAAAACCGTGGAGCCTTTCCATGAATGGTTCAAGCATTCTTTTGAACTCACCGACCGCGTCTGGCACCGCGGCTGTGACAACAACCAGACCCAACTCCTGGCCGCCCTCTTCTGCTACCAACTTCTTCTCCGCTACAACCGCCGTTGTGGGTATCGTAACGCTCAAGTACAATGGGTACTCGACGCTCTGTAATTGTCGGACAGGCTCGCGTGGAACGCAACAGCGTGGCCGTGCCACCCCCGAGACTGACCGCCTGCGCCGATACGGTGGGTTTGACAAGGGTAATGTGTTCCGGGGCCTGTAAAGGAGTGCCTGATGCCAACCATGCCGCGCGTCACACGACGCACCTTCCTCCTCGGCGCCGCTGCCGCGCTCGGCGCGCCGTACGTGATTCCCTCATCGGCCCTCGGAGCGGGCGACCGCCCCGCCCCGAGCAACCGGGTGGTCATGGGCGGCATCGGCCTGGGCGGCCAGGGCAGCGGAGACATGGGGGCATTCCTCTCGAACTCCGTGGTCCAGGTCGTCGCCGTATGCGACGTCGACAAGGCCCACCGCGACGCCTTCAAGAAGAAGGTGGACCAGCGTTACGGCTCGTCCAACGCCTGCGAGACGTACAACGATTTCCGCGCCGTGCTGGCCCGGCCCGACATCGATGCCGTGATGATCGCCACGCCCGACCACTGGCACGCCCCGATCTCGGCCGCCGCCGCCAGGGCCGGCAAGGACATCTACTGCGAGAAGCCGATGACCCTGACCATCGCCGAGGGCCGCGCGGTGGCCGACGCCGTCACCCGCTACGGCCGCGTGTTCCAGTGCGGCAGCCAGCAGCGGTCCGGGCGCGAGTTCCGGACGGCCTGCGAACTCGTGCGCAACGGCCGCATCGGCAAACTCCAGCGCATCGAAGTGGGCATCCCGGGCAACAACAAGACCTGCCCGCCCACGTGGACGCCCGAACCTGTGCCGGAGGGGTTCGACTACGACCTCTGGCTCGGCCAGGCGCCGTGGGAGCCATACGTCGCCCTGCGGTGCCACTACACGTTCCGGTTCCTCCTCGATTACTCGGGCGGCCAGGTGACCAACTGGGGCGCCCACCACCTGGACATCGCCCAGTGGGGCAACGACGCCGACGCCACCGGCCCGGTAGAGATCGAGGGGCACGGCGAGTTTCCGACGTCGGGCCTCTTCACGACCGCCACGAAAGTGAACTTCACGTGCACGTACGCCAACGGCGTCACGCTCGTCTGCAAGACCGGCGGCGGGGCCAAGATCGACGGCGAGGAAGGCGTGGGCGGCGGCACGAAGTTCATCGGCACCGATGGCTGGGTCCACGTGAACCGCGGCAAACTTGACGCCTCGCCAAAGTCGATTCTCAGCCAGCCGATCGGCCCGAGCGACATCCACCTGTACGAGAGCCGCGGCCACCAGGTCAACTTCATCGAGTGCTGCCAGACCCGCGGAATGACCGCCGCCCCGGCCGAGATCGGCCACCGGTCCGCCACGGTCTGCCACCTGGGCAACATCGCCATGTTGCTCGGCCGCAAACTCAAGTGGGACCCCGCCAAGGAGGAGTTCCCGAACGACCCTGACGCCCAGCGGATGACGTGGCGCCCCATGCGGCCGCCGTGGCGGATGTAGTTGCCAATCGTGGGAGTGCGGTTCGCGCCGGCCTCGGCTATATTTAGCCCCCCGTGAATACACGGGGGGGGCGACGCGCGGGGTGCATGACCGTAATTGCAAGACGAGACCCCGGTTTTCCGGGCAAAAACGAGAACTCGCCCCAGGCAAGCGTGAATCCGACCTCGGTTTCGGCCTTCATTGACAGGGGCGCGCAGCTACGGTCATGCACCCCGACGCGCGGAGGCGCTTGTGGCCGCGCCGCCCCCGGTGTATTCACCGGGGGCTAAATAGACGCGTAAGACCTCAAGAGTGGCCGTGTCGTATCCGGCCTGAAAACGAAAGGGACGCAAGATGATGCTGCGGATGCCTCTCGTCGCGATTATGATCGTTGCCGCACTCGGAGGCCAAGCCATGGCAGCCCCGGCGCCGCTCATGAAGTTCACCGTCGAGGCGGGCAAGTACGACCGCGTGGACACGCCGGTGTCGGCGTCCCTCGCCGGCTCAGATGCCGATAAACCGTATCGGCTTGAGGAAATCGTGGGCGGCGAGGGCCGGCCCGTGGCCTCCCAGGTTGAAGCCGGCCAACCGCCGATGCTCTGGTTCATCCTCTCCGGCAAGACGCCCGCGGGCGCCGAGCGCCATTACGAAGTCCTCTCCGGTCCGTCCGCCGCGCCGGCCGCGGGCATCGAGATCCGCGACATCAAGGACACCAGCGAACTCGCGGTCGGAAAGGTTCTCCGTTATCACTACGGCGTCATTCCGCCGCCGGAAGACGTCGACAAGAAGTTCGCCCACGGGGCCAACATGCACCCGGTACTGACCCCGGCCGGCGTCGTGGTGACCGACGACTACCCGGCCGACCACCGCCACCAGCGCGGGATATGGTTCTCGTGGACGAAGACGGAGTTCGAGGGCCGCCACGTCGATTTCTGGAACCTCGGCGACGGCACGGGCGCCATCCGCTGCATCGGCACGCCCGTCCAGGCGAGCGGGCCCGTCTTCAGCGAGTTCCTGGCCAAGCACGATTACCTCGACCGCAAGGCGCCCGAGGGCGAGAAGGTTGTCCTGAAAGAGAATTTCAAGGTCCGCGTCTGGAACATCGGCGGGCCGCAAAAGGCGTTCTTGTGGGACCTCGTCGCGACGCAGCGCTGCGCCACGGCCGGCCCGCTGAAACTCCCGAAATACTACTACGGCGGCCTGGGCTATCGCGGCCCGCTCGATTGGATGAAGAACTGCAACATGCTCACCTCCGAGGGCAAGACCCGCAAGGACGGCAACGAGACGAAAGGCCGCTGGTGCGACGTGTCGGGCGAGTCCGGCGGCAAGGCGGCCGGCGTCCTCATCATGAGCCACCCGCAGAACTTCCGGCATCCCGAGCCGCTGCGCCTGAACCCGCAGCAGCCGCAGATCTGCTTCGCCCCGTCGCAGGAGGGCGAGTGGAGCATCGAGCCCGGCAAAGATTACGTCTGGCGATACCGGTTCTGTGTCCACGACGGCGAGGTGAAAGCCGATGAGGCCAGCCGCCTGTGGGCCGATTTCGGCGAGCCGCCGGCGGTGCGCGTCCAGCCGTGACGAGCAGTCCGCCAACTTTGATTCCGCGGGTGCCACGGGTTGCTTGCCAACCCGTGCTGCCCGAAGTGGCGCACGGCTTGACAAGCAAGCCGTGGCACCCTCGTCGGTGAAATTGCGCTCTCGCATGAAAAATGACGCCCGGGCGGGCCGTCAAACTGTTGCATCTTACGCGGAAGGAGTCTAAAAAGGGTTCCGCCGGAAAGCGTTCTGGGGTCGATGGGACATCTTGCTCCGTCTGAAAGGGTACGACATGCAGGCCAAGAAAACAGTTCGTACGGGTATCGTTGGCGCGGGGTTCTCCGCGGCATTCCATTTCGAGGCGATCAAGAAGGTCCACTGCGCCAACGTCGAGGTCCAGGGCGTCTACGCGCTGGACCGGGCCGAGGAGTACGCCAAGGCGCGCGGCATCCCTGTGATGTCGAGCCTCAAGGAACTCATTGCCTGCTCCGACGTGCTGCACGTGTGCACGACGGCCTCGTCGCACGAAGAGGTGGCGGTGGCGGCGCTGGCGGCCGGCAAGTTCGCCATCGTCGAGAAGCCGCTGACGGGCTACTTCGGCGACGGCTCCGAGCAGTTCCGCGGCGACACGTGCTCCAAGACGGTCGCCCAGGAGCAGACCCTGGCGAGCATCGAGCGCATCCTGGCAGCCGAGAAGAAGAGCAAGGGCCGCATCCTCTACGCCGAGA
>Ga0315282_10012890_pt1 | contig 12710 bp, 12 predicted proteins | sample YL17G07_20_MG_FD_203693 | JGI IMG/M metagenome (GOLD analysis project Ga0315282, IMG submission 203693) | Sediment microbial communities from Yellowstone Lake, YNP, Wyoming, USA - YL17G07_20 | ecosystem: Environmental > Aquatic > Freshwater > Lake > Sediment | place: USA: Wyoming | collected... | reverse complement strand
AGACGGTCCGCAAGTAATACGACGAGCGCGAGCTTCATGAGCTCGGACGGCTGGAACGATGCGCCACGGTAGGCGATCCAGCTCTTGCCTCCCTTGTGCGCTATGGCCAGCACATGCGGTACGAGCAACAACGCGAACGCCACCGTCACGAGGAAGAGCTTATGTTTCTGCAGGAACTCCACCGGCGCGCGCATGGCCGCCACCAGCAGGAGCATTCCAAATCCGGCCCGGACAAGCTGGCGCACCATGAAGAACGTCGGGCTGTCGAACCTCGTCGCGGCGATGACGGTGCTCGAACTGTAGACCATCACTGCACCGATGCCGACAAGCACGAGTGTCACGCCGAGAAGCGTCCAGTCAATCGTCTGGGGCGACATGCTGATGGGCTCCCCGTGTGGCCGTGCGGGTGCAGCCGGAACCGGGGCCGATTGCAGACCCGTCAGGAGCGCTCTCGGCGCGGACGGAACGGTCGCCTTCACCGGCGCCGGGCGCGTCGTCCTGTCCTGCACCCATCGTACCGTCTTGTAGTCGACAATCGGCATGCTCATCGTATCCGCTCAATTGTCTGTGGCCGACTCTATTTTGGCACTGCCTCGCCCAGACGCGCCGTGAGTGCCTCGATCACTCGCTCCATGCGCTCGCCGCGCGATCCTTTCACGAGCACCACGTCTCCTTCGCGCAGGTTCTCGCGGAGCCACGCGCTCGCCTCTTCGTGGGCGCTCATCTGGACAACGCTTGATGAATCCACGAGCCTTGCTTCCTCGGCGATCGCTCGACCACGCTCGCCGACTGTAAGGACGAACACGCCCTGTGCCGCCGCGAATGCCCCGACTTCCCGGTGCAGTTCCTCGCTCTGCTTGCCGAGTTCGTGCATTCCGCCGAGCACCGCGATCCTCCTGCCGTCGCCGCCGGGAGCGAGGGCCATTAACGTGGTGAGCGCGGCGCGCATCGAGCTGGGGTTGGCGTTGTACGTGTCGTCGAGCATGAGGATGCCGTTGAGCCAGAGCGAGCGCATCCTGCGTTCCGCCGGTTCCGTAGTGCCGATTCCCTCTGCGGCGAGGGCGAGCGGTACGCCAAGCGCGTCCGCCACGGCGAGCGCCGCAAGGGCGTTGTCGATCATGTGTCGCCCCGGGATCCGCAGGTTGACCCGCACGCCGCGCACGCGGAAGCGCCAACACCCATCCGCACCCTGTCGAGTCTCCACCGGATGCCACTCGCACTCGCTCTCGACCCCGAACCAACGCACCGCGTGTCCGTACCTCTGACCGCGCACGAGAAGCCCCGAATCGTCGCGATTGAGCACGAGCGTCTTCCCATCGACGAGCGTGTCCGCCAGCTCCCATTTTGCGTCGATGAGCGCATCGAGCGAAGGAAAGAACTCCAGGTGCGCCTGCCCGGCGTTGGTGATGACGCCCATCTGCGCTTCGGTGATCTGGCCGAGCATCCGGATTTCGCCCGCGTGGTTCATCCCCAGTTCCACCACCGCTGCGCGGTGCTCCTCGGTGATGTCCAACAGGGTCAGCGGCACGCCCAGATGGTTGTTAAGCGTCCCTTCGGTCTTGAGGACCGGACCGAGGTTTCCGAGCGCCGCCGCGATGAAGTCCTTCGTCGTCGTCTTTCCGTTCGAGCCGGTCACCGCCACCACTGGGATCGAGAACCTCCGACGGTAGGCCTGCGCCCACCGCTGGAGCGCCGCCACTGGGTCATCCACCGTGATGACCGTGAAGATGTCCCAATCCCGCAGATGCGCTTCGGCCTGCTTGCGGCTGACGAAGGCAGCCCTCGCCCCGTTGGCGAACGCCGCCGGGACATAGCGATGCCCGTCGTTCGTCTGCGTCGTGACCGCGACGAAGAGGTCGCCCTTCGCGGCGCGGCGGCTGTCAATGCATACGCCCGTCACCGGCCCTGAGCTTCCGTTGCGGACCTCGCCACTGACGATTCTGGCTATGTCTTGTGGCTCATACGCGATCACGTGCGCACTCTTCCTCGAGTTCGCCTCGCTGGGACTTCAGCACCAGCAACGTCCCACGGTTGAGCGCTCCTATCGGCAATCCTGCGCCGCACCCGCCGGTTCACGCGAGGCGACGTGCGCTCTGAGCGCGGCACGCGCCTCAACTCGGTCGTCGAACGGATGCCGGACGTGGCCGATCTCCTGGTACGGCTCGTGTCCCTTCCCCGCGATCACGACCACATCCCCGGTTGATGCGTGCCCGATGGCACGACGGATCGCTTCTCGGCGCGGCTCGCACCGCTCGAACGGGTTCCCGCCGGTCGCGCCCGCGATGATGGCATCGAGGATTCTCTCCGGGTCCTCGGTGCGCGGGTTGTCGGACGTGAAGACGGTACGATCCGCGATCCGGGTCGCAATCTCGCCCATGCGTGGTCGCTTGTACGGGTCGCGATCGCCACCGCAGCCGACGACGCAGATGACCTTCCCTCGCGACATCTCTCGCGCCTCGCTCAGCACATTCTCCAAAGCATCGGGCGTGTGCGCGTAATCCACGACGACGGTGAAGTCCTGCCCCGCATCCAGCGGCTCGAAGCGCCCCGGCGCGGACGTAGCTTCTCTCAGACCCGCGCCGATCTGATCGGTCGTCATGCCGAGTCCCACGCCGACCGAGATCGCCGCAAGGGTGTTCTCCACGTTGAACCGTCCGACGAGCGGCATGTCGAGTTCTACCCGTCCCGCAGGTGTCCTGACCTCGCCCCGGATTCTCCCGATGTGCCTCACCTCTACCGGTCGAACCTCCGCTCGGTCCGACCAACCATAGCTGATCACCCGACCGCTCGTCATGGTCAGAAGGCGCTGGCCGTACGGATCGTCAATGTTGATCGCCGCAACGGCATCGGGTTCGAGTGCCGCGAAGAGCAGTGCCTTCGCCCGGAAGTAATCCTCAATCGTCGCATGGAAGTCGAGGTGATCCTGCGTCAGGTTCGTGAACGCGGCGGCGGCGAATCGCATGTTCCAGACGCGGTCGAGTGCCAGGCCGTGCGAGCTGACTTCCATCGCGACAAACGTCGCTCCCTGATCCCGCAGATGAGCGATGAGACGCCGAAGCTGGTACGCTTCGGGCGTTGTGTTCCAGACCGTGTCGAACGATATCGTCTCTCCGCGAAACGAAGCTCCGAGTGTGCCGACCGTCCCCGACACGTGGCCTGCGCCGCCCGCCATCGCCGCGAGGAGCCGCACGGTGGTCGTCTTGCCATTCGTCCCGGTCACTCCCACGAGCGTCAGATCGCGTTCTGGAGACCCGTACCACGCGAGGGCGATCCGGGCAAGCGCCCGACGGGCATCGCTCACGATCACCTGCGGAACATCCAGTCCGTCGATCTTTCTCATCGTCACCACGGCACGAGCGCCGCCCCGAACCGCATCTTCGGCAAACTGAGCACCATCCAGGCGCGTGCCCGGCAGGGCGACGAACATACATCCGGGAGTCGCCATCCGCGAGTCCGTCACCACCGAGGATAGCCGTACCCTTTCGTACCCGTCCCCGATCAGATGGCTTCCGGGGAGCGCTTGGACCGTCTCGGCGAGTGTCCAGTCCCGTCCACTCATTCGGTCCTCCGCACCCAACGTTCCCAAGCTGACGGCTCGCCTCTCAGAAGCACCGGTGCATTGTCAACGGGGCGGCTACCCGGTCGCGGGTCCTGAGACACGACGACGCCCGATCCCTCGATCCTCGTGTCCAAGCGCGCAGCGGCAAGCGCCGTGATGGCCTGACGGAGGGTCATCCCCCGTACGTCCGGCACTGTCGGACCGGACTCAGCGCGACTGGCGAGGATCAACTCGACCGGCTTGCCGTCAGAGATGCGTGCCGAGGCGGGAGGCCACTGTCCGATCACCACGTTTCCCTTGCCGACCATGTGGACCGCCACCCCGAACGTATCGAGCCGGGCGGCGGCGGCGAGCTTATCGAGGCCGGTCACGTCCGGCATCTGCTGCCCGTTCACGTTCGCCGGGGTCCTGATGATCGCCCCGTCGCGGTTCACGATCCGGCTCATGATCCGCTTGAAGGTCGGCCCTGCCACTGCCGAGCCATAGTACACCGTGTGAGGCCTCACCACGGAGATCGCACACACGAGGCGCGGAGTCATCTCCGGTAGGAAACCGATGAACGACGCGATGTACGCGCCCGGCTCATAGCCTCTGCCATCACTCCGCGCGATCTCCGCCGTCCCGGTCTTCCCCGCCACGCGGAGACCGGCGATCTTCGCCGTCGTGCCAGTTCCCTCCTCCACGACCCCGCAGAGAAGCTCGACCATCTCGTTGGCAACCGCAGCCGGGATAACCTGCCGAACCCGGACGGGTTCAGCCCTTCTGATGACCTCGCCATTCGGCGCGGTGAGCTGCTCCACAAGGCGCGGGCGCATAAGCCAGCCGTCGTCGGCGAGCGCGCCGTATGCCGCCGCCACCTGAAGGGCAGTTACGCTGATCTCCTGGCCGATGGCGATGGTCGCCTGGCTGCGAGCCGACCAGGCTGATTGCTTCCCGAGAATTCCCTTCGACTCGCCCGGCAGATCGACCCCGGTTTCCGCCCCGAAGCCGTAGAGCCGGATGTGCTCGTAGAACTTCGCGGGGCTGAGTCGCATGGCGACCTTGATCGTCCCGACGTTGGAGGACCGGGCGATCACCTCCCGGAACGGGATCTCCCCGTTCGGGTGGGAGTCGCGGATCGTCCGTCCGCCGACTTCAATTCGCCCGTTCTGACAGTCGATCACCTCCTCTGGCCTCACCTTGCCCTCGGCCAGCGCGGCGCTTGCTGCCACGACCTTGAACATCGACCCCGGCTCGTACGGGTCGGTGATCACACGGTTACGTCGGCGTCCGGGATCGGCTGACTGCGCGTACGTGTCCGGATTGTACGTCGGCACGTTCGCCATCGCCCGTATTGCACCCGTCGGCGCTTCGTACAGGACGGCGGAGCCGCTTTCCGCGCCCGTTGCCTCCACAGTGACCGCGAGTTCGTGCTCCACGATGGCTTGATAGTCGGCGTCAAGGGTGAGGGTCAGGCTAAGGCCGTCCTGTGGCGCGACGTACGGCTGCGCCGTGTTCGGAACGCGCTCGCCGAACGCATCGACGAGCGATGTCATCCAGCCGTCCTGTCCGCCCAACTCGGCATCATAGCTCAGCTCCAGTCCGTCGCCGCCCACGTTGTCGACATCGACATGACCAAGCGCCTGCCCGGCCAGCGCGCTGAATGGATGAGCGCGCTTCGTGCCGCTCAGGAGCCACATCGTGCCCGGTTCAAGGTCCAGGAGACGGCGAGCGTCCTCCGGTTCCACATTGCGCGCGACCCATGCGAACGCCTTGGTGCGCTGGGAGATCCGTCGGTAGATCCGGTCCACCGGCTCTCCGGTGATCCCGGAGATCTTCTGTGCAAGAGCGCCAGCGCGCGCCACGCGACGGGGGTTCATCGCGACGGACGCGGCGTTGAGGCTCACCGCAAGGTCGTTTCCGTTCCGATCGAGGACACGTCCGCGCCGGGCATCGATAACGACATGGCGTTCCTGCTGCCCAACCGCCTTCGCCATGAGTTCGTTCCGGCGGAACACCTGAAGCTCCACGAGCCGGGCGACCACGACACCGGCGAAGATCACCCAGAGCGCCGCAAGGAATACCAGCCTGTGCTGGTGCACAACTCTCGGCGGACCAGCGTACGGACGATACGACGGCCCAACCGGCTCATCCCGCGGGACTACCTCCGGCATGGTTGGCGCTGGTCGCCGTCGAGGCGGAGGCATGGGAGGGACCCAGACGTCCGGGCGTATGACGCGCGGACCGCCGGGCTGATAGCCCCGGAGAGTTCTGGGCCGCACTGCTTGCATCCGCCTATCCCGCGTCTTGGACTACCGTGCCGTGGCTATCGGTGCACCGCTCTTCCTACTGCGCCACAACTCCGTCCCCGTCGCCTTGCTCGCCTCAAGGGAGTCCCTCGGTCCGAGTGGTGCGAGCGCCGGGACATCAACCGGCGTGAGCGGCGGGTCCACCAATCCGAGCTGTTGCGTGGCCACCGCTTTGATTCGGTCAGCGTTTGAAAGACCAATCGCCTCGGCGCGCAACCGATCCTGCTGGTCGAGCAGTTGTTGCTGCTCCGCTTTCAGGGCATCCAGGCGCGCCGCAAGCATACCGGCGCGCCAACCTTTCCACACGTAGAGGAGCATGAGCGCCACCACCAGGATGAACACTCCTCCCCAAACAACTGCCAGTCGAGCCTTCATGGCTCTTCACGCTCCCCGGACAACCGTTCGGCGACCCGCATGCGAGCGCTTCGCGCACGGGGGTTCCGCGCCGTCTCATCGGACGACGGTCTGACGACGCGCCTCGTGAGCGGACGCATCGTGGCGCGGTGGCCGCATCGGCACACCGGTATCCCCGGCGGGCAGATGCAGTCGCTCGCCTCTCTCCGGACCCACTCCTTCACGAGGCGGTCTTCGAGAGAGTGGTACGCGATCACCACCACTCGCCCTCCCGGCTCCAGGTAGCGAAGCGCCGTCGCCAGACCGCTTTCCAGTTCTTCGAGCTCTCGATTTACCGCGATCCGAAGAGACTGGAAGACCCGCGCCAACGTCTTCTCTCGTCGCGCGCGCCCCCACCTGCCGATGATCTCCGCAAGCTCGTCCGTTGTCCGGATCGCTCGGTGCGAACGTGCCCGGACGATTGCACGGGCAATCGGACGGGCAAACGGCTCTTCCCCGAACTCACGAAACAGACGAACAAGCTCGTCTCCCGTCCACGAGTTGACGATCTCTCCCGCAGTCAGCCGAGCGTCAGGTCCCATACGCATGTCGAGTGGACCAGAAGACTGATAGCTGAAGCCTCGCTCCGGCACGTCTAGTTGCGCCGACGAAACGCCGAGATCGAAGAGCACGCCCGAAACCGCTTGCAGACCCGCCTCATCGAGCAGTGAACCGAGTTTGCTGAAGGGAGCCTCGAACAGGTGGACTCGCTCCTGATACGCTCGAAGTCGGTTCCGAGCGACCCGGTGCGCCGCCGGGTCCCGGTCAATGCCGAGAAGTCTCCCTCCGCCGGTCAACTGCTGGCAGACCAGCTCGGCGTGCCCCCCTTCGCCCAACGTCGCATCGACATAGACCCCGTCATTCCGCCAAACCAGCCATCTCACCGCTTCATGAGCGAGGACCGGGACGTGGCGGATCCCGGAGCTGGTCGGATCAACCCGCATCCGCCTCCGCCTGCTGGTTTGGGCGGTAGACCCTCAGGGTGCCGACATTCTGCTCGAACGAGTCTCCCACGTCAGCCATCGCTCGCTCGAAACGCTTCGGTTCCCAAATCTCGATTCGGTCGAGAGAACCAACGATCATCGCCTCCTTGCGGATGCCTGCGGCCTTCAAGAGGTGCGCAGCCACGGAAATGCGCCCCTGCGAGTCGATCTCGGTAGCCGCCGCTTGCGAGGTGATGAGCCGAATCTCGTGCCGTTTCTCGGCTGTCGAAGAGTCGTTCAGCGCGCGTTCCCACTGCTTGGAAAGCCGCTGCCACGCGTCGAGAGGATATGCCCAGAGACACCCGTCGAGCCCGCGCGATATGATGAGCGTGTTCTGGGATTGGGCCGTCATCGTCTTGCGCAGGGCCCGTGGCAGTTGCACTCTGCCTTGACAGTCCACGACATGGCGAAAGCTGCCGACGAAGTTCGACGGTCGGCGCACAATCCCAAGCGATCGACCGGCCATGCCTTCGCTCACCTTCTCGCGAGCGCGAATACTGGTCTCAGAGGTGGAAAGATGGTGCTGCGTCGGGTGACGGATTGCTCACCGGATTGCCCCTATGTTCCCCGGTGCTCACCCATCTATATATGCACCGTTGAGGCTTGCGTCAAGAGCGATACCCCTCCCCTGTGTAAATTTCTTTCGTTGTCAGGGACCCATGAATGACATAAGTCTCGTCCATCACGGTAGTAATGTGCAAGTGAGCGATTCACGATGTCATGAATCTGTGGGGGCGCACAGGACCCAGTTTGCTGCTCCCTGGAGCACTCCTGTCCAGATGCATTCCGGTAGGGGAGAAGAGAGGTCTTCAGAGGCTACCAGACTCGCGCTCCTTTCCGGCACCTCCCGAAGGAAAGGCGACGGGCTTCGGCGGCGGGAGCGCCTACGGTTCCTCGCATCCCGTCGGTACGGCTTCCGCGCTCGTTTCAAGCCGGTCGATCTCTCGGCTGAGCCGTCGTGCCAGGCTTGCCAGCCTCCAGAGGTACAGCGCCAGACCGACCCACACCGCCCCATAGGCATACAGGACGAAGTGCGCGTTGCGCCAGGGAGAAGCCGCACCGGCGAGGATCGCGCCGGTATCTCCGGGTGCGGCGGGCTGGGCGATGGCGGTCCCGACCGCGCATCCGACGGCAACGAGCGGGGAGAGATAGGCCAAAAGCGGTGATAGCATGTCCAGCATCCCTTCTTGTCGTCAACGTTCCAGCGCGCGCTGCCGAAGCAGGTTCACCCGTTCGCGTACCACTTCGAGGCGGTAGCGCACCCCGACGAGCATCACGTACAGGAGGGTGAACGTGGCGAGTGATACCATGAGGGTGAGGAGGAACTCGCTTGGCAATCCCGCACCGAAGCCTTTCCTCGATATGACCACCGGGTCGGGATGTATCCCCCGCCACAGGACGACGGAGTAGTGGATGATCGGCAGGTCGATCACCCCTAACAGCCCCATGACGGCACAGTACTTCGCCGCCTTGCCCGGTTCCTCTACGAAGACGCGGAGGAGTAGATACGCGATCTCGATGAGCCAGAGGATGAGCGTCGTCGTGAGCCGGGCGTCCCACACCCAGTACACGCCCCACGCCGGTTTCGCCCAGAGCGGACCGGTGACGAGCACGAGCGTCGTGAACACGGTCCCCACCTCAAGGCTTGCGTGCGCGATCCTGTCCCAGCGTGGCGAACTCCGGACGAGATAGGCGACGCTCGCAATGCCGCTCACCGCGAACGCAAGATACGTCACCCACGCGCACGGCACGTGGAAGTAGAAGATCTTCTGCGAGAAGCCGAGCGTCTCTTCAAGCCCGGTCCGGATGAAGATGAGGTAGAGCGACGAGACGAGTCCGCCGATCACGAGCATCGTCCCGGCGATCCAGAGCCGGGAGGTTCGCCCATTCATGGAGTCCTCCGGAACCGGCAGAGCCTTCGCCCGTCGGGGTATCATTCACTCCTCGACGACGTGCTCGAACGCGATGATGCACAGGGCGAGAAACACCAGATCAAACGCGCCGAGCAGTGCGAGCCACAAAGATACGTCCTCAAGCGGACGCGCCGCCAGTAGCAGCGCGGTCGCTCGAACGGCACTGATGAGCACGGGGACCTGGATCGGGAACAACAATAGCGGCAACAGCCAGTCGCGCATCCGCGTCGCCGTCGCCATTCCGGCGAGGAGGGTGCCGACGCTCACGAACCCGAACGATCCGAGGAAGCACACGAACCCCACCCAGCCGGGGTGCTCCGGCACGTCGAGGTTGAAGAGCACGAACGTGAGCGGGACGATCACCGCCTCGACGATGAGAAGAAACAGGAGGTTGCCGACGGTCTTGGCGAGGTAGATCCAGCTCCGGTCAGCCGGGCTGAGCAGCAGCGCCCGCAGGCACTGATCATCCCGTTCGAGGGCAAGGGAACGGTTCAGTCCGAGCGTCCCTGCGAACGTGATCGCGATCCACATGACGGCGGCTGCGACCTCCGTGGGGCGGTCGGGCCGGATGCCGAGGGCGAAGCTGAACATGACCAGGACCACCAGGGAGAACACCGCCATCACGACGACCAGTTCGCGGCGTCGCCACTCCTGTCGCACGTCCTTCCAGAGGATCGCCCAGAAGACGCGCATCAGACCTCCTCCTCCGCGATGAGCGCGTCGAACGTGGCGGCGAACGACGAAGCCGCGTCAGCAGCGACATCGGTTTCGTGCGCCACCCTTCCGCGCAGGAGCACGACGGCACGGTCCGCCAGCGCCCATCCCTCGTCAATGTGGTGGGTGACCAGGAGGATCGTCCGGCCTTGCTTACGCAAGGAGGCGAGCCGGTCCGCGAAGATGCGTGCCGAGTGACGGTCGAGGCCGGTGAACGGCTCGTCGAGGAGAAGCACTGGCGGGTCTGGCAGAAGCGCCCGCGCAATGGTCAGCCGCTGCCGCATACCCCGCGAGAGCGTGCCCGCGTCCTGTTCCGACCACGCGGCCAGGTCCAGTTCCTCAAGCAGCGCCCGGATGCGTCGTTCGCGGTCACGAACCCCGTACAGGCGAGCGAAGAAAGCCAGGTTGTCGTGGACCGTGAGGCGGTCATACACCCAGGGCTGGTGCGAGATCACGCCGAGATGCTTCCGGACGTTCACCCCGTCCCGGACCACGTCGTACCCGGCTATGCGGGCGGTTCCTCCGCTCGGTCGAACAAGCGTTGATAGCACGCCGATGAGCGTCGTCTTTCCAGCACCGTTCGGCCCGAACATCGCCACACACGTACCGGTCGGAACGGACAGGGTCACCCCGCGCAGCGCAGGAACGACCCCGTAGCGCTTCGTGAGATTCTCCGTTTCGATGGCCAGGGACGAGGAATTGGACATGGATCGCCGTCGGCTTGCTGCGTTGGGATGTCAGAAATGCGTAGACGCGTAGCGCCCTACGCCCTTACGAGTGGTCCTCGCTCCTTCGAGCTATTTCGCCTTCACCGCCTTGATGAGCTCCGCCTTGAGCGCTCGTCGCCGGGAAACATAGTCCGCTTCCTCTATCTGCTCCCGTTCGTAGGCATCGTCGAGGTCGGCGATCTGCTCCACGAGACTATCGACGAGGGCGCTTCCCTTTAGGCCGGGTTCACCGCGCGCGGCAGACGACGCCTCCGCTTTCCCGATTGGCTCTGCGACAGGTCTTCGTAGTGCCTGCTCGCTCTGCTTCCTGCGCACCTGGACGGCGAACAGGATGACCACCACCATCGCCGCACCCGCAACGATCATGAGCCACTGACCGGCGGAAAGCGCGCCGGTTGCACCGACGCGTCGTGGTGGGAGCACCTCGACGCTCACCGGGGTGTTCGCCGGGATGTTGGCGCGTCCGATATTGACGAGTCCTTGTCCGGCTCCCATCTCCGTGGGACTGGTTCTGGACTCTCCACCATCCACCTTCAGATCGGCGGCCCCCGGCATGGCGATGACGCTCAGGGAAGCGATTGTGTACGGGGACTCCAAGTCGAACGAGGCGCGCTTGCCCTGCCACGGGATCAGGTAGCTGTAGACGAGCGTATCGCTGCTCGGGTAGAAGGGAATCGTCGAGGCGAACCCCCACGGCGTGACCTTGTGGTGCGCCGCGAGCACTCCTTGCAGCACCTGGAAGTCGGTCGCGTTTGTCGGAAGGAGGAACCGCACACCCGTCCGTCGGTTGTCGCCTTCGGTCGCCGGGTCGCCAAGGAAGATCGCGCCCCGGTTCTGCACGATGTAGATGGAGGTGACGCCGACCCCGTTCGCGTCGGGGTTCACGATGACGTGGACCTTCTCGACCGTGATGTCTTCGGGGGTGGAGGTCGTGTCGTACACGGCGAGGTTCTTCCGTGTCCGGTCTTCACCTACGGGAAACGGCTCGCTGGTCTGGCGCAGCCCGGCGTAGGTCGTCTCAAGGCGGTAGACCGTGTTGGGAGCGCTTCTGACGCGCCGGAATCGGAACTCGCCGTTCGCGTCCGTCGCGGCGGTTGCCGATCCTTCCGTCGCGTCGTGAGAGACGGCGAGGAGGCGCACCTCGGCATCTGCAAGAGGCTTTCCCCCTTGGGTGACGATGATGGCCTTCCCTTCCACCTCGGCAGCCGAACCAGCGCTCGCGGCGAGGAGCATTGCGCACACAAGCGCCGCTCGGAGCACGCTGGGTAGGACGGTGGCCTTCGGAAAGAACGGCGATCTCTGCGTCATGAAGTTCCCTTTGCAGATGCGGCCAACGCCGTCCCGCACTTCATGCAGAACTGCGCTTCTCGTGGGTTCGATGCGCCGCACGACGGACAGGCGACGCGTCGCTGTGCCTGATCCTCTGCCCGTGAGGCACGCCGTTTCCGCGCAGCCGCAATGAGCGCCTCGACGTCCGGGTCACCTGACGCGTCGGCGTTCGGAGAAGTAGGCGCGGGGGTGGACGCTCCTTGTGCGGTCCCGCTCTCCAACTGAGCGATCACCTCTGCGGCCTCGGTCTTGAGCTGGGTGATGTTCGCTTCGTAGTCCTGCTCGGAGAGCTTGCCCGTCTTGTAGTCGAGCTCCGTCTCACGGATGTCGTGAAAGAGCTGGTCGCGCCGCACGAGAAGGTCCACGGCCTCGCGGTCCTGACTGCTCGTGCGTTCGGATCGGGGGGCGGTCAGGAGAGGATACGCGATGAACAGGGCGATCCCAACGGTGAGAGCGATCATGAAAAGCGCAGGAAGCATCTGCCTTATCCGTCTTCTCTCAGAGTGTGTGCGCAACGTGGGTTCTTGCAACCAGATCCTTCGCTTGCGCTCAGCATGACGCCGGCAATACCGGTCATGCTGCCACGAGGATGGCCCTTCAACCCTCGCCCGCGATCGGTTGAACGCGATGTTCCGCCATTTGGTGGGCGATGCGCCTGCGATGGTCACGTTCGCGTCTGTCGGGCCACATGGCAATCACGGTCCCAAAGACCAGGACGAAGCCGCCAATCCAGATCCACGAGACAAGGGGGTTGATCTTGACGTTGATCGTCACCGTCGAGGTGTCCTCGCTCCACGATCCGA
>Ga0315282_10012889_pt1 | contig 12712 bp, 10 predicted proteins | sample YL17G07_20_MG_FD_203693 | JGI IMG/M metagenome (GOLD analysis project Ga0315282, IMG submission 203693) | Sediment microbial communities from Yellowstone Lake, YNP, Wyoming, USA - YL17G07_20 | ecosystem: Environmental > Aquatic > Freshwater > Lake > Sediment | place: USA: Wyoming | collected... | reverse complement strand
GAGAGGGTCACGGGTTCAATCCCGCCAAAGACGGGACTTGAATCCTGGAACCCTTGAACCCACCTTTACAATTGATTTTCTTTTTTAAAAATTGACCTGTATAGGAGGCTCGGTTTTGGATCAATGCCTCCGGTGTACCGCATCCGACCACCTCTCCCCCTCTCTCGCCTCCCTCTGGCCCCAAGTCGATGATATAATCGGCCGATTTGATCACTTCCATATTATGTTCGATCACAATGACCGTGTTTCCCTTGTCAGTGAGCCGGTTGAGAACATCGAGTAACTTCTGAATATCGGCAAAATGGAGACCCGTCGTCGGCTCATCCAAGATATAGACCGTCCTTCCCGTTTCCCTTTTACTCAACTCCCTGGCCAGCTTAATCCGTTGAGCCTCTCCTCCCGAGAGCGTTGTTGCAGGTTGGCCCAACTGGAGGTATCCCAGACCGACGTCGCAAAGGGTCTGGAGCTTCTGGCGGATCGCTGGAATCGCAATAAAAAAGTCATAGGCCTCTTCGCCCGTCATCTCCAACACATCCGAGATCGTCTTCCCCTTGTATCGAATCTCAAGCGTCTCCCGGTTGTAGCGACTCCCATGGCACTGCTCACAGGTCACATAGACATCGGGCAGAAAGTGCATCTCGACCCTCAAGATTCCATCCCCGCGGCACGACTCGCATCGTCCTCCTGAGACATTAAAACTGAACCGCCCCGGCAGAAATCCCCTCATCCTCGATTCGGGAAGTTGGGCAAAGAGCTCCCGAATGGGCTGAAACAGACCTGTGTAAGTGGCCGGATTGGAACGAGGCGTCCTTCCGATCGGCATCTGATCCACATGGACGACCTTATCCACATGTTCCAGCCCTTCTATTTTTCGAACGGGAACACAACGCTGAGAGGCATGATAAAGTTGTTGGGATAAAAGGCAATAGAGGGTGTCGATGATCAATGTCGATTTTCCTGACCCTGAAACGCCGGTGACGCAAGTCAACACACCTAACGGGATCTTCACATCGATATTCTTCAAATTATTGGCGGTGGCACCCCGGATCACCAGGTACTTCTCTCCGACCGGTCTTCTTTGCTTTGGAAGGGGGATGAAATTTCTCCCAGAGAGATATTGTCCCGTCAACGAATGGTCTGCGTTCATCAATGCCGCTGGAGATCCGCTGAAGACCACCTCCCCTCCCTTCTCCCCGGGGCCGGGTCCCATATCGATGATGTGATCGGCGGATCGAATCGTCTCTTCATCGTGTTCCACAACGATGACGGTATTCCCCAAATCCCTCAACCGTTTTAATACCTCCAAGAGCCGAAGGTGGTCCCTTTGATGCAATCCGATGCTCGGTTCGTCCAATATGTAGAGGACGCCCACCAAGCTTGACCCGATCTGGGTGGCCAGGCGAATACGCTGGGATTCACCGCCGGAGAGGGTGGCAGCCGTCCGATCCAGGGTGAGGTAATCCAAACCGACCTCCACCATAAACATCAGCCGCTCCTCAATCTCTTTCAAAACCCCTTGAGCGATTTTTTGAGATCGTGAAGGCAATTCCAGATTTTTCAGGAATTCTAATGCTTCCTTGACATAGAGATGGGTGACCTCTGCAATGGATCTTCCGCCTACCTTGATTGACAAAACCTCCTTCTTCAACCGAGTTCCCCCACATTCAGGACAGGGAGCCATGTTCATAAACCCTTCTAACTCCTCCTCTTCCTCCCCATCCTTTTGCCATCTCCTCTCCATCTCTCGAATCACCCCTTCAAACTCCTGCCGAAAGAGATGTGACCTTCCCTTCCCTTTTACCATGAAAGAGATCTTCTCTCCTTCCGATCCGTAGAGAAGAAGGTGCTGAACCGACTTTGGCAATCGGGAAAAGGGAATGTCCAGATCGAAATGGTAATGCTCGGCCAAGCCGTCCAGAATGGGTCGTAGAAAGGATTCTCCTTTCATTTTCCATGGAAGGATCGCACCCTCCTTGATGGAAAGGGATGGATTGGGAACAATGAGGTCGGGATCAAAGTAGCGCTTCGTTCCTAATCCACTGCAGGTGGGACAGGCACCCTGCGGATTGTTGAAGGAGAACATCCGGGGTGTAATCTCTGGAAAGCTGAACCCGCAATCAATACAGGAGAACTTCTGGCTGAAGACCATAGGCTGGAATCCCAATCTCTCTACCTTGACGATCCCTTCCGAGAGATGGGAAGCGATCTCTAAGGAATCGAGGATTCTCTTCCCTGCTTCCTCTCTCACCGCCAACCGATCCACCATGACATCGATCTCATGCCGCTTGTTCTTATCCAGCCGGATCTCGTCGCTGAGATCCCTGACCTGACCATCAATCCTAACCCTCACAAATCCATCCCTTCGGAGCTCCTCCAACTCCTTCCGATATTCTCCCTTCTTCCCTCTCACGATGGGGGAGAAGATGGTCAGGGGTGACCCCTTTGGAAGCCGAAGGAGCGTCTCCGCGATCTGCTGAAGGGTCTGTGAGGAGATCGGAGAACCACAGTGGGGACAGAAAGGTTCCCCGATCCTGGCGAAGAGAAGCCGAAGGTAATCGTAGATCTCTGTCACTGTCCCTACCGTGGAACGGGGGTTTCGTGACATGCTCCTCTGATCGATGGCGATGGCCGGAGAGAGTCCTTCGATTGATTCCACATTGGCTCTCTCCATCTGTTCCAGAAACTGCCGGGCATAGGCAGAAAGCGATTCCACATATCGTCGCTGCCCCTCCGCATACAGTGTGTCGAAGGCGAGGGTCGACTTGCCGGAGCCGCTCAGACCCGTGATCACCACCAATCGATCCCGCGGGATTTCCACATCGATATTTTTTAAATTATGGACCCGAGCTCCCCGGATGACGATCTTTTCCATCTCTAAAAAGGTAACAGAAAACCGCACGGGTGTAAACCCGCTGGATAAACAAATGATCCAAATGACAGCGCATGCCCCGAATATTTCTTTAATTCGCTGTCATTCGCGTTATTCGTTTTGTTCTCTGATTCGAGTTATTCGATCCAAAAAAAACACTTGACAAATCAAAAAGGATCGTTATAATTTCTACAAGTTTAGTTTATTAAACTAATTTCTTTCTATACTGTACCCTTTGAATTTATGAAGATGGGTGAACGGATCCGGAATTTAAGACCAATGAGCAACCCGGCCAAAGAAAAGATGATCGATCGGGAAAGGGATCCGGTGGTGATTGATCATGGCTAAAGTATTGATCATCGGAGCAGGTGGTGTGGGTACGGTGGTTGCTCATAAAGTCACAAAAGTCCCACACGTGTTTACGGATATCATGCTGGCAAGCCGTACAAAATCAAAGTGCGATGTCATCGCTGCAGCAGTGGGCGCCGATAAAATTAAGACCGCTCAGGTGGATGCTGATAATGCTCGACAACTCGTTGAATTATTTAAAACCTTTAAACCAGACATTGTCATCAACGTCGCGCTGCCTTATCAAGATTTGACCATCATGGATGCTTGCCTCGAGGCAAGGGTGAATTATTTAGATACCGCAAATTATGAACCACCCGATGTCGCTAAATTCGAATATAAATGGCAATGGGCGTACCATGACAAATTTAAAAATGCAGGACTCACAGCCATCTTAGGTTGTGGTTTTGATCCGGGGGTGACTGGCGTTTTCACCGCCTATGCTTCCAAACATCATTTTGATGAAATTCATTATCTTGATATCGTTGACTGCAATGCAGGCCAGCATGGAAAACCCTTTGCAACCAATTTTAATCCGGAAATCAATATTCGTGAAGTGACCCAAAGGGGTAAATACTGGGAAAATGGAGAATGGATTGAAACGGAACCCCACGAAATTCACAAACCGTTAAATTATCCAAATATCGGACCCTGCGAATCTTATCTTATTCACCACGAAGAATTAGAATCGTTAGTTAAACATTTTCCTACTCTGAAACGGGCTCGATTTTGGATGACTTTTGGACAAGAATATTTAACTCATTTACGTGTGATTCAAAATATTGGAATGGCAAGCATTAAACCTATCCTGTATGAGGGTAAAGAAATTGTGCCGATTCAATTCCTCAAAGCGGTATTGCCCAATCCGAGCGAACTCGGTCAACATTATTCAGGTGAAACTTCCATTGGCTGCCGGGTCAGAGGGATGAAGAATCATCAGGAGAAAACATATTATATCTATAATAATTGCAGGCACCAGGACGCCTATAAGGAAACGGGTGCACAAGCTGTGAGTTATACCACTGGAGTGCCTGCGATGATTGGGGCCATGATGTTCATTACGGGCAAGTGGAGAACGGCCGGGGTATTTAACACCGAACAATTTGACCCGGATCCATTCATGGAACAATTGAATGTCCATGGACTTCCTTGGCACGAATTACACGATATCGATTTGGAATTATAAGGGTCGTCGTCAAGCACCAAAGGAGAAGCACCAATTTCCAAGCACCAAATCCCAAACAATATCCAAACTCCAATTTCGAATGACCTAAACGGAAATAATTTGAATTTTGGTCATTAGAATTACGTAGAAAATAACTCGATTATCCCCCTCTCCCCTGGTGGGAGAGGGCGGGGGTGAGGGGGAACATACCACGTCCACCCCCACCTCGATCCTCCCCCAACAAGGGGGAGGATAATACTTGGTAATTTTCATGGCTCGTGGGTGGCGAACCTCTCATGTAAAATTTATTTGGGATTTGGAAATTTGAATTTGGAGCTTATTTGGAATTTGTGATTTTGGATTTGGAGTTTTTGGTCCACTATGCCTATTGACTTTAACAAAATCGAAACGCCGTGTTATGTGATTGATGAGCTTTTATTGCGAGACAACCTCGAATTAATAAAAAAGGTTGGAGAGGCTGCCGCGGTTGATATTCTCGTTTCTTTTAAAGCCTTCTCAAACTGGGGTGTCTTTCCGATCTTTAGAGAATACGGTTTCGGTGCCTCAGCAAGCTCACTCAATGAAGCGCGATTGGCCTTTGAGGAACTCGGAGTAAAAGCGCATACCTATTCGCCCGCTTATGAAGAGAAAACTATCGCAGACATTTTGAAATATAGCAGTCATATTTCCTTTAATTCCATAAACCAATTGCGAAAGTATTTTAAGATTGCCAGTCAACATGGTGTTTCCATTGGCTTGCGCGTTAACCCTGAGTTTTCAGGCTCTCCCTATGACATTTATAATCCTTGTAAACCCGGTTCTCGATTTGGCATGACTGCTGAACAGCTTGGCGATGCCGTACCACAGGGGGTTGAAGGTCTTCATTTTCATACATTATTTGAGGCGGATTCCTTTGCGCTCGAAAAATTGTTGGCTGTTTTTTTAACCAAATTTGGTAAGTTCTTACCTAAACTAAAATGGGTGAACATGGGCGGTGGTCATCTTATAACAAAAAAGAATTATGATATGAAGCATTTGATTAGACTCTTAATTGACTTTAAAAATAAATACGGTGTCGAAATTATTTTAGAACCTGGGAGCGCTTTTACTTATCAAACGGGTTACTTGGTTTCTACAGTATTAGATATTGTTGAAAATAAAGGTATAAAAACAGCTATTCTCGATGTTTCATTTACCTGCCACATGCCCGATTGTCTTGAAATGCCCTATAAACCTACCATCTTGGGCGCAACCGATGAAATAGCAGGAAAACCGACGTATAGGATGGGAGGAATTAGTTGTCTGGCGGGCGACTTTATGGGGAACTGGTCATTTGCTAAAGAATTAAAACCCGGTGATAAAATCGTATTTGATGATATGATTCATTACACGACCGTCAAAACGACAATGTTTAATGGCGTGAACCATCCTTCCATTGGAATATGGACTGAAAAGTCAGGATTTAAATTAATTAAAGAATTCAATTATCAGGACTACAGGAATAGATTATCTTGATTAAACGAGACACAGTGAGTTCCGTTAACGAATTGAAGAAAAAGGGACTTGCAGCAGAATATGAGGAAGCCGCAAAGGAAATAAAGCAAATCAACCAGGAACTCGAAGGAACACTTTCCGATGGCCTCGGTTGACCGAGGAATGGCTAACCAAACCAGAGCGGTCGACAAGATTCGGCTTATAAAAAAGGATCAAGTCCCAACTGAGTGGGTAAAATTGAGCTATTAAACTTATTGAAGCCGCTCTGGTAAAGGGTATTCTGCTTGTAACGGCATCGGGAGATGTGATATGAATCGAGCATGCAAAAAAAACGGCGACTTACCGATGCCTATCACTTTCCTCCGTTTACCCCCGAGCAGAGGGTATCGGGTATCTTTGGTGATCCCAGAGCCCGGGTCATCCGATTCACCCGGCGGCAAAAAAAACAGTCTGCGGATCTTGCTGTATGGCACACGGGACCTTCTACGACCGCAAGTTCCGCCTGGTCCGAGACCTCCCTTGCGGCGACACGCGCATCTACCTCGAACTGGAGATCCGGCGTGTTCTGTGCCGAAGGTGCGGCAAGGTGAAGCAGGAGAAATTTGCCTTCCTGGCCAACAATCCGTTCTACACCAAGCGGTTTGCCTTTTACGTGGGCAAGCGTTGCAGTACCTCCACGGTCAAAGATGTCGCCCGGGAGTTGCATCTGGACCGCAAGACGGTCAACGCTCTGGAAAACCATTACATGCGGGAGAAACTCCGCCGTGCCGGCAATCCCAGGCCCAAGGCTATCGGCATTGACGAGATCTCCATCCGTAAGGGCCACAGCTACCGGATCGTCGTCAGCGATCTGGAGAGGAGACGGCCCATCTGGTTCGGGGGGACCGACCGTTCGGAGGAGAGCCTGAAGCTCTTCTATGAATGGCTCGGACCCGCGAAAATCAAAGGGTTACGGCTTGCGGTCATGGACATGTGGAAACCCTTTGAAAACACTACGCGTGAGCATGCCCCGCAGGCTGCTATCCTTTACGATAAGTTTCATGTCCTGAGGCACTTAAACGAAGCCATGGACAAGATTCGCAAGAGTGAATATTACCGGCTCAGCGGTGAGGATCGTAAATTCATCAAGGGCCAGAAATACACCCTTCTCTCCCACCGTGAGAACCTTTCGACGGATGGGAGAAAAGCCTTGAAAACACTCTTGGCGGCCAACAAACGGCTTAACACGGCCTACGTGCTCAAAGAGCAGTTCGGTCAATTGTGGGACTATCAGTCAGAGGCCTGGGCCAGAAAGTTCTTCGACAACTGGAGGGCCTCGTTAAAATGGCAACGCCTCAAACCGTATGAAAAGTTTGCCGAGATGATCGAGCGCCACTGGGACGGAATCGCCACCTTCTGCAAGTCCGAGAACAAAGTGTCCCTCGGCTTCGTGGAAGGTCTGAATAACAAGATTCGTGTAATACAGCGCCGGTCCTATGGCCTCAGAGACGAGGAATACCTTCGCCTCAAGGTCTTAACTTGTATGTTGCCTGATTTTTAATTGAAAAACAGTTTACATTTACCCACTCAGTTGGGACTTGATCCATAATAAACAAAAACATTTCAAATATCAAATACACCGAGTGATGAGACCTCTCCCCTAAGGAGAGGTCTCTCCCCCCAATTTGGATTTTTCCAGTATTCAACCCGTAACGCAATTGCGTGGTTCGTCCAAGTCAAATATTTTTTTGCCCAGCTATTGACTTTTTCCTTAAAAATGTTAAAAGTAATACCAGAGTTTTGAGATTCCTCTGTTGTGTGAAGAGCGATGCTAATGGGAAGAAGAGAGCAGACTGGTTTCTTTTATTTCGGCTTTTTTAGCTTTGGAGACAGGTCTGCCCTCCTCTGGTAATACACATAAATAGAGAAGAGGTCATGGGCAGGTCACAACGGCTGCCCATGGGCCTCGTTTAAGCAAGATTAGGGCCATGGGTCAAACCCATGGCCATTTTTTTTGGGGGTATGAAGAATGACGCTCTCTGAGCCACTTGCTGAGATACGAGAGAGGATCGAAAGGACCGGAATTGGACTGAAGGATGCTTTATCAGTCATTGACATGACCTTCGAGGATCAATTGAAGCGGTTAGAGATCTCTTCGCCCTATGACGCTTTCGAAGGCCTCAATAAGTTGATTGACCTGACTGTTCAGGGAGCCAGGATCGAGCGTTTTAGACCAAAAGATAACGGCCGGCCCTTCCATACCATTGAAGTCCGAACTGAAGGAGGGGAAATTATCGGCTATCTCAATATGTTGTATTTGAAAAGGTTCGTTCCATGCTACTACCTCGTCTATGTGGAAGTGATGCCATCCTTTCGGGGTTTAGGGTTGGGAAACAGCATCCTTAAGGCCTTCATGAAGTTTGTGAAGGATAGGAAGGCGCTGGGCGTTCTCGACAATATTATCCCTCCCGAGGAGCCTACCTATGAAATTTACACCAAACTCGGCTGGAAGACCATCAAGAATTTTATCGGAAGCGGTATGGTGGATAAACAGGACAACTATATGGTCTTTGTCCCGAACTCGATTCAGACCCATGATCTCAGGGAGGAGTTGGTTAGAATTCTCTTCAGCCTCAGAAAGAAAAGGCCTGTCATCGATATGCAAGATAACGAAAACATGGTCAGAAGGACTGTCGAAGAATTTCGTTCAGTCTACCAGGCCTTGATGCAACTTTTCAATGCGGAGATTTTATTGCGGACTTCAAATCCTCTCATGCGCTTTATGTTTACCCGGCTAACAACAAAACTGATCGGGTTCCGTAGACGCATTGCAACGCTCATTGGCTACACTGGAGGAGAATCACTTGAGCAGATATCCTTCTCCGACCAAATCAAGGAACTACATATTCAGCCGTATTCTTTGTGGAAGTTGCAAGAGGATCATGTGGGAATATGGGGCGATGGAGAGATCTTGCAAAATCTTCCTGGCAAGCTAAAAGATGAGCCAACCTTCTTTATCGAAGGGCTTCCCTTCTACAAACGCCCCTACCTCTGCGATTGGATCGAGAAGATGGGAGCCCATCCCACTCAACCGCTGAAGATATCCGATCTCCTCGATCTTGATTTTGACCCAACGAGGTTGAGAGAGTTCCATCATGAAGGGATGGACTACATCTTTGAAAGGATATCTTCCCATTTCCTCCCTTCCCTTGTCAGGAAGAGAAGGTTCCTCAAAAAGGCTGAGAAATGGGTTTCACAGTTTCAGTTCCGCCGACCGGTTATTCGAATCAATCCACCCCTTTTGATCTTTCGAGACAGGGGGAACATTTACGCTCTGCGAAGGAAAGTAGAAGGTATTCACTTGCAGGAGGCTTTAGATCAATTGAGAACGTCCCCATACCTTAAGGAGATGAATCGTAGCGTGGGGGTCGACCGTGTCATGATCAAAGCGACAAAAGATATAAGGGAGAGGCTGGAGAAGAGATTCAATCCCGGGTTCCGGCGGGAAATTGAAGAACTAACTTACTTTCTCCCCTGGGATATCGAAAAAAACATTCCGAGGGTCCATGTCGATATTTCTGCTATTTCACTAGATACTGTGTGGATCGCATAAAGGCTTAGTGGCCTAACAGGGTGCTGAAAAAGTCACTTTTTCAGGCTGATCAAAAATGCCCAGATGCAAGGCGCCCGAAATCCTGAGGAGTGAGGCCTACTTGGAGTACGCCGCAACGACGAGGGATGAGGGGAACGCCGCAGATGGGCGTTTTTCAGCAGCCTGCTAATCTTTAATTAAAGGAGGTTTAAGATGAAGGCTGGACCATTAAATGGGGTTAAAGTCGTTGAAATTACGATGTTTCAGCAGGGACCTGTGGCGGGAATGAGGTTGGGTGACCTCGGCGCTGAGGTCATCAAGATTGAAGCAAAAACAGGAGACCCGGGAAGAGGGTTTATGAAAATTATTGGTGCGATGGCTGGACTAAAGGGTCGGAATTACTACTTCGAGCACACCAACCGGAACAAGAGAAGCATCGTTTTGGATCTTAAAAGTAAAAAAGGCCTGGAGATATTTCTTAAACTGATCGATACTGCCGATGTATTTCTGAATAATATGAGCATAGAGGCGCCAATAAAATTGGGAATCGGGCCCGATATTTTGATGACCCGGAACCACCGGCTTATCTATGCTCAGGCTTCAGGTTGGGGTCGGAATGGTCCTAATGCGAATGATCTTTCCTTTGACTATACAGGGATAGCCCGCTGCGGAATGATGATGGCCTGTGGCGAACGGGGAACTCCTCCAACCCAAATCCTCCCCGGGATCGGCGATGAGATAGGTGGACTTATGTGTGCTTGGGGAGTAACGGCTGCTCTCTATGCCCGGGAGAAAACAGGTAGAGGTCAGGTTGTTGACACTTCCTTGATGGGTAGTTTGATTGGCATGCTCGGTTTTATTCTATCCGCCCCGGCAATACTGGGCCAAGAATTCCCAAGGGAAATCAGGGCAGCAGCGGGTAACCCTCTGTATAATCATTATCGATGCAAGGATGATAAATGGATTGCCATTGCCCACCTCGACCCAGATAGATACTGGCCGAAAATCTGTAAGGCCGCAGGTATTGAGGAATTAAAGCATGACCCAAGATTCAATAGCATCGAGGCAAGAGGGAAGAATGCTAAAGAGTTGGTCGCGATTCTGGACGAACGATTTCTTACCAAAACCAGAGACGATTGGACCAAAATTCTCAACGAGGAGGGTTGTATCTTTACTCCGATCCAAACTCTTATGGAGGTATCCAACGATCCACAAGCTTTCGCCAATGACTATTTCATTGAAGTTGATCATCCGGTTTGGAATAGAATAAAGATGGTTGGCTTTCCTTGGAGCTTTAGCGACACTCCGGCATCATGGCGCCGGGAAGCCCCGGCCTTCGGACAACATACCGAAGAAATTTTGTTAGAGGTTGGCTATCATAGAGACGACATCGCTAAACTCAGAGAGGAAGGAGTGATACAGTAAACCCCGTTAGAAATTCCAGCGGGGCATTAAACCCCGCCGGAATCATTCTAGAATCTAACCCCGCTGCAGAGCAGCAGGGCATTATTTCTAACGGGGTAAAGATCTCCGCCGCCAGGGAGGAGCTTTAAAATCTAAATTGTTTGAGACCAAAAGCGAGATTCCGAAATCGATAGATCTTGATCCTGAAATAAATTCAGGATGACATGACCTGCTTTAGGACCTGGTTCGGGATGACATAACGCGAAAGACAACCTTTTGTTGTCATGCTGAACTTGTTTCAGCATCTGGTTTATTTTGTTATATTGGAAATGGTTTATGAAAAAATTATTTCCCCCATCTTTATTATATTTTACGCATTGAGATTTTTTTCTGCTTTTGCTAGACACACCTTCCATCCCCATCCACAGGACTTAAAAAATATCAAACAGATTGATCTAAATGCTGTTTTTGTAGTAATATGATATGAAGACGTGACTACATTATTCGGGGTTGGAAACAGGGAAATGACTAAACAAGAAATCGAATTGACTGCATACTGCAGGTTGTACTGCGGAGATTGTATCCGCTATCGGAGCAGAGCCATAAACTTAGCGGAAGATCTGGCTGACGAATTACAGAAAATCAAATTCGATAATTATGCACACCTCAAAAAGGATTCGGTTAAAGAATTTCAACAGTATGACGGGTTTCGCAAAATATTAGATGCAATGGCCAGACTCGAATGCGACATTCCCTGTAGGGCGGGTGGAGATGGATGCTCGGGGCCCTGTGAAATCAAGAAATGTCCTCATCTGAACAACTTCCAGGGTTGTTGGGAATGCGATGAATTTGAGACTTGTAAAAACTTTGAATTCCTCAAGTCATTTCATGGCGAAACGCCTCGAGAAAATTTGAGAAAAATAAAGGAATATGGGTTGGACAGGTGGGTTATATACAGGGGGAAATGCTACCCATGGCTATAATAAGCCAAAAAGAGGGAACCCCTTTTCAGTGCTGACGGGAGGAATTGAATTTGGTTTGCCATGTTCATCATGTACATATCTTTGCTTCGGATATTGATAAGAGCGTCAAGTTCTATGAGGAATTTATCGAGGGCAGCGTCATTCTCGACTCAGAACTTGCTGGTGCAAGAAATGTGTTCATGAGAATTGGCAATGGAAGGGTTCATCTCTATGACCAACCATCTAAGAATCCCGGTAAGGGAAGTATCCATCATTTTGGAATTCAAACCGACGATATAGAAGAGGGGGTTAGTAAGCTCAGAGCAGGCGGTGTTGTCTTCAAGAAAGGTATTACTGATTTGGGTTTCTGGAAGTACATCATGGTTCCTGCTCCGGACGAGATTCTCATCGAACTGTTTCAGGTCGATGAGACCAAGCTTCCATCCCAGTATCTCGATTATTTCGAATGACACTCAAGCAGAAAGGTCAAGTGTTATTCTATGATTGGTGAGAGTTAGATTGCCAGGGAGGTCTTTCATGACAATTGTACCAAAAGGGATTAAATTCATTCTTGTAATAACTCTGGTTGTAGCCTTTCTTGGACCGAGCATTGTCTTTTCGGCAGGGCCGAAGGGAGTTAAAAAGTATCCGATCCCTGACCGCGGAATGCTTGAGTTGAACGTGCCGAGCTCCTGGCGAGATAAGGTCCATAAGCCTCAAGAAAACATGCCTCCGACCATTGTATTTACACCGGCATCAGGGGATGATTTTCAGGTATTGATCACAGTGCTGCGGAGCAAAAATGGAGAGCCAGGTTTTAACAGTCCGGACAAGGTTCGAACTCTTGTAGAAAAAGATAGTAAAAAAATCCTACCGAAAACAGTCGAGACTAAAAGTGT
>Ga0315282_10012888_pt1 | contig 12712 bp, 9 predicted proteins | sample YL17G07_20_MG_FD_203693 | JGI IMG/M metagenome (GOLD analysis project Ga0315282, IMG submission 203693) | Sediment microbial communities from Yellowstone Lake, YNP, Wyoming, USA - YL17G07_20 | ecosystem: Environmental > Aquatic > Freshwater > Lake > Sediment | place: USA: Wyoming | collected... | reverse complement strand
AGAGTAATGGACCGCCTCTTATCCCACCGTTGAAACGATGGGCTATTGTCAACCGTCCCTCCGGGACTATGCGGTCTGGCTCTTCCTGTGGGGAAAGCGCGCCCTTGGATTGCTGAGCCTTCATCCGCTCAGTGACGTGTGGCACGGCTTGAATACGCTTCTGCGCACCATTCCGCAAATCGGCGGGTTGCACCCGAAGAGGGAGGGTCTTGCGAAATGGAGCATTTACTATGGCGGAATGAGTGGCGCAGGCTTTCCAGCCTGCGTCTCGCCTTTGGCTACTGATAGGCGTAAAGCGCAGGCTTTCCAGCCTGCGTTTCTGATATGTTTTCATGGCTTTTCGCAGGCTGGAAAGCCTGCGCCACTTATTTCGCAAGACCCTCCCCAAGAGCGGTTACGGCGGCTTTTGGGCGGCTTTTGGGATTGTCATTGCCGGACCGGGCATGTAGAATCGGCTCCGGGTGTGGTTCCGATGAAGGGGTCCGGTTCCGCGGCCCCCTGATTCTACGTGGCCCAACCTTCGCAATTCGGGGGTAAAAATCGCAAAACGCCCCGTTTTTCGGCGGCTAGTGTTGAAGGAGACACCGAGATCATGAGTTTTGAGAAGCGGATTCTGTGCATCGGCGCCGGCTACGTCGGCGGCCCCACCATGGCGGTCATCGCCGACAAGTGCCCGCAATACCGGGTGGAGCTCGTGGACATCAGCGAGGAACGAATCGCGCGATGGAACAGCGATGAGTTGCCGATCTATGAGCCCGGCCTGGATGAGATCGTCAAACGCAACCGCGGCAGGAACCTGTTCTTCACGACCGACATCGCGAGAGGGATCACCGAGTCCGACGTGATCTTTGTGAGCGTGAACACGCCCACCAAGACGTTCGGCCAGGGAGCGGGCCACGCGGCCGACCTGCAATACTGGGAAAAAACGGCCCGGCAGATCCTCCAGCACTCCACCCGCGATAAGATCGTGGTGGAGAAGAGCACGCTGCCGGTGCGCACGGCGGAGGCCATGGCGCGAATCCTCAACTCGCGCACGGACGTCCGGTTCCAAGTGCTCTCCAACCCGGAGTTTCTGGCCGAGGGGACGGCCATCGAAGACCTTCTGAAACCCGATCGCGTCCTCGTGGGCTGCATGAACACGCCCCAAGGGCACAAGGCATGCGATGAGCTGGAGGGCATTTACGCGAACTGGGTGGAGCGGTCCCGCATTATCCGGACCAACGTATGGAGCGCGGAGCTTTCCAAGCTGGTCGCCAACGCCTTCCTGGCCCAGCGGATTTCCTCGATCAACTCGATCTCGGTTCTGTGCGAAAAGACCGAGGCGGACGTGGAGGAGGTGTCCCGCGCCATCGGCCTGGATTCGCGGATCGGCGCACGGTTTATCAAGGCGGGCGTGGGCTTCGGCGGCTCCTGTTTCAAGAAGGACATTCTGAACCTGGTCTATATCTGCCGCCAGCACGGACTCGAGGAAGTGGCGTCCTACTGGGAGCAGGTGGTCCGGATCAACATGTACCAGCACGACCGTTTCGTCTCGAACATGATCGCGGAGATGTTCAACACGATCGCGGGGAAGAAGGTCGCCGTGCTGGGATTCGCATTCAAGGCCGACACGGGCGACACCCGCGAGTCGCCGGCCTTTCGCGTGTGCCAACGGCTCGCCGAGGAGCGGGCGCTTGTCCGGGTGACCGATCCCAGGGCTCTTCCCAATGCGCGGCATGACCTTCGAGGGTTCGAGACCGTGACCTTTGAGGAAGACCCCTACAAGGCGGCGGAGGGCGCCCACGCTATCGCCCTTCTCACCGACTGGAATTGCTACCGGGACCTGGACTACCGCCGCGTCTTCGGCGCCATGGAGAAGCCGGCCTTCTTCTTCGACGGGCGCAATCTGCTCGACCACAAAGCCCTGTTCGAGATCGGCTTCAACGTGTTCCCCATAGGCAGGGCGCCGTTGCGGCATTTCTAGATATGGGATTGCGGATTGCGGATTGCGGATTGCGGATTGGGGATTGCGGATTGCGGATTGCGGATTGAAGGAATGGAAGGCGGGGCAAAGTAGGGCGGGCGTCTCGCCTGCCAAGAGCCTGGAGGAAAAGGAAATGGAAGAAAACCACACTCAGCGTCCCGCACCCGGCATTCAGTCCTCAGCGCTCAGCCCTCAGTCCTCCGTCAGCTCTCAGCCCTCCGCGCTCGGCGCTCCGCACTCCACGCTTCGCACTCCGCACCCAGCAACCCGCAATCCGCAATCCGCAATCCGCAATCCCCAATCCCCAATCCGCCCTCCGCTCTCCCTCGCAAGCCAAAAAGCGAAATTCTTCTTTGTCACCGCGCTCACGCTGGGGCGGATCCCTTTGATTCTGATCTTCCTGGTAGTGAATCTCGTGCTCATGCGGCAGGTCGCCGGCGCGTGGGTGCTGGGGGGGCCGCACAGCCACGCATTCTGGTTCGCGGTGGCCTTCGGCGCGATGGTTCTGTCCGCCCTCACCGATCTCTTCGACGGCTATTTCGCCCGCAAGTTCAACATGGTCAGCAAACTGGGGGCCTACGCCGACCCGATGACGGATAAGGTGTTCTACCTGGTGGCCTTTCCCACGCTGGTTTTTCTGGCGGGTCTCCAGCGGCAAATGCCCCACGCCGCCCTGCTTCTCGGCTTGGCGGTGGTTTTTCTCATCCGGGACCAGTGGGTGAGCTTTCTCCGGTCCATCGGCGCTTTGCACCAGATGGACGCGAGGGCCAACTGGTCGGGCAAGGCCCGCACTATTGTCTCCTTCCCCACGATCTGCTGCATCTATTGGTACTTGCAGGCGCCCACGGGTTGGCTCGATCTCGCGGCTTGGTTCATCTACACGGCTGAGGGTCTCAGTCTCGCCATCAACCTTATTTCGATCTGGGTTTACAGCAGGTACTACTGGCCATGCATACGGCGGGAGCTGCGTTTGCCCGTCCGCGAGGTTTCCACCCGGGAGTGATCCAGAATGAACGAGAAACCGGCCGCGACAGTAGGGCAGGCGTCCCGCCTGCCAGGTTCAGCGGGCTTGCCTTTACAGCCGGCAGGCGAGACGCCCGCCCTACCCTCCTCGGAACCGATGGCCTCGTCGCCCTTGTGGCTGCAGTACAGTGGTTTGCCGGAGTGGTTGAACGAGGAAGTGAACCGGAGCGCCTGGCTGGTTTTCAAGACCCTGGTGGAATTGGATTGCGCGCGCAACGCCCGGCCCGCGACCATGGAAATGACCCCCGCGGAGCTCGCCCGGCTCTGCGGACTCGATGACAAAACGGCGATGCGCACGCTCGAAGGGCTCCGGCGAAAAAAGTGCATTGCCCTCTTTCTGCCGGGCCATCCCGAAGAGACCGCCCTGGTCGAGATCAAGGTTCCCCTCCCCACCCCTCGTCCTCTATCCTCTGTCCTGGACGAGTTTCCTTTCAACCGCCTGCCGTCCGGTGTCCGCTTCCGCTATGCCGGGGGAGAGGGAGCGCGGGAAACGGGGCCCGCGGGGGCGGGAAAAAGAGCGTTCGAGCGGGTGGTGGACCTCTATCTGAACACGGTGGGCTTCAAGATGAACAGTTTTATCCTGGATGAGCTTCATCTGGTGAGCCAGCGATTCGCGCCCGATGAGATAGAAAAGGTCTTTGCCCGCGCGGCGAAAAATGATATAAGGAGTCTGGGTTGGGTGGTGAAGGAGCTTTACCGGACAAACCGGCGCCGCGTGGCGGGATCATCCAAAGGTCATGGCAAAAACTCAAAATAAGCCCGCCGCCGCATCCCAGATGGAGACTGCCGCTCCGCCCGCGCAGGGCCGGGGGAGAGCGGCCGTGTTCCCCGATCAGCCCTGGAAATCGGAGTTCCTCGAACGCGCCCGGCTGGACCAGGCGCGGATTCCGGCGAAGTTCGCGGGGAAGACCTTCGAGAATTTCGTGACCAAGGGAAGCGCCAAGCGCAAGGAAATCCTGCAGGCGGCCAAATCCTACGTGGATGCCTTCAACTTCAAGAACGGCCCTCCTCGGGGGCTGATCTTGAAGGGTGTGATCGGCTGCGGCAAGACCCATATCGCGGGGGCGATCCTTCAAGCAGTGATCCGCAAGGGCTACACGGGCTTGTACTACAACATGGTGGATCTGCTGTCGGACATTCGCTCCACTTACTCGGACCATTCGCCGTTGAGCGAGCACGAACTGCTTGAGGACGTGAACGAGCCGGATCTGCTGGTTCTGGACGATCTGGGGGCGGAGAAGACTTCCGGTTTCGTCACCGACAGGCTTTACCTGATCGTGAACCGCCGCTATGAGTGCTGCAGGCCGATCCTGATCACCACCAACCTCAGTTTGGCCGAGCTGGAGGAGAAACTGGAGAGTCGGATCGTTTCGCGCCTGTGCGAGATGTCTGAATTTGTCGAAACCTTCCCCGCGGAGGATTACCGCAAGACCCATATGCGCTAACACTGAGTGACACTGAGTGACACTGAGTAACACTGCGCAACACTGCGCAACACTGCGTAGCACCGCGAGACACGGCGAGATGGGGCGTCACCCCGCCCCATCGGCCACCGGAACCTTACAGGAGAACCAGAGGGGATGATCCAAAGCGACCTGATCACCAAAACCGCAACCATCACGCCGGGCGCCTACCTGGACGCCGCCCGCGTGGAGGAATTGCGCAAGGAATTGCACAGGCTAATAGCCGATGGTGTCATCTATCTCACGTTTGACCTCAGAAGCACCCAGTTCGTGTGCAGCGCCGCCCTTGGCCTCCTCGTTGAGATGCACAACCAGGTGAGCGAGAGGGGTGGCAAGGTAACGCTTGAAAACCTGAACCCCACCATCGAGAGACTTCTGGCCGACACCAAGCTCCTTGCGCTGTTCACCTCTCCCGACACCGGCGTGGACCGGCTTCAGGCCCTCGAAGCCGTTCAGGAGCACATGAGCCAGGAGCTGCTGTTCCTGTCCTTCATCAACACGATCACCTCGAATATTCTCCGGAGCGAGCCTTCGGGCGTGATCTACGGCCAGATGCTCGAGGCGATCGTGCGTTCGCTGAAGCCGCGACGGGCTCTGATTCTGCTAGTCAGCGAAGGCGCCGACAAACGTGTTTTCCAGGTGGCGGCCTGCGAAGGCTTTGAGCCCCACGTTCTTCAGCGGGTTCAGGGCATGCCCTTGAGGGAGTATTCGGTGGAGGGACAGTGCCTGGCGGCAAAGAGCGCGCGACTGTTCGACCCGGGCTGGAAAAGCGAGACTCTCACCTCGCCGCTCCTGGAGGCAACGGAAGCCCATGAGGGCATTCTGGAGCCCGTGGTGGGGCGGGGCAAGGCGCTCGGCCTTCTCCTTCTGGAGGCGGACAAGGGGGCCTCGACCTTTTTTCCACAGAGCGTTCCACCCCTCCAGATCTTTGCGAACGTGTGCGGCCTGGCCGTGGAAAAACAGGCGTTGCTGGACGCTATCCGGCACAAGAACAACCAGCTTTCCAACACCCTCAATGAGCTTAACAGCACCCGCGACGCGCTCATGGAGGCTGGGAAACTGGCCGTGATGGGGGCGCTGATACGCGGTCTGGGCCACAGGCTCAACAATATGCTCGTGCCGATCATGGGCTACGCCCAGATGCTTGGGATGCAAATGGGAGCGGGCAGCGGCGAGGCGGAGAAGATCCGCATCATCGAAAACGCCGCCCTGGACATCAAGAAGACAATAGATAACATGCGCTCGCTTACCCTGGTAGGCGAACACGGATTTGAGGCGCTGGACATGCGCGACGTTATTGACTCGTGCCTCAAGATGCAGGACTACCTGTTCCGAGAAGCCAGGATCTGCGTGGAACGGAATTACGGCGGCGTGAACGCCGTCGCGCCGGTTCACCGCGAACGCATCACCCAGGCCTTTCTCGCGCTCTTTCACCGCCTGCCCAAGACCCTGGCCAAGACGCCGGACAAGCTGCTCCGGATCACCTTGGACCGCGATGAGACTCATCTGATCGTCCGGGTCCTGGACAATGGCCGCGTGATTCCGCCGGCGGAGCTGAAGGCGGTGGAGAAACCGTTCGACCATGAGAATCCTTTCGAGGACGAACGGCTCAATTTCAGCATCGCTCGGACGGTTCTCAAGGACCACAAGGGTTCGCTTGATGTGGAGTCGTCCGAGGAGATCGGAGGAACCGCGGTCACCCTCCGCATTCCCACGCAACGCAAGCAGTACCAGGATGACATGCGCCTAATCGTTTGATAAAGGGGGACAGGGACATGAAGCAGGTAAGACTCGCCGAGTTGTTTGTTTTCGGAATCATGCTGGTGTTGCCATACGCGTCTATGGCCGCGGACGAAACCGCTCCGGCCAAAGGGGTCGGCGAACGGTCCGTCCTGAAAAAGCCGGCTGCCGATAAGCCGGACGCCGGGGAGGTTGCCCCCCGTACGGAACGACCCGCGCCGGCCAGGCTTTCCGAAGAGCCCCAGGGCCCGGAGAGGCAAGCCCTGGAGCCCGCGGAGCCGGAGACGCAACTCTACACGGCCTGCAACCTGTGGTACGAGAGGCCTAACCGCATCTCTTCCATCAATTACAAGCGCGGAATCCGCCTGCCCGCCGGAACTCCGGTTCGGGACGCCCAGATTGAGGTGGGAACGTCGGGCCTCCTGCGAGGCAAGGCCCTGGTCCGCTTTGTGAGGATCAAGGACGGGATGCTCTTTACGCTCGTCTTCGAACCGGAGTACCACCCGAAGGAGACGATTGAGGACTACAAGAGGAAAGTGATCACCACCAAGGACTTCGAGGCGTTGACAAAGGGGTTCACGGAGACGGAGCTGCGCGCCGTCCGGACCGGCAAGCTCAAAATCGGCATGTCCAAAGAGGCGGTGCTCGTGGCGTGGGGATATCCGCCGAAGCACAGGACCCCTTCCCTGGAGTCCAAGGTGTGGACGTATTGGCTCTCCCGCATCCCGAACCAGATCAAGAGGATCCACTTCGACAGCCAGGGGAAGACCGTTCGTTTCCCGCAGGAAAACCGGGAACCCGACGATCTGTGATAGGGAGTCTGCCAGTCGGCCGGTCGGCCAGTCTACCAGTTTGCCGGTCGGCCAGTCGGCCAGTTCGCCAGTACGCCAGTTCGCCAGTTCGTAGTGCGGGCTTTAGCCCGTTAAGCCGTCCACCAGTTGGGCGAATCGCCCGTAGGATGGGCCTTGGGCCATCGCGCTCATTCCGGATTTCTGCTCTTTCCCACCTGGTACCAGTGGATGCATTTGCCCAGGAGACTTGCGGTGATGTACGCCTGGATAAGGCACCGGAAGTCGTAGCGGGGCGCGCCGGCCGGCTGATCCAGATACAGGAAACCGAAGTACTCGCCGCGGCAGTGAATCGGAACCCCGACGAAGGATTGTAGTCCGTAGGTTTCGTTCCTCTTGACGATGTGCTCAAAACGAAAGTCGGTTGAGCAACCCGTGCAGTACACGGCTTTCCTGGCGTCCAGCACAACGCGCAGAATGTCCTTGTGCGCGGTGAACTTGCGGTCCTCTTCGGGGACGTCGTCCGAGACAAGGCAGGCGAGCACTTCCAGGCGCTTCTGTCGGGCGTCGGGAGCAAAGACGGCGGCGCGCTGCGCGCCCATGCGAGCCTCGAGAAACGCGAGAGCCGCGGTGCACAGATCGCCCCGGCAGGTATACAGGTCCGCCTCCAGAGCGAGCTTCAGGAAGCTGGAGCGCAGTTTGTAGGGGATGAGCGCGGTCTTCTCCTTGCGGTCCAGCCAATCCGAAACCAGGCAGTCCAGCTCTGCCGGGGCAAACACGGTGACGCAGGCGGGCCGGTAGGTCCTCGCACGCGGGAATTCCTCCCAGAAAAGCCTCCCGTGCTCCGACACCAGGCTGGAACTGTCCTCCTTTTCCGGAGGATCAAAGAAGAGCAACGTCCCGCCGACGTTGATCTCGTCGCCGCTCTTCAGAACGTGTTCGTGGACCTTGTGGCCGTTTACGTAAACACCGTTGTGGCTGCCGAGGTCATTGATCACGAACTCGCCGTCCCGCGGGAAGACCTGCGCGTGATGGCGCGAGACCTCGGGATCGGGCAAGGGCAGCGAGTTGGCGATGTGGCGGCCGATGCCGATGGCCGTTTCGAACTGGAAATCCACGGCGATTTTCTTTCCTGCGACAATCAGGCGAGGCATGGCGGGAAACGCTCCTTCTCCGGCGTGGGATTGGCGCGATCATCTTCCTCCATTATCCATGCGGCGGGGAAAGGATGTCAAGAAAGCTCTTTTACCTGGGAACAACTGGGTGCGCGACATAAATCCGGGTTTCGCGAATTTCCCCCGGGATTTCGCAGCAAGTGTATTGTACTGCGTACGACAATCCGTACTACTATCCCTCATCTCCTTGTTCTTTCAGCAAGAAATTCAGGTGGGTGTTGCCACAAGTGATTATACTTCAGATTCTTATAGGCTTGCCGATACACCCTGAATTGCTCTTGTTTTCTCACGATCCGGCTCCGTTGCTCCAAGTCTATCCGTTAGTGGCGGTATTCCGCGGAGCCTCTATCCAGCGCCAAAACTACTCCACCACGGATACACACGGATTGACACGGATATGTTCGGGTCGAACCAGCGCCCGCCAATGCCGAGGTTCGCCGCAACCCATCTGTCTTTCTTCGCCGCCAAATCCGTGTGCATCGGTGTCTATCCGTGGTTGAAGACAGGTTCGGTTGCGGCTCCGCTGCTCCAAGGATTTCCCGGATCTTGACGGCCCGGAGGCCGCTTGGAAAGCGGAGTGCCCCCAAGATTCGTGGGGTTTTCGGTGTTTTCCATCCGCCGCAATCGGGGGATATCTATGATAAGTGCACGTCAAGGAAAAAATCTCCTTTTTTTCCTTGACGTGCACTTATCATAGATGTCCCCTGGTTGTTTGCGGAAAAAGTGAGGTGATGAAAACTATGACGGGGGGGGTTCTTTTCCCTGGACTTTCGCTTTTTCTTCGTGTATATTGAAAGGTGTTGGAGACCAGGGCCGCCGCGGGACCGGAAAGACCCTGGTTATTCGGGGCGTGGAGGGACGCCGCGATGCAACGCCAGATTCTCCATTTGGACATGGACACGTTTTTCGTGTCGGTCGAGCGGCTCCATCACCCCGAGCTGCGCGGCAAACCCGTCGTCGTGGGGTCCGACAACCCCCTGGGCCGCGGCGTGGTGGCGGCGGCCTCCTACGAAGCGCGGGCCTTCGGGGTCCACTCCGCCATGCCGTTGCGCCAAGCCTGGCGCCTGTGCCCTCAGGCGGTGTTCGTGGCGGGCAACCCGGATGCCTATGTCGAAGCCTCCCGCGCCATCCGCTTGCTGTGCGAGGAGGCCGCCCCGCTGGTCGAGATGGGATCGCTCGACGAGGCGTACCTGGACCTGACCGGCACGGAGCGAATCTACCGCACCGCCGGCGCCGTGGCGGACCTCCTGCAAAAACGCATCGCGGACCAACTCGGCCTGCCCGCGTCCTTCGGTTGGGGTGAGAACAAGCTGCTGGCCAAAGTGGCCTCCGCCCGCTCCAAGCCTCACGGCCTCCTGCGCGTTTATCCCGGGTGCGGGCGGATTTTCCTGTCGCCGCTGCCGCTGCGCCGGCTGCCCGGCATCGGCCCCAAGACCGCCGAGCTCCTCACCCGCTATGGCCTGCAGCGGATCGGCGATCTGGAGCGCCTGGGCGAACGCCATCTTCAGCAGGCGCTGGGCGAGCCGGGCCGCGTGCTCTACCACCGCGCCCACGGCGAGGACGACACGCCGGTGGTTCCCTGGCGTCCGCCCCAATCCATCAGCCGCGAGCACACCTACGAAACCGACACGGCGCACCGGCCCACGCTGCTCGGCACGCTTTCGTACCTGAGCGAGCGGGTGGCCGCCGCGCTGCGCCGCGAGGGCAAGAAGGCCCGCCGCGTCACCCTCAAACTCCGCTACAGCGATTTCAAGACCATCACCCGCACCGCGCTCCTGCTGATGCCCACGGACGACGACCGCGCGATCCACCACGCCGCCGCCGCCGCGCTCGAGGCCGCCTATACCCGCCGGGTGCGGGCCCGGCTGGTCGGCGTGGGCGTCACCGACCTCACCGATGAGCCCTGGACGCTCGATCTTTTCGAGGGGGGGAAGGTGGAGCGGCTCGAACGCCTCGCGCGCACGCTAGACGGCATCCGCGAGCGCTACGGCTTCGGCGCGATCCTGCGCGGCAAATCCTGGGAATCTCAACACGCCTTGCAATCCGCGATGCGGGATGATAGATTGCCCCCGGTGGGTGGCGCGGAATAGAGAAGGAGGGCGTTCCCATGAAGACCGCTTTTTGCCGTTTGATGATCCTTGCCGGCATCCTGACATTCCTGCTTCTGACCGCTGCGCCGCTTCCGGCTCAGGTCCAGCCCGCGCCGCTTCCGCCTGAGATTGAGTCCACCGAGTTCAACATGATCCGGGTGCGCGACGCCGCCACGGCCGAAATCACTTACGGCATCCATGCTTCCATCGAAGGCATGGCGGTCCGCCGGGTGACGCTGGTCACTCCGCTTTCCAAGACCTTTGTCCTGTTCGACACCGCGATCCCCATGTCCGGCATAAGGCTCGCCCTGGATACCGAGGCCACAAAGATGTCCGAGGCGTTTTTCACCACGAACTTCCCCGATGGGCAGTACAAGACGCAGGTCACTTTTGCCGATTCCAGCACCCAGACGTTGCCCTTGAACGTCCTGAAGCAATGGCCGGATTTCCCCACTGTGCTCTATCCCGCTTCCGGGGCCACGAACGTTCCCAACGCGCCGCTGGTTCAGTGGACCAGGACGAACGGCGCTTACGGGTATGCCGTGAGTTTTAGCGCGGCGAATTACTTCTACGACGTGAGCCGCTACGATGTCCCGTGGAACAAGACATCGGTGCTGTTTCCGGAGGGCACCCTTCTCGAGGGCGATACCTATGAGATGCTCTTGGAGGCTGGGAACGACCGGTGCAGGAGCGTCACGCGCGTGAGTTTCCGGGCCGCCCAGACCACTCTGGGGCCGGCGCTGATATCCCGCATTCCCGACAACTATCTTCTGGGAGTGATGAAAATGGGGAGCGAGGGGTATCAGATCCACGGCGAGGTCCAGCCCAAAGCCAGCGGCTATTCCCGCTTTGAGGTCGTGTTCCCGCAGTCCGCAGGCTCCGTGACTGTCTTCGAGTCGCCCCTCGCCTCGAACCCTTACCAGGTGTGGGCGTGTATGGACCTGAGTGTTCCCGTGGAGGTCACCGGCGCCTACACCGTGAAACTTCGGCGCGATGGCGGCTCCAACAGCCAGGTGCAGGTGAGCACGCCCAGCCAGTACCCCGGCGAACCGGTTATCCTGGCGCCCACTTCCGGCCAGGGCGTCCCCCCGGGATACCTGGCGAAATGGAGCATCGGGACCGGGGCCGCGCCGAATGCGATCTTACGAGAGGTGGATCTGGACAAGTGGCGTGTGGACAGTTTTGTGGAGCCTTCCGTAATGCAGGCGGCGATTCCCGCTTTTCCGCCGACGCGGGGTTCTTCCGAAGAGGCGGAATTGATGCTGATGCCCCTGAGATTCCAGTCCTCCGGCAACGCGACCGGCTTTTTGGGCGCGGCGACCAAAACGAAATTTGAGATCCATTATCCCACGAGGGCCGACGGCGGGGCGTGGGCGCTGTATCCCTGATTCCGGCCGGTCTCAGTTTTGCCGCTTCGAGTTCTTCGCGATCTTCCGCACCCCAGCGGACCTGGTGATGGGCCAAGGCCCATCCTACGGAAGAACAGATGGACTGGCCCACCGGCACACTGGTGAACCGGCGCACGGGAACGCCGCAGAAGAGGCTTGACCGGGCGGAATGCTTCTCTATAGGATGAGAGGGCTTGTTCGGGCGCGCCTCTTCGACAGCGGGAGGAAACGGTTCTCCTTTCCGCGCCCGGCTTCACGGCATGGGAGCGATGGACACTCAGCCGCAAAGGCAAATCTTCTACCGTTTCACTTCGGACCTCTCCGCGGGGATGTTTCTTGTGTTCCTGCTGGGAGGCGCGCTTTGGTTGTCCGCCTCCTCTCCCGTCCGGGCAGACATTGTCCACCTCGCGTTTTCCTCCGACGGCCGCTATCTGGCCAGCCTGGACTCGTCGGGAGCCCTTTATGTCAACGACGCGGAATCCCACGCCCTGGTATGCACGCTGCGGGACGTGGCAAAGGGCGATTCGTTGGCCTGGAGGCCCAACACCTATCAGATCGCGGTGGCGTTGGACGAAGGACGCGGGTGGGACCTGTACCTTGTCCAGCTGGACGGCACACGCCAGCGCCTGACCCAGCACCCGGCCCTGGACTGCTCGCCCCAATGGATGGAAAAGGGGAAGAAACTGGTGTTCGTATCCTACCGGGATAATGACGCCGACCTGTATGAGCTGGACATGGACACGAGGGCGATCCGCCCCCTGGCCGTCCAGCTCTACGACCAGTGGGAACCACAGGTCTCGCCCGGGGCGGACTCGGTGGTGTTTCTTTCCCAGGAGGGCGCCGGCACCCAGATCCGGCTTTCGGTGCCGGGCCGCGAGCCCTCTCTCATCGGCAGCCCGGACCCGCTTCACCAGTTCCCCGATCCTCTCGGCGTTTCCTGGGACCTCACGGGGCAATACGTGCTCTACACCGAACAGGATCTCGGGAAGACGAACCTGCGGCTCTACAACTCGTGGACCCGGGAGAACGCCGTTCTGCTCACCGATGTTTCGATTGAGGACCCCTTGGCCGCGGCCGGCCCC
>Ga0315282_10012887_pt1 | contig 12713 bp, 10 predicted proteins | sample YL17G07_20_MG_FD_203693 | JGI IMG/M metagenome (GOLD analysis project Ga0315282, IMG submission 203693) | Sediment microbial communities from Yellowstone Lake, YNP, Wyoming, USA - YL17G07_20 | ecosystem: Environmental > Aquatic > Freshwater > Lake > Sediment | place: USA: Wyoming | collected... | reverse complement strand
GACCGGGGGCTCGCCACAAGCGGGTGCGTGCACTGCTGCAGCCTGCGCGACGGCCCGGGAGTGCGCGAGGTCGCGCGCCCGGTGGAGATACAGCTCATTTCGGTGACTCGCTGGCGGGAAGCTGGTCCCCGAGGAGGAGAGGAGCAATCACGAGCGACGCCCCACCCTGGAGGCAAGCCCAAACGTCGGCCCGAGCCCGGCCTCGGTTGGCCGAGCTGGAGCTTACGGGGGCGGTGGCTAGGGGCCCGGGAGTACTCGCTGAGGAAGCCGACGGTGCCGTCGAAGCGGTCACGCCACTTGCGCAGGGTGCTGGGCGAGCCTGAAGAGCCTCAAGCGGCGGGACGGCACGGAGCTCGAGCGCGACGAATCGGACCCCGGCAATCCCACCGTCAGCTTTCATGGGGAAACACGTACCAACGCGAGCCACCTCTCGGCCACCGACCCGGAAGCGCGACTGCTGCGTAAAGGCAAGGGCAAAGAGGCTTTGCTCTACCACAGCGGGCACGTCCTCATGGAGAATCGCCATGGGCTGTGCCTGGACGTGCGGGTGGACGCCGCTGACGGGAAGGCCGAGCGCCGCTGTGCCCAGGAGATGCTCAAACACGTGCGTCGGCGTCACGGACTGACGCCCAGGACCCTTGGTGCAAACAAAGGATTCGACGACGGGACCTTCCTCCTGGAGCTGGAGGACGGCGGCATGTGCCCGCACGTCCCGGTTCGCCAGGGGACCATCGTGTCGCAGGACCCGCCCGGCAGGGCGCGTCGTCGAGCCCGCGAGCGGATGAAGACGAAGGGGTATGGGCTGAGCCAGCGGGCGCGTAAGCGCATCGAGGAAATCCTGGGCTGGATGGAGACGGTCGCCGGCCTGGCGCGGACACGCCTCGTGGGGCGATGGAGAATCCTCCAGAGGCGCTCCTGACCGGTGCGGCCTACAACCTGCTGCGGATGGCACGCCTGGAGGCCGTGCCGTGAGGGTGACGAGCACCTTCGGACCGCCGCCTCGAGGTCATGAGAGCCCCGGCTGCGTGTCCGAGGCGACAGCGATGACCAGATTCTTGCCACGCACCCATAGAAATTCCCGACAACAACACCACCAGGAAGAGAGACGTCTCTCAAAGGCTGTTTTTTAGCAGCCTGTTAGAGACCAGCAGTAAGTCTGGCCACCCACGGAGGTACCGGCTCCTCCTCCACTCGAGGTAGGCCCCATGGCCAGCCTTCAAGAGTCTCATTGAACCGTCGGCCCTTCCGTTCCAGGACTTCGACCGCAGCTCGTCCCACCTCGTCGAAGAACCTGTCGGTCTTGCCGCTGCCCCGCCCTTTTCCCCACACGCCTTTCATGGCCGAGAGCAACCGGCGGGTCTCTGTCATCTCCGCTCCCGCCACCAATCGAACCATGAGTTCCCGCGCCCCGCTCCTAAGCTCTCCATCAATAAACTCCAGTGAAAGGTCGAAGGCCGGCCTATGCCCCAGTTGCCCCAGCGCTACGAGACATTCTTCCCTCAACTCACGCGGAACTCCAGGGCCGCGAGCCAATGACATCAAAGCCGGTGCAGCCTTTTGGTGCCTGAGCGAAGCCAATGCCTTAACGACGTAACGGCACTTAGACCGATGTTCTTTGAGGCTTCTTCGCTCGGGAGGTCTGTCCAGTAGGCCAAGAGGCAGCTCAGGCCACTCTGTCTTCTCATCAGGCTCTGGCGGAACTGGACGCTGTATGACCTGTAGCAAGCGGTCGCTGGCCGAAGGATCCCCCATAAGGCCGAGCGCAATTGCTGCTTTGTCCTGTACGTGTGGAACGGGGTGGTTTGACATCAGGTCCAGAAGCCTGTCCTTGGCGCGCGGGTCAGTCCGGAATTGAGCCAAAGCACCGTACGTCGCAGCGTGCTCCCGGGTTTCGAGGAGAGCCACCAAGATTCCAAACGTTTCTGGGGCATGGAGGTCACCGAGGAGACGAATGCAAAGGTCGATCTGACTATCTGTCAGGAGAAGCTCCGGATCGAGCACCAGTCGTGTCAGTAACGACAGGGCTTGGCGCGGCGCCAAAGCAAGGAGTGTCTCAAGAGCTTCGCTCAGCAGGAAGCCTGGCACCGTTTTTGGACGATCTCGAAGGACCTGCTGCAGGTAGTTGTTGACAACTTCCGTGGCCTTCGCACCGCCGATCTGACCAATCGCTTCGAGCGCGTTTGCTACAAGCCACTCATCAGGCTCACCAAGGAGTCTGGCGAGACGATGAAGTACCTCTTGAGACGCTCCCGAGGCGCGCGGGAGAGCAAACGCTATCGCTTCTCTGGTCTCCTCCACTTCCGTCTGCTCAAGGAGGTCGAGAACGGAGTCCAATGGCCCCGTCATTTGGAAGTTGCCCACTGCCGACGCTGAAGAAGCAAGCAAGAGCCTTGTGTTACTGTTCTTCTCGGTGTGGGCAAGACTTTCGTCGAACAAAGACAACGCCGCTCGGAAGGCCTCGGGAGTGCCCATGAGTTGCAGCGGAAAAAGCGTCCCAAAGAATACTCGTTCCGGATCCTTGTGGGGACGCGAGCCCTCTATTTCTTTCACAAGGTCGAAGCCCTGAAGCACTAGCGCTCCGAGGGTCTCGCTGCGCAGCGCGTAAGGGATTTCTTCACTCTTGCTGAGCTGTATGAGTTGCTTCCTGCCAAGGCGACTCAAGGCTGCCGCCAGGGAACCCCTATTTCTGTGAGATGGTGGCGGGTACAGGGACGGGGGGCGTTCCGCAGCTTCCGGGTTGGAGGAGACCCGCCGCAGGAGCTCGGCCACACCTGTACCAGGAAGGCATCGTGCCCGTGCTGCACATTCGTAGCCCAGAGGTGCGTCGACGTCCAGCGCACATGAGATGACCTGAGATGTGAGCTGGGCGTCTTCCAGGAGCTCGATGAGCATCAGTATGGGCTCGTCCCAATCGAAGAAATCCAACGCCTCGTTGACTGCGGCGATCAAGGCGTCAGGCGGAAGCCTTCTCAGGTGGCGGGCTGCGTAGTAGTCGCGGAAGTGGTCATGGGCGAAGGTCGCAGGGCTGCCGGGTTCATCAAGACCAGAATCGAGCAGGATACCGAGGGTCTCCGCGTGTCGAAGGATGTCTTCCACACGGTAGCCGCTGGTCCGTAGCTCGTCGAGGCGGCGCCAAACGGCATCAAGTTTCGCTTCCCGGCTTGTGGTCGGTGCGCGGGGTTCGCCAAAGGTCAGCGCCCCAAGTTGCCAGTAACCCAGCTCGCTAAGCACACGGTCCATGGTGACCAGGGGAATGCCCTCGGAGATGGCCCCTTCGGCGGTCTTGCGTACTGCCGCTCGTCGTACAATGGCCTCAATCACTGACGCCTTTGTGGCAAGGGGCTGGAGGTCATCAGCCGCCTCCCACTCGCGCACCATCCCGTCCAGGAAGAAGGGGTTCCGGTAAAACTCCAAGGTCCGCGGAGTACGTGCCATGTGGCTCCACGCCAGATCGGCACGCTTACCTGAGAGCACATCTTGGAGAAAAGTGCGTACGTCATGCGGTTTCAGAGGGCTGAGTTCAAGGTGGAGGAAGTCCGGCAGCTCCCTCCAGCCCCATGAACGCACTGTGAGCACGAAGGACACATGGGCGCCCGAGGCGCGCATCCAGTCGCAGAGGCGTTCGGCAACATAGTCCCTCGCCTGCCATCCCACATTGTCCAGGCGGTCGAGGAGAAATGCGTCCTTCTTCGAACCACCTTTATCACGCCTGAAATATGCCACGACTTCGTCGCGAAGGTGCTCAAGCATCTGGCCCGGCGTCATCAAAGGGGCGGGCGACAGCTCTGCCACTGCGCCGCAGCGAGCAAGCTCCTGCCGGGTGCACCGGGATAAGATGCCTAGGACATTTTGCGCCGCTAACTCCGGGAACTCCGTGTCCTCGGTAACCTGCTCGGCGTCGAGCCGAAGCAGGACGGGAAACCAGGCCGGAGACCTTGCGAGCTTCTCCTTTCGTTTGCTGCTCCGTCGTTGCTTCAGCCATTGGGAGGCGAGTTGGTGTGCGAGCAACGTGAGAGCGGTGGTCTTGCCGGCGCCGCCTGAGCCGGTAAGCAGCACACTGCGTCGCCTCTCGAGCGCTTCGCGAAGGTCCAGGCGGCGAGGGTACGAAGGAAGCCTCGGCGCAGCCTTGTCCCGCGGCTGCTCTGACTGCTCCTGCTCGATGGCGTCAAGAGGAATGAGTGTCTTTGGCAGTTTGAGACGGGATAGTAAGGTCTTGAGGTAGAGCTCCTGCCAGGAGGAGGTACGAAGAGTGTCGTGACGCCGGACACGTTCTGCGAGCGCCGACAACGTCTGAATCTCGAAGATCGCACTGCTCTTTATGGCCTCTTGGCGCAGCGGCACGATAGTGCCCTGCGGCTCCTCCGGAATTGTCTCTAAGCCGGTCAGCGCGGTGAAATCCCCCAGGGTGATGAAGGCGAACGTCTCCGGCTCAAGGTTACCTGCGTGTCGAAGCCAGCGTCCTTTGGGTCGCCCTTCGGCTGGAAACATGTCGGAGGGAACGGTTTCTCTCAGCTCCTTCGGGAGGTTCCCGTACCTTTTCCGGAGCAGGCGGTGGGAACGGATGTTCGCCAGATAGCCGATCAGGAATGAGTAGTCTGGGTCCTGGGTGTCGACCAGGAGTTGACGCTCGTTGTTGTGGGCAGGCGCCGTGATGGGCGGGTCGTACTGTCCACGAAGTTTGCGGTATGCGAGCTGAGCAAGGAGGAAGGTCCGCGGGATGAACTTCGCACCCCCATCGGGCGGATAAACCTTCCAACAGGCCTCCCCCTTCCCGGCCTTGAGTCTGGCCATGCAGGCCCGCACGATGCCTTCCGGATCGGCAGCCTTTGGGTCCAGGACAAACACGAGCTGGGAGATGGTCGTCTTGGCCGCAGCCATCGGTCGCCTCACGGACTCGACGTGGCCTTCCCGGACCGCCTGAACGAGAAAACCCGAAAACTTTCTGAACGCACTTCCGTAACCGCTTCCGTAACCATGCATACCGGCATTCCCTTGCCGTGTCAAGGTTAGAGACCCTCCTGAAACAAAGCTGGTGCTCCCTTCCGTAACGCCTTCCGCAACTCCTGCAACGACCGGGACTTATGTTCTTGTGGCCAAACTCTGTGGCGTGTAGAGAGGGAGGATGTAGCCGACGGAGGAGTTGCCGGAGGTTGGTTGTGCAAGGGTTGCGGGAGTTTCATCCGATGGCAGTCGGGCGGGACAAGAGGCAAAGGGCGAAAGCACCGCCGGAGCTTTGGGGTGTGGTCCCCAGCTCGTTCAATCCCGACGAGCGGATGGTGCTTCCCTCGTGCTTCCGGAAGGTGCTTGAGGAAGCAGGAGTCGGTACCTTAATCGTGACCCGTGCACCTCTCGAGGCAGCGCTCGTGCTTTGCCCGCAGGCATCGTGGCGCCTGCTGATGCGCTTCGTAAGGTCGTGCGTGCCCCAAGCCCCAACCTACGAAGGCCACCGGTTCGTACTGGCCTATCGCTGGACCGTCCGCTGGGATGCCAAGGGAAGATTCCTGTTGGCTCAGGACTTGGCTCACTACGCGGACCTGAAGTCTCTCTCGCCGGTGCTCTTTGTCGGGACCGGGCCCTGGGTCGAACTCTGGAAGGCTGAACGATACCGCGAAAGGAAGGAACAGTGGGACAAGAGCTTCCCATAGAGCGATGTGACAGCGTCCCACTTTGTCCCAGGGAATTCCGGGCCGTTCCCTACCCGCAGAAACGGGCATCACGGAGGATGAGGGACAGGACGGTATCGATGACTGCTGATAGGTGAAGGGACACTCATGCTCACAAGGCTACTCGGTTTCGTTGACGCAGTGGTGCGGGGTGCGACCTACATCGCCGTTCTCATCATGGGGCTGAGTTTGGCCGTGTTGGGGGTCTATGTGGTGACGCTTCTCTGCTACCGCTTGGGCCAGTTCCTGAATTCCCGAATTCTGTGCAGCGCTTGGTAGGGGTGACGACGATGCGACTCTGGGCCTTCATTAAGGACCTCTTCCGGCGGTCTGCGCAGGGCGCCGGGGTGCCCGCTCAGCAGCCCGGTGTGCCGGGACAGGGACCTATAAGCCCGCAGCCGGTACCGGGCCAGGTGATCGAACGCGTCGTCGAGAGGCAGGTGATTCCCGGGACGTCCGTGGGCTTCGCCGTCGCGGAGGAGGTCTCTGTCGGTGGGGATGGCTCGCTGGACCGGACGAGGACGGTCGTGGGGCTCCTGGCGGGCTGCGGCCACCTCATCAGCGACTACGACCATCTTGGCGGACGGTGTAACTTCTGCGCGGCCGAAGCGCAGGAACTCCTTGCCAAGGGTCAGATCGACCTCTACTCCGCCCACTCCTACGGCCTCTACTGTGCGGGATGCAGGGCGACGTGCGGCGCCTGCGGCCAAAGCACCTGCCAGCGCCACGCTGTCAGACTGCAGCAGGCGGACGGCTCGGTGATCGGCCTCTGCCCTCGGTGTGCTGAAGAGCACCGGAAGGGGCAACTGGTTCAACAGGTGCTCGGGATTGTCCTCGGACCTTTTATCTCTATCCCCCCGCCTGAGCAGGGAAAGGAGAACCTCGATGGCACGCGCTGATCGCGCTTTCATCTCCGGCGCCCTTGGCCTCGTCGCCCTGCTCGTTGCGACGGCCCTGACGGGAGATGCACGGGGTGGTGGTGGCGACGGCATCACCGGTCGTACCGGCCGACGGTGGGCGTCGACCTCACCGTTGGCCGGCTTCCGAAAGGAGCCGAACATGAGTTTCCTTTCCAGACATGACCTGAACCCCCACTTTCTCTACCGAGACCGCCATCCCCGCTTTCGTCGACTGGACCCGGACCCAGAACTCCTGCAGCGGGAACGTCAGCTCCAGGAAAAGCAACTGGTCTACCGTCCAGACATACACCATTGGCTTCAGATAGCTGCGTTCGGTTCTGAGGCTAGCCGGAGGTACGCGCTGGAGAAGCTGGACATCGCCATAGCAGCCGACAACGCTGACAGGGTTCGCTTTCCCGATCCCTATCGGCCCTACGGGCCCCCCGAGCTCCTCAACGAAGGTCCGGTCCACATCCTTACTCAGGTTGATGGGGTGCGCTGGAGCCTTTCTCCTGACATCTTTGTTCGGGGTGCCGCTTTCCTGGGTGTGCAGGGCGGGGGCAAGACCCGCGCGGTCGTGGCGGTGGCGTCTCAACTAGTCCGGGCGAGTCCTCCGCCCCGGCTCTTGATCGTGGACCCCAAGGGCGAACTGGCCTCTTATGCGGAGCTGCTGGATGCTATTCCCGTTGACGTTTCTGAAATCGCCCTGGACCTGGGCCCGCCTCCGGGGATGGATCGGCATACCTACCTCCGGCGGCTGGTGCCCCAGTTGGGCGGTGTCTGTCACCTGATTCAGGGTATTGGCCTCCTCCAGGAGGCCGTGGACCTCGCGTGCACCCAGTTGGAGCGGGTCCGGCAGATTACGGGCGAAGACTACGAACTCTGCCTGAGGGACATCCGCTTGGCTCTTCCCCTGGTTCCCGAAACGAGCGGATTCCGACGGGCCGGATACCTGGAGGCTGGCGAGACGGCTCTCAAACGGGTCGAAGATGGCAGTGGGGGCCGCCTCCTCGTTTGCCGCAAAGGTGTCCCGCTCTCGAAGCTCCTTTTCGAAAGGAACGTCATCCTCACAGCTCGGGACCTCACTGACCCCTGGGCCTGTCAATGGTTTGCGGTCTCGAATCTCTGGTGGCTTTATCAGGAGGCAAAGGCAAGGCCGGAAACCAATCGCTTAAGACTTCTGCTAATAATTGATGACGCCCAGCGCTTCATTGCCAGGGAACTGCAGCAAGGGCTGACAACGCCGTTGACCCATGTGCTGGCCGTTTTGCGAAGTTCAGGCACTGGCACACTGTTAGTCAGCCAGCTGCCCGGGCAGGTGGAAGCCGGGGTGTTGGGGCTGAGCAATTTAATTCTGGCCGTGGGCGGAGTCCACGGGGTCGAAGATCGCCGCACGGTCGCTGGTCTCCTCGGGCTAGACCAAGACCGCGCACAGTACCTCGGCAAATGCGTGCAACGCGAATGCATCGGGTATTATGCTGGCGGCCGGTGGGCAGGCCACCCAGTTCATGGATGGACTCTCCCCGTACCTGACCCCAGGCCTGACTGGGAAGCGATTGAGGCCCAGCGCCAGGCGTTCCTTGCTAGCCTTGACATCAAGCCCTGGAAGAACCTCTGGGAGTTCCGGGAACATATCGACGTCAATGCCGGTGCGGCAACGACCCAGGGGGCGGCGGCACCCGCTGCCTCACCCACGGGCCCCAGCCAGCAGCCCGTGTCAACCGATCTCGGTCAGAGTCTTTCGGGCCTGGACCCAGAGGCGGCGCAGCTCCTGTGGGATGTCCTAACGTACCCCTACACCCAGTTCAGCGATCGGCAGGCGCGGCTGGGTCTCTCCGGCCGCAAGGGCCTCCGCGCCCGCGAGGTGCTTGAGCACGGGGGCTTGGTGCTCACCCTTCCCATCGGTCAGGGCCTCTTCCTTATCCCCACCCCTCGGGGCTACCAGGCCTTCGGCCAGGAGCCTCCCCAGGTCCGCAGGGGCATCTCCCCAGAGCACTCGTTCCTATGCGGGCTCGCCCGGCACCTTCTCCTGCAGCAGCCTTACGTGAGCCGGGTGGAGACTGAAGTGCCTGTCGGCGAGGGGGGGGCCACCGTGGACCTGGTGGTGCACCGAAAAGATGGCGGCCTCGAGGCACTGGAAGTGACCAGTACCGTGAGCAACGTCACCGCGAACGCCATCAAGTGCAGCGGCGAAGGGTTTCAGAGGATCGTGTTTTTATGCCGGGACCACGCCGTGCGGCAGGCGGTTTGGCGGCGGCTTCAGGCCTCAGGATTGCCGCCGGACGTCTCGAGAAGGGTCCGTTATGTGCTCTTCTCTGGCCTGTGGCGAAGAAGGCCGAAACGGGGGTGAAGGATGCAGGTCAGATGGGGCCGTGTCCTCGTGGTGGTCGGGCTGGTCCTCGCAGCAGCGTACCGCCGGCAGATCGCTGCGTTGCTCGCCCAGCTGGGCCTGGGGGCTCTGTGGAGCGACTTCGCCGCGGAGATCCAGTGCATCCCGCGGCGCGGCCACTACGCGATGGTGCTTGCAGTGCTGGCCTTGGTCTACGTCACGGTCTTTCTGCTTGTGATGAACCGCGTGAGAAAGGGATAGCGCGAGCGGCCAGGCGGTGAGGTGTGTTCTCTGAGGCTGTCATGGATGGTGCGAAAGCCGAGTCCTTAACTCTCGGAAAAGAGGAGGTCGAAGCAGTGCAGGTCATAGTCCGAACGGAGAAAGGTCCGAGGGACCTGCAGCAGGATGCATATGCCTGGATACAGGCGGGATGTCCGGACGGGAGTATCCGCTGCTGCTGCGCCTTAGCCGACGGCATGGGCGGGGTCGCCGGCGGCGGGGTCGCCAGCCAACTGGCTGTATCGGCAGCTCTCCGGAGCGTCTGCCCGAGCCTGCTGGCTGCCACCGAGGCACAGTGGGTCGACCTGCGCTTTCAGGGTGCCGTCGTCCGGACGGCCTTCGCTCACGCCAGCGCGAGCCTGGCCAACGCCTCCAGGGGGGAGCCGGGCCTCGCTCCGATGGCCACCACCCTGGCCATGACCATCCACGTCGGCCCTCGTGTCCTGGTGTGCCACAGCGGCGACACGCGCGTCTACGCCTACGGGGAGCACCTGGAACTCCTTACCAAAGACCACTCAGCAGCGTGGCCGCTGGTGGAGTCCAGCCTGATCGAGGTGTCGGAGCTCCGGTACGTCGGCAGCCGCAGCATGTTGACCAGCTTCGTGAGCGCGGAATCCGCCGAGTTCGAAGTTGGGCAGCACGAGGTCACCCAGGAGGCATCCTTCCTGCTGGCCACAGATGGCTTCTGGGAGCTGTTCGACGTACCCGAGTTGGAGGCGCTGATGGAACCGCTCGGCAGGAGTGCGGCTATGGGGCGAAAGAGCCCAGAGGACGTAGCAGATGACCTTCAGAAGGAGGCATTGAGGCGCACGCCGATGGACAACGCCACGTTCATTCTCGTCGCCCCAGACGAAAGAGGCCGGGGAAGGACAGGCCGGTACCCCTGTGTTGGGGGCATGTCCACGTTCGTGCGGACCCAGAAGGAGGAGGTGAGCCATGGAGCAGATGCAGTGTCGTTGCGGCCGACGCGTTGAGGCCGGCGCGTCCTTTTGCCCCTACTGCGGGCAGAGGCTGGGTGTGGCCCCGGAGGTCTCCGCACCCCAGGCCGGCTCGGGTGCTGAGCTCCCGCAGCCGGTCGCTGCTCCTGTTCCGCCCACGCCGGAGCAGGGCCAGTCACAGGTGAGGCCGGAAGGGAGGTGCAGTGCGTGTCAGGCCGTCTGGGAGAAGGAGTTCAAGTTCTGTCCCGACTGCGGAGCTCCGGCGAGCGGGCGCCTCGCCCGGCTGAAACTGGTGGTGCGGTGCTCCGGCGGCAGGCAGCAGGAGGTGCTGCTCGACGGCTCCACCGTGGTCCTCGGCAGCGGCCCCGAGGCCACGCTGCAGGTCAGCGACCCCTACGTGAGCAGGAAGCACTGTCAGTTCACCCCGACGGCGGATGGGGACTACCAGGTCGAAGACCTGAGCAGCGCAAACGGGACGTTCGTGAGGACCAGCGGCCCGACGCCGGTGACGCCGGGCAGCGAATTCCTCGTTGGCAGCAGCCTCATATCGGTGAAGAACGCCTGATTGGGGGTCAACAGTGAGGACGCCGTTCCCTCCCGGGACCGTCCTTGGTGACCGCTACAGGGTCGAAGGGCTCATCGACGCTGGTGGCGAAACCTTCGTCCACCGTGCGCTGGACGAGGAGACCGGGCGAGATGTGGCCGTGAGGCAGTACCAGTGCAACGACCTGGAAGCTCGCCAGCGCTGGCAACGGGAGTGCGCAATCAAGCTGCGGTCCAAGCATGTGGTCGAACACCACGGCGGCGGCGAGGCGAACGGCAGCCTCTTTGTGGTGGTGGAGTACTTCGATGGGCGGAACCTGGAGGTCATCATCGAGGAGCAGGGGACGTTCCTGCCCGAGGAGGACGTCATCCACCTTGCGGGCCAGGTCGCCCAGGGCCTCGCGGACATCCACGGTGCCCGCCTGGTTCACCGTGACGTCAAGTCAGCGAACGTCCTGGTGAACGCGTCGCACCTCGCCAAGGTCATCGACCTCGGCCTGGTCCGGCCCTGGCACGGGCAGACGGTGGCCAATGACGGTATGGCTCGGGGGACGCTGCACTTCATGTCCCCTGAACACCTGACCAACCCTCAGGCGGTGGACCACTGCAGCGATCTCTACGGCCTCGGGGTTGTGATGTACCAAATGACTACGGGCATGCTGCCCTTTGACGGGGAATCTCCCGTGGACATCCAGCACAAGATCCTTCACGAAGAGCCCCTCAAGCCCAGCGTCATTACGCCTGGTCTCAGCCCCGGGCTGGAAGCGGTGATCCTGCAGCTCCTCGCCAAAGACCGGTCCGCTCGTTTTCAGTCTGCCTGCAGCGTGGTCTTGCTCCTGGGCGGGGACGCATCCAGTTCCTGTTGCCCGGCTTGCGGGACACCACTGGTGGCCGATGGGCCGTACTGCTCCGCCTGTGGGGTCAACGTCGGCGACGCCGCTTCCGCCGCCGCGCTGTTGTGCGTGGAGACGCCGAGCGGTCCTCGCTGGCTGGTGGTTCCGCCGGCAGGGCAGGAGCTCGGCCGGGCCGGGCTTGACCCTGCCAATCCCGTTGTCTCGGCCCGGCACGCTCGGGTCTTCAAAATGGATGGCTCTTGGTATGTGGAGGACCTGGGCTCCACCAACGGGACATGGGTGGACGGTCAGCGCGTGCGAGGCAGGAGCCCTTTGACCCGGCACTCCTGCCTCCAGTTTGCAGACGTCCGGTGTGTGTTCTGGGAAAGGATCTCATAGGAGGAGATGCCGTGAGCAGAGGAGTGAGCGCGACATGCGGAAGCTGTGGAACCCAGGTCTCACCCGCCTTCAACTTCTGCACCCAGTGCGGGGCCCCGCTGAGGCCCGCAGGAGCGTACGGCGGCAAGACGACGCCCATGGCCATCAGCACCCAGAAGTTCTCGGCTTCCGGCTGGCCCCAGCCGACGCACGCCCCTGCGACCGCTAGGGAAGCCCGGATCGGCGGCTCCACGCAGGTGGGCTACGTCACCACGGGCAAGGCCGGTCCCGAGGCCGAGGTGGTCGTGACGGACAGGTCCTCAAGCACGGACGAGCCGGGGCTGCGGGGCACCAAGATGGCTGACATCAAGGTCGCCGAACGGGTGCACGTCCTCCAGAAGAGGCATTCCGACCCCCACGATCGGATGGCCCTGGTCTCCTTCGCGGACGACGCGAGCATCGACTGCGAGTGGACCGGGCTCGAGGACCCCTCGGCGCTCCTGGCGGCCATTGGCCTGCTGAGCCCGGGCGGCCGGACCTGCTTCCGGAGCGGGTTGGAGAAGGCGGAGGAACTCTTTGCCCGGTTGCCTGCGGTTCCGGGGGTGTCGGTCCTCCACAAGGTCGTCCTCTTCACCGACGGCCACAACAACAAGGGTGAGCCCTTCGCCGTGGCGGAGAGGCTGAAGAGCGAGGGCGTCATCATCGAGGCGATCGGCTTCGGGGCGAGGGAGGAGGATGTGGACGTCGACAAGCTGCGCCGCATCGTCTCCATCATCGACGGAGAGGAGCAGTACTGGTTCTGCAGCACGGCCCAGCAACTGACCCAGAGGTTCAGGGCCCTGTCCGGCAAG
>Ga0315282_10012886_pt1 | contig 12713 bp, 10 predicted proteins | sample YL17G07_20_MG_FD_203693 | JGI IMG/M metagenome (GOLD analysis project Ga0315282, IMG submission 203693) | Sediment microbial communities from Yellowstone Lake, YNP, Wyoming, USA - YL17G07_20 | ecosystem: Environmental > Aquatic > Freshwater > Lake > Sediment | place: USA: Wyoming | collected... | reverse complement strand
AGCCGGTCGAGAACCAGGATCGCCATCGAATTTCCCGAAGGAGTGGGAGAATCCTGGAAAGGCTTGTGAGCGACTTCCAGCCTTCCCTGGCGGCATTCAAGGTCCCTCGCGGTATCGAAGAAACCCCCTTCCCGGTCATCCCAGAAGCGCCGCAGGGTTGTCTCCGTCAATTCCAGAGCGCGGTCGAAGTGGCGCCGGGCGCCAGTCACTTCGTAGGCGTCGAGCAGCGCCGCCGTCACGAAGATCTGGTCATCGAGCAGCCCTTCGATCCGCGCCTGCCCATCCATCAGGCTGTGGTACATCCCTTTTTGCGGGTCGTAACTCTTGGCGAGCAGGAGGTCGAGCGTCTGTAGTGCGCGGTCGCGCGCACCTTCGAGGCCGAGCGTCCTGTAAGCCTCGAGGAGGGCGGAGATCATCATCCCGTTCCAGCTTGCGTAAATCGTCTTGTCGACGAACGGGGTCGGCCGCCGCGCGCGGGCTTCGAGCATCTTGCTCTTGGCGCGGCCCAGAATCTCGCGCACTTCCGCAGGCGTGCGATTGGTGCGGCCGCCGATGGCTTCGAACGGCTGGTCGATGAAGAGCACGTTCTTTGCGGGGTTATGGTGCATCTCGCCGACGGGTTCGACGTGGTAATACTGCGCAACGACTTCGGTTTCGATGGGGTCGAGAACAGCCCTCACCTCATCGAGCGTCCAGGTGAAGTAGTCGCCGTCGTCTTCCAGGCTGTAATCGGCGTCCTGGCTGGCGTAGAAACCGCCCTCGGGATGAGAGAGGACGTTGTCAACGAAAGCGAGAATCCCGAGCGCAATTTCGCGAAAGAACTCGTCGCCCGCCACCTGGAAGGCGCGCAGGTAGTTTACGAGCAGCCCCGCGTTGTCATAGGACATCTTCTCGAAGTGCGGAACCCGCCACCGTTCGTCCACCGAGTAGCGATGGAACCCGCCGCCGATTTGATCGTAAACGCCACCGCGGCCCATCTTCTCGAGGGTCGTGGTGACGACATTCAAGATCCAGGTTTGGCGAGTTTCGAGGTAGGCATCGAGAAGGAGAGCGAGCGCACTCGGGTGTGGGAACTTGGGCGCCGACCCGAAGCCGCCAAATTGCGGGTCGAACATTCGGCCGATATTGGCGAGGATCGCCTCCCACACATCGCGGCCCGCCTTCGAGCTGTCGGAACGAACCTCCTCCACCTGGGCTAGAGCCGCGGAAATTTTCTCCGCGCTCGCCAGAATGTCCTGGCGGTGAGTCCGGTAGTTCTGCGCGATGCTTTCGAGCGCGCGCTTCATGCCCGGGCGGCCGAAGCGATCGTCAGGCGGGAAGTAGGTACCCCCATAGAACGGCTTGCCGTGCGGAGTCAGGAATGCGGTGAGTGGCCACCCGCCCTGTCCCGTCAGAGCGCTCACGGCAATTTGATAACGCGCGTCGATGTCCGGGCGCTCGTCGCGGTCTACCTTCACAGGAATGTAATGCTCATTAATGATGCGGGCGACCTCCTCGTTCTCGTAGCTCTCCCGGTCCATGACGTGGCACCAGTGGCACCACACGGCGCCAATGTCGAGCAGGATGGGTTTGTCCTCGCGACGCGCCTGATCGAAGGCCGCATTGCCCCACTCCCTCCACTGGACGGGCTGGTGGGCTGCACTCCGCAAGTAGGCACTCCGGGCACGGGACAGCTCATTCGTTGGCTTCATATCGCTCATCGGAAAGGAATAGTGGAAGCCCGCAAAAGTGGAAGACGAAATTACTGCACGCGCTTGGGGCCGGGCGGCGGCTCACCGGGAGTTTCGTCTTCGAGTGGCTTGCGCCCGGCGAAACCTTCTTCGATTCCGTGCCAATAGGCGATGCGCTCCTCACCCAGCTTCCAGCAGAGGTAGACTTCCTCGCCCTCACGCAGCGTCGGGAAGTCCACCAGCCCCTCATCGAGGTCCTTCACCAGGCAGCCGGTCTCCTGAATCTGATTGACGACCTCCTGCAACTGGGCGATGAGCTTCTCGCGTTGCTCGCGCGTGGCAGCGAGTTTCCCGTAGGCAGGGAGCGACCCGCCCAGGACCATGATCCGGGCGGAGGCCTGCGACAACTCCTGGTCGAGCCCTTCCACCTGCTGCTTGCTGTCACGTGCCTGGCGGAGGCAGTGCTCAATCAAGGGCAGAAGTTCTTCGGCTTCCTCGCGTTTGAAGTATTTCTCGGCCATATAAGACAGTTGACAGTCGACAGTTAACAGTCAACAGTAAGCCAAAAGAAGCGAAGCCATTTCTTTGGCCTTCGACTTTCAACTGTCGACTGATGACTGCCCTTTACATTTCCAGCATCCGATCGAGTGCCACGCGCGCCCAGTGCTTGGTCTCCGCCTCGACGCTGACGCGGTTCACCACGCGCCCCTCCAGGAGGCTTTCGAGCGTCCAGCAGAGGTGCTGCGGCGAAATCCGGAACATCGTGCTGCACAGACAGCCGCAATCTTCGAGTGAAACGACGAAGCGGTCTGGAAGCTCCTGCGCCAGGCGGTTCACCAGGTGGATTTCCGTGCCCACCGCCCACTGGCTCACCGCGGGCGACTCGGTGACGCGCTTGATGATGAACTCCGTCGAGCCCACGTCGTCGGCGAGTTGACACACTTCCCAGCGGCACTCGGGGTGGGCGATCACGCGAATGCCAGGATACTGCGCGCGAACCTTCTCGACGTGCTCGGGCAGGAAGCGCTGGTGCACCGAGCAGTGTCCCTTCCAGAGGATGACGCGCGCCGGGCGGATTTGCTCTTCGCTTAGGCCGCCCAGTTCCTCATGGGGGTCCCAGACCACCATCTGCTCGAGCGGGATGCCCATGCGGTATCCGGTGTTCCGCCCCAGGTGCTCGTCGGGAAGGAATAGCCCTTTGGCGCCGCGCGCGAGCGCCCACTCCATCACCTTCCGCGCGTTCGACGACGTGCAAACCGCCCCGCGGTGGCGTCCCACGAAGGCTTTAATCGCCGCTGTCGAATTGATGTAGGTGATGGGCACGACGCTGGCGTCCGTAATGCTCTTGAGTTCATCCCAGCAGACTTCGACCTGCTCGAGGTTCGCCATATCGGCCATCGAGCACCCTGCGTTCAGATCGGGAAGAATTACGGTCTGGTGGTCAGCGCTCAGAATATCCGCACTTTCTGCCATGAAATGCACGCCACAAAAAACGATGTACTCAGCTTCCCTGCGGTTGGCGGCCTGCTGCGAGAGTTTCAGTGAATCTCCGCGATAGTCCGCGAATTTGACAACCTCGTCGCGCTGGTAATGGTGGCCGAGGATAACGAGTCGCGATCCTAGCGCGGCCTTGGCGCGAGCGATCCGCTCGTCGAGCTCCCTTTCGGACAGTTCGACATAGGTATCCGGGATGAGGCTCAGAGTCGAAGTAGCCATAATGCTTGAAAAGCTAGTTTAGCCCAAATCCGGCGCCCTTGCAGGGCTTGCGCCGTTCGTGGCGATTCCTGCGGTCACCCTCTCCCTGAGGATAAGGGCAGGGGTGAGGGGGATTCTATCCGCCAATGTAAACCATCGTCCGCTTCGGCTGGACGAAATCCCGCTCGTTGATGCGATGGCCCGGCTCCTTGTGGTGAACCACGCGCGTGAAGAATTGCGCGAGTTCGTTGTCCGTAGCGCCGTTGCGGACCAGGTGCCGTACATCGTGCTCCCGCAGCGAGAAAAGGCAGGTGCGAATCTTGCCGTCCGCCGTCAGGCGGAGTCTGCTGCACTGGCCACAGAAGGGAATCGAGACCGGCGCAATGATGCCCAACTCGCCCTGGCCGTCCGCGAAGCGATAGCGCAGCGCCGTCTCGCTGGGAGAATGACGTGGAGCCTCGATCAGCCGAAACACCGGATTAATCGCCGCAACGATTTCCTTGGCCCTGACGACGAGGTTGCGGTTCCAGGCATGGTCCGCGTCGAGCGGCATGAATTCGATGAACCGCACCACCAGATCCCGGCGCCGCGCCAGGCGCGCAAACTCCACAATTTCGTCGTCATTGAACCCGCGGACGAGGACGATGTTGACCTTCACGGGCTTCAGGCCGGCGGTCAGTGCGGCGTCCACGCCGGCCATCACCTTTTCAAACGAACGCGGCGTGCGGGTAATGCGCGCGAATTTGGCTGGGTCGGTCGAGTCGAGACTGACCGTGACGCGCAGTGGCCCCGTCGCCGCCAGGTCCTTGGCCATTTCCGGCAGTAGATAGCCGTTGGTCGTGATCGCAATGTCTTCGAGGGCCGGAATCCGATGCAGACGGCCCACGAAATCAAGGATGCCGTCGCGCAGCAGCGGTTCGCCGCCGGTGACCCGGACTTTGCGAATCCCCAAGGCGGCGAGAACGCGCGTCACGCGTAAGAATTCATCCCACGTCAGCAGATCGCGGTGGGGGAAGTAGTTCTTCGGGTCGGCGGACTTGCAGTAGACGCAACTGAAGTTGCATCGGTCCGTCACCGAAATTCGCAGGTCGTGAATGTCGCGACCGGATTTGTCTTTCAGCATCTTCTGGCACCGGGCGTCTGTCTGGCATCTGCCTGCCGCCCTGCAGGGCGGTGCCACACCCGAAGACAAAAACGCCGACCCGCGTTTGGAGTCGGCTCGGTTCTCCTTTCCAAACACGGGAGGCGGTGCGATTTCTCGCGCCACCCTATCGGCCCGCGGGGCTTAGGTTTGTCCGCCACCCGTAGCGCCCCGGGCTCGGAGAACAATTCAATGCTAATCCATTAGATGGGGCGAAGCAAGCGAGGGTTCAGCAAACGAGGAGGCTTCCCGTCGCTCTCCCACTTCAAACACCATCGCGCTACCCTCGGTACGCCTGAATATCCAGATTCGTGAGCCCTGCGGCGCGCGCCCAGGTGACGGCATCCTCGTACTCCTGACGAGTGATGCGGCGGGCAATCTCAGCATATTGCGACGCCTTATACATGGGAGTGTACTGCGACATGATGTTAACGTAGGTATCCTTGGGCAGATTCTGGGCAATCCACTCGACGACGCGCTTCGTTCCACTAACCCCCTTGGGCATCACCAGGTGGCGGATCATCAGCCCGCGATACATGAGCCCGTCGGCAGCGGGCTTCGCTACCCCGACTTGGCGATGCATTTCCAGCAATGCTGCTTTCGTGATTTCCGGATAACTTTCCGCGCCCGAGGAGTACTTCGCCGCCATCTGCCCTTCCGCGTACTTGAAATCCGGCAGGTAGATGTCCACAACACCGTCGAGTACCTTGAGGTTCTCCTGACGTTCCCAGCCGGAGGTGTTGTAAACGAGCGGCAGCCGCAAGCCGTTTCCGGCCGCCAAGTCCACGGCATAGAGGATATGCGCAGAGTAGTGGGTCGGTGTAACCAGGTTGATGTTATGACAGCCGATCTTCTGTAGATGCAGCATCATGCCCGCAAGCTGTTCGACGCGCCGCCGCTCGCCGTTCCCGCCCTGGCTGATTTGCCAGTTGATGCAGAACACACAGCGCAGGCTGCAATGGGTGAAGAAGATCGCTCCTGACCCACCACGGCCCACAAGAGATCTTTCCTCTCCATAGTGGGGATGGTAGGCCGCAATCTTCAGCTCGGAGGTGGACTGGCAGAAACCCTTTTCGTGCGCCAGTCGCTTGGCGCCGCACTGGCGGGGACAGAGTTCGCAGCTCCCCATGATGTTCCACAGTTCCTCAGCTCGGCGCTCAAGCTCGCCTGTCCTGTGCAACCTCAGATAGGCGGGCTCGAAATCGGGGGCGATGTCGGCGGCGCCCTCCTCCCTGCGGCGTTTTCGGGTCTGCCGGTCCAAAGTGAACTCCAGCAATCCAGGTTTCTCCTTTCGCTGACATGCCGCGCACAGCGACGTGGCTGCGGACGTTAGCCCGGAGACGGCAAGTGCTGAGCAGGATTGCATGAACCGGCGTCTTGATTGCTTTTCCATGGGAGTCTCCTCCCGTTATGGGGTGATAGGCGTGCAGTCACCGACTTTCTTTTCGAGGGACTTCTTCCTTCAGTGTACGCCGTGCGTGCAGCGAGTGCAAGCGGGGTCCGTCGGCACGCCCACACGAATCACGGACTGCCGGCTCATTCGATGAGGAACGACGCATCCCGCGGAACGCGCCACGGGACCCAGGGCGTGGACCAACCTGAAGAGGGCATAAGGCCCGTCCGGGTAGACACGGCGGCAGCTCGCAGCGAGGAACCACGCCATGATCGTGCCCACGCAGCGATTCCACGCTGGAGCGTGCGCCGTTGCCCGGGCTTGGTGCTACCGACCGTTTGTCGGCCAGACATCTTACGTAAGTGGTTAATATGACGCACTGCAGAGAAAGCCGCGACGCCGCCAAGTTCCGCGTTACATTGCCGATGTCTCAGCCCTCCTCACCCATCACGAAACCGGCTCCGCGTCAGAGGTCGCCGTGGAAGTCCTCAGCGTGCAGGGATGCTGCGTGAAGGGCACGGCCATCCCGGAGATGGGCCGGAAGTGCCGGCTGGCAATCCGCTGGCAGGGGGAAGAGATTCGTACGGAAGCCCAGGTGGCGTGGAAGAACGCCAAGGGCGTGGCCGGCCTCAGGTTTCTGAATATGGATCAGAAAAGCAGTGAAACCCTCCGTGAGCTCTGCGCCACGTTGCGGCTGCAACCGCTTGCCCCGATGTCAACCGACGAGGACTGAGCCGGCTCCGCAACAAAGATGGTTCATTCCCGAAAGCTCGCCATTGTTCTGATCGCCCTCACCGTCGTCTTTGGCGCGACGGCACTGGCTGTTGCCAAGGATGGAAGTAAAGCCACGCGCAGTCTTGCCCCCACCCCTCCCATGGGGTGGAACAGCTACGACGCGTACTGTGGCGACGTGAACGAGCAGGAATTCAAAGCCAACGCCGACTACATGGCGAAACATCTGGCGAAATTCGGATGGAAGTACGTCGTTGTTGATTACTACTGGTACTTCCTCCATCCCGGGACAGAGGACTTTCAAAAGCAGGAGCAGCTGGAACTGGCGATGGACGAGTATGGCCGCCTGCTTCCCGCTGAAAACCGCTTTCCTTCCGCTGCCGGTGGGAAGGGCTTCAAGCCGCTGGCGGACTACGTTCACACACTGGGCTTGAAATTCGGCATCCACATCATGCGCGGCATCCCGCGGGCCGCCGTGAAAAAGAACCTGCCAATCATGGGCACGACGGTGCGTGCGCAGGACGTCGTGAACCTCCAGAACACCTGCCCATGGTCCACCGCCATGCACGGCGTAGACGTGTCGAAGCCTGGCGGGCAGGCTTACTACGATTCGATTGCCAAACTGTACGCCGAGTGGGGTGTTGACTACATCAAAGCCGACGACATGACCTGGGGCAAGAATGCGGCGGGCGAAAGCTACCACGCGCCGGAAATCGAGGCGCTCCACAAAGCAATCGTGAAATCCGGTCGCCCCATGGTGCTGAGCCTCTCACCCGGCCCGACGCCACCCGCGCAGGCCGAGCACGTCAGGAATTATGCCGAGCTGTGGCGTATCTCGGGGGACTTCTGGGACGATTGGAAGCTCGTCAAAAACCACTTCGAGCTGTGCCGGGCATGGATGCCCTACATCGGGCCCAACCGCTGGCCAGACGCCGATATGCTCCCGCTGGGTCGCATTCGCATCCGCGGATTCAAAGATGGCGAGCGGCAGTCGCGCCTGACTCCGGATGAGGTGCGCACGCACCTGTCGCTCTGGGTGATCTTCCGGTCGCCGCTCATGATCGGTGGAGACCTGCCCAGCATGGATGCCAATACGCTCGCCTACTTCACGAACCAAGAGGCCATCGCCATCGACCAGCACAGCCGGAACAACCGCGAACTCTTCGTGCGCGGAGATCAGGTTGCCTGGGCCGCCGGCGCTCCGGACGGGAGGACCCAATACCTGGCGGTCTTCAACCTTGGCGACATGGGGCCGACTGAAGTCGCGGTCGAGTGGCGTGAGCTCGGCCTCTCCGGCAAGTGCGCGGTGCGCGACGTTTGGGAGAAGAAGGACCTGGGGGTGTTCGAGAACCAGTTCGCCCCCAAGCTCCCAGCTCACGGCGCAGGACTCTACAAAGTGAGCCTTGCCAAGTAGCGTTGGGGAGGGGTAGCGGAGCATCGGCACTCTTACCATGCGGCTCCTTAAGGTAGAGAAGCCGCGACGCGGAACGGCAAGCGTTGCGCTACAGGATTTCTTGGGACAGCGAACTGTTCCAGAGGTTTGAAGGCTTCCCGCAGGGCGCGCTGATATTCGCTCACGTCGTAGCCTCGCCAACCTTCCCACATGGTAAAGGCGCGGACGCGGTCGTCGGCGTAATTCGAGTCGGCGTCGGTGATGACGTACTCGATGGTTTCGCCCGGGCGCAATTCGACTCCGGAGCGGTCGAGTTGCCGGGCGGCGATGGCCGTCGGGCTCGCGTGCTTGTAAGCCTCGGGCGGGCGCGTCATGCGCCGGCTGATGATCAGCTCCTCGACCGCCACGCTGCCATCTTCCACGCGCGCAAGGTAGCGGTTCAGCACCTCGCGGGCTTCCTCCAGCTTCCGGCAATAGCTTTCATAGTCGTGTGCTTCGGCGAGAATGGCCAAGGCCTCGCGCTGCATGCGGGCCACAATCGGCGGCGTGTCGTGCCGTCGGCACTCGAGGCCGCGGATTTTGATTTCACTGTCCGCCGTGGCGGACACGCAGAAGAAGCGGTTCGGCACCGGCACCTCGGGTGATTGCTTCGACGGCAGGAAGACCACGTAGCGGTAGACCGCTTCGAGCGCCATAGGCAGGCCGGTGCGCTGCTCGATTTCCCGCGCCATGCGTGCGTAATCTTCGCGGGTGGCATCCTCCCGTTGAACGTAGAGCGAATCGACCAGTGCGTGCAGGACGCGGAACCCGGCGCGCTCGGCGGTTTCCTTGGCCACCAGCAGCTTCTCGCGCGCCAGCGCGTTGATGGCTTCGTGCGCCTCGATTTTGCCGAAGCGTGCGTTCTTGTAGCCCGTGTAGCCGAAGCAGCACACCAGCAGCCACTTGAGCGCCGCGCGGCGTTGTTTGTAGTTGTGGCGGCGCTCTGTAGCGGCGATGTCCTCATCGCCGTTTCGGCGGTCAGAGACCGCCGCTACAACGGATGAGGCGTTGATGCGCGCCTTATACAACTCACGCTTCTGGATGAGCCGCTCGACGACGCGGCTGGTGATGCCCCGCCGTCGCTGGCAGATGCGGTAGCCGAGTTCCGGCACGCGCGGCGCCTGGGGGCAGCAGCGGCAATTGACGGTCTCCGGCGACACGTTGAAGCGCGCCATGATGCTTGGGAACTCGCTGATGAAATCGAGCTCAGCGACGTTCTCGAAAAATCCGAGGCGCGGAGGGAACACCAGCCCGCCGCGGTCGGCGACGAGCAGCTCGTCCGGGTGTTTGGGGCTTTCCGGCTCGGCCTTCTGCTCGGGGATGAGCACGCCGTCGCGCCAGGCGAGCTCCATCTGCATGTAGGAGATTCCCGTGCCAGTGGTGGTGCGTGCCGAATACTGTACGGGGAGCTTGGTGACGCGCACCAGCTCCCACAGGCCGTCGAGGTCGCACTGGTCGGCGATGAAGGAGTTTTGCGTATCGACGTGCAGGCGTCCGAAAAGCGTGGTGGTGCTGCCCTTGAAGAGGATGCGGCCGTAACTGATGTAACTGCGCGCGCGGCTGCGCTGGACGGTACCGCCGTAGGCAGGATCGCGGTTGAGCGAAAGCTCGAGACGGTGCCGGGGCGCCTGTCGCAGCAAGCCGGGGAAGAGCGTCGAGTCGCCCCACTCCGTCACGATGAGGTCGGGATCGTGCGTGCGGAGCAGACGTTCGAAGCCGACGGCGACCGGCTCGAGCGCGTCGTCGAGTTCCAACCAATCGCCATCCACGGCGACTTCCAGCTTGCCGCGCCGGCCGTGCTTGGGATCGACGCGTCCCAGACCCTCGAGCCGCATCTGCATTATTCGCAGCGGCGGCAGTTCGTAATCGATTGCCCACTCGTCGTCGCGGCATTCGATGGCGCGAATTTCGGGTGGTCGGGCTTCGCGCGACGTGGAAGCGGTCGCGCTAGTCCCTATTTCGACTTCCACCTTGGCGAGCGGAAAAACATTCTTCTCCCAGCAATACATCGGCGGGAGCATCAGGTCGGAGTTGTAAAGCCGCAGGCCGGGGTCGAAGCGACAGACAAAGCGCGCGAGGGCCGCGAACTGCGTTGGATGATGGACCGCGATGCGCAGGACCGACAGTTCACGGCCTTCCCAAATATCCTCGCGCCGGGTGAGCGTGCAGGTCACCCGCGCGCGCGCGACGAGCGCCCGTGCCAGCCGCCGCAGTCGTGGCTCCGGGCCGTAGGCGTAGAAGCTCGGCCGAAACGAGCGGTCAATCAGCCGCAGGCGTTTCCGGCTTCCGTCGGCCGGAATCAGCCACAGCGTCATCCCCTCGGGGCAGGGGTAGAGGTCGAGAATCCATCCACTGAGTCTCAAGGTTGATCCTCAAAAGCGCTTCGATGCGGCGCAGCCGGATCTCGTGGTCGAGCCCGATCGTCACGTTGATGGCGTCCATGGCGTGCACGGGGAACTCGTACGTGCAGGCCTGGATGTAAAGCCGCACGCGGTTGAACATCAGCTCGAAGTGGGCGCGCTCCTCGCGACGCAGGGCGCGGCCGAAAACCCGCTCCCAGTTCTGCATCTCCTGGTCAATCAGGTCGCGGAATGTGGCAATGGTCCGGCCCATAAGGCACCTCGGGTGCGACGGTTATCGCGGTCAGAAGGGCGGGGTTTCAACCCCGCCGGGGAGGAGCCCACCCTTTCACCCCCAGCCCTCTCCCCGTCATGGGGGAGAGGGTGTCCGTCAGCTGACGGACGGGTGAGGGCTTTTTCAGCACGGCCAAAGCCGTGCCCTTTCGCATCAGTCACGAATGCCGGCCTAAAGGCCGCCACGACAACCGAGCCGCGGTCGCCCGCGCTCGCCGATTAGCTTCAAATGATTCTCGGCGTCCAGGGTGAATCTCCAGACCTCGCTCGCGGCTGCGCAGAGTTTGGAGAAGAAGCGTCGCCGCGCCGGCGAGGGCACGAAGCCCTGTGCCGCGGAAAAGATCGCAATCGCCACGCTGGTCGCTGTAGCGCCGGCCTTTAGGCCGGCACCCATAGGCTGTAGCGCCGGTGTCCCCACCGGCGTCGGCGGCGATGAGGACATCGCCGCTACAAGACCCGCCCAGCGCTGCAGATGCGCGAGCGCCTGCTCGAAGGCCACGCGCGCGTTCCAGTCGCGCACGTCATCGTCGAAATAGAGGTCGGGGAAAGCAGTGACGATCAGAACTTCGGCGGGAAAGTCGCGCAGGAACCGCGGCACGCGGGCAATCAATTCCGTGAGCTGAAAGCAGGTGAAGGCGCGGGCGATCTGAATGCCGCGATTGAACTCGGCGAAGGGCACGTTGCGTTCGCGGGCGAACCGCTCGAGCAGGCGCGGGTCGGCGGAGTTCGCGCCGTCGAGGAACAGCACGCGCTTGCCCTCCAGCAACAGGCGCGGCAGGAAGTAATGGCTAAGCCGCGCCACGTCGCCCGCGCCGTGGAAGACCGCGAACCCCTGCGCGGGCAGCCGCCAGGGTTGTAGCGCCGGTGTCCTCACCGGCGTTCGGCGGTCGGAGACCGCCGCTACAGTTGCTGTCGGGGTGAGGTTCGCCTCGTCCTCATCATTCGCGGTCAAGGGCACGGCACGCCGTGCCCCTACCGATGCGAACACCGACGACAGAACCCCCTCGGCCATGGGCCGCCCCCAGATTTCCCCCTCTTCTCGACGCCAAGAATCATAGGCGAAGAAAAAGCGAAAGTCAAGAAGAAAGTTTAATGTGGCTTACAGCCCCAGAGCTGGGGACAGAGCCGCAGCGGCGGACGGTTCGTTCATCCTCACAAGCACTCGAAAACAGATTTTCCAGGCGGTATAATCCACTCTAGGGTTGCGCTTGAGGACAGCTTCGCGTGCAAGGGCGCCATTTTTGGGGTAGAGTGGTTTTCTTCCGATAGGGCTCTGATTTGAAACCTATGATTGGTGCGCGGGCCGAGAGGGACCGTGGGTTCCTCGCGCCAGGGTCGAGTTCCATGGCCAGATTCATTGCCAAGGAGATACATGCATGAAGAGCACGCAGCGTGTGGCCCCGCGCATGAGCGACGCAGCGGTCCAGGCAAAGACGGGGAAAGCGTGGGCGGAGTGGTTCAGAATCCTTGACGCCGCCGGCGCCAAGCAGGCGGAGCGCATGAATGTCTACTGGGCGGGAGCAACTCGGGCGCCTCGAGGGGTTTCTCGAGGCTTAGCCCAGCAACCCGCGAGCGTCTTGCCTCCTGCGTGTCTTTCTCCAGGCATGCAGGGGGCAAAGGCGGACTTGCGGTGTAAACTGGAAAGCCGATGAGAATTGCCATCTCGGTTTCGGAGAGGGAAAAATCCAAGGGTACGCGCTCGGCCTACTTTCAGGCTTTGGTGACCTCCGGGGCGCGGCCGGAAGAACTGGAGCTTGTCAGCGCCGCCGACCGGCGTCGGGTGCAGGCCGAGGATTTCGACGGCATCCTTTTCGCGGGCGGTGAGGACGTGGACCCGGCGCTCTACGAGGAAAAAACGAAATACCCGAGCATTCACATGGACCGCGGACGCGACAAGTTTGAGTTCTCGCTGCTCGATGCGGCGCTCGAGCAGCGTCTGCCCATTCTCGGCATCTGCCGCGGCATCCAGATGATTAACGTGAAATTCGGCGGGACGCTCTACCAGGACCTGGGACGC
>Ga0315282_10012885_pt1 | contig 12714 bp, 8 predicted proteins | sample YL17G07_20_MG_FD_203693 | JGI IMG/M metagenome (GOLD analysis project Ga0315282, IMG submission 203693) | Sediment microbial communities from Yellowstone Lake, YNP, Wyoming, USA - YL17G07_20 | ecosystem: Environmental > Aquatic > Freshwater > Lake > Sediment | place: USA: Wyoming | collected... | reverse complement strand
AGGAGCTGCGAGCGTGTCGGTGTCCACATGGCGATGCACGCTCGAATAGGTGAGCCGCCCCTCGCGCAGGAAGAACGCCGGTCGGAGCGGCTCGTTCATGAGCTTGTCAAGCGGGTCCCGGATGACGTAGATATCCCACCCGCTCTTCGTGAACGCCGAGAAGGCGATCTTATCCCCACCGCGATTCCAAGAGGGAGCGAACACACCCGTCAAGATGTTCGTGAGCGGCTTGACGCCCGACTCCACCGTGCCGCTTCCGCTGTCGATGGGGGCGACGTACAGGTTGAAGATACCGTTTCGGTCGGAAGTGAACGCGATGTGCCGCCCGTCCGGTGCCCACGTCGGGGAAAGATCGTCGCGGGGATGATCGGTCAGGCGGCGAAGCTCCCGCGTCTCCACGTTGATGACGTAGATGTCCGCGGTCTGGTAGATCAATTGAGCGGATTGGTCGCCGAGCTCCGGCGCTCGGTCCGACGCGAAGGCGATGTACTTCCCGTCCGGCGACCACTGAGGATCGCTCTCGTCGAAGAAGTCGTCGGTCAGCCGGGTCACCGAGTCGTCCGACAGGCGCAGGACGTACAGGTCGGACTTCCCGTTCTTCACCCCGGTAAAGGCCATGTACTCGCCGTCAGGCGACCAGTCGGGGCTGAACAGAGCATCGAAGTCAAGGCTGTAGGTCTTCAGCCTGCGGCCGCTGTGGCTGTCGACGATGTAGAGCTTGTCCCCGCTCGCAGCCTTGGCTGCAAAGGCAAGCCGCTGCGCGTCGGGAGACCAGGCAACGCTCGCACGCATCCAGTGCATCTCTTCAAACGCGCCGGAGGTCTCGCCGGTGACCACTTTCCAGAGGATCTTACCGTCAATCGCCGACATGACGTAGATGCTCGTGTAGTAGTCGCGACCGGTGAGGAACGCGATCTTGTCGCCGAAGGGTGAGAAGGCCGGGTCGCGGTTGAAGTAGGAATTGTCCTTCGTGTGGTCAGTGAGCGACTTGCCGATGTCCTCCGGCTCAACTCGGTCAACGATCTCCGGCCAGTAGACCTTCTTCAGGTCCTTCTGCCATTTCTTCCCGAAGTCCTCCATCTCGATCCCGAGCACCGCCTGCATCGCCGGACCGAACCGAGAGAACGACCGAAGCCGGTGCAGTATCTGCGCGATCTTGTCCGGTCCGTACACCTCCGCGATGTAGTACATGATGGACTGACCGCCGCGGTAGGCGAAGTAGCCATCGAGTTGCAGGTAGTCGTTCACCACAGCATCGCGCATCCACATGTCGCTCTCTGCGGTCCACGTGATCGACTCATATTCCGCCAATCCCTCGGCGAACCAGAGCGGGATGTCGCTCTGTTGGACCCCCCTGAGGATCTCCCGTCCGTAGAGCATGTCTTGCATCACCGCGTGCGTCAGCTCGTGATGCAGCACGTGGCGGAACTGGGAATACGAGCCCTCAAACGGGACCGCGACCCGGTTCTTGAGGAACTCGGTGAAACCGCCGGTTTCCTCCCCGACCAGACCGGAAGTGATGTGCGTCTGTGTGAATTCGAAGTGCGAGCGGTACAACACGATGGGGATGCGGTTCCGTAGGCGGTAGTCGAAGCTCGTGCTGATCTGCGCGTACGCCTCTTCGGCGACAGTCGTGGCGATCCGAGCGATGTCTTCCATGCCCTCGTAGAAGTAGATCTCGAAGTGCGGCGTCTGCACGTACTTCCAATCGAGCATGGAAAAGGTCGGCTTGTTGCGCCCGAATTCGCCGACCTGAGCGTGTGCGCCCGTCGCGGCTGCAAGCACGAGCAGAAGCCCTGCCCTCGCCCCTCGTGTCCATCCTGATGACCTCATTGTCCCTTCCTCACCATCACCGCAAGCTGTCAGCCGGGGCACACGGATGGTACCGCAGGGCAGACCTCGCGCCTATCATCGTACCGCGTACAAACGTCTTCATCATCCCGTCTGTTCCAGCAAGCGCTGTGCCAGGCGCGGCTTCGGCTCCCCAACTGCACACTGACTGGTGCGCCGCCAATGCTGGAATGAGACGCGGTGGGAGCCCACCTGAGCGATTGCTCATCCTCATGGTGTCGAATCGAGTGACCGCATGACCAGCCCTGTCAGTAGCTTCGGGTAGAAGTACGTGGACTTGTGGGGCATCGTGTCTCCGGCCTCGGCAACGTCGCCGATCCGAAGCGCAGTTGGCGGGCGTACCATACAGAACAGGTCCGCGTCGCCCCGTCGCACGATGGCGTACCCTTGCGCCGGGTCCGGGGTGTAGCTCACGGTACCTTTGCCGCTAACGGCGGAGGAAACCCCGATGAGCCGATCGATCAGGACCTCGTGGAGGACGGCAACGTCGAGCCGACGCCACGCGTCCGACTTCGACCGATCGATCCACGGGGAGACCTCTTCCCACGAGCGAAGCGTGGCGAGGAGCCAACCCCACTCACGGCTGTACAGCCCGAACTGATATGGTTCCCCGGAGCCTTCGGACAACAGGTCGGCCAGCCATCGGTCGGGACGATCCCGCGTCATCGGCTCGAGGTCGAACCGCTCCTCCACGCGCCTCCGAATCGCATTCATGTCGGCATCGGAGCCGAGCCTGACCACCCGGTGGGTGGGGAGGATCGTCAGGTCGGGATCATCCATCGAGGAAAGGTAGGCCATGACAGCCTCAGCCCCTGCCGCCCCGCCGCGTTCGCGGCGCTCGTTCCGGTACGTCATCGCAGTCTCGTAGCGATGATGGCCGTCGGCGATGGTGAGCGCCGAACCGCGCAGGACGTCCTCGGCGGTCGCGATGATCCGAGAATCGGTCACCATCCACATCCTGCGTCTGCCATCGCGAGCGCCCACTTCCGCGTCGACGCCACCCCTCATCACCCCCACCCAGGTCTCGCCCAGCCTCCGCTCAGGGTCGCGATAGAGGGCGAAGACCTGACTGAGGTTGGCCTGGGTTGCCCGCATGAGCTTCAGCCGGTCCTCTTTCGGTCCTGCGAACGTCCGCTCGTGAGGCCGTATCCCCGTCTTTCCGAACTCCTCAAGCTTGAGCGCCCCGATGAAGCCTCGCCGGATAGCGGGGCGACCGAGGGGCGTCATGAAGGTCTCTTCGAGCAGGTAGAGCGCGGGAATTGGATCGGTGCGGAGGATCCTCTCGGCGCGCCACTGCCGCCAGAGCCGTGCCGCGTATTCGTACTTGACATCGTCTCGCCCTTCCGGCAGGTCGATCTCCGCCACGTTCAGGGGGTTATGCTCCACGAGGGCCGCCCGCTGGCCCGGTGTGATCACGTCGTACGGCGGCGCGACCACGTCCTCGAGCCGCCCTACGCGCTCGACCGCGTACCGGATTCCTCGAAACGGTGCGATTTCAGCCACGCGTTGCTCTTGCTCCCAGCCGGTGTCCCGTCTCGCCAGTCACGGGACGGCCCGCACGCTGGTTCGGCGAACCCGTCAGCGCGAAAGGGACCCTTCTGCACGCGCCTTCTCAATCTCCTCGAAGAGCGCCTCGACAAGCTCGCTTTCCTTCACGCGCCGGACGATCTCGCCGCCTCGGTACACCAAGCCGACACCTTTGCCGCCCGCGATCCCGAAATCGGCTTCCTGCGACTCGCCGGGACCGTTCACGACGCACCCCATCACCGCAACTCTGAACGACTCCGGGTATCTCTCAAGCCTGCGCTCCACCTCGTCGCTGATCCGAAACAGGTCGATCTCGACGCGACCACACGACGGGCAGCTCACCATCGTCGGTCCCTTCACGCGCAGGTCGAGCGTCTTCAGGATATCGAAGCCGACGTTGACTTCGTTCACGGAATCGCCGGTCAGGGAGACGCGGATGGTGTCCCCGATGCCGAGCGCGAGGATCGTCCCGATGCCGACACTGGACTTGATCGTCCCCTGCCTGACGGGACCGGCCTCGGTGATCCCGACATGGAGCGGGTAGCTCCGCTCCCGTGATAACCCGACGTATGCGGCGATTGCCATGTTCACGTCGGAGGCTTTGAGCGAGACGACGATGTCGTGGAAGTCGTGGTCCTCCAGAATCTGGACGTGCCGCAGCGCGCTTTCGACCATCCCGGCGGGCGTCGGATAGCCGTGCTTCTTGATGAGGTCCTTTTCGAGCGAACCAGCGTTGACGCCGATCCGGATGGGGATGCCTCGTTCTTGGCACACAGCTACGACCCGCTCGACGGCCTTGCGTCCACCGATGTTGCCGGGGTTGAGGCGGAGCTTGTCCACCCCCTGCTCGGCGGCGATGAGCGCGTAGCGATAGCCGAAGTGGATGTCCGCCACGAGCGGGATATCGATCTGCCGTTTGATCTCACCGAGGGCGTAAGCGTCTTCCTCGTGCGGGACCGCGACCCGGACGATCTCGCACCCGGCTTCCGTGAGCTGATGAATCTGCTTGACCGTCGCGTCAACGTCGTGCGTGTCGGCGGTCGTCATGGACTGGACGGGGATCGGCGCGCCGCCGCCGACCGGCACGTTCCCGACCATCACGCGTCGGGTTCTCTCACGCGAGGTGAGGGGCTTCTCTTCGCTGCCGGGAAGAGCAAAGCCGACGGGTGACGCCGAAGGCTTCAGCCTCGACGCGCCCGGCGCACTGATGATGGAGGGTTGACCGTCGGAAGCTTCGCGCATACCGGACATGTATCCTCGACCGCACCATGGGACGGAACTCGTTCGGAGCGCACGTGCACAGGCCGCGCGCCCGCAACAGTAAGGCGTACCGGAGTTTAGCTGAGAAGATACACGAGAGGCGGTGGCATGTCCATTTCCGTTCGACGCGGACCTGTGCCTGTTGTCCCACCGTGCGCGTTCACACGGCGGTCTCGTGAACGAGCGTGTACACCTCCATGTCGATGGGCTTCTTGCATTGCCACGTGTACTCCAGGTTGCAGAAGGAGACCTTCCCGCTCACGTACCCGGCCATCCTGTCCGTGCCGCCACGCAACAGTTCGTTTACCGCGGCACGTCCCAGGAGCGAGGCGATTTCCCGGTCGAGCGCCGTCGGTGAGCCGCCGCGCTGTTGGTGGCCGATGATCGACAGGCGAACGTCGACGCCTTCCTTCTTGAGGATGTGCATGACGCTCCCGCCCCCGGGATATCCCTCGATCTGGACTCCTTCCGCCACGACGACGAGGGAGAAGCGCTTGCCCATCTCGAAGCGCTCGTGGACCATCCTGACGATGGCGGGCATGTCGGCGGGAATCTCCGGCACGAGCACGGCGTCCGCCCCGCCGCCCACCCCGACCGACAGTGCGATGAACCCGGCATGGCGCCCCATCACCTCGACGACGAAGATCCGCCGGTGTGATTCGGCGGTGTCCCGGATCCGGTCAATGGCCTCGAGCGCGGTGTTCACGGCGGTGTCGAAGCCGATGGTGAAATCGGTCCCTGCGAGATCGTTGTCAATCGTTCCCGGTGTCCCGATGACCGGTATCTTCTGTTCTTCCCAGAGCAGGTGCGCGCCGCGAAAGCTCCCGTCACCTCCGCAGACGATGAGACCCTCAATCCCGTGTTTGCGGAGCGTTTCCCCAGCCTGCGCGCGCCCTTCAGACGCCATGAACTCCTCGCACCGCGCCGTGCCGAGAATCGTCCCGCCCCGGCTGATGATTCCGCCGACGTGGGACGAGTCCATTTCAAGCACGTCATCCGCGATGAGTCCCGCGTATCCGTCCCTGATGCCGAACACCCGCACCCCACGCGCCCTTGCCGTCCGGACGATGGCACGGAGGTTCGCGTTCATGCCGGGAGCGTCGCCCCCGGAGGTGAGCACTCCGATGCAGTTCATCGTTGCATTTCCTCGTGGCCAGCCCGTCTGTCGTTGTCTATCGCAGGTAAACGCCCTAAAGATACGGGAAAGCGGAATGAGAAACAGGCGTGGGTCCGAGTGCCACGTGCGTGGAACGACGTATTCCCGGGATGCCGAGGCCGGACGGATGTCTCACGCGGGTCGGACTGTCCCTCGCGCGCGGAGCCAGATTTCGTCCCAGCGCCGGTCGACCTCTCTCTGGAACTCCGCCGGATCGAGATGCTCGAACCGGCCCTGCATGGACAGGTACTCGTCCACGGGTTCCTTCTTCGGCGGAACGTAGTTGACTACGTATTCGTCGCCATTGAAGATCTCGTAGAGGGGGTGAACACCGCAGTTCACGGCCTTGCGCACGAGTTGTATCCCCGCGTCGGCGGCGTGTTGCCACTGGACGCAGCTCGTGAGGAGGTGGAGGAACCTCATGCCCCGAATCGCCTTCGCCTTCTGCACCTTTGCGCGCAGGTCATCAGGGAATGCCGCACAGATGGTCGCCGCGTAGGGGATGCGGTGCGCCGCCATGATCTTCATGATGTCCTTTGCCTGCACCCGGTACCCACCCGGCGTGATGCGCGTCTTTGTGCCCTTCGGGGTTGATGAGGACGAGTGGCCGCCGGTGTTCTGGTAGCCCTCGTTATCGTTGCAGATGGCGATGAGGTCGAAGCCCTGAGAGGCGATGTGGCTGAGTCCGTCCATGCCCATGTCATAGAATGCACCGTCACCGCCCCAGATGACCACCTGCGTTTCGTGCTCTTCCCGCATCCGCAAAGCGTAGCTGTATCCCGCCGCCTGGCAGAATGCCGAGGCGTAGATGGTGTTGACGACGGGGACCGTCGTCGTGGAGCGCTCTATCCCGAAGTACAGCGAACCGCAACTGGCGGGAACGAACATGACGGTCCGCTTGCCAAGCGCCGCCATCACCATGCGCAGGGCGGTGGTGGAGCCGCAACCCGGGCAGGCGGAATGGCCGCCGTCAACGACCTCCTCCCTAAACGTCGGAAAGTCGGTGAGTTTGAACATGGATGTCCTCGTTGAGAAAGTAGATGCGTTCGGGTCGAGACGAGCGGTCGATCTCTTCGAGCAGGACCGCGAGCATGTCTCGGTCCACGTTCGCCCCCCCGAGGCCGCAGACCACGCTGTAGATCCACGGGACGGGAGGTTGGGCGTAGCGCTGAAGCTCGACGGAGACCTCGCTTGCGATGATCCCGCCGATGCACGGCGACAGATTGCGGTCGATCACGACGACCTTCTTCGTCCTCCTCAGGCATTCGGCGAGCTTCCTGCCGGGAAACGGGCGGAGGGAGCGAAGTTTGACGAGGCCCACCTTCCGCCAGCGCTCCGGGTCGTCTCGGAGGGTGACGCGCACCGTCCCGGCGATGGTACCGGTCGCGACGACCACGATCTCCGCGTCCTCGACGTTGCACCGTTCGATCAGATCGTACTGCCGTCCGAAGAGCGCACGGTATTCCGTGAAGAGCTCGTCCATGCCGCCTTCCGCGAGTTCCTCCATCTCCGTGTGGAGGTTGCGGTAGAACTCCTGATGCTGATAGCCGGTAGTGAGCGTGCCGTACACCATCGGCTCGTCGAGTGACGGCAGACCGATGCGCGGGGGCGATTCGGGGAGGAACCTCCTGACGAGTTCCTGGTCGGGAATGCTCACCGCTTCGCTCGTGTGTGAGAGGTAGAAACCGTCACCGACGACCATCACGGGGAAGTGGCGCGCCTCGCCGATGCGGAAGGCGATCAGCACGAAGTCGAGCAGTTCCTGCGCCGTCTCGCAGGTGAGGATGAGCCAGCCGGTGTCGCGCATCATGAGGCTGTCGTTCTGCTGCGCACCGAGGTTCCAGCCCGGTCCCTTGAGCGCGCGACCGAACACGCCGAGGACGACCGGGAGCCGGTTGCCTGCCACCTCCCACATCATCTCGCCCATCATGACGAGCCCTTGGCTCGAAGTGGCGGTGAACACCCGCGTTCCGGCCCACGCTGCGCCGGAGGCAAGCGCCATGACGTTGTACTCCGAGTTCGCCCGGAGCGTGGCGACCTTGCCGTTCTCCGCAAACGTCTCGATCACCCTCGTCTGGGGGGTGATCGGGAAGATGGGGGCCAGCTTCGCGTCTGCGAGTTCCGCCGCGCGCGCCATCGCTTCCGCGCCGTTCAGCACGAGTTCCACCGTCAGCGCTCCTTCTCAAGCACCATCGTCATCGCCGAGCGCGGGCACTCGTGAACGCATTGGCCGCACCCCTTGCAGTGGTCCCCGTCGATTGCGAAGAACCCATCGTCGCGCTGAACCACCGCGGAATCGGGACAGTAGATGAAGCAGTTGCCGCACACGGTGCACTCGGAGCAGTTGAAGCATCGATGCGCCTCCTGGATTGCCCCTTCGCGAGTGAATGCGCCGTTCACCTCGCGGAAACCGACCCGCTCACCAATCTCCAGCTCCGGGCGATGCTTGCGGTCGGCTTCAGAGAAGTAGTCGAGATTGATCCGGTCGATGTTGATGATGTCGAGCGGCGCACCGCCGCCGTCCGGGCCGCCCAGGAGATCGCGGTACGCACACATGGACACCGCGCCTTTCCCGCCGATTGCCGCCCGCCGGAGGAGCAACTCGGGATCGCGGTTCTGGAGGTAGCAATCGATGGCGATCACCGCGCGCTTGGCCGAGGCGATGGCCTGCACGACGTTGTACGTGCTGGCGACATCGCCGGCGGCGAAGACGTGGGGAAGCGCCGTGCGCCCGGCGTGATCGACCTTCACGACGCCGTTCTCCCAGAGCTTCTCCGGGAACCCCGTCGCGTCCGCCCGCTGCCCGATCGCATAGAACAGGTGGTCGACGAGGAGCTCGGTCCGCCTGTCGTTGAGCACCGGTCTGAAATCCTCTTCGAGCCGCACCACGCCGCGAAACTCGACGCGAATGCGTCCCTCCGAGGTCTTCTCCACCTTCTGCGCCGCCCATTGCGGGTTGAAGTACAGTCCCTCGGCGAGTGCCTCGCTGACCTCTTCCGGATGCGCGGGCATCGTCTCTCGCGATTCGAGGCAGTACAGGTGCACCGCCCGTGCGCCGAGCCTGATCGCGCAACGCACGACGTCGATGGCCACGTCCCCTCCGCCGATGACCAGGACTTCGCCATCGAGCCGCGTCGTCCCACCCGTGTTCACGTCGCGGAGGAACTCCAGTCCGGTTCGGGAAGGAACCGCATCAATGCCCTCCACCGGCAGCTTCGCACCGAAGCGCTTTCCAATGCCGAGAAAGACCGCTTTGAAGCGTGCTTCCAGATCGTGCCACGACAGGGCCTCTCCGATGCTCGCGCCAGTCCGGAACTTGATGCCGAGGTGCTTGAGCCGTTCGAATTCGAGATCGAGGACGGTGCGCGGGAGGCGATACGCGGGGATTCCGTACCGGAGGACCCCGCCGAGTTCCGGTTCCCGCTCGAACACCGTCACGGGGTAGCCCGACCGGACGAGGTGATAGGCGACGGTGCACCCCGCCGGTCCGCTTCCCACGACGGCCACCGGCTTGTCGGGGTGCTTCACCTCAGGGCGTGTCACCTCGACCGGACCGTAGTCCGCCATCGCCCGTTCGAGCGCGTTGATCGAAATGGGCTCGTCGTAGTCCTTCCGGTTGCACGAGGTCTCGCACGGGTGGTAGCACACGCGTCCCGTGATGGACGGGAACGGGCTTTCTTCGCGGAAGAGACGGTGCGCCTCGTCGAATCTGCCGTGTTGAACGAGGTGGAGGGACCACGAGATGTCGTGTCCGGCGGGGCAGGATTCGCAGCAGGGGCTGGACTTGGCCGTGAAGTCGTAGATCGGAACCATCGTGCGCTGGTCGCCCGTGATCTTCTCTCGCGAGCGACCGACGGTGTGCACACGAGGGATCGAGTCGCATCCGGTCGTCATGCAACGTCTATCCAAGAAGGCCACTGCGCGTACCTGCGGTACGCGTTCAGGCAGCAGAAAGGCTTCCGCTACGAGCCGAGCGATTCGAGAAGGGCAACCTGACGGCTGTTCGCCGTCTTCCCCATCGCCACCCTGTCGTAACCCGCACGCAGAGCGTGGAGGTTGTCCGAGACGCTCTTCGGGAACAACTCCCTCGTTGCCTGTTCGAGCGACTCGAGCGCCACGACACCTGAAATCCGAGCGAACGCTCCCGCCATGACGGTGCTGATGTTCGGCACGTTCGCTTTCACGAGCCGGTGCTGCCGGGCGATCATGTCCCCGTCGATGACGGCCATCGCCCGGTCCGCAGCCTGAAGGTGCGGTGGGACGTCCGGCGCATTGATGAGCACGATGCCGCCCGGCCTGACGGTCAGCGCGTGCCGCTCGGTGAACAGGCGGTTATGCATCATCACGTACGCGTCACGGTCGTGCGTCGGGATCACGCGGTCGCCATCGCTGTCTATAGAGATGAAGTACGTGACGATGCCGCCCATCTGGAGCGGCTCGAACATGGGCATCCCCTGCACCCGGACACCCTGATGGAACAGCGCGGCGACGATGAGGTCACCGGCGGACTTCGTCCCCTGCCCGCCGAACCCCTCGAACACGACGAGCTGTCGCATGGGCCTCACTCCTCGTTTCGCTGGCTGGCGACGCCACTACGTCGAAGCCCGAGAATGCCCGCTTGACGCGGCGGCATGACGGTATGATAACGAGCAGGAACGCTCATGGCAACATGCGACGAAGGGGCTGGTCAGATGCTCGGTCTGCGGAATCCGCCGCAACCTCCATGGGCCGCCGACCGTCACGCCGGTGCGAGCTAAGCCGCGAGCACCGGGGTGCGTCACCCCAGCACCGTATATTCCCTCGCGCGGAACTTCACGCCAAGCTCTTCCTCCGCGACGCGGCGGCATTTCTCCACATCGAGGTTCGGCACGGTGACGACCGTTGCCGTCACCTCCGGCACGATCCGCCTCACCCTCCGGATGAAGTCCTTCACCGCCTCGTACAGGTTTCCGTCCTTCGACGGGCGGCAGAGCTTGGCGTACGTCCTCTCGTCCGCCGCGTTCAGGCTCACCGATATCGCGTCGATGAGGTCCGCGAGCTCCGGCGTCACGTCGCGCCCATAGACGAGGTTCGCCAGGCCGTCGGTATCGAGCCGGATGCGCTTCACGCCGACCGCCTTGAGGCGTCGGGCCACCTCTTTCATCGTCTCCCACCGCAGCGTCGATTCCCCGTAACCGCAGAACACGATCTCCCGCCACCTGCCCGGGTCGCCGACGGACTCCATGATCTCGTCGATGGTCGGCTCACGGTCGAGCCTGAGGTTGTGCCCCTTCACGGTGAGATCATCGTGCGTCTTCGGGCAGAACGTGCAGGAAAGGGTGCACCGGTTCGTGATGTTGAGGTAGAGCGAATCGCGGATGTTGTACGCGATCCTGGCCATGTCCGGGTCGCCGATCCTGAACAGCGTGCGGGCGTTGTGCGAGGTGATCCGGTGAACGTCATCGAGGGTGAACGGTCCCGGCTCCGCAAGCTTATCCGCGGCATACCGCACGAACGCCGGTTCGTTCCGCTTCCCGCGGTGTGGTTCCGGCGCGAGGTAGGGAGCGTCCGTCTCCATGACGATGCTGTCGATGTAGAAGCTCGTCGCAAGGTCGAGCCGGTCGGAGTTCCGGTAGGTGAGCGTCCCGCCGAACCCAACGTGGAATCCGAGCGTGCGCGCCTCTTTCGCCTGTTCGAGCGTCCCTGCGAAGCAGTGGAGGATGCCCCGCACCGACTTGGCGCGCTCCTGCTGGAGTGTCTGAATGACCTCCGCTTCCGCGCCCCGCGAGTGGACGATCAGGGGCTTCTTGAGGGCCTTCGCGAGCCTGATCTGCTCACGGAAGACCGAGCGCTGGAGGTCGTGCGGGGCGTAGTTCCGGTAGAAGTCGAGGCCGCACTCGCCGATGGCGACCACTTTCGGATGCTCCGCGAGCTTCGCCAGTTCGTCAACCGCTCCCTCTCGGTGCGTCTTGCTGTCGTGGGGGTGGATGCCGACCGCGGCGTAGACCGCCTCGTGTCTCTCCGCCAGCCGGATCGCCGCCCGGCTGGAGTCGAGGTGGATGCCGGGGTTGATGATGAGGCCGACTCCGCTATCGAGGGCGCGCCGGATCACCTCGTCGCTGTCGTGGTCGAACTGCGGCAGATCGAGGTGCGCGTGAGTATCTATGAGCACGAGGTATCCATCGAGTCGTGAGCAAAGGTGATGAGACACGATCCGGTGAAGCTTACACACTAAAATCTGACGACCTACCGCGCACACGGCAAGGTCCGCCCGTTTCGGCGCTCCTGTCCCCGCGGTATCTTAGCAGTCAGACACAGCGGGTTAAGCACGCGTAGGGAAGGACCTGCGTGTCCGCCCGCGCACGGAAGAAGGACACCATCCATGACCGAGGAAGTGCACTACCTCAGATTGCGCCCCGGACGAGTTCCGGGAACGGCTCACGAGACGCCCCGTCGGGTATCTCCCGCTTGGCACGCTCGAATGGCATGGTCGTCAGAACCCCCTCGGCGGCGACGCGCTCATCAGCACCGCTCTCTTCGTGCGTGCTGCGCGCCGCTTCGGTGGAATCGTCTTCCCGCCGCTGTTCCTCGGACCGGACCGTACCCGCGTCGAAGATGGGAAGGTGCTACAGGGGATGGACTGCGCCGATCCGGTCACGAAGCCGCACCAGCAGCTCGCGGGGAGCTGCTACTGGGTGAGTCACGGGTTCTTCCTCCAGCTCGTGGAGAACGTCATCGCGCAGGCGAAGCGGGCGGGGTTCCACTGCATGGTCGCCGACGGGCATGGTCCGTCGCGTGGGGCGTTCTGCTCCAATGCGAAGCACTGGGAGGAGCAGTTCGGCATCAAACTCATCGGCGCGAACTACAGCATCGAAGAGGGGTGGGCGACGCAGAAGGACCACGCGGCGAAGAACGAGACTTCGCTGCTCATGGCGGCATAC
>Ga0315282_10012884_pt1 | contig 12716 bp, 10 predicted proteins | sample YL17G07_20_MG_FD_203693 | JGI IMG/M metagenome (GOLD analysis project Ga0315282, IMG submission 203693) | Sediment microbial communities from Yellowstone Lake, YNP, Wyoming, USA - YL17G07_20 | ecosystem: Environmental > Aquatic > Freshwater > Lake > Sediment | place: USA: Wyoming | collected... | reverse complement strand
TTTACAGGCCCGCTTTGTCTGCGCAGCTTCATCAAGATGCGGAACCGCCGGCATGTGCAGGAAATCCTGTGCAGGAACCGCTTGCCTCGGAAGAACAGTTGCCGTATACTAAGACAAGAAGCAGCTTATCCACTTCGATCCCCGAGGCAATCCCATGGCAAAGACATCTGAGCACAAGACCGGCAAGCAGGTTGTGATCGTGGAAGACGATCCGGAGATCGCCGAAATACTGCGGATCGTGCTGGAGGCGAATGGCATCGCTGTTCACATCACTTCAGACGGCAGATCGGGCCTGGAGCGGGTCCGCGCTGTCCGCCCGGACGGTGTTGTCCTGGACATCATGATGCCCAAGATGAACGGGTACGAGGTCTGCGCCGCTATCCAATCCGATCCAGACCTCGCCCAAATTCCCATCATGGTGATCACCGGACTGGTGGAGACGCAGGACAGCAAGACGGAAGAGGAATGGCGAAACCGGCTGAGTGTGGCGGACTTTGTGGTCAAGCCGCTGAATATGGACACGATCGGTTCGCGCCTGCGCAAGCTTCTTCAGATCCCCGAGGCCTGATGCCCCTCACGTTTCTTTCTCTGCCGGCTCTCACGAAACAAGGACCTCAACGAGAACAAGGACAAAAAGGGCGCAAGGACGCTATAACTCGGCCATTTTCATTCGTTTCCGGATGCCGCAAGGCGCCATGAATGGCTACTTCCTTTTTTCAAGGGCGTTGGCTATCTCCAGGACCGTGTAGCGCGTGGAACCTCCGCCCGGGTGGTGGACCGCGAGCGAATCATTGACCCGGCGGTTCATGAACTGCTTTCCGAAAGGCGTGAGATAGGAGAGCACGTTCTTCTCGGGCTCGGCATCCCACAACCCCAGCAGGGTGTACTGCTCGACTTTGCTGCTGTCCTGGTCGCGGACCTTGAAGGCGGTGCCAAAGCCGATGACGCTGGTGTCAACGTGTTCCGGCTCGAGGACGCGCGCGCGGTGCAGGAGGTCTTCGAGCGCCTCCAGCCGGCGGAACAGAACCTTCTGCCTTTCCTTGGCCGCATCGTACTCGGCATTCTCGGTCAAGTCGCCCATAGCCGCCGCTTCCCCGATGGCCTTGCTGTTGGCGGGGATTTCCACCGTTTTCAGGTGCAGATACTCTTTTTGCCGCGCTTCAAACGCCTGGGAGGTCACGAAGTGCTCCTTGTCGGCGCCGCCGCCCGCTTCGGCCTCGTCGAGCTTGAAGCACGTGCCTCGGACCGCGCTGTCGAAAGCCAGCTTGAAAATCTCGTTCAGGGTCGGATTGTCCATTACAGCCCGGTGCCTCTTGCGCACCTCCTCCACTTCGAGTCCCTCGAATGTCTCGGCGATCAGGGCCTGGTGTTTCTCCGTGAGGAGGTTGAGCAGGCGCGATTTCAGCCCTTTGAGTTTGGAGGCCTCGGGGTCTTCGTGGGCGATGCGCCGCTGGCAGTCGTCCGCCAGGTCCATCGTTGACGCGAAAATCGTGTCGGCGGTGACGTCAATATGGAGTTGGTTGAGCTTTCCCTCGCGGAAAGCTCGAACCAGCCAAAGGAACAGATCCGGATTCTCGTAGGGCCGGTGGAGCAGCTGCTCGGCGATATGCGCCGCGATTTCCAGGTCCCCGGCTTCCACCAGTTCGCGCAGCACCCACTGTCCCAGGCGCATGGGGCCGGACAGAAAGAGTCGGTCCGCGTTCTCATGCCAGGCATCGGGAGCGGTTTCCCGCAACAGGGCGGCGGCGCGCACCTGGTAGTCGTGGACGGAGAGCGCGATGATCACTTCCGCGGGGTCGCCGACCTGGGAAAGCACTTCCTGGGGCGAGGGAAGGTCCTGCGCCAGATTCTGCCCCAGTGCGCGGGCAAGGTCGTTCAGGAGGAAAATGTGATCGAGGCGCTCGGCGTAGGCCAAACCGGCGCACTTGGCAAAGCTGTCCCGGAGTGCCTGGGAGATGGCGGTGGCTACCTTGGCGGGGATTGGCTCCTTCTCACGGAGCTTGATGATGTCCATGAGCAGGCTGTGTCGGCGGTTGAATGTGTCGGCCATCCGGAAATCGGACAGCATTTCCTCATGGAACGACTTCGGCTCTGCGCGCAGCTCGAGGCGCGGATTGGCCACCGAGCCCGAGAATCCGATGTAAGGGTCGAAGCGGAACCTGTCGCGGTTCTTGCTCCACCAGTGGTTCCATTGCCGTTCGTCGAAGATCCCCTGGAGCAGTTCCTCCTTGAGTTCGGCCCGTGTGATCGAGCCCTTAAGGTACTTCAGGCAGTACTTCAGAAACTCCACCGGGGCGTTTTCCGCCCGTTTGGCCTGGGCCTTGGGGTTGAGCAGCCGTTGCGCCAGGAAGTGAGAGGTGGCGATTCTTTTCAAGTATTCCCGCACCCCGTCAAAGGAAAACGCCTTTTCGCCTTGGTGCTGGAACTGGATCACGACCCGCTCGTGATCGGGTTCGAGCCGGATGACCCGTCCCACGCCCCAGTGGTCATGGACGAAGACCTGGCCTTCGGAACACTGCACAAACTGTAGAAACCGGTTGAGGGGTCTATAGAGGGCGTTTTCGGTCAGCAGGCCGCAGGTCTCGAAGAACTCCTCGAGCCGCGGATGACCCGTGTGCTGGCTTCTGAGCGCGTCCACGAGAGGTTGGCGGAGTTCCGGGAACTCAGGCAGGGCGTGCAGGACCCCTCGGCAGACCTGGATCACTTCGCGCATCTTGCTTGCACTGTAGCAGGACTCGACCAGAAGGGTGGTCCATGCCCGCATGTCGGCGCTTTTGCCTGTCTCCGCGGCGCGGGCGGCCACGGTGGCGTAGAACTTGGCGTTCGAGGAAGGATCTTCGAGAAGCTGGGCCCACAGACCCTCGACCTTATCCCATTTTTCCATCTTCGAGAAGTGGAGAATCTGGTTTTCAAGCCGGGAATGCGTGTCGGTCATAGGGGGCAAAATCTCCTCCATGGGGGGCTTGGCATCCATTGCGGGACACCTGCAGTGGAACAGATTAGCCGAAAAGACCGCAATTAGCAAAACCTTTCTCGCCCTTGGATCGGGAAAATCAGGTTTACCTTTTTTTGCCGGCGCGGCGCTGCCGCGCGAACTCGAATACTCCCGGTAGCATGGAGATGATGATGATGGCCAGGATGACGAGCGAGTAGTGCTGTTTCACAACGGGAATATTGCCGAAGAAATAGCCCAAGAAGACCAAGAGGCAAACCCATAGCAGCCCTCCGAGGACATTGTACGACAAAAAGCGGCCGTAGCTCATGCTGCCCATGCCCGCCACAAAGGGCGCGAAGGTGCGGATGATGGGAACGAATCGGGCGATGATGATGGTTTCGCCGCCGTATTTCTCGAAGAACTCATGCGTGCGGTCCAGGTGTTTCTTGTTGAGGAATCGGACCTTCTCTCCCCGGAAGATCCGCGGCCCCAGGAGATGCCCGATCCAGTAGTTGACCGTGTCGCCGAGAACCGCGGCCACGGTCAGCAAGACGAGCACCATCGCCAGACTGAGTGATTGCGGCCCCTCTCCCAGCGCCGCAAATGTCCCCGCGGCAAAAAGCAGAGTGTCTCCGGGCAGAAAGGGGGTGACGACAAGCCCCGTCTCGCAGAAGATGATGAGGAACAAGAGTCCGTAGATCCAAGGGCCGAACTGGACAATCATGTCGCCCAGCGATTTGTCCAGGTGAAGGAACATCTGGGCTGTCTGGTGGAGAATATCCATGGCTTTCTCTCATTACGAGCAAGGCGGTGGAGAGTTCTTCCACCGCCTTGCATTTCTTGCCGGGCCGCTTGAGAGCGGCGGGATTACTTCAGGTCAGCCTTGTCCGCCGGAATCCGCATGCCATAGAAGGAGCGGTAAACGAAGATCAGCGCAAGCAGGAAGAAGAATCCGCCGATGCCGTAGCGGTAGTAGTTCATCGCGGGATCCTTGATCGCTGCCTTTATCATGGTCACCGCTATTTCCACCGCCAGCAGGCCGAAGAGGGTGGTGAACTTGATGACGGGGTTCAGTGCCACCGAGGAGGTGTCCTTGAATGGGTCGCCGACGGTGTCGCCGACCACGGTCGCCTCGTGCAGGGGGGTGTTTTTCATCCGGAGGTCCACTTCGACGATTTTCTTGGCGTTGTCCCAGGCGCCGCCGGCGTTGGCCATGAAAATCGCCTGGTAGAGGCCGAAGAAGGCAATCGCGATCAGGTAGCCAATGAACAGATAGGGATTGATGAAGGGAAGGGCCAGCGCGAAGCTGAAAACCACGATGAAGATGTTCAGCATGCCCCTCTGCGCGTACTTCGTGCAGATCTTCACCACTTCCTTCGAGTCCTTGATCGAGGCCGTCGTCTCGTCCAGCTTGATATGCTCCTTGATGTAAACCACGGCGCGGTAGGCGCCGGTGACCACGGCCTGCGTGGCCGCGCCGGTGAACCAGTAGATGACGGCGCCGCCCATCAACAGTCCGAAGATGACCATCGGTTGAACCAGGCTGAGGTTGGCGATCACGTTGCCGAACATCTTCTCCAGCAACAGGATGATTCCGAACACCATGGTGGTGGCGCCCACGACCGCGGTGCCGATCAGAACGGGCTTTGCGGTGGCCTTGAAGGTGTTGCCCGCGCCGTCGTTCTTCTCGAGGAAATCCTTGGCTTTCTCAAAGTCGGGAGTGAAACCGAATTTCGACTGGATGTCGGCGGCGATGTTCGGCTTGGACTCGATCTGGCTCAGTTCATAGACGGACTGCGCGTTGTCGGAAACCGGGCCGAAGCAGTCCACCGCGATCGTGACGGGTCCCATGCCCAGGAAACCGAACGCTACGAGGCCGAATGCGAAGATCGGCGCGGCGAAACCGTATTCGGCGGGCATCAGATTCACCACGCACGGGTTCCGGGAAATTGCATAAGCGCCAACCATCAGGACGATCATCAGGAGTCCCTGCCAGAAGGCGGAGAAGTTGCCGCACACGAAGCCCGACAGGATGTCGAGCGACGCGCCGCCCTGGCGGGCCGAGATCACCACTTCCTTCACGTGGCGCGAGTGGGTGCTGGTGAATATCTTGGTGAACTCGGGGATAAGCGCTCCGGCGATGGTGCCGCAGCTGATGATGCCCGCCAGCGCCAACCACAGACGTCCGGTAAACTGGGAAGGCGGCAGGAGGAGGTAGCTGGCCAGGAAGGTCACGCCGATGGAGATGATGGAGGTGATCCATACCAGCTTGGTCAGGGGTATCTCGGCGTTGAAGTGGATCTTGCCGGTGTAGGCGGCCTTGGTCCAGATGCCGTTGATGAAGTAGGACACGAGCGAGGTGAGGATCATGAGGATGCGCATCACGAAGATCCAGATGATGAGCTGGGCGCAGATCAGCGGCTTTGCCACGAGGGCCAGGGCCAGGAAGGCGATCAGGGCCACGCCCGTCACGCCGTAGGTTTCAAAGCCGTCGGCCGTGGGGCCCACGCTGTCGCCGGCATTGTCGCCGGTGCAGTCCGCGATCACGCCCGGGTTTTTGGGGTCATCCTCGGGCAGATGGAAGACGATCTTCATCAGGTCCGAGCCGATGTCGGCGATCTTGGTGAAGATACCACCCGCGATACGCAGGGCCGAGGCGCCCAGGGACTCGCCGATGGCAAAGCCGATGAAGCAGGGGCCAATCACTTCCGGGGGAAGGAGTGTCAGGATGCATATCATGAAGAAGAGTTCGACGCTGACCAGGAGCAGGCCGACGCTCATGCCCGATTTCATCGGAATCAACATGGCTTCGAGCGGCGTGCCCCGGAGGGACGCGAAAGCCGAACGGGAGTTGGCCTTGGTGTTGATCCGGATGCCGAACCATGCCACGCCGTAGGACCCCAGGATGCCCAGGATGGAGCTGCCGAGGATCCACGCCAGTTTTGCCCAGATGGGCATGTGGGCGGCGGCGCCTTCACCCCCTGCCTCGCCCCTTGTCAAAAAGCCGAAGTAATACACCATGCAGGCGGCGATGACGAGCCACAGGAAGAAGAGAAACTTGCCCTGCTGGAACAGATACGTCTTGCAAGTCTCCCAAATCGTTTCGGACACGTTTGCCATGCTCTCGTGAACGGGCAGGTTTTTTATCTGATTGTACTGGATCAGACCGAAGATCAGGCCGATCACGCAGACTACAAGGCCCAGATACATCAGGAGGGGGCCGCTCACCGCCCCTCCGAAAAAGGACACTTGGCTCAGGTCTGGAAGGCTGATGTCGGCCTCGCTGGCGAAGGAGGGCGCGCTGGCCAGAAGCAAGACCATGACCATCGGCACAAGACCCAGCCAGAGTTTCCACTTCATTGTGTTGCGTTGCATACCTTCGATTCTCCTTTTTTGGTCGTTGCCGGCGTTCACTCCTGGGTGGAACTTGGGGCCGGTGGCGCGGATATGCGCCAAAACCTCTCATTTTTTGCTCAGTCGGCAGCCCTCCCGGTGAGGGCACAGTCGGACGCCAGTGTGAGCATTTCCGATGGAATGGAAAAAGTAAAGGGAAAAAACCCCGGCAGCGTCCAGAAAAGCGGCGCGGGCGTTCCGAGCGCGAACCAGGCGTCCACGGTTTTCGTTGTGTTCATTGGGCGCATCTCACTTTCTTCTAGAAGCCGCCCCCGCCGACTTCAGGTCGGTGGAGCGGTGGTTTTGCTCCAGAATCGGCGAAAACATCCCACGCCCCCGCCGGTTTTATACCGGTGGAGCGATGGTTGAAGACTTTGATGTTTCGCGGCGATTCCTGATGTGTTCCCTCCTTCCCCTAACGGGATGGATTTGATTTCCACGGGAAGAACAACCATCGCTCCACCGACCTGAAGTCGGCGGGGGCGCAAGAACAAGAAAGACCGTCACTGGAGCGGAATCACGGCTCCACCGACGTAAAGTCGGCGGGGGCCGGAATTCCTCACCCTGCAAGAAACGGAGATGCGCCCGTGTTCATTGTGGATCCAAGGTATTTGTTGACCCAGCGCGTAATCCGCCTATAATCGCTAGCAGTTTGCCAGGCGGAACGCCCGCGCTACTTCCTGGAGGGGAAATGCGGCTCCTTTTTCTCACCGACAACTACCTGCCGCACCTCGGCGGCTCGAGAGTATACTACCACAACCTCTTCTCGCACCTCCGAGACGTGGACATCTGCGTCCTCACCCGGCGGCAGGAGGGGGACCTCGCCTTCGACCGCAAGCAGTCCTACCACATTCTGCGGTGTCCCCTGGAAGAGTCGGCCCGCCTTGAACGCCTGCATTTACAGGCTTTACCCCTCTACAAGAACCTTCTCCGCTACGCCTTGAAAGTGGCTCGCCGTTTCCATCCCGACGTGATCGCCGCCGGGGAGCTTGTCCCCACCGGTCCCGTCGCCGCCACCCTCGCCAAACTGTCGCGCCGTCCCTTCCTGGTCTTCACCCATGCGGAGGGACCCGCGACCATAGGGCGGACGCGCTGGCAGTCCAAACTCGCCTCCTGGGTGTGCGGCCAGGCCCGCCGCGTGATCGCCGCTTCCGGCAACGCCCGCGACGGCCTCCTTCAATACCAGCGGGTTCCCTGGGGCAAGATCGAGGTGATGCTTCCCGGCGTGGGCGAAGAGCATTTCGAGGAGCAGTATGCCGCCACCCCCTGCGCGGCAGAGGGGCGCCAACTCCTCTCGGTGGGACGCCTGGTGCCTCGCAAAGGCCATCTTGTCCTTCTTCAGGCTCTAGCGGAAATCGTCTCCCAGGTACCAAGCTTGTCGCTTACCATTGTGGGGACCGGGCCTTTGGAGGGCGAACTTCGGGACACTTGCCGCCGGCTTGGGCTGGGGGAGCGGGTGCGCTTCGCCGGCCGGCTCGAGGAGAAAGACCTTCTGCGGGCATACGCCGAGAGCGACTGTTTTGCCCTGCCCAACTCCGACGATCCGGAGACGGGCGACACCGAGGGATTCGGAATTGTGTTCGGAGAAGCGGCCGCGCATGGACTCCCCGCAATCGGCGGCGCGGCCGGCGGAACGGAGCATTCCATCCGGGACGGGGTCACGGGTCTGAGAGTGGATGGCCGCTCTCCCCAAGCCGTGGCCGCGGCGGTGCGCGAGGTGCTTACGGACCCCGCCCGCGCCCAGGCCTACGGGAAGGCGGGCCGGGCCATGGCGCTCGAGGGATTCCGCTGGCCCTCGCGCGCTTCCCGGTTTTGCGAGATCCTGGCGGCGATCTCCGAGGCGAAGTAGAAGCGCGCGGCCAGGAACAACGGATGCGGCCATGAATACCGACATTAAGGAGTACTACGCCCAGCGGGCCCGGGAGTATGAAGAGATCTATCGGCGTCCCGAGAGGAGGGATGACCTCGTCCTGATGGAACGGGAAGCCGCCGCTCTTTTCGCGGGGCGGGATGTGTTGGAGATCGCGTGTGGGACCGGATACTGGACCCGCTTCATCGCTCGGAGCGCCCGCTCCGTGGTTGCGGTGGACTGCAATCCCCAGGTGCTCTCGGTCGCAAGGGAGAAGAAGTACGGCGGGCGCCCGGTGCTTTTCCTTGAGTCAGACGCTTACTCCCTCTCGAATGTGGAGGGTTTGTTCTCGGGCGCGTTTCTCGGATTCTGGTGGTCGCATATCCCAAAGAGCAAGCTTGGGGCCTTCCTTGAGACCTTGCACTCCAGACTCGCGGACGACGCGCGGGTCGCTGTGTTCGACAACTCCTATGTGGAAGGAAACAGCACGCCGATCTCCCGAACCGACGCCGAAGGCAACACCTATCAGCTTCGGGAACTGAAGGACGGCTCCTCTCACGAGGTCCTGAAGAACTTCCCGGGCGAGAATGATCTGCGAGAAGAACTGGACGGCCACGCGCGGTGTTTTCTGTTCAAGCAATGGACGTACTACTGGATGGCGCAGTACACGGTGAAAAGAAGGAATTGAGCCATCATATATAAGGCGCAGAGCTAGGATCAATGCCGCCGGGTCATTCAAGAGAAAGGAAAATGCAATGTATATCAAGTCTCTTCTGTGGTTTGGCGCGTTATGGATTTACGCCTCGCCTTTTCTGGCCTTCGGTGCGCCCGGAGATCTGTTGCGCGTCGTTGAGAATCCTGACCCTCAACCCGGCGACGGTTTTGGATACTCCATGGCCATCGCAGGCGACGAGGTGCTCGTTGGCGCGTGGCATGATAGTTCGCGGTCACCTCGCGGCGGGGCAGCCTATCTGATGGATCTCAAGACTGGTAAGAAGATCCGGAGTTTTTTCAGTCCTTCACAGGTGAAAGAAGGCTCTGGCAGCGATTTCGGCATAAGCGTGGCGGTTATTGGCCAGCGTCTTGCGATCAGTGATAATGATGATAGCACGAAAGGGACATGCGCCGGGGCTGTCTATGTCTTCGACAGCGTATCGGGAGAGTTGGCAAGGGCGCTTTTTTCGCCTGAGCCGGTTGGAGGAGAGGAGTTTGGGTTGAAGGTTGTTTCGTGCGGCAGCAACATTCTCGTCAGTGCACTGGAAGACTCCAACTCCAAGGGCGTTTATCTCTTTGACCCCTCCAACGGCAATCTGGTCCGGACTTTCAACAACCCATCCAATGTCGGGGATAGTGGCTTCGGCATCTCCCTAGCTGTGTCGGGCAATAATGTCCTGATTGGCGCCCCCCTGAAAGACGATAGGGCCGGAGCCGTTTATCTGTTCAATGGGTTAACGGGGGACCTCATGCATACCTTCACGAAGCCGAATCCGGCGCCACAGGATTTCTACGGCATGAGCATTGCATTCGTGGCAAAGAATATCCTGATCGGCGCTCCCGGAGATGACAAAATGACAGGCTGCGTTTATCTGTACGAGCATTCATCCTATAAGCTGCTGCGAACCTTCCGGCAGCCTTTGCCCCAACCTCAGGCGGCTTTCGGTTTCAATCTGGCTGCGATCGGCGACCGCTGCCTGATCCGAGCCGATAACGCCGATTCGCTCCCCAAGGAGGCTGGCATTGTTTACATGCTCGATACCTCAACGGGCAAGTTGCAGCACACTTTCCGGAAACCCAATCCCATTGCCGGCGATCACTTCGGGGTGTCAATCCTGGGGACAACCAACGAGATCCTGATCAGCGCCACCGGCGCGAGTACGGGAGCCCCCAAAACCGGCGCAGTATACGTTTTCCAAAACCCCTTGGGGAATCCGAATTTGCAGATTCAACTCCCAAGTGCGCCCGCCGAGGGGAGTGGACTTGGAGGTTGAATCCGTATATCGAAGGAGCGGGACCGTTTCCACAAAATGCAGGAACACTCCCCGGACAATCACACCAGAGATCCTCTCGACAGAGGCAAGAAGGGCGTCACATCCGCCTTCTCTCGCATTGGGGGGTGGTTCCGCCGCTGGTCCCTCGGGATTTACCTCCTGATCGTGATCGCGCTGTCTTTTGCGGTGTTTCACATCAACTCCAAGGACATGCCGGGAGGCGGCCGCTACGCCGGGATAGCGGGGACCGACGGACAGGCATACTACGCCTTTGTCCGTTCGCTGGTCATTGACGGCGACCTGGATTTTCAGAACGAGTTCTATGACTTCAACTTCAATAAGCACGGTTTCCAGACCCCGGGCTTTCTGCCGCGCTCCCCATTGACCGGCCGCATCTTCAACCGATTTCCCATCGGCTTCTCCGTTTTCCACCTGCCTTTCTTCCTGCTGGCGCACTTTCTCACCCTCCTGGGGAACGCGGCCGGCCTGTGCCGGCTCGAACCGAACGGATACAGCAAACTTTATCAACTTGCCGCGCCGTTTGGCACGATTTTCTATGGCGCCCTGTCGTATTGGGCCACGCGGAAAGTGCTCCGGCGTTTTGTCTCGGAGGGCGCGGCGGCTGTGGCCACGTTTGTCCTCTTCCTTTCCTATCAAGGCTTGTTCAACGTGATCTGGTTCTGGTGCAATCCCTATCTTCACTCCTGCTTGGTCTTCAACTGCATGCTGCTGCTGGCTTTCCGCGTGGAGGACCGGCGCGACGGGTGGGGGACCTGGGCCGGCCTGGGCGCGCTGGCGGGCGCGGCGGGTCTCCTGCGCACGGAATGCCTCGCTCTGGCCTTGTTGCCCTTCCTGCTTTTCTGCTGGAGACTCCGCGGGGTTCCCGGCGGCGCCGCGGCCCCGGAAGGGGAGAGGCGGCGCGCGGTGAGCCGGGCCGCCGCGGCGCTGGCCGCCTGCTCCCTCGTTTTCTTCCCGCAGATTCTCGTATGGCGGCTTATGTGGGGGGAGTGGTTTACCCTGCCCATGAATAACCCCTCCGAAGGTTTCAACTGGGCGCATCCGGCCTTGTGGCAGGTTCTTGTTTCCACGCGGCACGGCCTTTTCTATTGGTCGCCGGTTCTGCTGATCGGCCTTGCGGGGCTTGTGTGGTTGCTCTGCGTGAGACGCGCGGGGATTGCGGTGCGGCTGAGTCTCATCCCGGCCTTGGTCCTGTATTATGTCTATGCCTCCTGGAGGATCTGGTGGATGGGCTACTCCTTTGGCGCGAGGCAATTCGTGGTCTTGACGGTCCTTTTCGCAATCGGGCTCGCATACATGATCGAAAGACTGGGCCGATGGCGCTGGGCCGCGGGCGCCGCGGCCCTTTGCCTGATCGCCTGGAACATGGCGATGCTTTGGATGTTTCTCAACGGCCACATACCCCGCAGCGAGGGGTTTTCCTTCTGGCTGCCCTTCAGGAAACTGCTGGAGTTGGTCTTAAGGAAAATCTCATGAGGCATGGCAGGCGACCGAAGAATCTCCCGATATCCTCTCCGGCGCGCAAACCGATGCCGCGCGCTCTTCTACTTGCGAGCGTGGGCGCCGCTCTGGTCGCGCTCGTTAGCCTGGCCGCTCCGTTCCGGACACAGTTCCTGGAACCCCGGGGGGCGCCTGTCCAGTCCTACAAGGTTCTGCGGTATTTTCCGCACGATTCCGAGGCCTTTACGCAGGGCCTGGTTTTTGACGAGGGTGTTCTTTACGAAAGCACGGGCGGCGAAGGCAAGTCCGACCTCAGACGCGCGGATCTGGAGGACGGGACGGTGCTGGACTCGCTCCCGCTCCCCGACAAGGATTTCGGAGAAGGCTTGACTGTGTGGAAAGGCCACCTGATCCAGCTCACTTGGCGCTCCAACGTGGGCTACGTTTACGACAAGGGGGATTTGCGGAAGATCCGCGAGTTCCATTACGAAGGGGAAGGCTGGGGTCTAACCCACGACGGCCGGTATCTCATCATGAGCGGAGGCAGCTCCACTCTGCGTTTTCTCGATCCCGAAACGTTCGAGGTCGTGCGGACGCTGCTGGTCAAGGACCACGGCAGGCCCGTTTCTGATCTCAACGAACTGGAGTATATCAAAGGGGAGGTCTATGCCAATGTCTGGCAAAGCGACCGGATCGCGCGGATTTCGCCCAAGACGGGAGAGGTGCTGGGCTGGATTGACCTTAAAGGGCTTCTTGAAAATGCGCCACCTAAGCCCGGTCAGCCCAACGTTCTGAACGGGATCGCCTGGGACGCCGGGCGCGACCGGCTTTTTGTGACCGGCAAGCTATGGCCGTGGCTTTTTCAGATCGAAGTGAAGTGAGTTCGCCAGTCGGCCGGTTCGCCGGTTCGCCAGTTCGTAAGTTCGCCAGTTGGCCGGTTCGTAAGTTCGCCAGTTCGCCGGTTCGCCAGTTCGTAAGTTCGCCAGTTCGTAAGTTCGCCAGTTCGCCAGTTCGCCGGTTCGCCAGTTCGTAAGTTCGCCGGTTCGCCAGTTCGTAAGTTCGCCAGTTGGCCGGTTCGCCAGTTCGCCAGTTC
>Ga0315282_10012883_pt1 | contig 12717 bp, 11 predicted proteins | sample YL17G07_20_MG_FD_203693 | JGI IMG/M metagenome (GOLD analysis project Ga0315282, IMG submission 203693) | Sediment microbial communities from Yellowstone Lake, YNP, Wyoming, USA - YL17G07_20 | ecosystem: Environmental > Aquatic > Freshwater > Lake > Sediment | place: USA: Wyoming | collected... | reverse complement strand
CCTCCTCCGCCCAGCTAGCCTGTTCCTATTCTCGGGTGCAGTGTGATTCGCCGCTTGAGGATTCGTGAGAGGCTGACGAGTGAAGCATGCGTTTCGATTAGGATGGCTGTTGCAAACATGATTAGGTAGAATACGTGCGGTGGTACCAACACAGGGGGGACTTCCAGGGGGGTGCTCAGGAGTGTCGGCAGCAACACTGTGAGAGCCGGTATGACGAGGACCAGGTTTGAAGCTTGAGGCTTGAAGAACGTTTTGTAGTCTTTCATTTTGACCATGAGTATTGTCGCTGCAAGGAACAACGTCCATTCCAGTGTTTGGTTTGTGAGGCTACTCATGTCTAGGCTTATGCCGAAATACGTATGCGTGACGGGCCACAAAAGTTGAACCCGGCCTCCCGCGATGAAGTCGCCGACGAGACCGTGCTGGACCAGAGCGATGAAATAGGGTACTGCCTGTTTGCGGTAGATGATGAAGAGGGGCGTGAAGACGATGAGTGCGCTGATGATCGAGTGTGTTGCTCCTCGGTGCTGGATGAACGGAATCCAACGGAACAAGAGATCAACGTCGGGAATGATTGACAGCGTTAGCACTAGAGCAATGTTAAGGTTTGTCTTCAGCAGACTCGATGAAGTCTTGCTTGAGAGGTAGCCAAAGGCCATGTGGCCAACGGCGAACGACTTCTCAGCCCCCGGTTTCGCCTAAAAGAACAGATTGTACTTAATAAGCCTGCACTTTCACCCGGGTTTCAGACACTTGCCACACGCGCGCGGCCACCAAACTTTTTCACGCCGAACGCGCGCGCTTTCTAGGATACTTTCGCCTTTTGTTTGGCGGGTTAAGGTTGCCAACCGTTGGACGATGTGTCTTAACTGTGCGGAGCCAGCTAGTCTAGGACTCCTTGTCCGCTTTCTTGTTTGCTGACTTGAATTGTGCCACTCTTTCTGCTACTCTGAGGGGGATGTTGACTATTCTTGAGACAGCACCTAGGCCTGAGAACATGATTCTCAGTGTGTCTATGTCGGATTGAGTCACGGCACCGATTAATGGGGCTGCGAGTATGTAGCTAATTAGGAACGTGGCGGTGCCGATAACGAGCTGTATCCATGCATGTGTTTGCAGAACGATAGTGGTGAGGAATGAGATGATGGCAGCGAAGGCTGATGCTGCTAGGATTCTTAGCGAGGACGCGAGTTCGGCTTTGGCCTCGTAGCGTTTCCATATCCAGTGGAGACCCCAAACGAGGCTGGGCACGCCCGCGAGGAGCGTTCCCACTATGGTTCCGATTACCGCGCCAAATACTCCAAAGTTGGGTATTAGGATGAAGCCAAGGGATAGTCCGATGATGAGGGTCAATACGGCTTGTTTTGCGACCATTCTTGTTTCTCCTAGGCCGGTTAGGAAGCTGCCTAGGGTGAGGCTCCCTGCCGCTGCGTACAAGTTGCTTATGACGTAAAGGGCTAGGAACAATGGTGCGTACGAGTATGTTTCGCCGAACAGGGTGTTGACGATAGGAGTGGACAGGGACATCACAATCATCGTTGCGGGCATGAGAAGTATTGCCGTGTATTTTACGCTGGATGCGAAAACTGTTTTGATGAGCTCTTGTTCGTTGTGAGTATCGAGTTTTGCGAAGGCAGGAAAAAGAACTGTGCCGATAGGGACTGTTAAGAAGGTCAGGAGCACTGCGAAGTTCAGGGCGGCGCCGTAGTTGCCTATCATTGAATTGCCTATGTTTGTGTCAGGGATGTAATGGCCCATCATTAAACTGTAGAACTGTGTTAGCAGGCCGAGCAGGATTGTGGATATGCTGAGGGGTAAGCCGTATCGCAGCATCGGCTTCAAGGTTTCGGAAATGCTGCATCTGCCTTTTCGTTTCTTGCTGAGTGGTCTGTACAGCATGAAGTAGAGTGCTGCCATACCGAATGCGCCGGCTGCGATGAACGACGCGGTGTAGCCTAGGATGGCGCCTAGTATACCGTACCCGAGGATTACCAAGAGTGGGCCAACCGCAGTTTTGACTATGGCTTGGCAGATTAGTGTGAAGCTGTTCAACTTCATTCTTTCGTAACCGATAAAGCCAGCTTGAGCGGCTGTGAGCAGCGAACCTGAGAGTATCGTGATGGACATGATCGATATGTACGGGTAAATCTCAGGTCTGTTGAGGATTGACGCGAAGAATCCTGCCAAAAGGAAGCATATGATTGATAGGGTTACGCCGGTGATGACTTCGAAGGCTACGCCGGCCGTGACGATATCGCAGGTTTCCAGTTCCTTGTTTTCAGCTCGGAGGCCTGCCACTCGTTTGGTCATGGCGCTGTTGACTCCCCAGTCTCGGAACAGGTTTATCATGATGCTAGGAGCCAAAGCCAACGTGTACAAGCCGTAATTGTCTTTCCCCAAAAACCGTGTTAAGATTACGGTTCCGGCGGCCATGATTATGGTGGATGTGGCTACGCCTATGAGCAGCTGGAAGCTTCCGGTGGCTGAGGTCTTGCCCATCTCTAGCGCTTTTTCCATGACTTTCCATCCCTTCCTAGTTGCTCGAGAGAGATGAGAGCTTTTGTGGCCAGCTTTACTGCTTGTTTGCTCGAATAGCTTGGCTTCCATTCGGTTCTGACTAGTTTGTCTATGGATAGTTGCATGGTTTTGATGTCGCCCTTCCATCCTCTTCCGCCGTCGACTCCGCCGGTAAACCTGTATGTTATTCGAGGTGTTTTCATTTCTTCTGCAACGATTTTCGCGATTTGTGCAACTGATACCTTGTCGTTGGAGCCCACGTTGAACACGTCGACTCTTTCTGTGCTTTTTGAAAACACCTCGGTCAAGTGCATGAATGCTTCGATGCAGTCTGTTATGTACATGTAAGATTTTTCCTGTTTTCCGTCCCCGAGGATTATGAGCTCAGCTGGGTTGGCCCTGATTTTCTTGATAAAGTCCACTATGACTCCGTGGTTTGATCTCGGGCCGACGACGTTGGCCAAACGCAGGATTAGCGCTCGGTGGTTGAACGTGTGAGCGTAGCTCGTGATGAGGGCTTCGCAGGCGAGTTTTGAGGCTCCGTAGGTGGAGATTGGTATGAGCGGCCCGTAGTCTTCGCTTGTTGGAACCTGTTTGGCTTCTCCGTAGACGGTGGATGTTGAAGCGAAGACAAGGGTTTTGGGTCTTCCATTCTTCCTCGTTGCCTCAAGCAGGTTGAAAGTTGCCAGAATGTTTTCTTCAAAATGCTTCCTGGGATCAGTCTCGCCCACTCTTACCTCAGGGTTTGCAGCCAGATGGAAAATCGTGTCCGACATGTGGACGAGTTGCCCCAGTTTCTTCGGCCTCTTCAAGTCTTCTTTGACCAGCACTAACGAAAGGTTGTCCAGCAAGTGTTGAATGTTTTCCAGTTCTCCGCTTGAGAAGTTGTCGAGTACGGTCACCATGTGTCCCTCTTTCAACAGTTCTTCTGTCAAGTGGCTGCCGACGAAGCCTGCTCCACCAGTGACGAGCGTCGTGCGTTCACCCATTGTTGTTACATCCTTTTTTTTGACCGTTGCTAGCACCGTTCTAGGAAGGTTTGTGATATAGAATTAGTATTTAGGATTTGTCTCCGAAGTGTGTCCCTGCGATTTCGTTATTGGCCCCACATGGCGCGCGTTCTGCAGTGACGCGATGGTTAGCTGTGCACCGTTTTCATATTGCCTTCTGGCTATCGGTAACTGCCCCTTCGAGCGTGCGGACTGAAAGGTCGCCGGTAAGACAAACTAGTTTGTGCTTCTAGTGGGCGGCGCCGTGCGGGCGTAAAGAATTTGATGGGTCGTGTGGAGTTCAGGCTTCGCATCGTTCTGGTTCTTCGGGTATCATGGGTATTATGGTGATTGACTCGTCATCCAGGGGGGTTTCGGTTTGGATTCGCTGGGTTTCTTGTTCTTTGCGGGTGCCTGCCCAGAGCATGGTCCATCCGATTATCCAAAATAACACTGCGATTGGCAGGAACAGTAACTTGATTAGTCGGTTGCGCATTTGGTTTTTCACGTGTGAAGTTTTTTGGGGTCGAGCGTTTGAGTTGTGTTGTTTGTGGTTAAAGCTTTGTGAAGTTGTAATAAGTATTGGACGGGGTCTCGCGGCGTGTTGTACCCAAGCGCCGACCTTCTTCACACCAAAAGAGAGCGAGATCAGGTGGCGTTGCCCCTATTGTGCGAACGGCGACAAAGCGCATAGGCCGCGCGCTTTGCTAAGTTTCAACCTTGGTCGGTTCTTTCTTTCGAAGGCGTTTACAGCGAGGTTGCCTTCTGTATTTTTGTTAAACGGGCATATCATAATATTTATTAAGATACACGATACTTTTTTCGGCTAAGACGGTGTCGAACCAAAATCTTAGGCATTAGGTGTTCCGAGATATGGCAACGCACAGCTTTTTTGCAGGAGGTCATTCCGTAAAGAAGACATGGCTGACGTTGATTCTCATAGCCACTGCCACGTCGTTCATGGTTCTCCCCAGCCTAATGCCTCGGGCGTACGGGAACACCAACGGTCTCCAAAACCTTCCAAACCCATTCGTCTCCCCTGATGGCTCCATGAACTGCACAATCGCTGTTGCCTCCAGCACTGGACACGGCCCGTGCGGAGCAGCGCATACGATGGATGTTATGGGAGCCATAATGGTAGCAGCCAGAATCTCCATGAACCAGCACAACAACACGCTGCAAGCAACCATGGACGACTACGCCTCCAGTTACGATTTCAGCAACGCAACCTTAACGCTCAAAGACACAACTTCTAACCTGATAATCGTAGGCGGCCCAGGAGTAAATGAACTAACATGGTACTATAACAATCTCAGAAATGCATCAGGCTACCATGAGTTGCCAGTCTACTTTGACAAAGACGCCAATGGAACCGACTTCATCTACGTTACCGCGACAAGCCACACTTACGAAATAGAAAGAGACACACAAAACAGGGTATCAGCGGACTACGGCGTTATACTTCTGTTTCAAGACAACGGCCGGTACGTCCTATTCCTCGCTGGACTCGGCGGAATGGGCACATGGGCTGCTTGCAAGGTTATCTCACAGTTTGACACGTGGAATCTTCAAGGCGGTGCCGCCATCGTCAGGTACAGCGACAACAACGGCGACGGCCTTCTCGACACGCTCACTATCGTCGAAAATGTTTCGCAAGTGCAACAGCTTCTAGGCATCCTGAATCCAGTGGGTTTCAGCCTTCTTTCAACTGTTCTGCTGCCGAAACTAAAGAAACTGAAAAAACTAGGATCTAAGATAAGCCGCAAACGCCTTCTGATAGCAGCCTCGCTTCTGCTCTTTCTGGCAATCGCCTCACAGGTCTCGATTACGGCCTTCTCAAGCGGTACAGACCCTAATATCTTTACCTTTAAAGATTTTGTTCAGCCTTTCGTCTCCTCAAACGGGATGATGAATTGTTCGGTAGTCTTGGCTTCAAGCGTCGGCCACGGTCCATGTGGAGCAGCGCACACCATGGACGTCATGGGAGGCATACTGGTCGGGGCCCAGCTGGGAATGAACGCAACCAGCGGAACCCTCTCTTCAACTCTGGACGACTCCATCTCACAATATGACATGACAAGCTGCCAAGTCGCGTTTCCGTCCTTGACGAACAACCTTATCGTCATCGGAGGCCCAGGCGTCAACCAGGCAACATGGTACTACAACAACCTCAGAAACGCTGACGGCACAAGAGCCCTACCAGCCCACTTCGACAAAGACGTCAACGGAACTGACTACATCTGCGTAGCCGCAACAAACCACACGTACGAAATACAACGAGACGCAAATGGCAACGTGGTCGCAGATTACGGCATGATAACGCTTTACTACGATAGCGATCAGGGCGTCTGGGTGCTGATTGCCGCTGGACTCGGCGGAGCAGGAACAAACGCTGCCGCAGCACTCTTGGCAAACCCCCAAAACTGGGGTCTATTCGGCCAAGTGACGATAGTCAAATACTCTGACACCAACGGCGACGGCTACCTAGACACCATAAGCATCGCAGAGTCCGTAGGTGTCGGCAAGAGCATCAACGTCTACAGGGACTGCACATGTAGAAACTCTTTACAGTCTATCGATTGGGGTACGCTTGCCCCCGGGGAAAACGAGACTTACTACATATACGTGCGGAACGAAGGCCAAAACGCAACTACCGTCACCATCAACACGCAAAACTGGAACCCACCTCAAGCTCCAAATTACATGAATATCCAGTGGAACTACACAGGAGACCCGATTCAGCCTTCACAAACCACCGCGATCCAGCTGACGCTTACCGTGTACTCCAACATCACAGGCATCAACACTTTCACTGTCGACATAGACGTGACAGGCAACTAGACATCAAGACGTTTGATATTGACGCAGACCGAAAATTGGATGTAACGATTGACAATCAGCTATCGCGATTCGCAATATTTAATACGTTTCCGACCAGAACACATATGGACAGACCAGAACCGCGGTTTGACTCTCATGAGCCTTGGAAAATACACCATCCGTTTCTTGCCCAAAAAAGGCTACTTAGCCGCCGGACTAGCACTCCGCTTGTTCCTAGCGCCTTTCCTAAGCCACCCGTTTGACATGAGAGTCTTCATGGCTGTGGGCGCTGCGGTGTCAAAAGGAATAACTCCCTATGGCCAGTACGTTCTTCAAAACATATTCGCCGCAACCCCAAATCCCAACCTCTACGGCACGGTTCCGGGAATAGGCTACCCGCCACTGTGGGGACTCATCTGCAGCGACATGTATTCTCTAGCCTCAGCCCTAGCCTCGAACAACCTTTACGCCTACGTTTTCGCCCTGAAAATACCAATAATAATAGCTGAACTAGGCACTGCCGTTCTGATATACAACATTCTGAAGAGTCAGATGAACGAAAAAATCGCCCAAAAAGCCTTCATCCTATTCGCCTTCTGCCCATACATAATCGCCGTGGGCACGGTTTGGGGGATGTTCGACATCATAGCCGTCTTCTTCGCAGTCATCTCTGCTTGCATTCTGTACAAGAACTGGGCACTCTCTTCAGTGTTCCTGGCGGTCGCGTCTCTTCTTAAGGTTTTTCCGATTATTCTGGCTCCTCTATATTCTATACTCCTGTACAGGTCCACTCGCGACCTGAAAACCGTACTCGGATTCTCTCTTTTTGTCGTGGCCATTATGGGTTCCTTCACCCTCCTCCCGATGGTCGCGTACGGTTGGCCCACGTCAAACATGTACAACGCGTTATCGTACCAGATGGTGGCTTCAAGCCAAGGGTATGATCACCAAGCCTCGTTTCCGTACGGAGCAGCCAGCCCGTTCAACGTGTTCACACTCGCGAACAACTTTGTTGCTGGAGGTTTCCAGCCGCCTTGGATCCTTGTTTACGCTTGGATACCGGCGTGCATCGCCGTTTACATACTGTTGTTACGCGCGCGTATGCTTGTCGCTGTGAAAGAAATCGGCCCGACCGCTGATTTAGCTGTCGTCGTCCAGTGGTCTCTGGTTCTTCTGCTTGTCTTCTTCACAACCCGAGCGTGGGTTTCGGAGCAGAATCTCACATTCCTCTTCACTTTCATGGCCTTAAGCGTTTTCATTCAAAACCCGCAGGACATACGAGATGTTCGAAAGCTCTGGCTGCTGCTTTTTGCCTTCGTGCTCATCCATGTGCCTGTAATCGCGTTTTTCTGGATGCCCTTTCCGTGGACTCTTAACGCTGCAACCGCTTTCGCCAACGGTCCGTTCGGGTGGACACGGTTGTTGCTCATGACACTGCTGACGTTGGGTTATCTTTCTCTCTCCTGGCATTACGTGGTCAAGAAGCTGAGGTGGTGGTGATGAAGATACTCTCACTTCTCTTGCACGACGAACGCTTTAGCAATTGGACAATCGAAGAGAAAATCTCCCGTCACCACTTCTCACTGCAGTACCTGCGTTTTTGCACGCAGAAAAACTGGGAACCGACACTCTACACGTTTCACCAGGACTCAGAAGCAAAACAGACCTGCCTGCTGTCATGCGGCGGAAAAATCAAAATCTTCCCTGTGAGGTTCCGGTTCCCGCCTTTTCAGCGCTTCGGTAACGACCATAACCCGGCGGAAACGATGCGTGAAATGCTGCAAGACGAGCCGGATCTGGTTCACTTTCACAACTACTATCTCTATTCGTATCCTTACACCGCAAGTTTTGTGAAGAAGAAACTTGGGAAGCCACTGGTTGTCCAACTCCACGGCTACTACAACAGCTTGGCGCGAAAAGGGTTCTACCTTCCATGTCTGCTCTCGCTCAAAAAAGCCGACCGTATCCTCTACAGCTATGCGCCAGAGGAAAGAACGTATGCGAAGCTTGGAGTCGCCCAGAAAACAGTCAAGATACCGGTTCCAGGCATAGATACGGACCTCTTCAAACGCCAGAGACGGACGGATTCAACCCATCTGCTGTACGTTGGTCGCATTCCAAATCCATTGGCTCACGGGGAAAAGTCACCGTTTCTCCTTCTATCCCTCCTGCGAAGTCTGCTCCGCGTTAAGAAAAACGTGGTGCTTGATGTTGTCGGAGACGGACCTGGATTGCACTGTTGCCATGACTTGGCAGACAGGCTTCGGCTGAGCAACAGCGTCACGTTCCACGGTTACGTGCCCCACGGCGACCTGCCCAAGTACTATCGAGCTTCTGCTCTGACCTTCTCACCAATCCAGGTCTACGATGTTGACGGCTGGTTCGATGGTGCTATACAGGAGAGCCTCGCATGCGGCACGCCGGTTGCAGCGTTCAAAGCCTCAGCAGGGATGCCGCTCAACGGAACCTACGGCCACCTGCTCTCGAACAACATTGAAAAAGCGGCAGTGGAAGTTGCGACTCTCTTGGAAACACCGGAGAACATGGAACAAATCGCCCAGGAAGGTTCAAGATTTGTCCATCAGAACTGTAATTCCACCACGGTGGCAGATGAGCTGCAGGCCACTTGGGAGAGTGCCCTTAGAGCATGAAACTCAGCATAGTTGTGTGCGCTTATAACGAAGAAGAATCAATCGGTCCGCTGCTTGAAAACCTGCAGCGACAGAAGGTTCCGCCTGAAATCGCCGACCGTGAGATCATCGTGGTTGCGTCAGGATGCACAGACGGAACGGTTGACGTAGTGAAAAGCCACATGAGCGGAGATGAAACGATAAATCTAATCGAGGAACGTGCGAGGCTTGGAAAGGCTTCAGCCTTGAACAAGGCTTTTGAAGCCTCGAGTGGCGACTATATCGTTCTTGTTCCAGCTGATGTGGAACCCGCAGACAAGGCCTTGCTGAACCTTCTCACGCCGTTCAATGACGAAGCTGTCTCTGCGGTGAGTGGAAATCCATTGCAGACTCCCCGAAACGCGCCGAGAAACACGGCTGGCTGCTTGGCAAGAAAAACGTACAGGCTTTGGAGCAGGTTGAACAGAAGGCTCAACGACGTAGACCAGATGGCGCATTGCAGCGGAGAACTGATGGCTCTACGAGGCACAGTCAAGTCAAACGTGCCGAGTGAATGCGCTGCTGACGACTCTTACATCGCCGTAATGGCAAAGAGGAAAGGCCTGATAAAGTTCGCATCAAACGCCGTTTGCTACAATATTCTGCCGTCCAACGTCGCAGACTATGTGAACCAACGTAGAAGATGGCTGTTCGGACACTTTCAAACTAAGAAAATGGCTGGGGAATACCCCACCGTTATGGACACCCTGGTCTTGTCAAGACCTCGCTTGGTTCTTCAAATCCTTGCTGAAGAAATCAGGGAATCGCCGAGTGAGGCAGGCCATCTGCTGAGTGTCATACTGGTCGAAGTTGTGGTCTATCTGCTTTCGATGTTTGACCGGCTTTTCTCGCGACAAAAGGCGATATGGCCGGTTATTACGTCAACCAAGCGTATCAGAAGCGTGGGCGGGGAGGGACGTCGGTGAGCAGGGTGTGTGTTGTGGTTCCTACTTGCAACGAAGCAAAAAATCTTTCGACCCTGATTGTAAAGACCGAGAGTGTACTGGGTGATTTGGACTTTAGCTTGATTATAGTGGACGATAGCAGCGTGGACGACACGGTGAACATTGCTGAAAGGCTGAACAGTGTTTACGGAAACGTCATCGTCAAGAGCAGAAAAGGGAAGCTTGGCCTGGGTTCAGCAATCGTGGAGGGTTTGAGGACGAGTCTCGAAATGAAGAACGTTGAGAGCATAGTAACGTTAGACGCTGATCTCTCCCACAGCCCTGAGGACATTCCAAGGCTTCTGCGTGCCGCGTCTGAAGCAGATATGGTTCAGGGAAGCCGTTACGTCATCCATGGAAGAATAAGCAACTGGGGCTTCAGGAGGAGGCTGACAAGCCGCGTTGCAAACCTCATCTGCAACCTGCTCCTGAGAACCGCTGTCCACGACAGCACGGGCAACTTTAGGGTTTATTCCAGAAGATGTGCGGAAGCAATCGTTAACCGCACAAAGGGCAGAGGGTTCGAGTGGGTGGTTGAAGCCGTGTCCGTGGCCAAGGACACCGGGTTCAAGGTGCAGGAAGTGCCCATCACTTTTACAAATCGCAAGAACGGGAAGACGAAGCTTCGAAGCCGAGAAATCGCGGGGTGGGCCCGCTTCGCCTTGAAAAAGCTCTTTTCACCTATGCAGGCTGCACGGGCAAGTTAGCCGAGAGATATCCAGAGATCGTCAACCTTCAAGATGACCGATACGCCGCCGATGCTCTCAATAACCGCGTACACGCTTTCGAGCGAATCACCCGGCTTCAATGACCAGGCCGAGTTGATGTGCTGAGTCAAGTCTAGCGAGTAACTCGTCCACTGGCCCACGGGAGCCTGGTCGACTTTGTACTCGACGACATCGCCGCCCTTGTACACTGTGTTTCCTCCGGAGCCTATGTTTCCAGACGGATCCTTGAGTGCGCTGGAGCTGTCCCAGAAGTCCAGTTCGGTGTAAACTACTGAACCGTCGGCGCGTTTGATGGCGCAGGCCAGTGCCATACGCAGCCATTCATCGCCTTTTTCGCATTCCACTGACACGACATCAGCGCGGAAGCTTGCTAGAACGCTCCGAGGCTGTGAGACGTAGAGCGGTATTCGGGCTTTCGATTTGAAGTTGCAATTCCACCAGGCGCCGGCAGCGACGTGGCCTGCCTCGTCTGCGGCGGTTTTCAGGATTATCTGTGTTTCGTTGCTGAAGGTAACGGTCCATGTTGAAGCGTCTGTGAAGCCCGTGCTGTGAGGGTTCCAGTACATTCTGTTTTGAGCCTCGCTCATCGAGACGTCGCCGTCTACGTTGATAACCTCATAGCCGCTGGGGGGCTTTGTTCCTGTGCTTGCTATCCTGTGTCCAGAGCTGGTTGAGTAGGTAGAGTTGACGAGCAGCAGGGCTGAGAGAAAGATTAGAAAGAGAAGAAGGCTCGTGTGACGTGCTTTCACGCTGACGTTTCTCCTGGAGTTTTTCTGTTCTACTGTTCTTAGGTTCGACGAGGATACTATATGTCCCCAAGCGGACTTATATTACCTAAAGGCCTTCCAAATCTAATAAACATTATGCATATCTGTTGAACAAGTCGCCACCGAAACTTCTGGACATAGTTCAGCAGAAGGCCCGTCTTGACGACTAAACACGCAGACTCGGACTGAATGTGGAGACTGTTTTTTTCTTCGCTTCTTGGACTTATGTGTAGTTGTGTAGTTCCGGTAGACAGAAACGTTTATTATGACTCATGATTTACGATACTGCCAAGGCGAACAATATGGCCATGCAGAAATCGGCAACGCTGGCATTCCTAGCAGTCGGCGCAACAACGCTAATCTTCATAGCCCTAGTGTCAGCCGCACTGGTCACGAACAAAACAATCACCACCACGGGAACCATCAAAACCGTGGGAGTTGGCGTGTACTGGAATTCCGCTTGCACGAACGCAACATCTTCTGTCGACTGGGGAACGTTGGCACCCAACCAAACAGCGATTCGCACGGTTTACGTCATGAACAACGGCACGGTTCCGGTGACCTTGAGTTTATCCTCTGGAAACTGGGTTCCAACGTCTGCGTCCGGCTTCCTCACACCCGGCTGGAACTGCACTGGCTACGTGCTGGGCAAAGGGTTAGTTGTGGCCGCAGCGTTGACGCTGGCAGTTTCCGCCAACATCACGGGCGTGACAAGCTTCAGCTTTGACATGACGATAGCAGGATCGGAATAGAGCTGGCACGACGCGCGTGGGAGCACAGCAACAGCTTCACAAGGAGCACTCCGCAACGGCAGGCTGATCGGAGGTTGAAGACGGGGCTGAGATTCAAGAGGTCAGCCGTTTTTCTGTATTTCTTGTCGGTCCGCGTGTGGTTTGTGATTTAGCAGGTTTGGCATCACGCTGATTTTTCGTGGTTTGTCGCGCGCGTGCTCTTATGTATAGACAGCGTGACAGCCTGTTAGCTTATCAAAAGTGCGCTACCGCAAAAGGCTTAACTATATTGCCGTGTTGCTTCCACGCTAAGGTAATTGAAATATGGGTTTGAAAAGCGAAATCATAGCGCTTACTTTCGGCGCACTCCTGATTTTACTTACTTTTGGAGATGCACATTTAGCAGGCTACGTCGGAAATCTGGATACGATTTTTGGACTTGCCTTCTGGAAGCCCCTTGATGTCCTGTATCTGCTTGCCTCAATTGCGGTTTTCTTACTCTATGGCAAAGTGAAAGGCGGCCTAAGATTCAATGTGGTGACCATGCTGGTG
>Ga0315282_10012882_pt1 | contig 12717 bp, 7 predicted proteins | sample YL17G07_20_MG_FD_203693 | JGI IMG/M metagenome (GOLD analysis project Ga0315282, IMG submission 203693) | Sediment microbial communities from Yellowstone Lake, YNP, Wyoming, USA - YL17G07_20 | ecosystem: Environmental > Aquatic > Freshwater > Lake > Sediment | place: USA: Wyoming | collected... | reverse complement strand
TTGATTTCGGGAGAAACATCGATCTCATCATAGAGCCGGCTTCCGGGCGAGAGATAAAAGACCGACGGCCCGACGAGAACCCCCAGGCTGAGAAGGTAATCGATCGTACTTTTTGCTTCATCATAAGTCTGCCCCGGAAGTCCTATTATGACATAAACGGTCACAAAGAAACCGAGCTCCCGGGCCTTCCGAACCAGAGACTCGAAATTCCCGGAATCGCGGGGTCGGACGTGTCCGGCTCGAAGCGTTTCGTTGCGGCTGACCAGGGAGAGGTTAAGCTGTCGAAATCCGGCACGCCTCATCGCCTCGAGAATCTCTTCATCGAGGGTCGGATAACAGATCCCGTTCATGGCCGTCAGTTCGATCCCCCTGAGTCCGGGATCTTCGATCAGGGCATTCAGAAAATCCAGGAACCAGCGCCGGTCGAAGGACAGGTTGTCATCCTCAAAATTGAAGATCCGGACGCATTTGTGGGTATAGTTCCAGCGCATCTCCTCGATCACACTCTCGATCGAGCGGTATTCGATCTTGCGTCCGAACATTTTGTGGATGCCACAGAAATCGCATTCGTACGGGCAGCCCCGGCTCGCGGTCAGGGAGACATAATTTTTCCTCCCGATCTTGTATGACTCGGAAGGCACGAGGTCGTGGGCCGGCTTGAGGGTTTTCCAATCCAAGGGATCGAAATCTTGGCTGAGTCTTTGAGAGGCCAAGTATCCAGGAATGCAGTCTTCGGCCGGGCCGATAAGCACAGCGTCAATTTCGGGCGTCCGCTCCCGGATCTCCTTCGCAAGAGCTGTCGCGTGGTTGCCGCCAATCAACACCGCAGCCCCGGAATGTTTCTTGATCAATCGGACAAGCTCTTCCGTGCTCTGATAATAAGCCGTGAATTGAGATGAAATGCCGATGAGATCGGGCGCAAAGGTCCGAATCCGAGATATGATCTCCGGCTCCGAGATGCCGAAATGGTAGTAGCCTTTGAAAAAATAGGGGTTCTGTAGGTAGTTTTCAAGATAGCCGAGCTCTTTCGGGACCGGGAGACGGCGCTTTCGGAGCGGGCTCAGGCAGTCAAGGATTCGAACGTCCCACCCGGCCCCCCTGAAAACACCGGCCGCGTAGAGAAGGCCCAGAGGGTAAAGCCTTATCGGCGTCGTATAGAAGTCCTCAAGGGGCGGTTGAATCAGAAGGATTCTCATCGCCCCTTCCCGGGAAAATCACATCTTTCTTAACCGGGCCTCTTGCCCTCGCTGGAAAAGGAGATACGCGGGCACACCGGTAAGAATGATGACCAGCCCCATGATGTTGTCCTTGAAGGCCGTGATCAAGAGACTCATCGCGACAAAGACTGCCCCCAGGATAAAGAAAATCGGCGTGACCGGATAACCCAGCGTCTTGTAGGGTCTCGGGAGGTCGGGCCTCTTCTTCCTGAGGATGATGACCGCCGCGGCCGTCAAGCCGAAAAAGATCCATTCTCCGAAGACGACGTATTCAAAGAGCCGTTCGAAGGTTTTGAAGAAGAGGGTCAGGATGAGCGCCCATACTCCCAAGGCTATGATAGAAAGATGCGGTGTGAGAAACTTCGGATGGGCCTCGGCGATTCTTTTGAAGAACAGTCCGTCTCTGGCCATGGCAAAATAAACCCTAGGCGAACAGAGAACGGTCTGATTGGCCGCCCCCATGATCGAGAAAAGGATGATGAAAGCGATGATCGATCCGGCGAGCGGTCCGATGGCTTTGCTCATGGCGTCGGCGGCGATCGTTTTGGAATTGGCGATCTCGCCGGCGGGCATAGCATAGAGGTAGGCCATGTTCGCCACGATATAGAGAAAAATGCAGACCAGGATCCCGATGAATATTCCCAGGGGAAGATTTTTCTCGGGCTTCTTGGTCTCGCCGGCGCTGAAGGTCGCCGACTCCCAACCCTTATAAGCCCACAGGCAGGCGACAAGGGCGATGCCGAAACTTCCTATCAGGGGCCAGGACATGTGGGCTGGCGGAGGCGCAACGAAATGACCGGCGCTCCCCTTCGCGAAAATAAAAATGACGACACAGATCCCTGTCAGAGCCACGAACTTGATGACGGTCAGAAAGTTCTGGAGGTTTGCGCCCCACCTGACACCCACGTAATTGACCATGACCAAAAAGAGAATAAAGAGAGCCGCGACGACTTTTTGGCCGAACGGATTCAGGGGAACCAGATAGGGTAGATAGTTCGAAGAAAAGGCAACGGCGAGTGTCGCGATTGTTCCCGAGTCGATGACCAGGAAAAGCGTCCAGCCGAAGAGGAAAGAGATCAGTGGGCCGTAGGCTTCGCGGAGGAAAATATACATCCCCCCGGCTTGAGGCATGGCGGCGCCCATCTCGGCAAAGGTGACCGCGCCGAAGTAGCTCAGCAACCCTCCCACAACCCAGACCGCGAAAATGAGGATCGGCGCTTTGACGCCAAAGGCAATATCCTTGGGAACAAGAAATATTCCCGACCCGATGACTCCACCGATGACGAGCCCGACGATATCCCAGAGTCCGAGGACGCGAGGAAGGGCGATGTGGGATCTATCGACCGGAGTGGCAGCGACTGTTTTACTTTCCATCGTCTTTTGTTTTTTTCCTCCTCCAATAGAGATAGGCCGGGACCCCCAAAGCGATGATCAGGAGTCCGGCAAATGAATTCCAAAACTGATGGATCAGAGTGTTGACCGAAATAAAGAGGGCAGAGAGAATGAAAAAGACCGGAGTCACCGGGTATCCCCAGGTCTTGTAGGGCCGCGGCAGGTCCGGTCTCTTTTTGCGGAGAATAATAACGGCTCCAGCGGTCAGTCCCATGAAAATCCACATCCCGAAAACCGCAAAGGTCGCCAGCTGTTCGAATGTCCCGGAGAGGCTGAGAACGGCGCTCCAGATCCCAAGGGCGACAATGGAAACATACGGAGTAAGGAACCGGGGATGAATGGAGGCGATCTTCTTGAAGAACAGGCCGTCTCTGGCCATGGCAAAATAGACCCGGGAACCGGTCATATTGTGCCCGTTCGCTGCGCCCATGATCGAAAAAAGAATAATGAAGGCGATGACCGAGGCGCCCACCGGACCGACGGCGGCATTCATTGCGTCCGCGGCGATCCGGCTCGAAGTGGCGATGAAGCTAGAAGGAAAAGCATAAAGATAAGCGAGGTTCGCGCCAAGATAAAGCAGGATGACGACGCCGGTGCCGATAAAAATCCCCAGGGGCAGGTTCCGCTCGGCGTTCCGGAGCTCTCCGGCGCTGAAAGTCGCCGACTCCCAGCCCTTGTAAGCCCAAAGAACGGCCACCAGGGCGATTCCGAATCTCCCCACCAGTCCCCAGGAAAAGGACTCAGGAGAAGGAGAAACAAAATGGGCCGCGGTCCCTTTGGCAAAGACGAAAACGATCCCGCAGACCGCCAGAATGGCACCCACCTTGATCACCGTCAGCAGGTTCTGGAGCGCGGCTCCCCAGCGCACCCCGAGATAGTTCACCGTGGCGAGAAAGGCGATCATGAATACGGCGATCGCTTTCATCCCCAGGGGCGAAAGCTTGAAGAAATGCGGCAGATATTTTGAAGAGAAGGCGACGGCCAGGGTCGCGATTGTCCCGGAATCGACGATCAAGAAGAGGGCCCAGCCAAAGAGAAAAGCTATGAACGGGCCATAAGCTTCCCGTAGATAGATATACATCCCGCCGGCATGAGGATAGGCAGCGCCGAGCTCGGCCAGAGAAAGCGCTCCGAAAAAGGTCAGAAGGCCGCCGACCACCCAGGCTGATAGCAACAGGAGCGGCGAGCGAAGACCTGCGGCGACCTGAGCGGAGACGATGAAAATGCCCGACCCGATCATCATCCCGGAAACGATGGTGATGATATCAATGAGGCCCAGGACTCGGGGCAAAGTGTCAGGAGGTTTGGCAGGATTTGCGGACCTGGCGACTTCCATCCCGTCTTTAATATCTTAAAATCACGCCGGAATCAAGACAAAAAAATAAAACCGTCCATCTCATACCCCGTACCCCGTCCAAGAAAGTGACCGGTGGGCGGAGAGCGGCAAAATCACAATGCTCACGGAATTGCCGAGGCAAATTCTGAGGGTTAGGAGAACCTCAGCTAAGATCCCGTATCCCTATCGCTTTGACTAAGCCGCGGGTCTGAGCTCGGCGGAAGGAGGAGACTTGTTCATATTTGCGAAAGAGAGGGATGCAAATGTCCCAGTTCTTATATACAATGTTACCGCAGGGGACGACCTAGACTGGAGTTAAAATGGTGACATATATTTCCATGCTTCGGGGGATAAACGTCGGCGGACAAAGGAAAATAAACAAGTGCGGTCATTTGTATGAAACCTGGATGGCACCCTATGGCCGCAGATGGATTTACAGACTAGTGATTGAACTCGGCTGAGATTTTCCTTCCGGATATTGAAAAACATAAATTCCAAAGATGGAGGCGTAATGCCTGTACAAGTCATTGGCATTTAAGAGATAATCGAGTATCCTAATGAATGTAGTAATAGTTCAACCATGAAAATATTGCTAATTTATCCTAAATATCCTGACACTTTTTGGAGTTTTAAATATGCTCTGAAATTCATTTCAAAAAAAGCCGCTTTCCCGCCACTCGGTTTATTAACCGTGGCCTCGATGCTTCCCAAAGAATGGGAGAGAAGGCTCGTCGATATGAATGTTTCAATTTTAACAGAGGATGAGCTCAAGTGGGCTGATTATGTATTTATCAGCGCTATGGTCGTCCAAAAAAAGTCAGCCAAAGAAGTCATCAGAACATGTCATAAATTGGGAATTAAAGTTGTTGCAGGTGGTCCCCTTTTCACGACCGGATATGAAGAATTTGAAGATGTGGACCATTTTGTTCTTGATGAGGCTGAGAACACACTTCCCGCTTTTCTAGAGGATTTAAAAAATGGATGCGGCCAACACATTTATTCTTCTAAAGAGTGGCCTGACATAGGAAAAACTCCTCGTCCCCAATGGGAACTCATCAATATGAAACACTATGTGACAATGAGCATTCAGTATTCGAGGGGCTGTCCTTATAATTGTGAATTCTGTGACATCATCGTCCTCAATGGCCATAAGCCACGAACGAAGGGCAAAGACCAGATTTTGGGAGAACTGGAGATCTTATATAAACAAGGTTGGAGAGGAGGGGTATTTTTTGTTGATGATAATTTCATCGGCAATCAGAATAAGCTGAAAATGGAAATCCTTCCATCTTTAATCAACTGGATGAGAGAGAAAAAGTACCCTTTTTATTTTTTCACCGAAGCATCCATAAATCTCTCTGATGACAAAGAACTGATGCAATTAATGGTCAAAGCAGGCTTTAGAAGGGTCTTCATTGGAATTGAATCTCCAAATGAGGCAAGCCTCGCAGAATGTAATAAACGTCTGAATAGAAATCGTGACTTGATATCCAGTGTAAAGACCATCCAGGAGAGCGGGCTGGAAGTTCAGGGGGGATTTATTGTCGGTTTTGATAATGATCCACCTTCAATTTTTGAAAGACAAATAAGTTTTATTCAAAGGAGCGGAATTGTCACGGCTATGGTTGGATTGTTGAATGCCCCTCGTGGGACAAGGCTTTATGACCGCCTGAAAAAAGAAGATAGACTATTGAAGGAGGCATCTGGGGATAATACGGACTGTTCACTCAACTTCGTCCCCAAGATGAATACCGAAATGCTTCTCAATGGTTATAAGAAAATCCTCAATACGATCTATTCACCCAAACACTATTATAAACGGGTGATAGCCTTTTTAAAGGAATATAAACCAAAACACCTCGGGAAAGAAAGCTATTTTAAGTTTTCTTACTTTAAGGCATTCTTTAAATCAATCTGGCTTTTGGGGATAAAAGGAAAAGAAAGAATTCATTATTGGAAACTTATTTTCTGGACGTTGGCTAAACGCCCCCACTTTTTTGGCATAGCCATATCATTCGCCATTTATGGTTTCCATTTTCGAAAAATTGTGAGAAACTTAAACTGAATTGATTCCGCGTTTAGCCTCTTTTTAAATCAGCTTAGTTCATCTATTTTATAAAGGACTTTAGTTTTCGACTATGACGAGAATGCTTTAACTTTCTTATTGCTTTTTCCTGGATTTGCCTGATTCGTTCACGTGTAACCTTGTATTTCTGCCCGACTTCTTCCAGGGTATGTTCGCGGCCGTCTCCTAAGCCAAATCTCATTTTTAAAATGTTTGCTTCTCTCTGGGTATGAGTTTTCAGCGCTTCCTCAATTTTCTCTCTCAAATTGATATAGATGACTTGATCGGGAGGCGAGAGCATATTCTTGTCCTCGATAAAATCACTCAGATGACTTTCTTCTCCTTCTCCTATTGGCGTCTCGAGTGAAAGGGGGACTTGGGCAACTTTCATGATTTTTTGTACCTTACCGACGGGCATATTCATCTTTTCTGCGATCTCTTCAAAAGTTGGTTCCCTGCCCAGATCTTGAACAAGATCTCTTGAGACTCTGGCTAATTTTTTTATGGCTTCGTCTATATGCACGGGGACTCTTATGGTCCTCGACTGGTCAGCAATCGCGCGGGTTATTCCTTGTCTCACCCACCAATGGGCATAGGTTGAAAATTTATACCCTCTCCGGTAGTCAAATTTTTCTACTGCTGTCATCAAGCCCATATTTCCTTCTTGAATTAAATCAAGGAACGGCACTCCAAAATTGCTGTATTTCTTGGCAATCGATATCACTAATCTTAAGTTAGCTGTAATAAGCTTCTTTTTTGCTTGCCCACTGATCCGTCTTCCTGAAGAGATAGCAAAAAGAGTTTTTTTCAATCCTCGGGAATCAACTCCGAGTTCTTTCTGGAAGGTTTTCAAAAGTTTATTGGTATTAAGAATTTTCTGTTTGAGTTCATTCTTATTTTCTTCAACCGGGATTCGGGAAAGTGAACGTTTTAAAACTTCTCTGGTTTTTTCGAGTTCGGTGATTTCTTTAAGCTTTTCCTCCAGATCCTCAATGACTTTTTCTCTAAATATGCGGCTTAAATTCAGTCCCCCAATGATGCGACTTATATCGACGATGAGACGCCCTCGAGTCAGAGAATATTTTTTCCCTGTAGGCAGGTTCTTCAATTGACAACTCAAAACGCTGATCTTGTTAATCTCATCAGCGATGTCCGACATCTTGTCCCCTGCTCGTGTCTCTGAGTTATCATCCTTGCCGCAATCAAACATTTTGCGGCCGACATTTGGATTCGATTTCATTTTCTTTCCCAGCGCCAGAATTTTCTCGGGAACAAATGCTATTTCGGAAAGCGACTTGATAATAAGTTTTTCACCTCTTTCGATTTCCCTTGCGGCAGCTAGTTCTTCTTTCCGAGTCAGGAGCGAGATATTGCCCAGGTCATTAAAATAAAATTTCATAGGATCGTCGGCTCGCTCCAAACTCCCGCTTGACTTAGAACCTCTCATTGTTTATTGGAAAAGAATTTCTCTAGAAAAAGACGGCCGGTTTTCTTCCTTTTAGCTTGTCTTTTTTCTCTCTCCCTCTTTTCTCTCTTTTCCTTTGCGAATTTTCTTTTTTTTCTCTGTCCCTTCTCTCTTTTTCTCTTGTCATTGACTTGTCTCTTTTTCTCTCACGCTAAACATCAATCAACGCCGACAGATAATCGCTTGCCCGTCCTGGCCAAATTATCTTTTTTCTACTATCTCGAGATTTACTCTCCTTTTCAGCTTCATTCCAGCCGCACCGAGAATAACTCTGATGGCCTGAGCGGTTCTTCCCTGTTTTCCAATAACCTTGCCCATATCTTCCGGAGCAACCCTTAGCTCAATGATCGAGCTCTGTTGCCCATCCAATTGGGTAACCTTCACTTTGTCCGGGTCGTCCACCAATGATTTGGCAATCAACTCAACGAGTTCTTTCACTGTCACCTCCCGTAATGTCTAAATTAGTTTCTTGCCCTTGAACGTTTCTTCCTGCTCGTCCGTCTTGCCTGGCGAACTGATTTTGGGTCAACATCTTCTGAACCCCAACGTCTTGATTCTCTCAGGAATGAGCTAATAAAGCAATGCAGATGTCACCGGCCCTCAGCCCAGCCAGCCTCTTCCTGGCGTATCCAAAAGGATATAGCCTGGCCCGATTTAAGGGAGCAGGCCCGCAAATAAGAGCTCACAACAGGTGTCCTCGTCTATGAAATTCACGCCTGTCGAAGTTTCCCCGGGGACTGCTTGCTTTGAACTGTGAGCCGACGGGACAATGGGCGAGCAATCTCGTCCGCGTCGGATGGATAGAGTTGGGACTTCTTACTTTTTCGGCTTCACCGGAGGCTTGAGGTCAGCGGGGAGAGGAGACTTATACTCCTTCCCTTTCGTGCTCCCCGTCCACTCGGCCCTCATCTTCTGGATCGTCTCCGGCTGGGTCAGAAAATCGACTCCCGTCGCAGCCATGACTTTAGCTGCTATCACGAGGGCTTTGTGCGCGATCGGAGTTCCCCCGCAGGCCACCTCGGCCCAGTGATGCCAGGGGACTCCGATCGGCGCGGTTGCCACTCCCAGCGCGGTCGTTGGAGTCAGCCAGCTCACTTCGGCCACATCGGTTGAGCCCCCACCCCAGCTTCTTTCTGGAAGTTTGAAAGGAGAGACGTCAGCCTTCAAGCCTTTTTGTTCCACGCTCAGGTTTTTCTGGATCTCTTTCGCGAAAGCCTGGTCCTCTGGGCTGAAAGCAGGCGGGCCGACAAGAAGAAAGTTGCTATAAACGACTTCGCAGCCAGCCCGGTTGACGAGCGTTTCATGGACGCCGCTTATGAAATTGACCTTGTAAGTCGTCTCGGTCATCTTGGCCGCGCCGTCGATAATCTTGAGCACCCACTCGTAGTCCTTATCGACACTTTCCCGGTTGATGTCCCGGACATAGTACCAGGCCCGGGCGTAGTCTGGAACGACATTCGGCGCTCCGCCGCCGTTCTGGATGACATAGTGGATCCGCGCCGTGGGTTTGAGGTGCTCACGCAGGAAATTAAGGCCGACATCGGTGAGCTCAATCCCGTCCAAGGCACTCCGGCCATCCCAGGGATCTCCGGCCGCATGGGCGGCCCTGCCGAAAAACTCCACCTGGATCTGATTCATGGCATTGCTCGACTCCAGGGAGACCCCGTTCTCTTGGTCGGGGTGCCACTGGATGCAGCAGGACAATCCATCGAAAACGCCATCTCGGGCCATAAAAACTTTCCCGACCACGGTCTCTTCAGCCGGGCAGCCGAAGAGCTTGATCGTCCCTTTGAGCCGATTCTTTTCCATGACCTGTTTCAGGGCGGCCGCCGTGGCTGTGCTGGCCACTCCGAAGACGTTATGCCCGCAGCCGTGACCTGGTTTCCCTTCCTGCACCGGCTTTTTCTGGGGGACCGCTTCCTGAGAAAGACCCGGCAGGGCGTCGTATTCGGCCAGGATCCCGATCGTCGGCTCGCCGGATCCATAGACGGCCACAAACGCGGTTGGCATCCCGGCCACTCCCCTTTCCACTTTGAATCCGTTCTTTTCGAGATAAGAGGCGAGTGCTTCGGTAGACTGGAACTCTTCCATCGCGACTTCGGCAAAACTCCAGATCTGGTCGTTCAACTTTCCGAGTTCAACGGCATTGGCATCAAGCCAAGAAAATACGTCCGTCTTCATCGGCGTGAGTTTCGCCGGCTTGACTTTTATAAGGAGAGGGTCAGCCTCCTTCGTCTCGATGGAATAGAGGAACGAGACAAAAAAGATCAGGATAACCGAAATCGCGAAGGCTTTTCTCATAGCTGTCTCCTTTCTCCGCACTGTTCCCCAAATCATGAGATCTGGATTCTATCAAACATCTTGAAAAATAAAAAGCCGTGCTCTGGCCAACGCCTCAATCATTGGCTCCGGCGAATTCTATTTTTTCTTCCAGGTGAAGGCCGAAGTCAGGCGGGACTCGACCCAAGCGCGGTCGATCTTCATCCCATACTGGTCCATGCGCATGGATTCACCCGTATCGAACTCGAGGGCTTTATGATAACAGGCGACAGCCTCATCGCGCCTCCCCAGCAGATCGTTGATGTGACCCATCCACGTCCAAACAGCGAACTGACCGAGCTTGGACGGATCCAGCGGCGGAACCTTTTCGAACGCCGCCAGGGACTCTTTGTTATAGCCGCTATCGAAGAGGAGAAGTCCTAGCTTGAACCAAAAGTCGCTCTCGGCGATGGTCAAATTCTTCGCCTTCTCGTAGATCAGATAAGGATTCTTCCCTTCGTGTGTGTAGTTTAAGCCTTTGAGGATTTCGGCCAGTTCCTTGGGTGTCGGGTTCGAGGACATGTGGAGGACGGACTCCCTGCTGAATGGTGCTTTAAGCCTCTCCTCAACCCAGGCGTGATCCAAGTTAATTCCCAGATTCCCGTCGCTCACGGATCGCGCTTCGCCGAGGTTTAAGGCCTGTCGATAATGCTCGAGCGCTTTAGACCTTTCGCCCCGAAGGTCGTTCAAGAGGCCCAGCCAGCACTGCGCGGCGAATTTCGTATCGGGGTCCGTTTCGAGGCCGCCGAGTTTCTCAAAGCACAACGCGGACTCGTTCAGATGATCACCTTCATAGAGCTGCCGCCCCAATCGATGCCAGATATTGGCCGCAGAGATGGCTTCGCCCTTGACCGCTTCGAAGATCTGTAGGCTATCCGAAGAATCCCATCCACCAGAGAGGAGTTCTGCAGCTTCTTTTGAAATCGCCGGGACCGGCCTGTCAACGATCGCCAGTCTCTTGTCCGGATTGAGGACGGCGTTCTTGAGCTTGGCTTTGCTCCGGAAGACAAGCGTATCAATGTTCAGAGTGCGGTCCGATTGAATCGTCTGCTCTGTTCCGTCTTCGAAAACGGCCTTGACCGGGACGGGCATCTTCATTGTCCCAAGCCGCTTGACCCGGATTTCGGTCTTGAATCCCTCGCCCTCGGGCCGGCTTTCCCGCGATTCGATAACATAACAGAGATAATCGTTCGAGCGCACCCAGGCGTCAAAGAACCATTGGAGGCTCTGTCCGGTCTCGGCTTCGCAAAACTTCTCCAAATCGAGCCACCCCAAACGCTTGCCTCCGAAATTCCGGAGAGCCCTCTTATAAATCCGGTCGAACGTCTCCCGGCCCAAAACGGACTCCAAAGCAAAAATCATGGCCGGGCCCTTGCTATGAATGACCGTGTTGTTGCGGTCGTATTTGATCTTTTCCTCAATGGCCGGCGTGATATCCAGGGTCATGTCATAATACATGGGAATCCCCCTAATATAGTTGCCCGTCCACTCGGCGAGTCGGTTCGGATCGTACTTGCGGGCGGTCATATAGCGCGTATCCGCGAAGATCCCCATGCAAATCCAGAGCCAAGCGGGATTGTCGGCGTCCATAACCCACTCTCCCCAATATTCATGGCCGATTTCGTGCGAGGTGATGTGCTGCCAGTGCCGCGGCGATTCTCCATCTTTATAGGTTTCAAGGCCGTGGATGGCGACGATGCCGGTGGCGAAAGGATAACCGCCCCAGCGTCCCGGCCCTCCAGGGATGATCGTCAGGAATGGAAAAGGGTAAAAGCCGAGCCAGTCTTTATAGTATTTTATGGCGTCGGCGGCCGTCTCCAGGCAAAGGGTTGCGGCTTTGGCGCCCTTCTCGGTGAAGAGAGAGGTGATGAGAACGCCCTCGACCTCGCGGCTTTCGGTTTTCATGCCCTTCCCGAGATAGATCCCGAATGTACGCGCACTTTCGGCGTCGTATCGGCCGGTCTTGGGATCGAGGCGTCCGCTGGCCGCCAGCGCGTAGCCCTCCGGAACCTCGAGCTTGACCGAGAATGCCTCATGGATAGGAAGGCCGTCCCACCACAAGCGCGGGTACCAGCTCGTCGTCCCTCCGGATTCCTCCTTGGGATCTCCAAATTTTTGCCTGAAGCTGATGTCCAGTTCGAGTTCCTCCCCGGGAACAACAGCCCGGGGCAGGTTGAAGAAAACAGGCGAACCTGGATTGGAGGCAGATGTCCCCGCCTTAAGTGAGAGCTTCTGCCCCTGCGCAGTTACGTCCATCAAAGACGACCCGCTCATCTGCCAATCCAAGGCCACAACATTTAATGACAGAGAAGAATTATTTTTCAGGGTTATTTTTTCCTGGCCCTCGATCAGGGCGCGAGCGGCGTCAACCCGGGCATCAATGAGATAATGGCTCTTGGGTGGTTGGGCCGGAACCAAGTAAACCCCTTCGCGCGACACGGAATTCGGCGGCTTCTTGCATCCGGCGAGACCGGTCAGAATCAAAATACATACAAACGCGCTCTGAGTTCGACGTCTCATGGCTTTCCTCCTAGGCTGAAAATCCCTCAAATTTCGTTTCGATCTTCCTTCCTGAGTTTCAGCGTCAGTGCTCTTTAAAAAAGTCCTTCACGAGAGTGATAAATTCATCGAACCGTTCCCGATGAATAAGGTGACCCGAATTCACAAAACGAACAATCCTCACGTTGGGTTGGTCGGCTGTCTCCTCTTGAACGGAGCGTGGTCCGCCCGGCTGGGGGAAAAACGAACTCTTCATGAGCAGAACCGGGCAGGTCACCCTTCGCAGCGCCCGGTCAGCCTCTTCGACCATCGCGCCCAAATTCGCTCAGAGCGACGGGCTGAATCTCATCAAGGAAAGATCCAGACGGGCAAGATTCTCAACCCAAGGCACATACTATATTTCCTGGGGAATCGCGGCACCAGG
>Ga0315282_10012881_pt1 | contig 12717 bp, 14 predicted proteins | sample YL17G07_20_MG_FD_203693 | JGI IMG/M metagenome (GOLD analysis project Ga0315282, IMG submission 203693) | Sediment microbial communities from Yellowstone Lake, YNP, Wyoming, USA - YL17G07_20 | ecosystem: Environmental > Aquatic > Freshwater > Lake > Sediment | place: USA: Wyoming | collected... | reverse complement strand
TTGTCAAGAGTAAAATACGAATGCGAATCTGCTTTGGGATAAGAAAGGTCAGTGAAAGCGGGCTACAGAAAGAGGTTAGCTCAATTCAAAAGCAGTGGATACGGAATTGCTGAGGGCACCACTAGCAGCGCGCCACAACATTACTCTGAAGGCGCGAAGTAGCCAGGCTTGGCGCGCACCTGCACGCCCTTCTGAAGCGGTTGGATGGCGATGCTGCGAAAAGTTCCGTCGTGGGTCCTGTTGGTGGGGATGTACCCCAAGCTGTATTGGCTGCGGAGTTCACGAGCGATCTCCCGGAAATCCGCGGCAGTCTCGCTGGCCTCAAAGGGAAAGAAGGCCCGGCCCCCGGTTTGCTCGGCCAGGCGCCTCAAAACCTTGTCCCCATGCCCCGGCGAGCCCGCGGTGCTGGTGCTGACCGCGTAGATGGTCACTTCGGCTCGCTGCGCCATGGCCAGCGCCTCCTCGCGCGTGCGTTCGCTCTGGTTATCCAGACCGTCGCTGATGATGATCATCACGCGGCGAAGATAAGGCTCCGGGGGCGGAAAGATAAGCATCTTTTCTCGACAGGAGTAATGGATGGCATCATAGAGGGTGGTCGCGCCACCCGCCAGAAGACCCCGGATGGCCTTCGAGAGTTTTTCCATGTCGTCGGTGTAGTCCTGCAGCACCTGGGGTCGCACGTCGAAGGCCTCCACGAAGGCCAGGTCCTTGCCGGGACGCAGCGTGGTGCTGAGGAATTCGATCGCGGCCTCCTGCTCGAAATGCAGGCGGTCGTGAATACTGCTGCTGGCGTCAATCAGGACGCCGATGCGCAGGGGCAAATCCGTTTCCCGGCTGAAGTAGCGGATGGTCTGCGGCTTGTTATCCTCAGAAACGCGGAAGTCTTCTTTACCCAGACCGATCTCCAGGCGGTTCTTCTTGTTGGTCGCCGTCATGAGAACGTTGACCAGGTCGACGCGGACCTTGATATTGTTGGCGGGACTTGGAGTAGCCGCCGGCCGAGAGGTCCTCAGCGGCTGTTGCGCGGCCAGCGAGCCAGCCAGCGCAAGAAGCACAGTCAGAACGCCGATAGGCTTCTTCCTCATGCCTACCTCCTCCGGCCACGTAGTTTCTCCCGCATTTCGCGTTCCGTGCGCGCCTGCTTCAATTCCCGGAGCAAGCCAGACAGGGATTCCTCAGGCTCCTCGAAGCGCCGATCGTCCGCCCTCTTTCGAATGTAAGGAACGCCCCAGATCAACATCGCAATGATAAAAGCGCTGAGGATGGTGCACGCCGCGCCAAGAATAGCGTGTGACCTAAACACATTGACCCACGCCACGATCAGCAACACCACCAGCCCCAGGCTGAGTGCGGCCACGATGCCGGCGGCATAATCCGCCAACCAAAAGAGGTGTGCCTTTTTCATTGCACCCGCAAAGTTAACCCACCCGGAGCGGATTAGCAAGCCCCCCTGTCCCAGTTGCTGGTGGTTAGTGTTTAGTGGCTAGTGGCTAGTGCCGAGTCGGGATTGTCGGGAGCAGAGCCGGGAGGCGGTTAAGCGACACAGCGGTTAGTAGCGCCAGAGATTGGGGGAGACCTGGCCACTATTGTCGCGTTACCGAAGAAGGTGAAACAGTCGATGGTCTGTCACCCTGAGCGCAGCGAAGAGTCACTGCATTTGTTTTCTTCGGCAAAATGCGGGGATGCTTCGCTTCGCTCAGCATGACAGCCTGCGCCTGGCGTGTTTCACCTATTTGCGTAACACGGCACTAGCCACTAACCACTGCCCGTTTGAGACCCGCGCGCCAAGCGGCCTCCAAGGCCCGATCGAATTCCCCCGGCGTAAGCCGCCGGTTGATTTCGCCGTGCTCGGATCTTGAGACTTTTCCTGCTGGATGGTACTGGTCCATGATGTTGACAAAGGTTTCCGGAGAGAGTTCATCGGCGATCCACTTCATCACCGCTCGAGTGCCGGCTACCTCTGCGGGCATTACCAGGTGACGAATGAGCAAACCGCGCCGGGCAAGGCCATCCTGCGCGATGATCAGGTTCCCCACCTGGCGGTGCATCTCCTTGATGACGCGGCGAGCCACCTCAGGGTAGTCCGGCGCCCGCGAATATTTCCGCGCCATTTCCGAATCCCAGTATTTGAAGTCGGGCATGTAGATATCCACCAGTCCGTCGAGCAGTTCCAGGCTCTCCATGGAATCATAGGCGCTCGTGTTATACACCAGCGGCAGCCGCAGGCCCCCTTCAATTGCCAAAGGCAGCGCTTCCACGATCTGAGGCGCCACATGCTCCGGGGTCACGAAATTGATGTTATGGCAGCCCTGGGCCTGAAGCTCCAGCATCATGGCGGCAAGCTCGCGCGCCGGCGTCGGGGCGCCGCGCACCTGCCAACTGATGTCGAAGTTCTGGCAGAAAACGCAACGCAGGTTGCAACCCGCAAAGAAAATTGTGCCGGAACCTTTCCAGCCGCGCAGGCAGTCTTCCTCGCCATGGTGTGGAAAGTGGCTGGAGACCACAGCATGACGGCCCGTCTTGCAGACGCCGAACTTGCCTTGCAAACGATTGACCTTGCAGCCTCGCGGACAGGCCGTGCAAGATTGCAGCAATTTGAGCGCCCGCTCGACGCGTGGCGCCAGCCCATCACGGGCATACGTCTGGAGATAAGCGGGTTCGAAGGCTTCAGACTTGGAGCTAGTCAGCCCTCGTATCCTCAAGTCTTTCACAAGTCGATTATAATCCTGAATTCGCGCGTCCAAGCCCGCAAGGGCTTCAGTCTGCCAAGTGCTGGAGAGGTATGCGAACCTATGTCGTCTGGCGGTGCGGGTGGGCGTAGCGTCGTATGTAAACCGCCATGTTTACCAAGCCTACCGCGATGCTGCCCCATCGAAGCACTTGTACCGGAAAGGTCGGAGAAACCAGCGCCTGGAGGTAGTGCAGGACAAAGGGCCCCGCATACAGCTCCTGCCCCGCACGAGCTTTGAACCAGTTTTCGGCTAGGGTGAGCGGGCACGGCCATGGAGCGTTTTCCATCACCGCGCCATACAGAACCGAGCCGATGTGCAGCCCTGCCAGCTTTGGGCGCCCGCGCGTCACCGCCGCCCCCAAGACCACCCAAAGGTTGAACAGGAGGTGCGCGGCTAACGCGGTGGTCGCCAATGCAATGTATAAGTCCGTTCTCATTGCCCACCTGCCTCTCTGGAGAAGGTGCTGCGGGGCCAAAGCCATCGCGCTGCTCCCTCAGTGTGCGAAGAAAGCGTACCGAATCGCGCGCTACCCATCCACTTTTTGGCCCGAGCACTCCGCCGGCGATGAGGAGCGCCCACGCTGCGCGGGATCATCGATTCAGCTCAAGCGCCATGGCACCCCCGACTGACGTCGGGTGAAAAAGCCACCAAGCGATAGAAGCGAGCAATGCCACCCAGCCCAGGAATTCCAACCACGGCACAACTCGGGTGACCCAGTCAGGCGTTCCGCGCTTCCATGTCCGCCGCTCCTCCCCGCCGACTCTGTATTTGAGCCGGTATCTAGCGGCCAGGTAGGCCCTTGTTCCCCAGAGGAGCAAACACAGACCAACCCCTGCTCCTTCTCCAACCATCCTTCACCTCAGGGATTGCGAGGTTCGGGTGTCGAGAGCGACACTTCACCGCCGGTCAGCTGTGCCGAACCCTAACCGGAGCCCTTGGCCTCATGCCTTTCCGTGCCTAAGGTCCCTTGTGGGTGCAAACCTTTGCCCGCGCTTTCCAGGTCGCGGTAAGAGCGAACGCACCCGCAAAGGCCCCCAACAAGGCTGGGATCAGGTAAATGTGGGCGAGCTTGACTCGCTCAAACCAGTGACCGAGGACGGGTGAACCTAACCACGCTCCCACCCATCCCGCAATCACCTTGCCGAGAAAACCATCGATTCCCTCAAGAAACCGATAACGAATCAGGTAATGGAGCACGACGGCTGCAATCACCGCTGCCACCAATAAGACCAAGAACGCCCAAAAATTCATTCCAATCATGCATGCACTCATGTTTCCCCCTCAGTAACCAACCTGTGAGATCCAATCTTGCAGGAAAGGAGACCTGCTGCCCCGAAGTTCCCAACAACTGACATCAGTCTCCCTAACAGGATCTTCTTCGCTTCTCATAATCAACCCACTAACCAGCGCACGCCTCGACTCACTCTGGCCGCCTTGCTTACGGTCGGTGGTGGGTTGCCAACACTCGTCCCATCTCCAACATTGCCACTGGCTCCGCCAGATAGTCCACCGCCCCCAACTGCATCGCTTCCAGGTAGCAGCTCATGTCAAGGCAACGCGCCACGACCAAGACGGGCAAGCGCCGGTCAATCTCGATGGCCCGCTCTACCACGCAACGCCCTTCGAAGTTGCGACTCCCTTGACTGACCAAAACCAAGTCGAAAACTCCTGACTCCAGACAGCGCACAGCTTCGTCGTAAGAGTGGCAGGCGCGCACCTGATACCCCCACCGTTCGAGAACGGTGAAGTAATAGTGAAGATCCCCAAGATCCTCGTGGACCAGGAGCGCTTTGTTTCTGTGAGCAAGGAGAGGTTGCGCCCTTCCTTCTTGGTTCGTGTCTTCACGTTCCATCGGTCACCTCCTATAGGTTGGTGATCCGTCCTTGACCTTCGCGCAACAAGTAGATCTTGCGTACCGCTCGGGGGAGTTGTTACCCCTATCGTAGAAAACACATCTCTTCTCGGTTCATAGCGAATAAGTGATAACGGCACCGAGGGTCAGCTAACCCTTCCTCAAATCGATTGGACTACGGATGTCGCGCCGACTACGGGGACAGAGCTCGATCCTTGCGCAGCCAGACCACAAAGGGATGCATGCGGAAATACAGGTGCGTGCAGGGTAAATGCTTGATCGCCGAGGTTAATGTGAGTGGCTGTTTGGAGGGGACTCTTCCCTGAATTGCCGAGAGTCAACAATACATGAGGAAAGGAAGCATCGCGCATCGGACACCTCCCCCTATAACTATGTTACCCCGAAAAGATCACAAGTCAAGCGGAGTGGGAGGACGGTGGTGGATGAGTTTGGTGTAGAGGTGCTTTACGCCGTCATTTGGTCCGTCGGCTGACGGATAAGCTCGCCGCTACGACTCCAAACCGACCCTTACCGGGAGGACGACGGGTGAACGTTGATGGGTAGAGTTCACATTGGAAATCCGCCTTGAGATGTTCCCGAACAAGGCGGGCTTATCGGTTTATCTCAGTAGGCCACCCCTGGCCCTTTGTGAGGCTTTACCTTCTTCATTAAGAACATGAAGGGAATAATGGCCAGGATAAACACGGCCATCAGCCAGAAGTCATCGAGAAATGCCAGCATGGTGGCGTGGCGCATCAGCAGTCCGTAGGCCAGACCTTGCGCCTGGTGCGCCGCCTGAACGGGGTCCGATCCCCGCGCCACCAGCATTTGCTTGGCGCCACTCAGCATGGCCTGGTAGGCGGAGTTGAGCGGAGTCATATGGCTCACCAGCACCGTCTGGTGGAATTGGGCGCGCCGCGCCAGCATCGTCACCACGCCCGCGATGCCCACGCTTCCTCCAATGTTGCGCGCCAGGTTGATGATGCCGGTGGCATTATTAATCTTCTCTTTGGGGATGAAATAGAAGGCCATGACGTTGATGGGCACGAAGAGGAAAGCCATTCCGGCGGATTGATAAACTCTAGCTATCATGGCCGTCCGAAAATCCACCTCGAGGTTGAAGGTCGCCATGTGAAACAGCGAGAGCGCCAGCGTCGACAGGCCGAACACCACCAGCCAACGCGATTCGAATCGCGTGAGCAGCTTTCCCACCACCGGTAGCAGGAAGATCACCAGGATTCCTCCCGGGGAAAGCACCAGCCCGCTCAAGAGTGCGGTGTACCCCAGCAGGGTTTGGAGGAAGATGGGAAGCAACGCTGTGCTGCCGTAAAGCACGCATCCCAGCATGAACATGGTCATGGTGGCGATGAGGAAATTACGTTCCTTGAGCAGGTGGAAATCCACCGCCGGATCTTTCCGGCTGAGTTCCCAGAGGAGGGCGCCCAGGAGTCCAACTACCGCCACCGCCGCGCACCAGATGATGAAGCTCGAACCAAACCAGTCCTCGCGCTCGCCCTTATCGAGAACAACCTGGAGGAATCCCAGTCCCACACTCAGCAGGCCGATGCCGATGAAATCAATCTTGGCCCCTTCGCGCAGGCTCTTGCGCACCAGGAAGGGTGGGTCAAAGATGAGGAAGAGAGTGAGCACCAGCGAGACAACTCCAACCGGGATGTTGATGAGGAAAATCCAGCGCCAACTGTAGCTGTCTGTGATCCAGCCACCCAGGGTGGGGCCGATGATGGGCGCCAGCACCACGCCCATTCCGAAGATTGCCATGGCCATGCCTCGCTGGTGCTTGGGGAAGCTTTCGAGCAGAATGGCCTGCGAAATGGGCTGCAAGGCGCCCCCGCCAGCGCCTTGCAGGATCCGGAAGAACACCAGCAGCGAAAGGCTGGGCGCGAGCCCACAGAGCAGTGAGCTGAGCGTGAAGATGCCCACGCAGCTCATGTAGAAACGTTTGCGTCCGAAGAGCGAGGAAAACCATCCGGTGAGCGGCAAGACAATGGCGTTCGAGACCAAGTAGGAGGTGAGAACCCAGGTGCTCTCATCAACTCCCGCTGAGAGGTTGCCGGCGATGTGAGGCAAGGCCACATTGGCAACGCTGGTGTCCAGCACTTCCATAAAAATCGCCAGCATTACTGTGAAGGCAATTATCCAGGGATGGGTCTCACCGTTTTGTCGCGCTCGCGCCAGAAGGGTTCGCATAGGAAGGCCACAACGGAAATGGCGTCCACAGCCGCCCCTGAAGCTTCCGTGTGCTCCGTGGCCAGAAGAAACTCAACACGGAAGGCGCTGAAACTCTCCGCCCTGCACCATCCGGCGCAGGGCTCCGCGCCCTGTGTGCTGAGGCTTTGCAGGCCCGGAGAGCACGGAGAATCTATTCTTGGGCGGCCACCAGGCCGCATGTGGACTCCAAGGCTAACCTGAAAGGGCAGGGGAATGGAAGAGACCAATTGTCCCAGGCAGGATCAAGCAGGTGTCGAGCAAGTAGTGCGCGCCGCGCCTGGAGCGGCGGGTTTATCCCGCTATCTACTTTTTGAGTTGGGCCGGAGCGAACACGCCCGGGCGCCTGCGGCTGCATATAGTCTGTGCATGCAAACGCGACTACCGATCGCCTGGAATTTGCTCTCAAGCTTTTTTCTAGAATGATGCTGAAGGACGGGAACCGGAACGCCGCCCGAGGAGGTGGACTTTCCGTTGCTTGATCAAGGAGGACAGCGGTGCCAAATAGCCGAAGTGCTTTCGGCATGAAGGGGATGCTGGAGTGGGCAAAGCGCGGTGTGCCGGAGTCGCGTCAATTCGCCACGCGATGGCTTGAATTCCATCTAAACAGCGGCCGTTGCCTGCCTGACGCGCCAGCGATGCATCCGTGGCCTCCAGTCACATTCGCCCCCCATCCTCAGATCAGCGGGGTAAGGCGCACTTTCCGAAACTGCACTCTGCCGTGGTCTCCCTGGAGCAGAATGGGGCCCGGGCCTTTTTCATTGGCATCGAGCGCGCCGCCCGTTATGCCGGGTATCTCGCCGTTGTCGATGATTTTCGTTCCGTTCAGGATCACCGTCACGCGGTTGGCAATCAGGGTTATCTCGAAGGTCTGCCACTGTCCCGCGGGCTTGTCAGCATTGACGGCAGGAACGATGAATCCATAAAGAGCGCCTTGGCTATGGATATCCAGGGGGCGGCCGTAGCCGTCCAATATCTGGATCTCATACCGGCCACGAAGATAGACCCCGCTGTTGCTTTGCGGGTCCACGTTGAACTCGACTTCCAGCTTGAAATCGTTGAACTTCTGCTGGGTATAAATATTGTTGGCCCCCCGGCCCTCGTTCATCAGGATGCCATCTTTAACAAACCAGCCCATCGGGCGGCGCGGGTCTTGGCAAAGCCAGCCGGACACATCTTTACCATTGAACAGGTCGACAGGCGTTCCGGGCTTTCTTCGCGGCGGAGTGGCAGGCCACACCGGGCCGCGCACGCCACTCCACGAAAGCGTCTCCCCGTCAACGTTCGCCGTTCCCACCAGGCGCGCGCCCTTCAGCATACCTAGCCACACTTGGGGGTCTCCCGTTTTCCATTGCGGGTATTGGAATTTGAGCAGGCCGTGCTCAATCGAAACCTGAGGCAGATGGAAAACCGCACCCCCGCCGGGATTGAAGCGCCCTCTGAAAACTCCGTCCTCCCGCCTCAACTCCAGCCAGCAATTCCTCGGGAGCCCTGACGGGGAACCCGTCGCAGTGATATCCCATCTACCCAGGAAGGCATCCTCATCTGCCGGACTCGCCGATGCAATGACCACCCATCCCAGCGCAATGATCGCCAACATGAATAATGCCGCGAATGCACGTGAACGCATATATGTATCTCCTCTTCCTTATGGACAACCTGCCAAACCAACGGCCCGCACGCGGAGAGCGCCGCTACAATATCAAACTTACACCCAACCCGAAGGATAGCGGTCCGGCTCTAACTGGATTTAGGGTGTCTTTAAGGCTCGCACGTAACGAATTACGGCTCCCACCGACTCGGAATCGAGTAGGCGCTGCAACTGGCCTTGTCCAATTCGGACAGGATCCATCATACCTTTTCCATGGCTGATAATATCCTTCAACTCTTCGTCCGATTTTCCCTGTACGAGCGCGGGATCAAGCTTGGGAACCGAAGTCTGGAAAAACTTGTCAGCCGCCGGGTTGCCCTCGCCTTTCGCCCCGTGGCACTGGGCGCAGGTGCGTTCGAAAATCGCCTTCCCTGACAGTCTCGGCGCCGGGCCGGTGACCACAGCGCTCACACTTTCATGGGTGTGCCCTTTCGGCGTAACCTTCACCAACACCTTCTCTTCGCCGGGTATCCATATCTCGGAGAGCGCATGGTGACCTTCGAAGCTGTCGAAAATCAGGGTGGCATCCGTAAAGAGGGAGCCCGTGCCGAGCCGGGTGATGATGGGCAGTCTAATGTCCCCGGCCTTGTCGCCGCTCATCACCACGGCCCCTTCGCCAGGACGCAGCCTGAACTGATACGTCCCCGCCGGGAGCGACGCGCCACCTGCCTCGAAGCTGAAGGGAACATTTGCGCGTAGGATCACCCCGGTCTGCCCAAGAGCAGACGCAACCGCCAAAAGAGTTAAGACGCTGAGGACGGTAAGATTTCTAGCTGTCGCCCGTATAATCTTCACGCGAATTTCTCCTTATAGGAAGGTGACCACAGGGCGGTCATTGGCGTATTCATGCCGGGCGTCAGCCTCTGACACGGCCATCAGGAAGAAATGTGTCCAGTCGTCCCCGAAACCCGGAAGGCGGCGAGTCTCGCGACGCCGTATGGCGAGCCCTGCCTCAAGACACAACGTGGCAAGATCGTCTCCGTCCTTCAGCGAATGGACGTGCAGGGCAGAGCGGCTCTCGATGGGCACGGTGATGACTGCCTTGCCGCCGGGCCGCAACACGCGCTTGATCTCGGCGAGCGCCGCATGGATGCTCGGCACGTGCTCGAGCACCTCGGAGGCCACCACCAGGTCGAATGAGGCATCGCGGTACGGCAGGTTCACCAAGTCCCCGGTGGAGAATCGAACCCGCTCACCGACTCCCTTATGATCCGCAAGGCGCGCCGCATAGTCGACGGCGACGCGGCTGATGTCCAAGCCCTGAGCCGACCAGCCTGGCCTGTGCACCAGCAGGTTGTTCAGGATCACGCCGGGCCCGCAACCCAGATCCGCCACCCGCGCGCATTCCTTTTCAATCGAATCGGCAACTTTCATTACGAAGCTTTGCCGCGCAAACGCCGATGGTTGCAGAGCAAAACACACGTGTGCGCCCAGAGGCCAGTACAACTGTTCGTAGACAGTGTCTTTGGCCTCCTGGAATTCCAGCGGCCCTTCCTCCCGCGCCCTCAGCGCCGAAAATTGACGCAGCATCTTGGCGAGTTGCGCGGGCTCCAGATTGTTGAGCACACACGCCTCCTCCAGGACGGACTCCCCTCTGCTCCACACTGCCGCCATATCAACCCCAAGCTGGTTCGCCAGCCAAGTACCGAAACCGGTGTAGATGAACAGGCAGCTCCGCTGCCACAAAGGAGCGAGTTTGGCGTAGGCCTCCAAAACGGCTAGGCAGTACGGATAGGCTCCAATCCTGGTTCTTCGAAGCAGATTCACTTCCCGAGCCATGACTTTTCCTTTCGTAGGGAACTGCCTGCGGTCTTGTCTGAAACCTCCGCCACAAATCCAGGGTGGCTTCCGCCCAGGCACTCTAACAATTTGTAGCGGGTCGCGAAAGCTACCGAGCCGCGCTCGACACCGACCTCCAACTCCTGACCGCCTCAACCCCCGAGCGCTCGGAAACGTTCGGCCGCCCTCATGACATCAGAGAAGGCAATTGCGGCTCCAATCAGGGCGCGGCGCTAAAGTGTTGAAACGTTGGGAATCGAGACGTCGTCCCACTACCCACCGGGTGCCGGCGCGGCAAAAGGCAGCGGTCACTGTCGGGAATTGATGGCGTCTCGGGCCGGTGGGGGGCTCTCCTCTGACCCCTCTCCCCGGGCACCGTCCCAAATAATGCGCGAAGTCTTGTGGACCCCCACTAACCACTCTCCAAGTCGCAGAATCCATCAGATACTAAACGCTCACCGACCCGAAGCAGGCAGCAAGTAGCGCGCGGTTGTGTACGTAGCCCGCTACGCCGGCGTGCTGCGGGCTATAAATATCACATTGCTCGTTCACAAGCGAGGCGAAAAGCAACAGGGTAATTCCGCCCGGAGCAGGATAACCCCGCGCTGCCTGCCTTCAGGATCGCTCGTGTCTCATAAACTTCTAGCTGTAGCGCATCACGTTGACGTAGCGTGGCCCCTGGCGCTACACTCCCCGCGGAGGTTCACATGGAGGAGTTCGAGCGACGCATCACGGAGCATTGCCAACTTACAAGGCGTTACTTCTTTCAGTTGGGCGCTGCCGCGGCCGCTGCCTGGAACGTGTCCCCGCTGGCGGCTGACGATGCCGCCGCCGATCCTCGATTGCGGGAGGCGATCGTGAAATTGGAATACCTCACCCCACTCGAACGCGCGTTTATCCTGGACAAGGGGAAGGCGGGTATTGCCACACTGCCGCCGGAAAGGCTCCGCGAGATCGGATTCGTCCCCGAGACCTGGTCTATCGAGGTGGTTCCGGACCCGGCCAGCAACAGCAACGTGGAGCGGCCCCTCTCGCGTACGCTGGGCACCGCCCTGGACTGGACCGGGCTGATGAGACTGGCGGAGAAGCACGCGGTGCGATTCCTTCACGTCTGCACCTGTACCAACGGCGCCGATCCTTTCCACATGAGCGTGTGGGAAGGCGTCCCCCTGCGTGAAGTCATATGGCTGACCCGGCCGCAGGCCAACGTCCGCCGGGTCTATTATCAGAGCTATCACCCGGAGAACCTGCCCCCGTTTCAAGGCTCCCTGCCGTTGGGCCAGATCCTGGAAAACCCGCCCGGTCAGATGCCCGTCATCCTCGCCTACAAAATGAACGGGCGGATCATCCCCGCCTCCCACGGTGGCCCGGTGCGCGTGATTGTTCCCGGCGGCTACGGCAACAAGTCCACCAAGTGGGTCCAGCGCGTCGTCCTGACCAACGACTACAAGGCCAATGATTCGGACGCGGGGCTGAACAACGACGTGGAAAGCGCACTCAAGACACGCGCCCGGTTCATCAACGCCCCCGCGGAGATTCCGGCGCACACGCCGACCGCTTTAACAGGCATGGCGCAGGTCGGGGTTTCCGGACTCGACAGGGTTCAATATTGCGCGCATTCTCAACAGCGCCCCTGGCCGGCGGACGACCCGTATTGGACCAAGGCCGATTGGAAAGACGCGACGATCCTGCCACCGCCTACGGACTGGGGCGGAGGGTTGCCGGAAGGGAAGTTGCCTGCCGGCACCAGCCAGATCGATCCGGTCAAAGGCACGCCGCTGGTGTGGCCGATACGGTACACCATCGTCCACTGGGCCGCCGTGCTGGCCGGCCTCCCTCCCGGCAGTTATGACCTGTGCTGCCGCACCATCGACGCCAACCGCATTGCCCAGCCCATGCCACGTCCTTTGCCGCGAACCGGGTTCAACGCCATCCAGCGCGTCACCCTAACTGTGAAGGCATGACGCGGGTGAGCCGCTATGTCCGTGGCATGTGGATTTTACTGGGAGTGTGTCAAAACTTCGTTATCTCTTTCCTGTGCGTCGCGCCTCGTCGGCCCTGTGTACTTGGAGGCTTGCTTGTTTCATTCTGTTCCCTGTCTCGGGCTGTGACCTTTGGATTTGGAAGCGTAATCGCCCCGGCCGGGGGCCGAACAACCATTGCGCAATCCCCTCAGATCGTATTTAACTCCGGGGGCATGTCGGTGGATAGCTCGGGAAATCCTATTGGAGCGGCCGCGATCTATATCGGCGCCAATCAAGGTTTTTTCTGCGCCGTCACGGCCTCCATCGCGGGTCAGCCGGCCACCTGGGAGTACCACGGCGCGACCTGGAAGAGAAAATAAGAGCAGAGGCCTATCGCGACTATGAAATCCGAAACGAGAGGCATGGCTAAGCCGAAGTTCCTGGGCTTGGAAGCGATAGGTGATTGAATTCACGGCCCTTGCGGGCACGCGGGGGCTGGTTTACTGACTACAC
>Ga0315282_10012880_pt1 | contig 12718 bp, 11 predicted proteins | sample YL17G07_20_MG_FD_203693 | JGI IMG/M metagenome (GOLD analysis project Ga0315282, IMG submission 203693) | Sediment microbial communities from Yellowstone Lake, YNP, Wyoming, USA - YL17G07_20 | ecosystem: Environmental > Aquatic > Freshwater > Lake > Sediment | place: USA: Wyoming | collected... | reverse complement strand
TCTGGGACGAGCTGGACGCAAGGCCGCTCGTCAGGGCCATGGTCGGCAAGGCCAGCGTCCAGTTCCTGATGGGCGATCTCGAGGATGCGCGCTGCACCTACGAGCGGGTGCTGGAAATGGACCCCGGGGACGGGAACGGCGCAAGGTTCGCCTGCCGCGACCTGCTGAGGGTCCTGAAGAGGTCCAAGGAGTTGACGGGATTGTACAAGAGGTATCCGGACCTGAAGGGTCGGGGATGAGGTAAGGTTATGATGGGAATGGGGCCGCCGGGGTTCAATTAATGATATGATCGATGGTGCTGCACTCACATAGATTGGTCAAATTACGCAGCAGGTGTTGCGTAAATATACAATTGTAGTCAAAGTTCGGGTAATCATCGGGTTCATCCCAATAGTAGGATGGGTTCACACCAGATTAGGAAGGAGGTCGTCGTGACATCGGAGAACCGTCATATTCTCGGGAGCTAGGAGATTTTAACAAGGATGATCATTGAAAACACCTAAATGCCAATTTACGCAATAGGCTATTGCGTGAATTCAGAACCACAGTTAAAGTTCGTGCAAAACTAGAACCGTTCGTACATAGATATATATTCCAAAGATGAACATTGAATATTTCATGAAACGAAATATAATCAAAGGCATTAGATGCAAAGGAATTCGGACCGCCAATTTAACGATTCCCTCAGAATATGTGAAAATTTTGACCAAGCTCAAAGAAAGGATTAGAACCACTCGCTTGAAGGCCGCGTTTGGGGTGAACCGGGAGATGGTCATGCTCTATTGGGACATCGGTAGAGAGATACTGGATCGGCAGAGGAAGAGTGGCTGGGGAGGAAAGATAACGGAAATGCTCTCGAGGGACCTCAGGAAAGAGTTCCCCGAGATGAGAGGATTCTCGTCGAGGAACCTTGTATACATGAGGACCTTCGCTAACGAATATCCCAATCGCGAATTTACACAACAGGTTGTTGCGCAAGTTCCATGGGGACACATTACACGCCTCCTAGATTATGTAAAGGACCCAGATGAACGGGAGTGGTACATTCAGCAGACGGTCACCAATGGATGGAGCCAGACAGTCCTTGTTCACCAGATAGAATCGGGGGCATATCACCGACGGGGCAAGGCGATAACGAACTTCGACAAAACGCTTCCCTCCACGGCATCGGACCTGGCCGGCCAGACGCTCAAGGACCCCTACATCTTCGATTTCCTGGGCCTCGGCCACGAGGCTCAAGAGCGCGATCTGGAGCGTGCCCTGGTCGACCACATCCGGGATTTCCTGCTTGAGCTCGGGGTCGGGTTCGCTTTCGTGGGAAGCCAGTACCACATGGAGATAGGCGGCGAGGACTTCTACATCGACCTCCTGTTCTACCATCTCAGGCTCAGATGCTACATCGTCGTGGAACTGAAGGCCGGCGACCTCCGTCCTGAGTTCATTGGCAAGATGAACTTCTACCTTTCGGCCGTTGATGACCTCTTGAGACATCCCGATGATGCGCCATCCCTCGGGCTCATCCTTTGCAAGACGAGGAACCGCGTCATAGCCGAATATGCCATGAGGGACGTGCAGAAACCGGTGGGGGTTTCCACTTATCGGATTCCAGATAGAGTAAGGATGGAACTTCCATCACGCCAAATGCTTGAAACGGCCCTGGGCAAGGAACTCAGGCATTGTTCATCTGATAAGAGTGACCGACCCCCTCGCAAATCGCGAAGGAAAAAGGGATTCAAGACAGGGCACATGTGATAGGAAAGGAAAGACCTGACCCAGACCTCCTCACAGGATTGAAATCCCGGGGTTCCCCACGGTTTGAAGATTCGCCTCACTGTAAATATATATTTTACGATTATTCTTATAAATCGTTAAAAAAATCATAATAATCGTCTTTACGATTTTGCGCGTAAGTGGGTTGTAGCATAATTCAATAAATGATGTGAACGCCTCAGGTTCATTGAGAATGAACCGGTAGCCCCGCCATCATTCCTTGAGAAGCACTTTCACTGCATTGAATTCAATTTGACCGATACTACCACTCCACCCCCACCTTAACCTATTAATATGCCCTTGAACAAAGATATGCTCGTGGCCCTGGGAGAAGCGTCCAGGGGGTTCGAATAGCCAAGGTCGGGAACGATGTCGGTATATTCAAGGACCTGAACGGTCCGGAGCAAGGCGGCTCTAAGATCATCAACTGAAGGCGCAATACCCGGTCCTGGAGAAAGAAGGTTCTTCCGACGATAAGACCCTTGTGCTCGAGGATACAAGGAATGATTGTGTAAACTGTCCGATATGTGGGTGGCTTGATGCCAATACCCGAATGGACAGGTGTTCGGGTGCAATCGGGGCGGGAATATGATCCATGCTCCATTGCTTGCCTGAGCATATTTTCAAAAGCCATCGTCTCACACGAGAAGATGGCTAGGGCAATCTAGGGTTGGCCCGATGCATCCCGGCATGACCTGATGATGGCCCTCTACGACCCAGAGATGGGCGCACGGCTGGAGGCGAACGGGATGAGTGGCATGAGACGGGATCCGCCGAGAGGGATGGAGAACGAAACCTTTCGTCAATCCTGATTTATGCTACAACCCTCGCGTAAGGTGATCCCCGTCTATCCCTGTCCGGCGTCCTTCCGAGCCTGTTCCATTCCCACGAGATAGACCGGTGCGCTCTCCCTGTCGAGAAGGAACATCTCCCGCATATGGAACGGCTTCGAGACCCGCTTCCTTAGCGATATGGTCGCCTCGAAGCCATAGGTCCCGTCCTTCACCTTGCAAACGACGTCCACTTCCCCCCGGCCGTCACTGTAATAGTACGGCACGGCGATCCTTGCCACGTGGGCGGCGGTCGTCGCTTCAAATACGGTCTCCTCCAAGACCTCGCATCGGGTGTAGTTCGAGAACACACGATAGAGGAGGGGATCGATGAGATGGACCTTTTTATTCTTTTTATGCTCGACCTTGCCGCTCTGCGACATCAAAGGCAGCACAAGGGCGATGAAAAGCCCTTCCAGGGTCTCCACGTACGTTCTCGCGGTATGGGGGGAATTTATGCTCGTCTCTCGCGCGATGTTGTTCCAGCTTATCGGGGTGCCCCGGGCCCTGAGGATATAGGCGAGGACCTCTTTCATGTACGCATCGCTCCTCCCCGCCCTGGCCCAGTCGCCGCGCGCCCAATCGAGATAGACCTTCATGGTCTCATGGGAGACCGTCCCGGTGGCAGCATGTTCCTTCACGCTTCGCGGGAAGCCTCCGGTCTTCAGATAGATGTCGAACAGACTGGAGATACGGGTCCCATGGACCTTGTTCGCATCGTGGTTCTTTGCCACAGCCTCGATCCCGCCCGTTCGAAGGTCCAACTTGCCGATCGTCCTCGCGAACTCTGAGAACGACAGGGGAAGCATGAGATGATCGCCCCCGCGGCCCCTCCGGCCAGGGAAGAGCTCCCGTTGCTTGGACAGTTCGAGGCTCGCCGAACCGGTGATGATGAGGACATCCTTCGAGAACGAGCCCCTGTCCACTCTGGCCTTCACTGCCCGCCACCATTCGCCCACCATCGTCACCTCATCCAGTAGGATGAGGGAACTCTTGATCCCCCGGGCGTTCTTCATCGAGAGATAATCATCAAGTACCTCCCCAAGCTCCTCGTGGCCGGTCAGCTCGTCGCAGGAATAATAGAAGATGGAATCCGGGGCCCTTCCCTCGAGCTCTCTGTGTATCAGTATCTTGAGGGCCGTCGTCTTGCCCACCTGCCTCGGGCCATAGACGAAATGCAGGGAGAACGGTTTCAGGGCCAGACCGTCGAGCATTGACGGGATCCATTTGATCTCGGATCCTGCCCATTCCTCGTAGACAGAATCCTTTTCGCCGTGCCACCAAGGGTTCTGCTCGTCCATATGTAATGCTATTGCATATGAGTATTTAAACTATTTGCAATACAATTACCGATACAATCTCATGGTCCATGCGGATGAAGGGAGTGGACTCGTCGGGATTCGAACCCGAGGCCTCCTGCTTGCAAAGCAGGCGATCTACCAGCTGATCTACGAGCCCGTTCAGGTCAGGGTTGAAAAGTCCGTCAGGGTATTTGAAAACTTCGACAGTGTGAAATGCTAGGGCCTACAGGCCTTTGCAGGAACGGGCTCCGCCGTGCAGGCTGGAACCGAGGGTCCGCCCGGGGCCGGGTCGGAACATTTCATATATCACCAGCCACGATGGTAATATTGTGCGATCGGCGACGATTTGGCGAAATGTTTAAATATCAGGTATTACTATTGTATTACAAGGGTACGACAATGAAGGAAGATGTGATCGCGATCAGGCTCTCGAAATGGGACATTCAGAGGATGAACGATGCCATAGACCGTGGTTTCTTCACCAACAGATCGGATTTCATCAGGGCGGCCATCCGCAAGATGGCCGATGACATCGATGATGTCCCTCCCGCTGTTGCCGAAGTCATTGAAAAGGCAAAGAAGATGGGCCTCACCTTGAAGGATGTCGAAAGGTTCTCAAAAGAGGCCAGGCACGAGCTCCATTCGCGGAGCAAGAAAAGGTCGAAATGAGATGAAAAAACGATTCTTCCTGGACACCAGCATCATCATAGCGGCGCTTACCAAGACGAGCCCTGTTGCATTCAAGATCGTATTCAAGTCGGACTGGTCCCTGCATACCATCGATTATGTGATGCGTGAAACGTACCATGTTCTGAGGAACCGTGTCAAGATGACCGAGGCGCAGATCGGGGCCGCCCTCGATGAACTAAGGAAGCACATCGAAGTGCATCGGGACCTTCCAGCAAAGGCATCGAGTAAGCTGAATGTCCGGGATAAGGCCGACAAGCCCATGATCTATGCCGCCATGAAAATGGGTTGCATTCTGATCATACAAGATGAGAAGGCCTACCAGGATGCCAAAAGATATGTGGAAGTGGTCCGGTTGAAGGACCTGGAATGAGCTCGGGCACACATCATAATTCTTGAGTGTTATTACCCCTTTTCGCGATTTCTATCATTCGTTCTTGGTCTGGATCGAGGGTCATTCATTGGTGAATCGAGTAATACCAACAGAGGCCATCCAAAAAGGTCGCTCAGGTATGCTCCTCGTCGAACTCCTGCTTGTCGGCCCCGCACTCTGGGCAAGTGAAGTTCTCCGGCAGGGAATCGAAGTCCGTGTCGGGCTCTATGTCAACGTCCGGGTCCCCTTTCTCGGGGTCATAGACCCAGCCGCACACGCTGCAAACGTAATATAACTTGGGCTCCGGCATCCTGAACCATCCCTGCCTTCGAGTACCGTCACTTCTTCTCGAACTGGTCCTTCGTGGCCCCGCACACCGGGCACACCCAGTCGTCCGGCAGGGCCGACCATGTGGTCCCTGCCTTGACCCCGTTCTCTGGGTCGCCGGCGGCCTCATCGTATATGTACCCGCATACCGTGCACTCGAACTTGGCCATGGGAACTCCTCTGGCCGGTGGATTGCATCGAAGGCATTTGAACCTTATCCATGGGACCGGGTTCGATACCAATCTCCGTATTTTTCTAGAACCGTTCCGGCAAGTAATATATACCCAAGAAACCATGATAATCCAATCAGTGATCGGAATGGTAAGAAAGAGAATAATCGTAAGAGGCAATGTCCAGGGCGTTGGCTACCGCGTGATCGTTAAGCGGCTGGCCCAGGCCCTCGGAGTCAACGGTGTCGTCCGGAACCTGAAGGACAGATCGGTGGAGATATATTGCGAGGCCGATGGGCCTATCCTTGAGGTCTTCCTGAAAGGTCTCGATATTAAACGGAAGGACGACAACATGCTCTCGGTCCATGTCGACAGCATCGAGACGTTCGATGATGGGACAAAGGGCTATGATATCGGGAAGGCCCCGAAGCGGTTCGAGCTTATGGACATCGATTACGGCAGGAGGCTCTCGTTCGTGGAGCGGGAGAGCCTGGAGCGGCAAGAGCTCCTCATCCTGGGCGGCTCGCAGATCCAAGATACTATAGGCGACATGCACAAGGATTTGCACAATTCGATTGGCGACATGCACAAGGATTTGCACAATTCGATTGGCGACATGCACAAGGATTTGCACAATTCGATTGGCGACATGCACAAGGATTTGCACAATTCGATTGGCGACATGCACAAGGATTTGCACAATTCGATTGGCGACATGCATAGTGATTTGCACAATGACCTTAGCGCGGTCCGCGGGGATTTTCAGACCCTCGATGAAAAATATGGGTCGATATCGGCCTCGATTGCCTCAATCGATAAGAATTTTTCCGAGCTCATAAAGATCATCAAGGAACAGGACGAGCGCCATGATTGACGGTGTTCCATGATCCGCCAATGCTCTGATCAAGATTGTGGCTTTTCCGCATCATAGGTCATCAATAGAATAATCGAGAACTATTTAGGCAGAAGGTCCCATCACGCACCGGGAGGGGTCCATACCGTCACGATAGTGGAGGACAAGTTGAGGAGATATCGCAAAAAGGGGATCTGGCTCCTCGCATTGTGCGAATTGATAGGATTGGCACTTGTCTTCATCTATTATTTCATTATTCGAGATGCCCTCTTTTTATGCATGGGCATACCGTCCATTACCGCAGTGGTCGTCCTGCTATCGTATGTCGAATTCCTGGGCCGCAAGGATTTTATATTGACCTCGGACAGGATACAGCTTCCGAGCAAACCAACGATCAAGATCATGACAGGGCCATTGGACCGTTCTCAGATAATGATTAAGGATATCACCGGTTGCCGGGTGTATAACAATCTCATCCTGGTGTGGATCGGCATCATAGGTTATCCGATCCGAAAGGAACAGCTGGATGATTTTGACCATGTCAAAGACGCTTTGATCAAATTGCTGAAATCAAGGAAAGTCCCGATCGAGACATTCCATAGGGATATAGTCGAGCCGCCCACTGTTTGAAACGATAGAGCTTCCGCTAGACCATCGTCAAAAGAAAAAATTCTTGGACGCTCGACAGTTTGGTGTGCAGGCGGAAGCTGCACAGAGCACTTGGCTTCCTGCTATTGCAACGTTCACAAGGCATACCTGCGTCATTTGTACACGAATACATCACCGTAAGGCACGGAACCCCAAGGCCCAGAGGCCCCGGGATTTAATTTCAAAGGAGGTGATCCATCCGCAGGTTCCCCTACGGATACCTTGTTACGACTTAACCCTCCTTGCGGAACTCAAATTCGAGCCCCCCAAAAAGGAGGCCCTCATTCGAACCCCACTCGGATGGTTTGACGGGCGGTGTGTGCAAGGAGCAGGGGCATATTCACCGCGCGATGTTGACGCGCGATTACTACGGATTCCCACTTCACGAGGGTGGGTTACAACCCTCGATCTGGACTATGATCGGATTTCGAGATTGCCTTCACCTTTCGGTGTCGGATCCCATTGTCCCGACCTTTGTAGCGCGCGTGTAGCCCGGGAGATTCGGGGCATACGGACCTATCGTTGCCCCCTCCTTCCTCTGACTTAGCGCCAGCGGTACCCTTAATGTTCCCCACCCCCGGAGGGATGGCTGGCAATTAAGGGCAGGGGTCTTGTTCGTTATCTGACTTAACAGAACGCCTTACGGTACGAACTGACGACGGCCATGCACCACCTCTCGGAAAATCTGGCAAGGTCATCGGCCTGGCCTTCATATAACCGTCGCTCCCGGTGAGTTTTCCGGCGTTGAATCTAATTAAACCGCACGCTCCACCCGTTGCGGTGCTCCCCCGCCAATTCCTTTAAGTTTCAGTCTTGCGACCGTACTCCCCAGGTAACGGGCTTAACATCTTCACTCCGGCACTGGACGCCCACATAGGACCCCCAACACCAAGCCCGCAGCGTTTACACCTAGGACTACCGGGGTATCTAATCCCGTTTGCGCCCCTAGGCTTCGTCCCTTGTCGTCGGACCCGTTTTGGTCAGACGCCTTCGCCACTGGTGGTCCCTCTAGGATTACAGGATTTCACCCCTACCCCAGAAGTACCTCCGACCTCCCCCGGTCCCAAGCCTAGCAGTCTCCTCGGAATTCGTGAAGTTAAGCTTCACAATTTACCCAAGAATTTACTAAGCCGACTACGGACGTTTTAGACCCAATAATAATGATCACCACTTGGGCTGCTGGTATTACCGCGGCGGCTGGCACCAGTCTTACCCAGCCCTTACCCTCCTTGTTTTTTGGACAAGAAAACCGCATGCACAAAGTGCATGCACTTGGAATTCCCTCGTCGTGGTTTCCCACATTGCGAAGTTTTCGCGCCTGCTGCGCCCCGTAGGGCCTGGGTTCGTGTCTCAGAACCCATCTCCGGGCAACTTCTCCCAAAGCCCGTACCCGTCAATGCTTAGTTGGTCCGTTACACCAACTACAGGCTGATAGGCCGCAGACTCATCCTGAGGCGCCGTAGCTTTAAACTTCAGAACATTCCAGTTTCCGGAGTCTATGGAGTATTATACTCAGTTTCCCGAGCTTATCCTCCACCTCAGGGCAGATTATCCGCGTGTTACTGAGCAGTACGCCGAGGGCCGAACCCTCGCGACTCGCATGGCTTAATCGTATTCCAAGAGCGGTGACCTCTGGCAGGATCAACCAGATTTAATTTTGAGTACGATTCGCAGGTGTGATACTTTGGAACGCGATTGACAGGAAGCACTCGCGCCCTTGCGTTTGCATCCGCCTGCATTTCACCTTCTGTCGAGCGTCAGACCGAAGAGGTCACGCATTTTCATGCGGTTTTTTCCGGTCTCCACGTGGTGTGGCGCGACATTGAAGATACAAGGCTCAACGCGGGGCCTTGCGGCCTTACGCTCCCCCGTACCGCCTTTATATTGTCGCGCTTCGCCCTCTTTGCGGAGGGCGGAATCGGTTAATGCTAGTAGTTATATATATAGCCATCGGTCTTTTCTCGTAGGTGTTACCGACGGAGATGATGGTTCGAGTAGTTTCACTTCACTTTCACTCGCAATTCAATGAAGTTCCTCGTCGATAGGGTATGGTAGAACCGGTTTACTTTCACTCTATCCCCACACTCAAATATTTATAAGGTGACAATACAAAATATTAAAATGTGAAGTGGTAGGAATTGAGAATTCTCATTGATACAAATATTCTAATTGGACTTGAAGATAATCATGTTCTCGAAGAACGATATGCTATAGCATTTCGTGAGGCCCAAAAGGCGGGTAATATTGTTGTTCATCCTCGCTCCATCGAGGATATTAGAAAGGACCCAGATGAGAAGCGGATGGAAAAGACCCTTTCTAAATTAGAAAAATATTCGATTTTAGAGCATCCACCAATTCCCGACGAACAATTTCTTTCACAGATTGGGCGATTAAAGGACAGAAATGATGAGATTGATGCGAGTCTTCTATTTGCGGTCGCCCACGATGCTGTCGATTTCCTAATTACCGAAGATAAGGGCATTCATACTAAAGCCGGACGTTTAGGTCTTGATGAACGTGTACTACTTGTTGATCAGGCGGCCGAGATATTTACGCGGTTAGGTCAACGCCGGGTACCTCAACATACATTAATCGAGCATTTACCAGTGCACAACCTTCAGATAAATGATCCATTTTTCAATTCCTTGAGAAAGAGCTATCCAACATTTGATGAATGGTTCGTTAAAATCAGCAGGGAAGGAAGATGCGGATGGGTTTTAAGAGAACGGGGAAGGATCTTGGCGTTGTGCATTTATAAAGAAGAGCCGGATCGCGCGGATTCGGATGCAATACCTTTACCATCATTAAAAATATGTACTCTTAAAGTAGCTGATGAGGTCTCTGGAAGAAGAATAGCCGAACTTTTTCTTAAGCTCTCGTTCCAATACACAATAAAGAATCACCTCTGCAGCACCTATTTCACGGCACATTCGGACCAGGAATCACTTATTGGATTGATGACGGATTTTGGGTTTGTGGAAATAGGCATGAAAGGGGAAGAACATATTTTAATGAAGCATATGACCCCACCAAAAGTCATCGACCATTCAACAGACTCTCTGAACTATGCAATCAAATACTATCCGCATTTTATGACCGAGGGCAATGTTAAGAAATTCATCATTCCTATTCAACCAGAATTCCACAATCGGATTTTTCCAGATTGTCCTGGAACTCAACCTCGACTGTGTGATTTTACCGAGATAAGCCCAGAAGGAAATACTATCAAGAAAGCATATATTTGCAATGCCAAAACCATGGAAATCCATGCTGGCGATGTTCTACTTTTCTATCGGTCTCACGATCAAAGAGCGATTACTTCAATTGGAATTGTGGAGCGGACAATTCGCACTTCTAATCCATCAGAGATTGTCCGAACTGTTGGAAATCGAACCGTTTATTCATTCAATGAGATTCGTGCACTGGCATCTAAACATGCCCTAGTAATAATCTTTAGACATATGGAGAATCTTCTTAAGCCGGTAAAACATTCTGTTTTATCAAGGTCCGTGGGTGTCAAAGGGCCGGTCCAATCAATCCGACGGATAGATGATGATTTGTTTCAACGCATCATGAGGTTAGCAAGATGAAACAAGTCATATTAGCTATACGACCCAAGTTCGCAGAGGCCATTCTATCTGGAAAGAAAAAATGTGAGTTTCGAAAAGCTGCCTTTCCAAAGGATGTTGATCTTGTTATAATCTATTGTTCGAAAAATGTGGGTAAAATTATAGGGTGGTTCAGGGTAAAGCGATGCAGGACCGGAAAGCCAGAGGATCTTTGGCGCCTTCATGAATTGGATGGTGGCGTCAGTAAAAATGAGTTCGATGAATATTATTCGGATTCAAATTCTGCAGTATGCTTAGAAATACGATGCGCTCATCGGTTAGATCCTCCAATAGATCCGTTTGAAGACTTTAAGAGTTTCACAATACCCCAATCATTCAGATATTTAGCCCAAGAGGAGCATAGATTTTTTTCACGTCTTATCAAGGACCCGGATAGTCCAGACCTTGATGCATACACCAATCAAAAACAGGGACCATAAAATAATCGGATTGCTCCTGATTTTCCTCCAATATCAAGGACATATCGAATTTCGATAATCGTGGTTAATTAACCATGATTAACGAGAAATCGTCAACGGAAAAATAGAAAAAAGAACAAGAAAAAAAGTAAAGAAAAGAAGGAGCGGGGCCTTTCCCTCACTCCTCCTCGCCGCCGGCCTTCTTATCTTCCACCTCGTCCTCCTCCTCATCGCCGGCCTTCTTATCCTCATCCTCCTCCTCTTCCTCCTCCTCGCCTTCCTCATCCTCGTCCTTCGGTGCCTTGCGCATGGAGAGCGCAAGGAGCACGATGATGATGATGACGATTATGAGGATCAGCATTATGGGCACCATCATCGCGCCGAGGCCGGTCTCCGGGGCCTTCTTGACCTTCACGGTCACCGGCGTGCTGGCCGAGAACTCCCCGTCCGAGACGACCACGTTGAAGGTGAAGGTCCCGGTCTTCGCCTGGTCCTTGGTCGGCTTCCAGGTTATCAGGCCCGCGTTCGAGATGCTCATGCCGGCCGGAGCACCCGTCAGGGTGTAGGTCAGCGTCGTGCTCGCGTCCTGGTCCGCACCGGCCACGGTCAGCTTGTAGTCCTTGGTGGCCGTTGCATCCGGCACCTTGGCCGGCGGGGAGATCGTTGGCTTGTGGTTGACCTTCGCGGTGGCCGCCACGGTGAAGTTTGCCGTCCCGTTCAGGCAGGCTCCCGTGTCATTGCCGTCAAAGGGTACCGCGGTCCAGTAGTACATCTTCCCGGGCACCAGGTAGGTCGTGAACGCGTAGGTCTTCAGCTTGGACGCGGACAGGACCTTGGCCGCTGCGGCCTTGTTGTTGACGTTGGCCGCGATGTCCGAGAAGTAGACGTCCACCGTGACCGCGTCGCCGTCCTTGTCGGCCGTTGTCCAGGTCAGCGTCGGCTTGGCCGTTGCCACCGTGGCGCCGCCCAGCGGCCCGACAAGCAGCGTTGTCGGTGCCGAGTTCTTGTGTGTCACGTTCAGCTTGAAGATTCTGTTGATCCTGACAGCGCTGTCCGTGCACGACAGGTTCACGCTGTACATGCCGGCATCGAGGGGCCCGATGGCGATGACGCCAGTTGTGGCGTTGATAGTCACCTTGGTGGTCGTCGGCGTTATTACAACACCGTAGATCAGCTTGTCCCCCTTGTCGATGTCCGTGGCGTTCACGTCGAATGTGTATGTCTGCAGCGAGTTGACCTTGACCTCGGCCGGCGGGACATCCTTCCACACCGGGGGGTCGTTGACGTTCGCGACCGACAACGTGAAATTGTGGAAGTCCGAGAGCCCGCCCTGGTCCTTGACCGTGACGTTCACGTAGTAGCTCCCGACATCGTCGTTCACAGGCGTCCCGTTGAGCCTCCCGGTCGTGGCGTTGAGCTTCAGGAACTTCGCGCTGGTCTTCATGGACCATGTGAGCACATCGCCCGCGTCCACATCAGTGGCCTGGTAGTCCACCTGGTACTTGACCTTCTCCGTTGCCGTCGTGACATCGGTCGTGGTTATGCTCGGCTTGTCGTTGAAGTTAACGACCACGAGGGTGAAGTTCGTGAAGTCCGTCCCTCCGTTGCCGTCATCCACGCTCACGTTGACATACCAGGAGCCGACGTTGCTGTTGACCGGCGTCCCGTTCAGCATGCCTGTGGTCGAGTCGAACTGGAGCCATGTAGCGTCGGTGGCAAGGTCCCATGTTAT
>Ga0315282_10012879_pt1 | contig 12718 bp, 9 predicted proteins | sample YL17G07_20_MG_FD_203693 | JGI IMG/M metagenome (GOLD analysis project Ga0315282, IMG submission 203693) | Sediment microbial communities from Yellowstone Lake, YNP, Wyoming, USA - YL17G07_20 | ecosystem: Environmental > Aquatic > Freshwater > Lake > Sediment | place: USA: Wyoming | collected... | reverse complement strand
CCTCGGACATGAAGAGCTCGGACGAGCAGCAGTTCGTGTCCAGCATCACCAAGAGCATCACCGAGACCACGCTGGTGGGCAGCCAGATCGTCAACCATTATCGCGGCCCGGACGGCACGCTCTACGCCCTGGGCCGGCTCAGCTTCGATGACGTGGGCAAAGGCATGAAGGAGCAAGTGAAGAAACGGTCGGCCGAGCTCAAGCTGACCGCGGATCAGGCCGTGAAAGAACTGGACGAGCAACTGGAGAAGCGCAAGGCCAGCATCCCCAGCTCGATGTGATTCGGGCTTGATCCAACTTTTACCCGGCGTCGGGTCCGCCGCTCAAGTCCTGAACCCGGCGGAAGAGATCTCTGCGCCGGAGGCGATTGAATGCATGCGTCAGGTAGGGGCGGGTTTGAAACCCGCCCCTACTCTGGCTTTAATCGAAACACGATGGCCCGTGCACCGGCACACCGTTGCGGGGGCAAGAGTATGCCTGGGGTCGTAAAGCCAATGCCTCTTTTCGCGGTTCTGCTCGGCACCTTATCCTGCCTGGCGGGATCGGGTTCCGCGCTCGCCGCGGAGCCTGATCCCTCGGCCTGCCAGGTCAAACTGGAAATCAAAGGCAGCACGCTGCGAGGCATCTATTTCCTGGATCAGAAGGGGGTCGGTCCGGTCCCAGGTGAGTTTGAAACCGATCCCGGCGCCCACCGGATCGAGATCTTCCTGGCCGGCCACGAGGGCTTGCAGGAAAAGTTCAGTTGCGAAGCCGGAAAAGAGAAGTGGCTGCGGCTGAAGCCGGGCAAGCTCCAAGCGGAACCGGCCTGGACCCAGGAAGGCAGCCGGTTCCAGGTTTCGGGCGAGGAGATGACTTTCCAGGGCGTGGGGATCAGCGGGGACTGGGGCGCCAACGCCTGGGTCCAGGTGCTGCTGGCGGACCTGCGCGGCCGCATGGATATTATCCGCGCCATGGACGACCAGACCGCGTCGCTGCGCAAGGATTATGAGGAAAAGAAGGATTATCACGTCGAGAACGTCACCCGCTCGGTGATCATGTTCTCCTGGGACGCGGAGCTGGTGGCTTCCCGGCTTAAGGTGGAGGACCGCTGGCTCAGCCCGGAGGGCGTGCTCTATTCCAAGGTCAGTCTTCGCCTGCCCCGCTCGGCCTTGAGCCGGAACAGCTCCCCGCCGGCCTGCTCCAATCAGCCCCGGCTGGTGTTCTTCGACGAGAGGCTGGACAAGAAGATCGTGGACCAGGTGGTGATCCTGTGCGGTCCGGGCGAGGGGTTTAGCGACCTGGGCAAGGCGCTGAGCAGCGGGGAAGGGGAGGTCTGGTCGGCCAAGGACGCCATCCCGGCGCCGGCGCTGGAGGCTTATTGCATCGGCGATATCCAGCGGCAGGGCCGGTGCACCGAGAAGACCACGGACTACGTGGAGAGCATTGGCTTGTTCCGGTATCCGTCGCTCTTGCCGATCGGGCAGTTGCACAAAGATTATTCGAGCGAAAACCCGTACGGGTGCGAATTTCGCTGATCTCATAAACTTGAACCTGAACTTGAACGTGAACTTGAACCTGAACTTAAACGTGAACGAATTCCGCTGAAGGGAGAGAACGAACATGAACAACCTCAGGAAGCGGTTTCTCTGGTGGCTGGTGATGGTTTTCTGCGGGCTGGCCGTGTCGGCCTGGGGACAGGAGCGCCGGCGGGAAGGCCAATTCCAGTCCGTTACCGGCCAGGTCACCGCGCAAGGCCCTGCCGAGGCGCAACCTCGGCCGGCGGCCAAGGGCGATCCGGTCTATGCTCAGGATCGGGTGGTGACCGCGACCGGGGCCAAGGCCGAGATCAAGCTCGACGACGGCAGCATCATCACGGTCCAGCCATCCTCCCGAATCCAAATCGTGGACAGCCGCACCAATTCCCGGCATTCCAGCTCGCTCATGGTGGTGGTGGGCTGGATCCAGGCGATCGTGGACCCGGAGACAGGCTCGAATCTCCAGGTCCAGACCGCCACCGCGGTGGCCGGGGTGAGGGGGACCGAGTTCACGGTGGCCGCGGCCGCGGACTGCGCCTCGCGGGTGGGAGTGACGCAAGGCCAGGTCCAGGTTACGGGCCAGAACCAGGAATTGACCCTGGAACCCAAACAGCAAGTCAGCGTCGAGCTCCAGCAAAAGGCTTTGGCCGCGCAACCCTATGACCCGGACCAGGCCGACTGGTCGGGCTATTTGTCGGCCCGCGCCGCGCAAATGGCCAGGAACGCGGACAAGGCGGCCGCGGAAATGGACCGGGAGCTCGAGCGCCGGCGCCAGGCCGCGGTCCAGGCCCAGCAAGGCCTGGCCCAGCAATACCAGCAGGTGGATAAGGCCTCGACCGAGGCGGAAGCGGTCAAGGATAAGCCGGATCAGTACGCGGAAAAGCGGGAGGCGCTGAAGCAGGCGCTGGAGCAGAACTATTCCCAGACCCAGAACCTTCAGCGCCAGGACGCTTCCCTGGTCTCGTTCGATGAAAATCTGCGCCAGTTGATCCAGGACGTGAAGGATCATCCGGAGAAATATTCGGCCCAAACCCGCAAGAAAATCGCGGCGCTGGAAGCGACGCTGAAAGGCCGCAACGTGGCATCGGTGCATGAAGCCAACGTGGCCGCCCTGGATAGCTACACGAGCAAGCTGGAGGCGCTGGTGCAGAAGTACGAGCTGGGCCGCGAGCTGCAGCAGCGGGAGTTCTTCGAGAAGCAGCAGCAGCAAAAAGATGATTGGCTGGAGAAGCGCCGGCAGTTCGAGGAACAGCATCGGCCGCATTAAGTAGGGGCGGGTTTCAAACCCGCCCCTACCGCCGCGCGAGGGTGGAGGGAGAGTTTTAGAATGAGGAGCCATTGGGTGATGGGGTTGCAGAAAGGGACCACGGCGGCTCTGCTCGTGGTCGGGTTGCTGGGGACTGCGGCTTTAGCCAAGGATGAGCCGGAGTGGGTCAAAAGCCGGAATGCGTCGGCCCAATATACTGCGGCTCGCTACCTGGTGGGCATTGGCCAGGCCGCGGACACCGGCAACAAGGAGGAGAGCGTCAAGGCCGCGGAGAATGTGGCGCGCAACGAGATTGCGACCCAGATCCGGACCCAGATTCAGTCCACCCTGACCAGCCGGATGGAAGAGCAGCAGAAGTACGTGCACAAGAACCAGAGGAGCAAGTCCACCACCCTCGGCACCCAGCAGGTGGTTTCCGAGATCATGACCAAGGTGGACCTCGAGCTGGTGGCCACGGAAATAAAGGAATCCTATTTCAACAAGAGACAAAAACAATATTACGCTCTGGCCGTGATGGACCGGAACCTGGCCGCGGAGGTGCTGCGCAAAAAATTCGCGCTCAGCCGGCAGGCGGGCGAGGGCTTCTTTCGGGAAGGCCAGGACGCGCTGCAGAAGAACGACGGGCCCCGGGCCTTGCAGAACTTCAAGAAGGCCAAGGATGAGCTGATGAAGATCGAGGCCAACGAGGCCATGCTCGACGTGCTCGCCGGCCAGGCGGCGCCGCTTAATCCGGAGGCCCTGACCGTGGCCAAGTGCGAGGTGGCCATGGACCAGGCTTTCGATTCGATCCGGTTCGTGGTCCAGATTTACGAGGTCAACCCCACTCAGCCGCGGAGCGTGGTGGTCCAGGGCAAGTTGATCCAGGGCCTGCGCGAGAAGGGCTACAACGTGATGGACAACGCCGCCACCTTTGCCAACTACTCTTTCGACCAGCTCAGCAACTTCTCCACCGAGCAACTGCGCGCGCTGCCCGGGCTGAAAGGCAGCTACCTGATCCTGGGCCAGGCTACTGCCAAACCCTCCAGCCAGTTGGCCATGAGCGGCGCCACCGTCTTCTTCTTCATGACTTCTGCCGACCTCAAGATCGTCAACCTGGACACCGGCAAAATTTTGATTGATGAGGCCTTTGACTGGGGCAACGCCACCAAGTCCGGCAAATCTTCCCCCGAAAAAGCAGCCGCGGATTCCCTGACCAGGGCCGGCGCGTTCCTGGCCGACCGGGTGAGCGAAAAAGTCGAGGACATTTTCAAGTCTCTGCAGTAGCAGGGAGCAGAAGGAGGAAAGGTATGGGAACCCCCAAGCGGCGGCTCAGGGGAACGGTGACTCGAAAAATCCTGGCGATGGCGGCGGCCGGCTTTTGTCTTTTAGCCTGGGGAAACGGCTGGGCCGGACTCCGGGGAAAAGGGGAAAATAAAGAAGGCGAGAACAAGCCGGGAAGATTCCAGCGGCCGTTGACTCTGGCGGACGTGGACGCGCAGCTCGCGCCGCTGAGCGGGAGCAAGCTGGACCCCTTTATCAAGGAACAGGTCTTCTTCGGCGACGTGGGGATGGCTAAATACGATGACGTCTGCCGCAACTCCGCCATTGCCTATGGCTCGCTCAAGGTCTCGCAGACCATGCTGGCCGACGCGCAGGAGAACCTGGTCAAGTATGCCAAGGGCCACGTGGCCCGGGGCGAAGCCAAACGGCAGGTGAAGGAGATCAAGGCGGAAACCAAGGTCGCGGAAGCGGCGCCGCCGGCCGGGGCCGAGGCCTCGGCGGAGCCGGCCGCGGAGCCGGAGTGGACCCCGGAAGAGGCGGCGCTGGTGATCAAACAGGCGAAGAAGCAGAAGGGCAAGTTCACACGGGACGAGATCGCCTATTTCGCCGCCATGTCGGCCAACCTGGGCGTTTCGGGTTATGCGCTGGGCAAGGGGGTCGAGTCCGAGATTCAACTGTCTCAGCAGATTCCCAACCTGCTCAATTCGGCCAAGAGCGACTTCACCGGCATAAACATGGTGAAAGCGCCCTTCGTGATCCAGAACCTCAACACCGCGCGCAAGCATTTGCAGGCTTTGCCCGCCGAGAGCAAAAAGGCCTCGGTGGACCTGATGAAATACGCCCAGATTATCAAAGAGCTGCGCGAGGAAACCAAAGACCTGACCCCGGTGGATTGAGCGGGATTTGAGACGGTTTTGATTTAAGGTAGGGGCGGGTTTGAAACCCGCCCCTACGGGGCAAATGGCAAATGATGATCGGGGCTGAACCCGGTCCAAAATCGAAGCAGGGGATGATCATGAAAATAGCTTCGAGCGAGAAAGGTATGGCGGAGATGCTTCCAAGAAGTTGGCTCAAGATTTTCTGGGCCGTGATCGCAATTGGACTGCTGCTGGCTCTGCCGCTCCTGGCCAAGGACAGGAAAAAGGAGGCCAAGCCAGAGGCTTCCGGTTCTGCGGTCTCTGACCTCGCCATGCCTTCGGGCTGGAGCGACAACATGTTGGATCAGCTCACCAAGGGCCAGGACACGCGGCGGACCATTGCGGTGCTCGAGTTCGAAGGGGCGGAGAAATTCTACAAGTTGGAGGACCTGGGTCTGACCGGGCGGTCCCTGTCCGACATGGCCATCACCTACCTCGCCAACACCGGAAAATTCAATGTGGTCGAGCGGAGCCGCCTGGACAAGGTCCTGAAAGAGCAGGAGCTCCAGCTTTCGGATCAGGTGGCCAGCCAGGTAGCGGAGGTGGGGAGACTGGTCGGGGCCGACGCGGTGGTCTTCGGGATCGTGACCGGGGCCAGCGATGAAGTCATTCCAAAAGTGTCTTTTAAGATCTTGCAATTCAAGATCACGGTGGATATGCGCTGCGTGGATGCCAGCACGGGCAAGGTCATCTATGCGGAGCAAGCGCTCGGCCAGGTGGACAAAAAAATCATCGAGGACTCCCGGGGCCACGTGGTCTCGGGCAACATCAACTCCAAGGACGAATACAGCGTGGCCCTCAAACAGGCCATCGGCGATTCGGTGAAAAAGATCGCCGCCAAATTCCCGCTCCTGGGTTACGTGGTCTCGGTGGAGGGCAACCAGGTGATCACCGACGTCGGCTCCACCCGGGGCGTGCAAGCCGGCTCCAAGTTCATCGTTTTCCGCAAGGGCGCCCAGATCATCCACCCGGCGACCGGCAAGCCCATCGGCTGGTCCAAGCAGATCATCGCCGCCATCCAGATTGATTCCAGCGAAGAGACCATGTCCACCGGCCGCATCCTCGCCCTCAAAGATGCCAACCTGCAGCCCCAGGCCGGAGACTTGGCGATTCTGAAATAACGGCTCGAACCACCGCCGGCCCGCCGGCGGCGAGCGGCCACGACCGCCTTCGGGCCTAAGGAATTCTCCGGCCGGCGGGCATTTAAGGGTTAAAAAATCCGATTAAAAAATGATTGACAAATCCTGCGCTAGATGATATGCATGAAATCGAACGAAGCGCCGATTATGCTGCCGAAACCGGGTGGGAAGCAATCCAGGGTTGGGTTATCGCCCGGCGGGGTTTTTCGAATCAAGAACGAGGATTGAGGGGGAACGATATGCGCTCAGGGACGAGAGTGGCATGGGGCCTGACGGTGTTCCTGGTCTTATCCGGCCTCGGGCTAAGCCAGGTGATCACCGACCAGGCGCGCAACCTGGGACCGGCGGTCAATTCTCCGAAGAGCGACTATGCTCCTTTTGTCTCGCCGGACGGCAAGTCTCTCTATTTTGCCTCGGACCGCGAGGGCGGCCGCGGGGGCACGGATATCTGGGTCAGCCACCGCGGCGCCGACGGCCAATGGGGCCAGCCCGAGAACCTGGGTCCCCCCCTCAACACCCCGGGCAACGAGGGGCCGGATACGGTGTCCGCGGACGGCCGCACCCTCTACCTCACGGCCTGCGGCCGGGAAAACGGCCTGGGCATGTGCGACATTTACTACTCCCAGTTGGGCGACAATGGCAAGTGGAGCAAGCCCAAGAACCTGGGTCCGCCCGTGAACAGCCGCTACAGCGAAGCCAATGCCTCGCTCTCCCTGGACGGCAAGAGCCTCTACTTCGTTTCCATCCGGCCCCAGGGCCTGGGCGGCTGGGACATCTACGTGAGCCGCCTCACCTACAAGGGCTGGAGCGAGCCGGAGAACCTGGGCCGCCCCGTTAATACGCCGGGCAACGAGATCATCGCCTTCATCCATCCCAATGGGCAGGATCTCTATTTTTCCACAGACGGCCATGGGGGCTATGGAGGCGCCGACATTTTCTACTCCCAAAAAACCGCGGCGGGATGGAGCGAGCCGCTCAACCTCGGCCCGGTCATCAATACGCCCTACAATGACATGTACTTCAGCGTCCCCGGTTCCGGCGACCTGGCCTACTTCTCTTCCAACCGGAGTGACACCCTCGGGCAGGAGGATCTTTATCTGGTGCCCATGCCCCTGGTGCTGAACCAGTTGAAAATAGCCGCCTTGGCGCTGCCGATCAAGCCGGCTGCCCTTGCCCCGACCGCGGCGCCGCCAACTACGGTGGCCGAGAAGCCGATCGCCGAGGCCCCGCCCATCACCCAGGAAGCCATTACCCAGGCGGCCGTCACCCAGGAGGCGGTAGTCCTGAAAAATGTCCTGTTTGACTTTGATAAGGCCACGCTGCGGCCCGAGTCGAAAAAAGAACTGAATCACCTCCTGGACCTGCTCCGCCAGAACCCGGACCTGAGCATCGAGATCCTGGGACATACCGACGCGACCGGCTCTTACGACTACAACCTCAACCTCTCTCTCGAGCGGGCCTTGGCGGTCTATAAATATCTGCTGCAGAAGGGCATCGAGCCGCGAAGACTCTCCTGCGCCGGGCTCGGCAAAACCCAACCCGTTGCCTCCAACGACGCCGAGGAAGGCCGGCAGCAAAACCGCCGCGTGGAGTTCAAAGTCTTTCGGCGCTAAAACTCCGGCCCCGGCTGCCCCGTGCCGAAGCAAAATTCAGGCCCCGGAGTTCGAAAGCTCCGGGGCCTTTATTTGATCGCCCGCAATTTCATCATCCAGCAGTAGGGGCGGCTCGCGAGCCGCCCCTACGATCATAAGGTCATGGATGCACCTCTATTTCAGGCACGCTCGATTCGATCAAACGAGCATCGCGCGATGATGTCGTCCTGCACCGGCTTTCCCAGGTCCGTGAAGTAGGCGCTGTAACCCGAAACTCGGACTACCAGATCCTTGTACGACTCCGGGTCTTGCTGGGCCTGCCGGAGGGTCTGGTCGGAGACCACGTTGAACTGGCACTGCATTCCGCCCAGCTGGAAATAGGCCCGGATCATCGCAACGATTTTTTTGAGACCTGGCTCGGTGGCAATCATGCTCGGCATGAGCTTGAGATTGGTGGAAGACCCGTTCGGGATCAGGCGATGATTGAGCTGGGCCACGCTCTGGAGCAGAGCGACCGGGCCGTGATGTTCCGATTGGTTGGAGGGCGAAAGGCTGTTGGAGACAGGCTCCCCCGCCTTGCGACCGTCCGGGGTCGCGCCCAAAACCTGGCCCTCCACCACGTGCATGCCGTAAGAAAAAAAACTCGGCCGGAAAATCCCCCCGCGCGCGGGCCGGTATTTCATCACTTCCCGGCAGAAGAACTCCTGGATCTCCCGCGCCAGCCGGTCCACCTCGGCCTGGTCATTCCCATACTTGGGCGCATGGTTTTTCAGGCGCTGTCTCAGGACTTCCTGATCCTTGAAGTTATGGTCTATCGCCTCCAGCAGCTCCGTCATGGTCAGGCTTTTTTCCTCGAACACGAACCGGCGGATCGCGGCCAGCGAGTTCACCGCCGTGGCCAGCCCCCGACCGGAAATAGAGTTGAAGTTATATTGCGCGCCGCCCCGGGTCATGTCCCGGCCGTTCTCGATGCATCCCTTCAGCAGAATGGACACGAACGGGCAAGGCAGCAGCTCGGCATAGGCCTGGTCCTTGAGCATGGTTCCCCGGGCGATGAGCTCCACGCAGGCCGCGACCTGCTTTTGATACGCCTCCAGCATTTGCGCGAAGGACTGAAACTGGCGCGGGTCGCCGGTCGGCGGACCGAGACAGCGGCCGGTCATGCGCAGGTAGCCGTTGTGGAGCGCCATCTCCAGCGCGCCGACCAGGGAGATATCGTTTCCCGAGGTGCAGCCGAAGGTGTTGCCGTCGGAAGTCGGTTCCACGCACCCGACGATCGCATAGTCCCGGGCGTCTTCGAGGACATAACCGGAATCCGCGAGCGCCGGGATCACCGCCTCGTCATTGAAGAAGGACGGCCCGTTGTTCCGGCGATGCAGGGCCAGCGCCCGCTCCAGGTAGGCCTCCGGATTTTTCTCGCTGATCCGGAAGTCGATCGCGTTGGCGAGCGTCCGCATGTTCTCGATAGCCCGAATGAAAAGGTAGGTCAGCGGGTTGACCGCATCCTCTCCCTCCCGGGTCACGCCGCCCAGGGTGATGGCCATGTCGTCGCTGCCCAGCTCGCTTCCCGTCTGCCTGCCAACCGAAGGAAGCAGCAGCAGGTTGTAGCTGAGCTTGACCATCAACTCCTCGAGCAGGCTCACCGCTTGAGCTTCCGTGATCGCGCCTTGCTCGAGATCGGTCTTCAGGTAAGGATATAAATACTGGTCCACCCGGCCGAGCGCAAAAATCCCGGTCATCCCGTACGCCACCAGGGCCAGGACCTGGGCGAGCCACACCGATTGGACGGCTTCCCGGAAATCACGCGGCGGCAAATCGGGCACCCGCCGGCAGCGCCCGGCAATCTCCAGCAGCTCTTGCCAGCGGGAGGGGTCTTTCTCGTCCCTGGCTTTCTTTTCCGCCAGCTCCGCAAAGCGCTCGGCAAAGTCCTTGGCGGCATCGCAACAGAGAATTACCGCCTCGAGGAACGCCCGAACTTCCGGATCCTCACCCCGCTCCGCCAACCCGGCTTCCGCCCTTTGCCGCGCGCCCGCAAAACCTTCGGGAAGCAGATATTTGTGCCCGAGCACCAGGTGCCCCTGCACGTCAAACACGTTCATGACCAGACCGGGATTATTGAATACCAGTTCCTCCCCGGCCCGGGCGAGATTTTTCAGATTACCCCTGGCCATGGCCATCAGATGATACAGGCCGCTCCACCCGAAGCCTCGAACGCGATCACGCAGGCTGGCCGAGGTTAACTTCATGGGGAAAAACAGTCCGTTTTCGCGCCAGAGCTGTTTCTTGCGGTCGCGGATGGTCTTGCCTCTCCAGTAGGGGAGGATGTCGGAGACCAGCTCGAGCTTCTCCGGCTCGGATATCCGAAAGGGTCGCTCGGGCCGCCGGGTCAACTGGTCCAGCTCCATCTCCAGGACCACATTGATCTCGCCGCGCTCGACCGGGATCACCGCGGCCACCAGCTTGCTGGAACGATTGCCCGCGATGGCCTCCTCGTCGAGGAGGTAGACGGTCATGTGCTTCAGGGTGTGGGCGAAAGCATGGGCCGCGCGCAGCGCCGGGTGGAGCCCTTCGGTGCGGCGATAGCTCTCGGTGTAGTAGCGGGCGCGTTCGATGCAAATCTCGTAGGGCGCATCGAGAATAAGCCGGCGAAGCCGCTCGGTTCGGGAAAGCGGGGAGTCGCCGCCGGCGCGATTCGGCATCACGAGGCCACCACCACCCGCGCCGGCCGCAGCACCTTGCCCTCGCGGGTAAAGCCGGCCGCGATCTCTTCCACAATCCGCCCGGACTCGAACCCGTCCCGCGCCATGACCGAGACCGCCTCGTGCAGCTCCGGGTTAAACGGCTCCCCCAGGGTGGACATGCGCTTGATCCCGTGCTGGTCCAGGACTTTCTCAAACTCCTTCTGCACCAGCAGCAGCCCCTCGATCACCGCGGCCGCGGCCCCGTGCTCGCGCGCCCAGGCCAGACCCCGCTCCAGGTGATCCAGGAGCGGGTAGATGTCCGCCAGCGCGGCTTCCCGCCCCAGGCCCAAAAGCCGGCTGCGCTCGGCCTCGGCATGGCGGCGAAAGTTCGCGAAATCGGCCTGCAGCCGAAGGTAGCGGTCCTGCCAGTCGTTCGCCCGCAACGACTCGGCCGCGGCCGGCGCCGGCTTCGGCTCGGTCTCCGGCTCGGCCGGGGCGGTCTCTTCCAGAGGAGCTTGCTCCGTCAGCCCTTCCTGGTCGGGCTGGCAATCGTCTTCGTCGCCAGCGTTTCGGATGTGGATCCGCGGGCTCATCATTCTACTCCTTGATCAGGTGCGCGCGGGGGTTCTCCGGGTTTTCCCGCGCGAGTTGCTCAAAAAGTGCTCGGGTCTTCTGGTCCAGGTGCTTGGGCACCCTGACCATGACGTGGACATATTCATCGCCCCGGCCCGAGCCGTTCGGCCGCGGCATGCCCTTGCCCCTGAGCCGCAAGGTCTGTCCGCTCTGGGTGCCGGCCGGCACCTTGACGCTGGCCTTGCCTTCCAGGGTGGGCACCGTGATCTCGTCCCCCAGCGCCGCCTCCCAGGCGGTCACCGGGACCTCGAGGTGGAGGTCGTCTCCCTCCCGCCGGAAGAGCGGGTGCGGCTTTACCCGCACCACGATGTTGAGGTCGCCGCCGGCCATCCCTTTGCCCCGAATCCGGAGCTTGCCCCCGTCGCGGACTCCGGCCGGTATCTTCACGCTGAAAGTCTGCGGCTTCACCACCACGCCGCTCCCGCCGCAGCGGGAACAGACCTGGCGGCCCGTCCGCCCGCTGCCGCCGCAGCTCGCGCACGGCCCTTCCAGGTTCAGGCTCAGCGTGCGGGTGCTGCCGTGGACCGCCTCGTCAAACTCGATCTGGAGCTCGGTCTCGACGTCCCGGCCACCGGCGTGGCCCAAAGGGCTGCCGGCTTCCGCGTCTTCAAAGCCGAAGATCTCGCTGAAGATGTCCCGGATCCCGCCCGGCCCGGCCCGGCCCGACCGGCGCGAGCGCTTGCCGAACAGGTCCTCCCAATCAATGCGCACCCCGCCCGGTCCGCCCGAGGTATAAGTGTAATAGGGGCCAGCGCCGCCACCGCCGGGGTCGAAGCCGGAGAAGCCGGACCGGCCGAAGCGGTCGTACTGCGCCCGCTTCTCCGCATCGCCCAGCACCTGGTAGGCCTCGGCCACGTCCTTGAAGCGTTCCTCGGCCGCCTTATCGCCTTTGTTCCGGTCCGGGTGATATTGCCGCGCCAGCCGCTTATACGCCTTCTTGATCTCCTCCGGCGAAGCCTCGCGCGAAACGCCCAGCGCCTCATAAAAATCTTTTTTCGGCATGGTTTCTAAGTCCCGAACGTCTGGACTAACGTAAATTTAAGCACGATCCCTCCCAAGTCAACTTAAAGGTCCGGCTTGGGTCCGGCGCTTCGACTCACAACTTCATTCAACATTTCAAATCGGTCATAGCATTAACCAGAAGCAGCGCCTCCTGACGGGGAACCCTCGGTCCCTCGCCCCTCTTGCCCACCCCCATTTTTTGCCTGCACCGCGTATTTTCGGCCTGTGTAGGGGCGCAATTCATTGCGCCCCATCTCCGCAAGGGCGCGATAAATCGCGCCCCTACCCAGGTCCCTGAAAAAATTGGGGTGGGCAAGCCCCGCCCCTTCCTTGACTTTCCCAAGCAATAATTATACTATAAAAACGAGAGAAGGGGATTGATCGAGGGATCGCGAAAGGATGGAGCCATGACCCGTTCGCCCAAAATGAAGCCCGCCGAGCAAGGTTTCACGCTGATTGAGATGGCTGTCGTAATGTCGATTATCATGATCTTTGTCGGCATCGCCTTTTATTCCTACATCCCGATGATCGGCCGCCTGCGCCTCAACAGCGACGTCCGTAAGGTGGATCAGGCCCTGATGCAAGCCAAGATGCGCGCGGTCGCGACCGGCGTTCCCACCGGGGTCATCTTCTACCGCCGCGACGGCGCCGCCACTGCCAATACCCCGGATGAAATGTATATTTTTACTGATTCGACAGTGAACAACCGCCTT
>Ga0315282_10012878_pt1 | contig 12718 bp, 9 predicted proteins | sample YL17G07_20_MG_FD_203693 | JGI IMG/M metagenome (GOLD analysis project Ga0315282, IMG submission 203693) | Sediment microbial communities from Yellowstone Lake, YNP, Wyoming, USA - YL17G07_20 | ecosystem: Environmental > Aquatic > Freshwater > Lake > Sediment | place: USA: Wyoming | collected... | reverse complement strand
ACCTCTGGGAAAAATCAGTTTTTTCATGGGAGTTGAGCCTGAACTTAACGACCCGGTTCATGATGCCTGAAATACCCTTTCCTTCGTCATGGCATTGACCGCATGTTCTCTGCGCGTATATGCTGTTGAGAGATGAACGGGGATCGGTACGGGGGTAAAGGGCATGTTTTGTATGACAGTCATAGCAGTAAACAATTTTCCCATCTTTCAATGGAACGCCGATAGGATGAATACTCTTTTTGGAGTCTTCAAGATTTTTCTTGTGGCTGGTAAAGCCCTTGACATCTTTCAGGTGGCATTCCCTGGTGCAGTCCACTTGAGCATAGCCGGTGCGGGGGTGGGCTTTATTATCTGTGTTAACGTGGCAATCAACACAAGCGGCACCCTTTTTATGGTGGATGTCGTCAGCCCAGCTCTTTTCGCTAACCCAGAGAGAAACCAATGTTCCCTGAGGGCTCACGTACTTTAATCTTTCATCCTTGTGGCATTCTAAACAGTCTTTATCCTGGATAACCTTCTGCGGAGGATTCAGAGGAGGGAATGCTGCCTGGACGTATCCAGGCAGCAAAAAGAAAACCGCGAGGGAAAACAAGTAGATTTGTCTAACTTTTTTCTGTCTCACCACAATCTGAGCAGCCGGATTCCTGAAGGTTGTATCGAACTGTTTGATCACTCTATACTTTCAGGTATCTTTCCCGCTTATCACTCTGAGCGCAGTTTTTTACATTCCTGGGTAAAAATGGGCACTACCTTAAAAAGATCATCTACGATCCCGTAGTCACATTTGCCAAAGATCACTGCGTCCGGGTCTTTATTTATTGCTACGATAACCTTGGAAGTCCCCATTCCGGCAAAATGCTGGATTGCACCTGAAATTCCACAGGCAATGTAAAGATTGGGCGAGACCACTTTTCCGGTCTGGCCGACCTGATCGATTTGAAGCCTCCATCCGGCATCTACAGCCGCTCTCGATGCGCCGACAGTTGCGTCCAGAACATCAGCCAGTTCTTCTAAGATCTTGAAGTTTTCAGGGCCTTTCATCCCTCTGCCGCCGGATACGATGACGTCGGCCTCTGTGAGGTCAACCTTTTCTCCTGCTGTCTTGATCGTTTCAACGATCGTGGTCTTGATGTCAGCAGCGCTGATGTTTGCCTTCGACCGAATGACCTCTGCCTTGCGAGAGTCACTCAGCACCGTAGCAGGCAAGATATTTGGACGGACTGAAGCCATCTGAGGTGTATCGCTGCTGAAACCGACTTCTGCTATGACCTTACCGGCATACATGGGCCTGGTAGCAGTAAGCTTCCCTTCACTGTCCAACCCAATTTTTACACAGTCAGTTGCCAGCCCCGCTCCCAGCCGTGTTGCAACCCGGGGTGAAAGGTCCTTACCAATAACCGTCGACCCAAAGAGCAGGATATATGGCTGCTGCTCCTTGACCAGGTCAGTTAGAGCCTTTGCATATCCATCAGTCGTATATTGGCTGAGCAATTCGTTCTCTACTACATAAATCTTGTCAGCACCGTATTGTCCGAGTACTTCTACAAATGATCCTATGTTGTTGCCGAGGACCACTGCGCAGAGTTCTTCGCCCTTCTGATCAGCTAACTTTCGAGCCTCAGAGAGCATCTCAAAGGTTACCTTCCTGATTTTTTCATCTTTATGTTCAACAAAGATCCACATACCCTTTGCCATGATTTATCTCCTTTCTCCCCTTAGAGCAGGCTGCTGAAAAACGCCCATCTGCGTCGTTCCCCTCGTCCTTCGTCGTTGCAGTGTACATCCATGTACACCTCACTTCTCAGGATTTCGGGCGCCTTGCATCTGGACATTTTTGATCAGCCTTACAAAAGTTGCTTTATCAGCAAACTGTTAGATAATCTTTGCTTCTTCGCGCAAAAGTTTTGCAAGTTGATGAGCAGTTTCGGTAGCGTCAGCGCCGGTAACGATTTTCCCTGCGCTCCTTGCAGGCGGGGAATACATTTTCAGTATCCTGCACTTTGCCCCGGCCTTGCCAGCTGAATTTGGATCGATTCCGAGTGCAGCCGCGTTCATGGTATTTACCTCTTTTTTCTTCGCCTTCATAATTCCGGGGAGAGAAGCATACCGAGGCTCGTTCAGGCCTTTCTGGCAGGTAAGAACAGCCGGGAGAGTGGTTTCGATTACTTCCTCGCCGCCAACGACCTGCCTGTTCACTTTTGCCTTCTTCTTATCCGATGCCACTTCAACCTTGGTAACCAGGTATATCTGGGGTATGGCCAGCATCTCAGCCAGAGCAGACCCGACCTGTGCCAGGTCGTCATCAATGGCCTGCCTTCCGCAGAAGATGATGTCGTATTCCAGCCCTTTAATCGCCTGGGCAAGGACTTTTGCTGTCGTGTAGGCATCGCCGTCTTCAAAGGCAGGATCATCCAGGTGTATCGCCTTGTCAGCGCCCATGGCTAATGCCATCCTGATTGATTCTATTGCCCGCTGTGGACCCATGCTGACAAGGGTCACCGTCCCTGCTCCGAATTTTTCTTTCAGTTTCAGGGCTTCTTCCACACCAAACTCGTCATACGGGTTGATGATGTACTTTATGTCTTGCGTGATTATACCGGATCCATCCGGCTTGATCCTGATCTGTGCTTCTGTATCAGGGACCTGTTTTAAACACACGATACTGTTCACGTTATCCTCCTCTGGTTAATGGAATCTGACCATCTTTACGTGATGCCTTTTCAGGCTGTCTTCCCTTTCACCTTTGCAGCATTTTTCATCATGCCCCGAATAAATATTTCGCTGATCTGCTTGGCCGATTCTGCAATACTATGCTTTCTGGTAGTGGAAAGCACCCAGTACCTCCCCATTTCATCGAGTGCTCCAAAGAACGCTCTCTTGGCGATACCGGTATTGATATCCTCTCTGAATATGCCCTGCTCCTGGCCTTCTTTGATGATGGAGGCGAAGATATTGAGAAATTCCATGTAATGATCCTTAACATAATGTCTCATGAACTTGCTGCTCTGCCTTAACTCAACCTGCAGGACTTCTGCCAGATCCTGATTCCTGGTCATTAAGCTTAAGTGGTTTGTTGCAAACTTCCGTATCTTATCGATTGGGTCCTTCTGCTTGGCAAGGTCGTCCTTCATGCTTTTGATTATCTTTATCATCTCTTCTTCAAAGAGCGAAATGAGGATGTCATCTTTATTCTTAAAGTAGAGGTATATCGTACCGTCTGCCACATTTGCTTCTCTGGCAATCTCAGATACCCGTGCATTATAGAACCCCTTCCGGGCAAAGACCTTTATTGCAGCCTGAATGATCTTCCTGTGTTTATCCTCTGACTTCATGTTGCCTCATGAATTTATATCCAGTCGATCTTCCCGATCGCATTAGAGAATGAATGATTACTCATTCAGTGAAAAATTAACACAGCCCCTAAGAGCTTGTCAAGCAAATTCATGAGAGAATTATATTTTGGTTTTCAATACCTGTTTTACAAGACTTTCCTGATGCTTACGGCACACACCTTATATTCGGGTATCTTTGCTGTTGGATCAAGTTTATCAATGGTGAGGAGGTTCACGGCCGCTTCTCTGAAGTGAAAAGTTGCAAAAACCACACCTTGAGGCGAGCGCTCCGTCACTTTTGCCTTCATCTGAATCTTCCCTCTTCTGGAGTTTACTTCGAGGAGATTACCATCCTGGCAGCCCAATATTTTTGCATCGGCCGGACTGATCTCCAGACTTCCTTCCGGATAGTATTCATTGAGGTGCGCTGAATGCCTGCTCATATTCCCGGAATGATAGTGATAGAGCACACGCCCGGTTGTCAGGATAAACGGATATTCTTTATTCGGAAGTTCAGGCGATTCAACGTATTTTACCGGATGAAGCTTACCCAGCCCGCGAGTAAACTTATCTTTATGTAAAAACCTTGTGCCGGGATGCTCCTTATTCGGGCAGGGCCACTGAAGGCCGCTAACTTCCAGCCTGTCGTAGGTAATCCCGCCGTAACTGGGTGTAAGCTGTGCAATCTCATCCATGATCTCTGATGGATTGCTGTAGGTCATTGAATAACCCATTTTCTCTGAGAGAGCAGAGATAATCTGCCAGTCTGGCTTTGCTTCTCCAAGAGGATCGATCGCCTTTCTCACTCTTTGGACTCTCCGTTCGGTGTTCGTGAAGGTCCCTTCTTTTTCAGCGAAGGAAACTCCGGGCAGTACTACATCTGCATAACGTGCGGTTTCGCTTAAGAAAATATCCTGAACCACGAGGAACTCGATCTTCTGCATTGCTTCCCTGATATGGGTAAGGTTAGGGTCTGTGAGCAATGGATCTTCACCCATCACGTATAGAGCCTTTATTTTTCCTGCCTCAATTGCATGCATCATCTCAACAAGGGTAATACCTGGCTTGTCAGAAAGCTTCACCTTCCAGGCATTTTCGAACTTCGTCCGCACCGCCTCGTCCGCCACGTTTTGATAACCGGAGAGAACCGAAGGGAGCGCTCCCATATCGCAGGCGCCCTGGACATTGTTCTGCCCTCGCAAAGGGTTTATCCCGCATTTCTCTTTTCCGACCTTGCCGCAGATCATGGCAAGATTTGCTAAGGCCTTTACACAGTCTGTCCCGGCTACGTGCTGCGTAATACCCATGGCGTAGAAAATAGCCGACGTGGGAGATGCAGCATAGATTCGTGCGGCCTTCCTGATATTATCTGCCGGAACACCGGTAATTGCCTCTACAGTTACAGGGTCATATTCCTTCACTGCCTCTTTCAGCTCATCAAATCCCTCAGTCCTGTTTTTAATAAATTCCTGATCATGAAGACCTTCTGAAAGAATACAGTTGATGAACCCATTAATGAGAGCCACATCGGTACCTGGCTTTTGCTGTAAATACACGGTGGCATAATTCGTCAGCTCAATGGCGCGGGGGTCAGCAACGATCAGTTGTGCGCCACGCTCCTTCACTGCTGAAATCATCAAAAGGCTGATGATCGGATGGTTCTCTGTGGTATTAGATCCAATCACAAAAAGGCAGTCTGTAGTGCGGGTCTCCTCAATAGAGTTTGTCATAGCGCCGCTGCCAAAAGCTGCCGCCAGACCGGCGACAGTGGAGGAGTGTCAGAGGCGTGCGCAGTGGTCAACATTATTTGTGCCTACTACTGCCCGGGCAAACTTCTGAAGGAGATAATTCTCTTCATTGGTACACTTGGCAGAGGAAAGAAAGCCGATGCTTTCCGCCCCATATTTATCTTTTATCTCTTTCAGCTTTCTAGCTACCAGAGCGAGAACAGCATCCCAGCTTGTTTTTTCAAAATCCTCAGTAGGCTCTCTTTTTGCTCCCTTACGTAACAGCGGAGTGACGAGACGGTCTGCGTGATGAATATAATCGAACCCATACCTCCCCTTGACACAGAGGCTTCCCTGATTGACAGGGCTATCTTTCCATGAGGTTACATTCACTATTCTCCCGTCTTTGACATTCAGTTCGATGTTGCACCCTACGCCGCAGAAACTGCAGATTGTCCTTACCTTTTTCAGTTCCCACTCTCTCCCCTGAAAACGTCTCGACTTATCCATCAGCGCACCGGTAGGGCATACTCCCACACACTGGCCGCAGAACACGCAGGTACTAATATCATCCTGGAGGGGGCGGTCAAACGCTGCGCCGGGCTTCATGTCAAATCCTCTCCCGATGAAATCGATTGCCTCTGCATGCTGCACCTGGTTGTCTACTGTTACGCATCGGCCACAGAGGATGCACTTGTTGTAATCTCTCTCAAAAAAAGGATTGCTAAGATCCGCAGGATAGGCGTGTTTCTCCCCTTTGAACCGGCTGGCGGTAACGCCCATCTGATAGGCGTACTTCTCAAGCTTGCAATCACCGCTCTTCTCACAGGTCATACAGTCATAGGGGTGATCGGAAAGGAGAAGTTCTATGACCATCCTGCGTGCTTTTTTCACCCTCGGCGTGTCGGTATATACTACCATCCCTTCTGCAACCGGATAGCTGCATGAGGCTATCAGGTTCTTCGCCTTTTCAACCTCGACCACGCAGATCCGGCAACCACTGAACGGGGCAAGATCATCGCGATAGCAGAGGTGAGGAATCTCGATGCCGAGCTTCTTAGCTGCCTTCAGGATGGTAGTCCCTTTTTCAACCGTTACCTTTTTGCCATCTATCGTTAGATTGACGCCTGACACTCTCTTATCCTCCTCTTTATTCTTCCAGATCACACCGCAAGCATCGTCTGGCTTCTTCCCTTGCTTTCGCCAGACTGTAACCCTTCACCGCTTCATCAAAATTTCGGACTCTCTTCGGCATAGGTGTTACAGGGACCTTCACCCGCATCATGTCCTTTGTCTCTTCTTCTGCCTTAGGAAGATCCACCCTCCTGGGAGGGACGCGAAGACGATTCTTCTTCATGTCTTCACCTTTCAGGAATTTTTCAATAGAAATGGCTGCTTCCTCCCCTGCGTGGAGGGCCTCAACGACGGTGGCCGGACCTGACACTACGTCTCCTCCGGCGAAGACACCAGGTTTTGTAGTAGCCAGGGTGATGGGGTCCACCACGATGGTATTTCCTTTGCCTGCCTCAATATCCTTTGAAACATACGATACATCCGGAACCTGGCTGATAGCAGCAATAACCATATCAACGTCCATGACAAATTCAGAACCTTCTTTTGGTACCGATCTCCGCCTTCCGCTCGCATCAAAGTTGCTCAACTCCACGGAGAGACACTCCAGCCCAGTAACCTTTTTCCCCTTTCCTATCACCTTGCTGGGAGCTGCCAGGAATTTTATCTTAATCCCTTCTTCTATCATCTCCTCAATCTCTTCAGGGCTGGCAGGCATCTCTTCTCTGGTCCTCTGGTATAGCATGGTAACCTCTTTGGCCCCAAGCCTCAAAGCGGTTCTCGCAGCATCTACTGCTGCATTTCCTTCCCCGACCACTGCTACGCTTTTGCCCACGCTCACCTTTTTACCAAGATTCACCATGCGGAGGAAAGCGATAGCGTCCATCACCCCTTCAAGGTCTTCTCCTTCTATACCCAGCTTCATGCCCTGGTGAGCACCTGTTGCCAGAAATACGGCCCTGAACCCCTGCTGGAAAAGTTTCTCTATGGTGAACTCTTTCCCTACGGGCGTATTCGTCTTTATTTCAACGCCAAGTCCCCTGATAAAATCAATATCTGCCTTGAGTATCTTCCTGGGCAGCCGGTATGACGGTATTCCTACAGCCATCATCCCTCCGGCTACTGGCAAGGCTTCGAAGATGGTGGCCTTGTATCCTTTCCGGGCCAGGTGATAAGCGCAGTTCAATCCTGCCGGGCCAGAGCCAATAACGGCCACTTTTTCCTTCCGTGCCGGCTCAACATCAACCTGCGTCTTCCAGCGATACTTCAACCCGTAATCTGCTGCCACTCTCTTCAAGTACTCAATGGCAATGGGTTGATCCAGGTCTCCTCTTTTGCATCGGGTCTCACAGGGATGGACACAGACCCTCCCGCATACTCCGGCCAGAGGATTTCTCTGACGGATGAGATCGAGGGCTTCACCAAATTTCCCGTCCGCTATCAGTGCTACATATCCAACAGCATCAACGTTCACCGGGCAGATATGTTCACAGGGTGCATAGACCAGCGCTTCGCACACGGCAGTTGGACAACGCTTTTCACAAATATGCGCCTCGTATTCGTCACGGAAATAGCGGATCGTAGATAGCACTGGATTGGGTGCGGTCTGTCCTAATCCACAGAGGGCTGAATCATTCATAGCTTGCCCCATTTCGAGTAGCAGTTCAATATCCCCTTCTTCACCCTCTCCCTTGCTGATGCGATCTAATATCTCGAACATCCTCTTAGTGCCTATTCGGCAGGGTACACACCTTCCGCATGACTCACTCTGGTTAAAATTCAGAAAATACTTTGCAATATCTACCATACAGGTGTCTTCATCCATCACCACCATCCCGCCGGAACCCATGATAGCACCGATTTTTTCCAGGGAGTCGTAATCGATGGGTAAATCTAAATATCGTGCCGGCACACAACCACCTGATGCTCCGCCCATCTGTAGTGCCTTGAACTTCTTTCCCTGTGGGACTCCACCCCCGATATCAAAGATAACTTCTCCTACCTTGATCCCGATGGGAATCTCAACCAGTCCCGTATTATTCACTTTCCCGCTCAGGGAGAAGACCTTGGTTCCCTTACTCCCTTCCGTCCCCATGCTGGCAAACCAGTCTGCCCCTTTAAGGATAATGGATCGAATGTTGGCATAAGTCTCCAAATTATTGATATTGGTTGGTTTACCCCACAATCCTTCCTGAGCCGGGAAGGGAGGTCGGGTTCTAGGCATCCCCTTCCTGCCTTCGATGGATTCCATCAGTGCGGTCTCTTCTCCGCAAACAAATGCCCCGGCCCCTTCTTTGATGGTAATGGTAAAGCTGAAGTTTTTCCCCAGGATATTTTCTCCCAGTAACCCCAGTCTCTCTGCATCTGCCACTGCTATTTTGAGATGCTCAACCGCAATCGGGTATTCAGCCCCAACGTAGATATAGCCAGCCGTTGCACCCATGGCATAGGCACCAATGATTAAACCCTCTAAGGTGCTGTGGGGATCACTCTCTAAAAGCTTTTTGTGCATTCCGATGTCCGGGTCACCTTCGCTCGCATTACAGATCAAATATTTCACTTTACTCGGTGATGCCCTCATGAAGGACCATTTCATCCCGGTAGGAAATCCTGCACCACCCCTTCCCCGCAGTCCTGATCTCTTCACTTCATCAATAACCTGATCAGGGGTCATGGTAGAAAGAACTTTTTCCAGGGCCGCGTAGCCGTCCCGTTCTATATAATGCTCAATCCTTTTCGGGTCGATCCTGCCACAATTGCTTAAGACATTGATCACCTGTCCACGGAAAAAAGGGATGTCCTTAGCAAAAGGGATCGCTTTACCGGTTTCCGGATCGTGATAGAGCAGCCGCTCAACTACCTTCCCCTGTCCGATGGTTTTTGAAACTATCTCAGGAACATCCTTAGGCGTTACCTGCTGGTAAAAAATCCCTTGAGGATCTATCCCTACTACCGCTGCCTTTGCACAAAATCCATGGCAGCCGGTTTCTCTTATCTCAACCTTCTGTCCCCATTTCTTCTTTTTGATCTCTGCTCTGAATGCTTTGCACACTTCTTCTGCACCGTAAGCCCGGCAACCCGTCATGCAGATCCTCACACACATCTTTTGAGGATCGACTTTCTTCTGAATAGCAAGCCTCAACTCTCCCAGATCTTTTATGCTCTTTAACCTGCTCATGAAGAACCCTTTCCCATTAACGGTACTGTTTTAAAATAGATTCAACCTTCTGAGGTATCAACTTCCCGTAGTAATCCCTGTCGATCATCATCACCGGGGCGAGAAAACAGGCCCCGAGACAGGCAACGGTCTCCAGAGAGAACTGGTAATCCTCGGTAGTCTTACCGTCCTTAATGCCCAGAGCCTGCTCGATGACCTTGAGAACAGGCTTCGCATCCCGCACATGGCAGGCTGTTCCCCTGCATGCCCGGATGGTGTGTTTCCCTCTCCGTTCGAGATAGAACTGGGCGTAAAAGGTGATTACGCCGTACACCCTGGCAATGGGCACCTTTGTTTTTCTGCTGATGTGCAGAATGACCTCTTCCGGAAGATACCCGTATATCTCCTGAGCCTCCTGGAGAATGGTAATAAGTGTACCTTCCATGCCCTGGTACTTTGCAATCACCTTATCCAGTTTGCTTACATCAATCTCGTTCCCCATGATCAATCCCTTCCTTTCCCAGAAATCCTTTCGTGATGTCGCTCCTTGTTCTTTTTAAGATTGACAGCTTCCATAGCCTTTACCAGGAGCATGAGCGTTTTGTTTACCGGGACAGGTATACCCAGAGCCTCACCCTCCCGGACTATTGCACCATTGATATAATCAATCTCCGTTCTCTTGTAATTCAAAACATCCTGGAGCATCGATGAATAATTAATCGCCGTAGCCTGACATATCCTTTCCGTTTGGGCGACCGGGTCGGGCCATTTAACCTGAATACCCTTTGTCTTTGCAACTGCTGCCGCCTCTTCAACTGCGCTCCGCATGATCTCCCTTGTTTCCGGATAGTCAAGCAGTTCGCCATTCCGCAAACGGAGAATGGCAGTCAACGGGTTGATAGCTGCATTGATGAGGGCTTTACTCCAGAGTATCCCCCCGACGTCATCGGTAAGAGCAGTCTCTATTCCTGCTCTGTTTAACAGGGAGGAAATCTCTCCTGCTTTCTCTCTGGATGCCTCAGACAGCGCGCCGATAATCGTTTCTCCCTTTCCTGCATGACGGATCTTTCCTGATCCGAGATCCGTGGCTCCTTGAGCGGTTATTCCACCCAAAGTATTTTCTATTCCTACGGCTTGAGCAATTATTTCAACATTCCCCAGCCCATTCTGGACGGTCAAAACAGGCGTGCCGCTTTTGAGAACAGGCGCTACTTCTTGGACGGCCTTTTCCGTATCGTAGGACTTCACACACAGGATTACAAAGTCAGCTTCGCCAATTTCATTAGGACTTGTAAATATCTCGACACGGACTGTGCTCACACCCCGTTCACTTTCTATTGTCAAGCCATCTCTTGTGATTTTCTCAACCCGTTCCCTATTGCTCTCCAGCATAGTAACCCGCTGTCCTGATTGTATCAGAAAGTGTGCAAAAAGACTCCCGATAGCACCTCCGCCTATAATGAGGATGTTCACGGTACACTCTCTTTATCCAACCAGTTCTTCTGAATTTCCAGGGCAACCTTTTCAACCTCCTGGTATACTGCAGGGCTTGCTTTCCAGGGGACCATATCCTTCTGATATCCTTCCATGATGCTCTCACTGTAGGGCAAGAATCCTAACAGGTGAAAATCTCTCAGGTTATCCTGGAGAAAGAGTCTTTCTTCTTCACTCCTCACTTTGTTTCCTACCACTCCGATCTTCTTCAGTCCCAGATGTCCTGCCAGTTCCCTGATGCGATATGACGTTTCCAGGCTCCTTTTAGCAGGCTCCACCACGATCAGCAGCATGTCAACAGCTCTGGCTGTTCCTCTGCCCAGGTGTTCTATGCCCGCCTCCATGTCAAGTATGACCATCTCGTTCCGTGCAAGCAAGAGATGCTGAATGAGCGCCCTCAACAGAACACTCTCAGGACATACACATCCACTCCCTCCCCTTTTGACGGTACCCATAACCATGAGCTTCATCCCGTCATGTTCTCTCCAGAGCTTTTCGGGGAGATCGTCTACCTTGGGATTGAGCTTAAACAGTGCGCCGAGAGAACCCGTCTTGGCGCCAGTCCTCTCTTCAATCAAATCTTTCATATCGACTAAGGGCCTTATCGTCTCAGGGGCGGGAAACCCGAGCGTTGCCGCGAGATTCGTATCAGGGTCAGCATCCACGGCAATAACCGAGTAGCCCAATGCTGCAAATGCGTGGGCAAGCGATGCAGCAAGTGTTGTTTTTCCGACGCCGCCTTTGCCGGTTACTGCTATCTTCATTTACTCTTTACCACTGGATGGCTACAACTCTAATTACTGTTGATGACAGAATGGGACAATAAAAGTTGCAGGTATAAAAACAACTTGTCTCTCACAATAAACGAACGTTTAAAGAAAGTACCTTTTGGCAGTTACTAATAATATAGATCATGCAATCAGTTCAGAAATAATCTCTGCGATGTCTTTTACTTTTACCGTTTCCTGTGCCTTCTCGTCTTTGACACCATCTTCAAACATCGTCAAGCAGTAGGGGCAGGCAACTGCTATCGTCGAAGGATTTGTCTGAAGGGCTTCCTGGGTTCGCTCTAAATAGATTCTCTTGCCCACCTTCTCTTCCATCCACATTCTTCCACCACCTGCACCACAACAAAAGCTTTTATTCTCTCGTCTTTTCATTTCAAGCGGTGGGTTCCCTCCAGATGCAACCTTTAGTATTTCTCGTGGTTCATGATAGATTCCATTATACCTTCCCAGATAGCATGAATCATGAATGACTGTCATCCCGTCTGCTTTTGCCTTCAACTTAATAATCCCCTTTTTCAAGAGATCAGAGAGCAACTGAGTATGATGTATCACTTCAAAATCAGCCCCGAATTGTCTGTAATCATTCTTGAGTACGTTAAAACAGTGCGGACAATGGGTAACGATCTTTTTAATGTTATATTTTCTGATAAGTTCGACATTAGATCGGGCCAACTGATCGAAGACGTACTCATTCCCCAACCGGCGCTGGGAATCACCGCAACACTTTTCCTCGGTGCCCAGAATCCCCCAGGAAAGATTGGCCGCATTGAGTATATGGCTTACGGCAACAGCAACCTGACGATTTCTTGAATCAAAAGCGCCGGCACATCCTATAAAAAAGAGGTAATCTACTTTCATACCCTCAGAGAGTATTTTAATATCGAGCCCCTGAGCCCATTTTGTCCGTTCAGACGGAGCGATTCCCCAGGGATTAAAACGCTGCTCAGAATTTTCAAAAAAGTTTATCAGTTCTCCTGGGAACGATGCCTTTTCCATTACTAAGTGCCGTCTCATCCAGAGAATTTTTGGCACATGTTCGATAAATACCGGGCATTTCTCCATACATGCGCCACACGTTGTACATTCCCAGATGGCCTCAGTAGAGATACTCTCTTCCTTCTGATGGTTGATGAGCGGAACAACCATAGC
>Ga0315282_10012877_pt1 | contig 12718 bp, 16 predicted proteins | sample YL17G07_20_MG_FD_203693 | JGI IMG/M metagenome (GOLD analysis project Ga0315282, IMG submission 203693) | Sediment microbial communities from Yellowstone Lake, YNP, Wyoming, USA - YL17G07_20 | ecosystem: Environmental > Aquatic > Freshwater > Lake > Sediment | place: USA: Wyoming | collected... | reverse complement strand
CTGGTATGCTATACTCAAATGACTTTGGAGAGGTTTGCCTCTCCAGGGAGAACATCGACAGGAGGCCGAAGGAGGATGGTAAACTCAGCAACGCTGCAAGTCGAGGCGACGCAGCCTGCCGTCACTCCGACGGCTGGGCTGACTCCCGATACTGCCAGGTACTTTCAAGAGATGATGGCCGCCGTAGATCGTGCCCTGCTACCGGGGGCAATTGGCGGCCCTGACTACGTCGGAGACCGGCGTCAGATGCGGCACGTCAAGACCAATCTGAGGAGACACTGACGTGAGCGAAAGCCTCACCGCCAGGTTCGCTGGCCTAGTCGCCGTGCGCGGCCTACCGCCGGATATTCGGCGGAAACTACCCTGCCTTCTTGAGACAACCGCGGAGGGATCCAGGACCATTCACCGACATAACCCCTCGCGTGCGGAGGCGGCCTGCGATAGGCCCAACCCTACTAGCCGTTACGAGAACACCACCCTTGGCGAGGCCCTGGAGTATGGAGGATGGCCCTGTGATCGGCCAGAATGCAGTTACATCACCGAACATCTAACCGCCCTGGAACGATCACCGGAACTGCCAGGAGAGACACCCCGTGTTCTCAACGCTTCAGACCTGCCACCCCAGTACCGCGGCAAACGGCCACACTGGGTCGACGGCCCCTAACTCCCTTTGCCTGCACCCCGAACGCCTTCGGGCCAGGGGTACGGGCTCGGCTGGCGGGGACGAGGCGCCAGCTTAGCCCCGTCAGCCATTTGACATCCTTCCGGGCAAGAGGAGCCGCCCAAGCCCCCTCACCCGGATAAGCCAGCGGAGCGGGGCCCTTGAGACGCCCATGCTCCGCTGGCGCCCTTTGCCGAGCAAGGCGCTCGCCCCAGCGCCCCTCGGCTGCCTCTCGCCCTCTGCAGGGTGAGTTGGCGAGAACCCGCCGGGAGAACGTCGACCCCCCGACGAGCGCCCCCTCCCGCCGGAAAACCCCGGCCAGCTTCGGCTCACAAGGTCGAATCCGGCCTATCACACCGCCCCCGAGACTTCGTGTCTCGGGGGCGAGTCTGTTTTAAAATGCTCTCCAACCAGAAAAGCGCCCCTCTCGGAGCGCCTCTCTGCCTTCTGCTTTAGAAATTGGATATTAGAAATTAGAACTTTTTTCTAATACATCCCTTCCATCCCCCCCATTCCGGCCGGTGGCATCGCCCCACCTCCACCTGCTGGGGGATTCTTCTCCGGAAGATCAGTCACCGCTGCTTCGGTCGTTAGCATCATTGCCGCCACCGAGGCTGCATTTTGGAGCGCCGAACGGGTCACTTTCAGAGGATCAATAATCCCCGCTGGCACCATTGCAACATATTCATCGCGGGCGGCGTCGTAGCCGACACCTTTTTCTTTGCGCCGCACTTCTTCAATCACCACCGAGCCGTCTTTGCCGGCATTGGCGGCAATTTGGCGAATTGGGTATTCGAGCGATTTTTTGACAATCGCCACACCGACCTTTTCATCCGCATCAGTCGTTTTAACCTCGTCTAGGGCGCGAATGACATCAACGAGCGCCACACCGCCGCCCGAGACAATTCCCTCCTCAACGGCCGCTTTAGTTGCCGAGAGAGCATCCTCAATCCGGTGCTTGAGCTCCTTGAGCTCCACTTCGGTGGCCGCTCCAACCTTGATTACCCCGACCCCGCCGGAGAGCTTGGCCATCCGCTCCTGCAACTTCTCCTTGTCAAAATCAGAATCTGACTTCTCAATTTGAGCTTTAATCTGGGCAACCCGCGCCTTGAGCGCCTTTGGTTCGCCCTTGCCGTCAACAAAAGTAGTTTTGTCTTTGTCGGAAACGACCCGGCGAGCCCGCCCAAGCATTTTCAGTTCAACCTTCTCAAAGCTGGTCCCAAGTTCTTCGGAGATGATCTCCGCTCCGAGCGACACCGCCAAATCCTCAAGTATTTCCTTCTTGCGATCGCCATAGCCCGGTGCCTTAACACACAGAGCGGTAAAGACACCACGCAGCTTATTCAAGATAATCGTTGAAAGCGCTTCCCCCTCAATTTCCTCAGCCACAATCACCAACTCTTTTTTGCCGCTTTGGACGATCTTTTCTAGAACCGGCACGATGTCGGCGGCAGCGGAAATCTTCTTGTCAGTCAGAAGTATGAGCGGATCGTCAAGCTCGGCCTCCATCCGGTTGGCATCAGTCATCAGATAAGGAGAAACAAAACCCTGGTCAATCTGCATCCCGCCGACCACTTCCTTATCGAGCCCGATCGACTGGCCGTCTTCGACCGTGACCACCCCATCGCGCCCAACCATATCCATCACTTCAGCAATTAAATTGCCAACCTCGCGGTTATCGGCGGAAATCGCCGCCACTTGGGCAATTTCTTCTTTTCCAGCCACTGGTTTGGCTGACTTTTTCAGCGCCTCGGTGGCTGCGGCAGTTGCTTTTTCAATTCCACGCCTCAAGGACATCGGATTTGCCCCAGCGGCAATATTTTTTAGTCCTTCGGAAATCATCGCTTGGGCGAGAATGGTCGCCGTGGTCGTGCCGTCGCCGGCGACGTCGTTGGTCTTTTCCGCCACTTCCTTAATTAACTGCGCCCCTAAATTTTCATATTTATCCTCGAGCTCAATCTCCTTGGCAATCGTCACCCCGTCGTTGGTGATGACCGGGCTGCCGAAGCCTTTGTCCAAGACGACATTGCGTCCTTTCGGGCCAAGCGTTACCTTAACCGCATTGGCTAGCGTATCCGCCCCGCGCTTGAGCCCCATCCTCGCTTCTTCAGAAAACTTGATCTGTTTTGCCATAACGCCTCCAAATAATCACTTTATTTACCCGCTATTCGACAATTCCCAGAATCTTTTCTTCCTCAATAATCGTGTACTCTTCACCGTTGAGCTTAATTTCGTCACCGGAATACTTGGCAAACAAAACCTTGTCCCCCGGCTTCACCGCTGGTTCTACTCTTTTGCCATCCACCATCTTTCCCGGCCCAACCGCGACAACCTCTGCCTCCTGCGGCTTCTCTTTGGCCGACTCCGGCAATAAAATCCCGCCTTTGCTCATCTCTTCGGCCTCGAGATGCCGGAGCAGAACCTTATCATTTAAGGGTTTGATTTTGGCCATTTGCCACCCCTTTCTTATTTAAATTCTAAGTCGAGACCCTAATGTACCAAAACGCCAAATCACTGTCAACCCCCACACCCATGAGCACTAGTTGATGCATAGATCCCGAATCAAGTTCAGGATGAGTTCCTCACTTCCTCGGATGCAGTCTGATTTCCTCTTCGGTAGCAACAACTTCGTCCCCTTCTTGAGCACCGCAGATTATTCGCCGCATCTGATAGTCCATAAGTTTTTTTTCAAGCCAATCACCAAAATTACCCCTTAAAAATACTTCTGAAATCACCAGGCGACGGCGCAATCCTCTTTTCGCCAAATTCCGACGCAGTCCCTCGGCGTATTCCTCTCCCTCCACCTTGAAGCTGCCGAACCAGCCGTTGGCGCGCCAAAATTTTTCCTCCGTCTCTTTGTCCCCTACCAGCGGGACAAAATGCTTGTTAGCCTCGGCTACCCGAAAACAGCTGACCGGATTGCTGGGAATAAGGGTAGGATGCTCGTCGTTCAGATAGCAGTTTAGACAAATCCGCCCGGCCACTTTCTTCCCGTGGCGACGCCAGCCGGTCAAATGAACCAGACTTGTCGCGAAAAAACGCGTCGTGTAAAGCCGTCCGGAGCGGGCGATGATCAGAAAATCAATGTCGCTCTCTGGAGTCTCCTCGGCACGCACGATCGAGCCGTTCAAGCCGGCCAAGCGTAAGAAGGGCACGAGGGCTAAAAGCCGCGCCGCAACCTTGGCCCGTCGCAGATTGCGTCGGCGATAGGCCATATCCTGCTTTTCCCAAAACTCCGCCTCTTCGATGCCTCTCCTATTCTTCCCCGCAGCCAACTTTTCACTTTTAACTTTGGCCACGTCATCCCTTGCTTCGCAAGCCTAGCACTTTTAACTTACTACACAAACCCTTGATTTAAAACTCGAAGTAGATTACTATTCGGCTAGTCAGCAACGCACGCCCGAAATTTGACATGCTACCGGAGGTAGCGCGATGGATGGTGATAAAGGTATATCCCTCGCCAAGTGGTTCCTCGCCCTCACGCTGCTTATCGTCTGGGGAATCTCCATCTTGTTCCCCCACCCGCCCCTGGAGTTTCTGGCTAGTTCAACCTCCCAGCAGGCCTTCTGTGGAGCAATCGTTGGGTTAACGATCGGCTCGCTGCTCGTACTTCGTCGCCGCCTTCAAACCAACCGACCTCGGTCAGTGGGCATCGACCGAATGGAAGGTGGGCGGGGATGCATCAACCTGTTGTTCTATCTCGCGGTGACCGCGCTGGGGGTGGTTATCACCTGTTTCGTCATTCGCTGGTCGTTCGGAGCCCACTGTGGCATCGTGCCAGCGGAAGTAGCTACGGTGTTCACACTCCTGCTGGCCGGTTGGCAGCTCTACCCGCCTCGACGCGGCCTGCCACTATTCCCCAGTCACCTCCCACCGCTAGGACCAGACACCCCGCTCTCGCCACCCCGCACCTGCCAAAAACGGGCTTCAGGTGGCAGGCCACCCAAGGAGCCGCCCGAATCGGCCTAACTACCTCCGCAGAGCACCCAATCCCGACGAAAGGCAGGGTAAGCAATGAAGCATCTCGCGATTACGGTTCTGTCGGCCATCATCGTTTGGGAAGTGGCAGTGGCAGCTCGGTGGGCCCTAGGCTACCAACTCGGCAGCTGGGAAATCGCCGCTCTCATCGGCGCCTTTATCGGCTATCTTGGCGGGGGAATACTCTGTGTCTTCAAGGAGCCTCTTTGGCTCCTTGAGATTCAGGAGAGATCGGCTGCTCTCGCCAACACTCGGAGCAAGAACTTCTGGTTGAACCTTGTCGGCCTCTGCGGCGTGTCCATCTACCTCGCAGTGGCTTTGTCCTTCTGGGACGACGCAACTGCCGGGTTCGCCCTAGGTGCTGCGCTCGCAGGCTGGGGAGTAGCCGAGCTGCTCATCCGGAGCGTCGAAGCCAAGGCCCTCAAAGAGAGGCACCGCATAGAGCCATTCCCCCTCCCCGGCGGCCCTCCCTGCCGCGGCAGTCGCCGCGTCGGCCCTTGACACCCTCCCGCCACTGCGCTAAAGTAGAACGCAGTATCCAATGGGGCCCTTCCTGGGTCACCGCTGGACCAACTCCCGTCCCACGCCCCGCCCGTCCCAATCTGGCGGGGCGTGCCTTCCTCTAAGCCCACTTACTGGGCCTTGCTCGTTTGCTCTCAAGATGGTATCCTGTTACTGTCTGGCACGTTCACACCGCAAAAGGAGAGTCCCCCGATGACGAGAGCGGCCGTGCGGATCATCCTCGGAGCTGGCGTCCCAGTCTGGTGGCTCAAGATAGCACTCGAGCGAGCCAATGGCATGACACTTGACCGACCAGAGGTCCAGATCGCCCTCGGTCTTTCGCTGGGACTCGTCGTCTCCGGCTGGATCCTCAAGTGGTACAGGCTCATTGACTCGGTCGGGGCCAGCAACGCAGGTGAGCAGTACATAGCGAACATCCGGTCTGCCAACCGGCTATTCGCTGGGCTCACCATCCTAAGTATCCTTGCCACCTTCGTCATCGCGTGCTGCCTCCACGGCTTGTGGGCTGCTGCCACTATCAGCGGCCTGATGGTCGTCGGCACCGTCCTCTCGGTCATCTTCATCTTCCCGCTCCAGACCTTACAGGTCTATCACCCGGAACCGAGTTTCCTCCCAATCCGCTCCAGCTGTAAGGGACGATGACGGTAGGCTTGACACCCTCCCGCCGCTGCGCTAAAGTAGAGCTGCCAAGCGGTGCTCTTCCGAGTACCGCGGGGTCGCGAGGTTCGTCGCAGCGCCCAGCTCTCGCGTGCGAGAGCTGGGCGATATCCTTCCTAAGCCCCCTTGACCCCGCCGAGCGCTCTGCTAAGCTGAAGCTACCTAGACCCCCGGCGGAAGCCCAACGCTCCCGCCTCCCGCCCCACCCGGCCTTCCGGCCGTGGTGGGGCGCGATTCATTTTTGGGGACTTCTGACTTTGCGGATTTCTAATTCATTTTTCCTGTCCTTCTGACTTTATGGACTTTACAGACTTTATAGACATTCAGCTTGCAAGGGCTTTAGCCCTTGCGTCCCCGCTCCCCTTCTGTTACTTTTAGATTATGGCTGACCAACCTACCCCTTCATCAAAGAAAAGAATCTTCTCCGGCGTGCAGCCGAGCGGTGTTCTTCACCTCGGCAATTACCTCGGCGCCATCAAACAGTTTGTTGCGCTGCAAAACGAAGAGATAGACCCCGAATCGAGTTCGGGGCGCACGGAATGCGTTTTTTGTATCGTCGATTTGCACGCCATCACCGTGCCGCAAGACCCCGAGAAGCTCAAAAAAAATATCCTCTCGGTTGCGGCGATGTATCTGGCCTGTGGCCTTGACCCTGAAAAGTCCACCATCTTCGTCCAATCCGCCCACCCCGAGCACTCCGAGCTAGCTTGGATTTTAAATTGTTACACCTACATGGGCGAGCTCTCGCGTATGACCCAATTCAAGGAGAAAGCGGCTAAGCAGTCTGAGGGAGTAAACGTCGGGCTTTTCAGCTATCCGGTCTTAATGGCCGCCGATATTTTGCTTTATCAAACGACTGACGTGCCGGTCGGCGAAGACCAAAAGCAGCATGTTGAGCTGACGCGCAACCTGGCGGAGCGTTTTAACAAAAAATATCCCCAAACTTTCATCGTACCAAACGTGCAAATAAACCGGCAAAATGCGCGTATTATGGGGCTCGACGATCCGACCCAAAAGATGTCTAAATCGGCAAGTTCTCCCGCAAACTACATTGCTCTAACTGATGACGCCGAGACCATCCGCGAAAAAATAAAAAAAGCCGTTACCGACTCCGGCAGCGAAATTAAAGCCGAGGCAAGCAAACCCGCCATCTCGAACCTCCTCAATATCTTCTCCGGTATCTCCGGCAAATCAGTTCCCGAGCTGGAGCAGGAATTTGCCGGCAAAAGCTACGCTGATTTCAAAGGCGCCCTCGCCGAAGCAATTATCAGCTTCCTCCAACCAATCCAGAAAAAATACCATGTGCTGATGGACCAACCCGACCGACTTCGTTCAATTCTTGATGAAGGAGCAAAAAAAGTGAAGCCCGTAGCTCAAAAAACGCTCTCTGATGTAAAGAGCAAAATTGGGCTGTACTAAAAAATGGAACTTCCCAAACAATACGATCCGAAAGCGCACGAAAAAGACATTTATTCTCTCTGGGAAAAATCCGGCGCTTTTACTCCCAAAATTAACCCAAAGGTCAAACCCTTTGTCATCAGTATGCCGCCGGCCAACATCACCGGCAAGCTCCACATTGGCCACGCCATGTTTGTGACGATCGAGGACATTCTGACCCGTTACCATCGAATGCGCGGCGACCCGACTTTGTGGCTGCCGGGCACCGATCACGCTGGCATCGCCACCCAAGCAGTCGTCGAAAAAGCTCTCAAAAAAGAAGGGCTTTCCCGCCACAAGCTGGGGCGAGAAAAATTTGTCAAAAAGGTTTGGGAATGGAAGGAAGAATACGGGAGCGAGATTACCCGCCAGATTCGCGCCCTCGGTGCCTCCTGCGATTGGAGCCGCGAACGTTTTACCTTGGATGAAGGCTTGTCCGCCGCCGTCAATGAGTCCTTCAAAGAGCTTTATGACAAAGGGCTAATTTATCAAGGACTGCGCACCGTCAACTGGTGTCCGCGCTGCCAGAGTGCTATTGCCGACGACGAGGTTGAATATAAAAAAGAGAAGGGTAAATTCTACCATCTTAAATACGGACCGTTTACCCTGGCGACTGCCCGCCCCGAAACCAAGCTCGGCGACACGGCCGTGGCCGTTCACCCGTCCGATAAAAGATACAAAAAAATGGTCGGGAAAAAATATAAAATCCCTGGGGTTTTGGGCAAATTTGAGATTGTCGTTGTCGCCGATAACGCGGTTGATCCGAAATTCGGCACCGGTGCTGTCAAGGTTACTCCGGCACACTCCCTGGTTGACTTTGAAATTGCCCAAAGACACGACATCCCGCTCAAGCAGGTCATCGACGAGAACGGCCGGATGATGGAAAACACCGGCAAATATGCCGGCCTTAAGACTGCCGAGGCGCGCGAGGCGATTGTCGAAGATATGAAGAAAATGGGGCTCATCGAAAAAATTGAGGAAAATTACGAGCACAATGTCGGCGTCTGCTATCGCTGCGGCGGGGTGATCGAGCCGATCCCCTCAAAGCAGTGGTTTATCAAAATGAAGCCGCTTTGCAGACGCGCCAAGGAGGTAGCAAAATCCGGGCAAATTAAAATCCTGCCCAAAAGATTTGAAAGGGTTTATTTTCACTGGCTCGATAATATCCGCGACTGGTGTATCTCAAGGCAGCTCTGGTGGGGACACCAGATTCCTGTTTTTTATAAAAAACAGGAATCTGAAGGTAAAAGCCAAAAGGTAAAAGGTAAAAGGCAGGAACTAAAGCAAGAGATTTACGTCGGCACAGAGCCGCCCAAAAAGGGGAAGTGGGAGAGAGATCCCGATGTGCTCGATACGTGGTTTTCCTCGGCCCTTTGGCCGTTTTCAACCTTGGGTTGGCCAAAGAAAACCACCGACTACAAATATTTTTACCCGACCACGGTGATGGAGACCGGCTACGATATTTTGTTCTTCTGGGTCGCGAGGATGATCATCATGGGACTTGAGCTGACTGATAAGCCGCCCTTTGAGACCGTCTACCTGCACGGCCTGGTGCGCGATGAACACAATCGCAAAATGTCCAAATCACTCGGCAACGTCCTCGACCCGCGGGATATGTCTCAAAAATTCGGCACCGATGCCTTGAGGATGGCTTTGGTCATTGGCGCGGCGGGTGGCCACGACATAGCCGTTGGCGAGCACAAGATCAAAGGATACCGGAATTTTTCCAATAAAATCTGGAATATCGCCAGGTTTGTCTTAACAAATCTCGCAGACTCTAAGCTCGAAGCTCGAAGCTCAAAGCTCGAATTCAACCATCAGGACAAAAAAGACCTTGCCCGCCTTGATGAAGTGGTGAAAAAAACCACTCAATATCTAGACAATTTCCAGTTTTCTCAAGCCGGAGAGTTAATCTACAACTACATTTGGCATGAGTTTGCTGATAAAATAATAGAGGATTCCAAAGAACGCTTGCGCTCGTCTGACAATGCGGATGGATTGGCAGCGCGGCAAAAGCTCTTGACTATTCTGATCGCCTGCCTTAAGCTTGTCCATCCTTTTGCTCCTTTTGTAACTGAAGCAATCTGGCAGCAAATCCCCTCGAAGCTACGCGACAGCAAGATGCTTATTTCTTCAAATTGGCCAGGACGTTGAGGTGGGTTAAAAACCCAAGATCCATTTTGTCAATGACCATTCATTTTTCCAAGCGCCAATTTTCATTTGCATACTTCGATCATTAGAATTTTATTAGTAACTAGGATTCAGGAATTAGAAATTTATGGCGGAGCGAATCAAATCATATAAGCTTTCTGCCCAACTTAAGGCCTCTCTGGGCACGAGGCCGCGCGGCTCATTTAAGTATCACCTGCCTAACTTCAAGCTCCCGAAGCTCCCCGCCAAGGGAACGATTATTACCGCCGTGATTCTTGTCGCGCTGGTCGGTGCCTATTTTGGCGCCAAAAAAACTTACGATTATCTCAATTTAAAAACAGAGCAGGCGCGAGCCGAGCAGGAGAAGGAATACAAAGTGCACCTTGCCCAAATCGAAAACGAGCTCAAAAGCCAAGCTCAAGATGCCTTTGGCTATGTCGAGCTTAGCCAGAAGTATCTGAAAGACGGTGACGGTGAACGCTCCGAAGCGGCGGCACGGCAGGCGGTCGAAAAAGACCCTCTCTGGGCCGACGGCTATGCTAATTTAGGGCAAATTTATCTTTCTCTCAACAAATTTGACCAGGCCAAGGGAGCCCTCGAGACGGCTCTGACCAAAGACCCTCTCAATGGCCAAACGCACTACTTACTTTCTTTAACCTATCAAGAGCTAAAAAACTCCGAGGGAGCCAAGGCCGAGTTTGCTAAAGCCAAGGCGTTCGGGTTTGAGACGGAAATCGGCGGATAAAAAGTCCATAAAGTCCGTAAAGTCGAAAGTCTATAAAGGCGGGGAGACCGCGCAGGAGCGGTCTATTTTCTAAAAAACTCTCATAATCAACAATGGCTCCGCCTGAAAATCAAGACGGAGCCACGGTGCGAGGAGGCGAGATCTAGCCTCCCGGTTACTTGAGCCTCTGTTCGGCCTGGGCGCCGCCGTAGACGCAGACCAAAGCTACCGCCACGATAGCGACGGAGGCAGAAGCGAGGATAATCCAGCCCCAGGGTGACATTGAGCGCCCCTTTCTGCCCCGCCGTCCGCTTCGCCGTGGCTTCCCCCGCCGAAGGCGAGGCGAGTTAGCGGGGCTCGCCACGTTGACCGTGAGTAGTTGCTCTCCTCGGCAACGGGCCATACTGTACCGCATGCTCCCTTTGCTTTCTTCCCATCCACCATCAGCAGAGGGTGGCGGCGATAGCGAACAAGAGGCCGATGGCGGCCACGGCGAGAAGGTCGTACGTACGGAGATATCCTACCAGATTCCTGAGCATTACGGCCCCGCTGCCAGTACCGATTGCCAAAGCGCTGACGAAGACCAGGGGTAGCTCCCACCACAGCATCTTGTGCGTCTTAACTGTCATCGACATCTTCCTTTCTGTCGCTCCCAGCACAAGCGCTGACCAAAGAGGGCCAGCGGGCAGGCCGCAACCATCAGACCGACAAGGAGCTTCGCGAGCAGGCTTCCGGCAACGCACCGCCAGAAACCTGCGCGAGGGATGATCCCTCTCCAACCTCCCGTTCGCCGAGTCGGCCACCTTCCGGTACATTTCCCGTACAGCGAGAAGACCAGCACGAGGAGCCAGACCACGCCGCATTCGGCAGTGGTCAGGTTCATGCTTCTGCTCTCAGCCATGGGCGACCCTCCCTTTCGTGGTGTCGCTACTTGCCTAGGAGCCCTGGCCGAAGATATCCCCGAGAGGGCTGTGAGGTAGCGGTGCCCCCGTAGCGTCGAGGACAGGCGGCTCAAGCTGTCCGAGCGGCCGCTTCCACCGTCTGTCGAGCCACAACGCAAGGACCGCGACCACTATGGCCAGGATGGCGAGGCCAATCAGTATTCCCATCGTCGGCCTCCTTACGCGTAGTCTTCGGCCTCCCCTGATTCCTCCTTTGCGAATTCATAGACGATGTAGCCCATCGCAAGGAGGATTATTCCCCCCAACAAGACTGGTGTGAGCTTGAGACTACGCAAGAGGATTGGCTGCCAGACCTGAGCCCAGCTCGGCATCCAGGTACCTCCCGCGATCCCCGACCAGACGTAACTGACGACCAGCGCCAAGACAAAGGCAATAACCAGCGTTGTTCCGACCTCTCGAATCGTCGGCATCGCGGCTCTCCTTTCGGGCATGTGCGGATCGAGGCTTCATCGTGCGTGGCCGGGTTGGCCGGACTGCTTGGGCTCTCTGCCCAAGACAAACCACTCGGCCGCCTTAAAGACGGCTGCCGTGATCAGGGCAGCAGCTCCCAACGTGAGAGCGGCTCTCCCACAGATCAGCAGCCAGCTGTCAGAGATGAGTCCGGAGGCCGGGTAGAGGAGAAAAACCAACGTCACGAAGACGGCAAGCAGAAGGCCTCCGATGATCCCGCATTGTCTTATCAGAGCCGGCATGCCTCTCTCCCCCTTGGTACGGCTGGACTTGTATCTCACCTTGATATCAAGGTGCAGTTAACGCCAAAATAGTACCACTTCAGGAAAGATATTTCAAGATGTTACACCTTTATTAACATCTAGTACAATTAGGGTTGATGAAAAAGCAAAAAATTCTCTCGGCGGCCTTGATCGCACTCCTGTCTTTTGCCATCTATTTCGCGTTTTCCTATAAACAAAAACAAAACCTCGATTATTTTGTCCCGCTGGCTAATTCAATGATTCATGGCCGGCTCGACATTTCTCCTCAACCCCAATTTAATGAGCTGGTGCCGATTTCCGGCAAATACTTCGTCATTTATCCGCCGATGCCGGCGGTGGTGCTAATCCCGGCCGTGGCAATTATGGGCCTGAACTTTAATCAGGTTTGGGCGAGCATCTTTTTGGCCGCCCTGTCCGTCGGGCTTTTTTACCTTTTGATTGAGAGATTTATTCAAAAACGCTGGGTGGTTCTCTCGACCACCGCTCTTTTCGGCTTCGGGACCAATTTCTTTTTCACCTCGCTCTCCGGCATCCCGTGGTATTTCGCCCATATTGTGGCAATCTTTTTTCTCCTTTTGGCCTTGCTTGCAGCAACAGCCGATAAACCGCGACCCACCCTCGCCGGCCTTTTTTTAGCCGGCGCCTTTCTCTCGCGCCTACCGACAGTTCTCTCTATACCGATTTTTATCTATTTAATCCTATTAATCCTAAAGGAGAGCCGTTCGGAGAATCGGGCTAAAACGATAGCGGCCTTTTTTGCCCCGATTATAATCGCCATTTTGCTTTTCGCTCTTTATAATTGGACTCGCTTCGGCTCACCTTTCCAAACCGGTTACTCGCTGATTCCCGGCGTCCTACAGGAGCCGTGGTACACGCACGGCATTTTTTCTCTTCATTATATCCCGCGCCAGCT
>Ga0315282_10012876_pt1 | contig 12719 bp, 15 predicted proteins | sample YL17G07_20_MG_FD_203693 | JGI IMG/M metagenome (GOLD analysis project Ga0315282, IMG submission 203693) | Sediment microbial communities from Yellowstone Lake, YNP, Wyoming, USA - YL17G07_20 | ecosystem: Environmental > Aquatic > Freshwater > Lake > Sediment | place: USA: Wyoming | collected... | reverse complement strand
GTCATCTCGGAGGACAAGCATCTCCCGACGATCATACGGGCGATAGGTCAGGAGCACATCATAAGCGTCAAGGAGAACCTCGGTGAGATCACTCTGAAGAGCCCTCCAAGCATCGAGGAAACGCCTGGAGCGTTCGCCTATGTCATGACCATGCTGTCTGAACAGGGCATCAACCTGCTCGAGGCCGTCAGCTGCTATACAGATACCATCTTCATCGTGAGCAGGGAGGACATGATGCGTGCGTTCGACATCCTATCCTCCACCATCGAGGACAAGATAGTCCCCGAAAATTCCCACTGACTAACCCAAGAGCGTGTCGACCGCGGAGATGTCTTTCTGCATCTCTGCTAACGATTTCTTCGTGGCTTGAAGGGCGGAATCCGCTTGGCCGATCTGCTTCATCACTGCCGATTTCGACGTGCCTCCATCGATGCTCCTGCGCTCTACTGCCTTGTCTATGTTGAGGTAGTCGATTTCGGTAACCTCCACGCCCTTCATCTTCTTCGAGATGAGCTCGTTTGCGAGTGCCAAGAACCTCTGGTCGTCCCCATCTGCCTCCGTTGCGAGTTCTTTCACGATCTCGTGGGCGTCCCTAAAAGGGGCGCCCCGGGTTGTGAGGAGATCGGCGAGATCGGTCGCGATCATCAACCCGACCTCGGCCGACTTCCTCATCCTCACCTTGTCGAACTCAACTTCTGCCAGGAAGGTTGTGAGGGCATGGAGTGATGCTCTTGCGGTGTCGATCACATCGAAGAGGGACTCCTTGTCTTCCTGCAGGTCGCGGTTGTACGCGAGGGGAAGAGATTTCAACAAGGTAAGGATCGCGACGAGGTCCCCGACAGCCCTCCCGGACTTGCCTCTGACCAGTTCCGGGATGTCGGGATTGAGTTTCTGAGGCATCATGCTCGAGCCGCTGGCCAGCTGCTTCGGGAGCTTGATGTAGCTGAACTCCTTCGATGACCAGAGTACGAGCTCCTCGCTGAGGGATGATAGATGGATCTGAAGAAGCGACAACGTGAACGCGGTCTCGGCAACGAAATCTCGGTCTGAGACAGCATCCATGGAGTTCTCAGTGACACCATCCATTCCGAGCTTGTCAGCGACGAGGTTTCTGTCGATCTTGAACGATGTGCCTGCGAGGGCGCCTGAACCCAGCGGCGAGATGTTGGTCCGATGATAGCAGTCGGCGATCCTCGCAATATCTCTTTGCAGTCTCCAGAAATGGGCGAGGAGATGATGCGACAGGAGGATCGGCTGCGCGTGCTGCATATGGGTAAGCCCAGGCAGGATCACCGTCGTGGATTCCTTGGCCTTCTTGAGCAGGACTTCCTGGAGGCCGACCGCGTCCGTCGCAACCTCTGACACCGCTTCCCTGACACACAGCCTCATGTCGAGAGCGACCTGGTCATTCCTGCTCCGCCCGGTGTGGAGCTTGCCTCCGGCGTCGCCTATCTTGCTCCTGAGCAGGCTTTCGATGTTCATGTGTATGTCTTCGAGCTTTGGGTCGAACGCTACCTTTCCTTCCTTGATCTCTTCCGCTATCGCTTTGAGCCCGCCGATCATCAGCTTCTGCTCATTGGCTGTGATGACGCCCGCGGTCGCGAGCCCGTGCACGTGCGCTATGCTGCCCGCGATGTCGTATTTCCACAACCTCGAGTCGAAATGGATCGAGGCGGTGAAGTCCAGGAAAGCGTCATTTGCAGGTTGTACAGGATTCCTCTTTGACCGCGCTTTCACTTCCCCCACCGTTCCCGTTTCCCCCGGACGCCTTGACCATGGCCCCGACCTTCAAGGGCAGCCCCCACACGTAGATGAAGCCCTTTGCGGCCGAATGGTCGAACGAATCGCCTTTGTCGTACGTCGATAGCTGAGTGTTGTAGAGCGAGTACGGGGACTCTCTTCCCACGACCACCGCGCTCCCCTTGAACAGCTTCAGCTTGACAGTGCCAGTGACGAGCTCCTGGGTCTTCTCGATGAACGCGTCGAGTGCCTCCTTCAGCGGAGAGAACCAGAGGCCGTTGTACACGAGGTCGGAGTAGTGCTGTTCCAGGACCTTCTTGTAGTGCAGCAGGTCCTTTGCCATCACCAAGCTCTCGAGGTCCTGGTGCGCCTTGATCAGTACCAGCGCTGCAGGAGCCTCGTAAACCTCTCTCGACTTGATCCCGACGAGCCGGTTCTCGATGTGGTCTATCCTCCCGACCCCGTGGTTGCCCGCGAACTCGTTGAGCTTGTAGATGATGTCCAGGAAGTCCATGTCCTCGCCGTTCACACTAACTGGCTTCCCCTGGACGAACCCGATCTCTAGGTACTCCGCCTTATCGGGGGAGTTCGCGTGACCCTTGGTCCACTCGTAGATGTCTTCTGGAGGCTCGACCCAGGCGTCTTCCAGAACTCCGCACTCGATCGCCCTGCCCCAGATGCTCTCGTCGATGCTGTACGGCTTGTCGACGCTCACCGGGATGGGTATGCCGTGCTGCTTGGCGTATTCGATCTCATCCTCGCGGGACATCCCCCAGTCTCTCGTGGGAGCAAGGATTTTGATATCGGGAGCGAGCGCCATGATCGAGACTTCGAATCTGACCTGATCGTTCCCCTTGCCCGTGCAACCGTGCGCGATCGAATTGGCGCCGAGCCTCTTGGCCATCTCCACGAGCTTCGCGACCATCAGTGGTCTCGCGATGGCGGTGCTCAACGGATAGTTGCCTTCGTACAGAGCGTTCGCCTTGAGCGCGGGAAGGACGTAGTCCTCCACGAACTCCTTCTTGACGTCGATGATCCATGACTTGGCGGCACCTATGGCCTTGGCCCTCCTCATAGCATCCTTGAGGTCACCCGATTGACCGACGTCGATGGTGACGGTGACGACGTCACAACCATACTTCTCTTTCAGCCAGTGGATCGCCACTGACGTGTCCAGGCCGCCTGAGTATGCCAGAAGGATCTTCTCCTTCTCGTTCGGTTGAGCAATGCCTTCCATGTCTGCCGCCTCGGCTCGATTCAGGTGGATCGGCGTATATGGGCGTGGTGACAATCGACGTACAACTCAATGGGGGGTTGTCCGGTTTCGGACAATCGGAGATTTGGCTCTTCAGAGAAGATCAGCTCGCGCCTTCGTCACGACAGGAAAGACAATAGGCACCGTGGTCCATCCTAGTGTGGGGTATTCGAGTGCCGGACGAAATGACCGCCGAATCGAGGATCAGACTGGAGATTGAGAGACGCAAGGACGCGTTCACCTACTTGGCGCTAGGGATATGCATCATGGTGGTCGCGCTCGTCTTCTTGGCGATCTTCGCCTGGTCGGGGGATATCCTGGCCATGGCGGGTTCCTTCGTCGTTGTCTTGCTGGGACTGTTCCTATACAACAAAGGCCATCAGGGCCGAGTGCAGGTCAGGGCCCTCGAACATCAGCTCGCGACCCTGGGGAACGCTCCTGGTCAAGCCTCTGCATCCCCACAATCGAGCAAGAAGTTCTGCAAGCACTGTGGGAAGGCAATCGCTAAGGACTCGTCGTTCTGTGAGCACTGCGGCAGGAGTCTTTGAACGGGGTCGGTCACGGCACAAGTTCATGTTTTTGGGCCATCATAGCCGTCGGGGTCTGGCTCGAGTTGGTCCACCCAGCACACTTAAGTAGACCGAATCTATTACGAATATCCGTTAGGAGTGAGCCGCTGGCATTCAGACGAAAGGAAGAGCAACCGACGCTAGGCCCGGACGGGCAACCGGAGTTCGTCAGGGTACGGCTTCCGCGCAAGAAGGAGAACGAGATGTTCGGGATCGCGGACCAACTCCTGGGGGCTTCAAGAATCAAGATCATGTGCGCCGACGGCAAGTTCCGCATGGGCCGCATCCCGGGCAAGATCAAGAAGCGTATGTGGATCAGGGAGGGGGATCTGGTCATAGTCGCCCCGTGGTCGTTCCAGGACGAGAAGGCCAATATCGCGTACAGGTACACGAAGACGCAGGCGATGTACCTGAGCAGGAAGCAGATGCTGCCCAAGTCGATCGATGTGTTCTGAGGGGTGACAGCATGCCCCAGCAGGAGAAGTATCACGAGTTCGAGAGAGAGATCGACAGCTGGCGGGTGCGCAAGAAGGACTCCAGCTGGAGGAAGTCGTACGACGAGGTCTTCGACCAGCAGAACCTGATGATCATCTACAAGCTCCTCTCGGATGGCGTGTTCGACAAGCTCGACTTCCCGATATCCACGGGCAAGGAAGGCAACGTCTTCAGAGCCTCGACGAAGGACGGCAAGCTCGTGGCCGTGAAGATCTATCGGACCGCCACGTCGACCTTCAAGGACATGGTGAAGTACATCCAGGGCGATCCGAGGTTCAAGGGCCTGGTCAGCAGGAAGAGGAAGCTCATATACGCGTGGGCCAACAAGGAGTACCTCAACCTGATGGCTTTCGACAGGGCCGGCGTCCGGGTCCCCAAACCCATCACGCAGAGGCAGAACGTGGTGGTGATGGAGTACATCGGGGACGAGGTGGAGCCTGCACGGGAGCTCAGGGACTTCAAGCTAGAGGACCCGGAGCCCATCGCGAGGAAGATCCTCGATTATCTAAGGCTGTCCTACCAGAAGGCCAGGCTGGTGCACTGTGACATCAGCGAGTTCAACATTCTAATGTTCAACGAAGAGCCGGTCATAATCGACGTCGGCCAAGCGGTCCTCCTGGACCACCCCAACGCGCAGGAGTGGCTGGAGCGCGATGTGAACAACGTGGTAAGGTATTTCAAAAAGCAGGGTGTGAGGCTCGATGTCGCAAAGGAGCTCGAGGAGATAAGGAAGACATGATTCAGACGATCAAGATCCCGACCGATCGAGTCGGCGTACTCATCGGGAAGAACGGCGTCACTAAGGTCAAGATCGAGAAGGTCACGGGCGTCAAGCTCACGATCGATTCCGAAGAGGGTGATGTCCAGATCGACCTGACCCATGCCAAGGACCCTGGCACGGCACTGGCGGTCGCGAACGTCGTCACGGCCATTGGCCGAGGCTTCTCTCCCCTGAAGGCATTGCTGCTTCTACAGGACGAGTACTACCTCGAGGTGTTCGACATACGAGACTATGTCGGCAAGAGGCAGGAGAGAGTCATAAGGATGAGATCGAGGGTGATCGGCAGCGGCGGAAAGACCAGGGAGATCATCGAGGAGCTCACGGGCGCATTCATGTCCGTGTCCGGCAACACCGTGTGTCTGATCGGTGACATCATGCAGCTGGATGTTGCCAAGAGAGCGGTCGATATGATACTCTCCGGGAGCGAGCACGCTGCCGTGTACAAATTCCTCGAAGGCAGCCGAGCGCGCCTGAAAGTCGATGAGATGGGCTTCTAGCGGGCATGTCCTTCGCTTGCTTGAAATATTCAGACGGAGATTCGTGGATTCTGATGTCCGAAGGTCTCATGAAGTCCGTCGATGCAGACATCGAGTCGATCCCATTTGCGCAGGTGAAGGGCAGCAGCGAGCGCGACCGAGCCATGAAACTCTTCGCACACGGCTTCCTCAGGCTTTGGACGAGGCTCGCCCTTGAATCTGGCCAGAAGCTGAAGATGGCCCCGTCCCAGTATGTCCTGGGGAACTATGAGGGCCAGATGCGCTGGTCCCTGAACGAGAACGTGGACTACAAAGGCATCGCTCATATCGAGATGGGGGCGACCTTCAGGAAGAAGCACGGGCTCATCGGCGAGACCTATATCCTGAAAGGCGACGAGAGGGCGAGACTCTTCTTCTCCCTCGAGCAGGAGAAGGTGAAGGAGCGGCCGGTCTTCGTCAACTACCTCGTATACGACGCCCCGCTGGCCGAGTTCGACCTCGCGAAGGCCGTCGCGGGGCTGAAGCCTATCCTGGTCGGCTGGATCGAGACGATGATGACCGGAGAGGACGAAGCGCTCTGGAAAGCGTGCAAAGAGAAGCTGGAATGCGTCGGGATCTGATGATCACAAAGTCATCCGAGCCTTTTCCCGAAATCCGACTCAATCTCGGCTGCTTCATCGGCGGTTGGAATGGTCGTGTCAGGTCCCCCGACAAAGGATCTCTTGTTCGCTATCAACACGTAGGCGAATGCAAGCCCAAGCATCCCCGTGCCGAAGAAGAAGATGGATAGAAGCAACTGCCCTGACAGGATGAAAATGACCCCGACCAGGATCAAGGTCATGCCTCCCATCAAGGATCCAAAGGTATAGCGGGCGTACATCCACCACCTTATGGCAGGAACGACTGGTCCGTCCGTGAGCTTCGTCCCACAGCTGTCACAAAAGTCTGCCCCGTTGCGATTCTCAATACCGCATGATGGACAAGATACCATGTTTCTCCACTGGGATTGGTCTGGTGGGCTCATATCTCTTCCTCAGGAAATCCTGGGCCTGGTTTAGACATCATCGATAAATACTGGCTTGACCTGCTGCATGCCGACAATGTCCAATAGGCTAGAGATCGCAGGGCGAGCGCTTCAGCGCCCCTTGTGCAACCACTGCCTGGGAAGGCTTTTTGCATCCGTGTCCAGAGGGCTCTCGAACGATCAGAGGGGCGAGATCGTCAGGTCTTCCGTCCCTGGAAGCCCTGCTCCCCCCACAGACTCGTCCGAGTGCTATGTCTGCAGGGGACTCTTCCTCGAGCTCGAGAAGTTCGCTAGGATAGCGGCGAAAGCCTCCGAAGGTTTCGAGTTCAATAACTATCTGGTGGGCACCAAGGTCGATGCGGAGCTGCAGGAGCGGGAGGAGGCATTCTGGACGGAGGTCGGGGCCGAGGAGACCGAGTCGATCAAGACCGAGCTGAACCGGGAGATCGGGAAGCTCTTGGAGAAGACGCTCGGGAGGCAGGTCGAATTCACAAACCCGGACATGGTCTACTTGGTCGACACACGATTCGATCGGATTGTCCTCGACGTCGCCCCGTTGTTCGTGTACGGCAGGTACAGGAAGTTCTCGAGGGAGATGCCTCAGACGAGGTGGATGTGCAGGGAATGCCGAGGCAAAGGGTGCCCGAGATGCGACGGCAAGGGCCGGATGTACGATACTAGCGTGCAGGACATGACGGGCCCCATCATCATGAGGCACGCCGAGGGCGAGGACGATTTCTTCCACGGCATGGGTCGGGAGGACATCGACGCCCGCATGCTCGGCAACGGGAGGCCGTTCGTCGTCGAGGTCAGGAGGCCTAGGAAGAGGACTATCGACCTGCCCACCATCGAGAAGGAGATCAACGAGTCGGCCAAGGGCATGGTCGAGGTCGAGGGCCTCAGGATGTCGAACAAGGCCGAGGTCAGGTCCATCAAGGACTCCACGCACCCCAAGACCTACAGGGTCAGGGTGCGGTTCCAGTCATCCGTGGACCACGGAAAGCTTAATGATGTAGTTGGCGCATTGGCCGGAAAGCCTATAAGTCAGCTCACTCCAAACAGGGTCGTCCATCGACGGGCGGACCTCGAGCGGCACAGGACCGTCCGGAGCATCCGGATCGAGTCCTTTGAGGGTCTCGAGGCGGTATTCGTCGTCGAGGCCGATAGCGGCACATACATCAAGGAACTGATGCATGGGGACGAAGGAAGGACGCAGCCCAATGTCGCCGAGATCGTCGGTGTGCCCTGCGAAGTGCTCGAGCTCGACGTCATAGGGATCGGAGACCAAGGAGGTTGAAGGCATGGTAAAGGCATCCAAAGGCTACAGGCGCCGGACGCGGTCAGTGATGCAGAAGCGCGCCAGAGACAGAGGTCTATCTCCGATCACAAGGATTTTCCAGACTTTCGAGGTCGGGGAGAAGGCGAACATCAATCTCGACCCGAGCGTCCAGAAGGGCGTGCCGCACGTCAGGTTCCACGGGCACACAGGTACCGTCGTGGGCATGCGGGGCGACGCCTACCTCATCAACGTAAGGATGGGGGACAAGATGAAGCAGGTAATCGTGAGGCCAGAGCACCTCAGGAAGGCCAAGTGACTACAGGCGGTGTTTTTCGATGGAGGACAAGAAGGTAGTCACACTGGCAGAGGTGAAAGAGATACTGGACGAGCGCCAGAAGGACGGCGAGCTCACGCCCGAGCAGAAGCTATCGCTCGAGCACGCCCAGAAGTTCTCCAGGATCGACTCCAAGAAGGCCAAGAAGCTCGTCAAGGAGCTGATCGAGCTCGGGTTCGTGTCGGAGATCAACGCCGTCAAGATAGCCGACATCATGCCCTCGAACGCGGACGACGTGCGGCTCATCTTCTCCAAGGAGAGGGCGAGCGTCGAGAAGAAGGACATCGAAAAGATACTTAGCGTCGTAGAGAAGTATCTCTAGCGAGCCCGGGGGGAGTTGTTATCGAAGACTACGCGAGAATACTAGATTATCTGCCCCAAGGGCTTCCTGACGAGAAGATGTTCCACCGGGAGCCAGTGGCCTTCGCCATCGGCGACGACCAGTTCAAGCTGTTCGAGCTCGTGCCCAAGGAGGGCCTGACCCTGAGCGTCGGCGACAGGGTCTACATCGGCAAGGACCTGGACCTGAGACAGGAGGTCCTGCACGTGAAGAGACGAATCAGCTTCAACGAGCTGACAAACGCCGCTCAGAGCGAGCTGTCGTTCGTGATCATGCAGATCATCAAGGCGCATGAGCCGAGGTTCGTCACGTTCTTCAACGAGGCGCAGGCGATAACCACCCGGTTCCACATGCTCGAGCTCTTGCCGGGCCTGGGCAAGAAGACCATGTGGGCCATAATAGAGGAGCGGAAGAAGGGCCCGTTCAAGGACCTGGCCGACCTCGCGAAGAGGGTTCCGATGGCTCATCAGCTCGACAAGCTTGTGGCGAAGAGGATCGAGGACGAGCTGGCGAACCCGGATGAGAAGTACCGCCTGTTCGTCGCGAGATGAGTGGATGCGGGTCGAAGAGATCAAGGGGATCTTGGAGTCCATGGGCAAGAGGCCCACCAAGAGGCTCGGTCAGAACTTCCTTCTGGATGATTCTGTGGTCCGGCGGGCCGTCGGATTCGCCGACCTGACTCCCAAGGACGTCGTTCTCGAGATCGGTCCCGGTTTGGGCAACCTGACCGAGGAGCTGCTGAGGACGGGCGCCAAGGTGCTGGCGGTGGAGCAGGACCCGATATTCGTGAGGTTCCTTGAGCGGAGGTTCGGTGGAAGAATCGAGCTCGTCCAAGCTGATGCGGTCAAGGCTTTTCTCCCGCAGTTCAACAAGGTTGTCTCAAACCTGCCGTACCAGATCTCCTCCCCGATCATTTTCAAGCTGCTCGACCTTGGGTTCGATGTGGCCGTTCTCATGCTGCAACGCGAGTTCGCGGAGAGGATGGTCGCCCGGCCAGGCACGTCGGACTACGGCAGATTGACCGTCGGGGTCTACTACCGGGCGGATTGCAAGATAATGTTGAACGTTCCACGGAACTCTTTCTGGCCCCAGCCCCAAGTGGACTCCTGCATCGTCAGGCTGATCCCGAAAGCTCCGCCTTTCAAGGTCGCTGACGAGAAGGTGTTCCACGACGTGACCAAGGCGATCTTCTCCCATCGGCGGAAGAAGATCATGAACTCGCTGCTCGTGGATCCGGCCGTGTCGTCTCTGATGACCGAGAAGGTGCGTGAGTCGATCGACAGCCTTCCATACTCTTCACAGAGGGCCGAGGAGCTCACCCCTGAGAAGATGGGCGAGCTCGCCAACGCACTGCTGGAGCTCAGTCTTTCTTCGGGAAGAATCGCTCGATGATCGCATCCGCGATCTTGCCGGCGCCGTCCACCAAGACATCGCACGCAGGTATGCCGTACTTCGCCTCATATTCCGAGATCTTCTCCTCGACCTCTCGCCTGGTCATGCCCTGATGGTTGACCGTGATGCCGATGACGGGGCAGCCCACGTAGCACTCGATGAGCTCCATCTCGCGGTCGATGGTCCCGTTCGGGATGTGAAGCTCGGTCTCGTGGTAGGTCCTCCACTTCCTCGCGGGCGCGTGCTGTAGCACGATGGCGTTCGGCGCGGAGGCGTTGACGATCGTTCTGGAACCAGTCACGTAGGCCGGATGGCTGAGCGCTCCCTGGCCTTCCACTATTATGACCTTCGGATGCTCGGTCCTGTATGCGAGGTCGATGGCGTTCTCTAGCTCCCCGACGACATAGTCGCCCCTGATCGCATCGAGCGGGATGCCGAACCTCGACCCCTGCAGCAGGCCCGTCTGGCCGGTTGCGACGAAGCTCGTTTTGATGCCTCGCTTGTTGAGCTCCTTCGTCAGGATGATAGCGGTGGTGCGCTTCCCACTCGCGGCGTCCGTTCCCAGGACCGGGATCCTGATCGCCTTCATCTTGGACGCGAGGTTCCTATAATAGTGCATCTCCTCGAGCGGCGGCTCCTTCCTGATATCGGTTATCGTCACGCCGTGCTTCTTCGCGAGCTCGCTGAGCTCGGGGTCCTGGGCCAGCCACTGGTGGAGCCCGGAGATTATGTTGATCTCGTTCTTGATGGCCTCACGGATGGCAGGCCTGAACGTCTTTGGCAGATATCCACCGACTGTCGCCACGCCGACGATGAGGTAATCAGGCTTCTTCGGAAGCTTGGACAGGGCTTGCTTGACCGACGAGAATATCGGGATCCCCGTGTTCTTCCCGTCCAAGACCATCCCAGCATCCTTCCCGGCCATCGTGCTGTCGAGGATGCCCAGGATCTTGAACCTGAGCGAGTGTCTGACCAGTCCAGCCGCCGTTTTTCCGCCCGTTCTGTTGAACGAGCCTTCGCAGAGAACCAGTGCGGTTTCCATGTTTGGCGCAATCTCTTGCGCATATAAAACTCTTGACTGATTACACCTCGCCGGTGAAACACGCTGGTCATCTGGCCTGAGATAAACAGGTTTTTCTACACATACCGGCATTGGTGCCCGAGGGGGAGCGACCTGCTAGTCGGCATAGTCGGAAAGCCCAACGTGGGCAAGTCCACATTCTTCTCAGCGCTCACGCTGGCCACAGCGCAGATCGCATCCTATCCGTTCACGACGATCCAACCCAACCGAGGGGTCGGATATGTGCGTGGCAAGTGCCCGCATGTCGAGTTCGGCAAGCAGTGCAACCCGAACAACTCGTTGTGCGAGAGCGGCACGAGGTTCGTGCCGATAGAGGTGCTCGATGTCGCGGGCCTGGTCCCGGACGCCCATGAGGGTCGTGGGCTGGGCAACAAGTTCCTGGACGACCTCCGGCAGGCAGACGCCTTCATCCATGTCGTGGACGCGAGCGGAGGGACCGACTTCGAAGGGAACCCCGTCGGCATCGGGACCCACGACCCTGTCCTTGACGTCTCATTCCTCGAGAGGGAGATATCGTACTGGATCTTCGGCATACTGGAGAAGAACTTCTCGAAGATCGCCAAGCAGGCGAAGCTCACGGGGGCCAAGCTGGAGAAGGCCCTGCAGGAGAAGCTGACGGGATTATCCATCACTGAGAACCAGATCCTCGCGGCCTTCAGGCATGCGCCTACGGACGTCGACCCGGCCCTCTGGACTGATGAGGACCTGCTCAAGTTTTGCCAGGCGTTGCAGAAGATTGCGAAGCCGATGATCATCGCCGCGAACAAGGCGGACATCGCGCCTCCGGAGAACATCGAGAGGCTCAAGGCGACAGGGTATCATGTCGTGCCGACAAGCGCGGAGTATGAGCTGGCCCTCAGGAAGGCATCGAAGGGAGGGTTGATCAGCTACATCCCTGGTGCGAACTGTTTCGAGTTCCCCAACAAGGAGAAGCTGAACGAGAAACAGCTCGCCGCATGTACCAAGATGGGAGACTGGCTCCAGAAGACCGGCAGCACGGGGGTGCAGGCAGTCCTCGAGGAGGTCGTCTTCAAGGTCCTGGACATGATAATCATCTACCCGGTGGAGGACGAGCATCACTGGACCGACAAGCAAGGAAGGTGCCTGCCGGACTGCTATCTCATGCGCAGGGGCAGCAACGCCAAGGACCTCGCGTTCAAGGTACACACCGACCTGGGTGATAACTTCATTAGGGCGATTGACGGGAAGTCGCACATGACGATCGGTCAGGATCACGTGCTGCAGGACGGCGATGTGATCAAGATAGTCGCCAGGGCGAGATGATCGCAAGAGCTTGGTTACGATGGGAAGCTGGGACATTAGGCTGATAGGGGCCTCCTACAGCAATTCGGAAGGGGATCTCGCCATCCATCTCTACGGCAAGACCCAGGATGGGAAGTCCGTCGCCGTGAAGTACGTCGGGTTCGAGCCGTACTTCTACTTCATAGAGCCGGCTTCGAAGGAATCGCTGGATTCCATCTTGCACATGCTGGGTGATGACGACCGGGTCAGGCGTGTGGAGTCCGCCATCGAGCTGCTGTACAAGGGTGAGAAGAAGAAGTGCAGGAAGGTCGTCGCGACATTCCCGTGGCTCGTCCCTGACATCAGGAAAACGATAATGCAGGCTGGGACAACTGTCCTCGCTGCCGACATTCCCTTCCACTTCAGGTTCATGTACGACATGAAGCTCGGCTCATGCATCAGGGTCACTGGTGAGGAGTTTCAGGATGATCGATACAAAACCGATGTGGCAGTCAAAGCTGATAAGCCGGACCAGTTGGAGAACATCAAGGACTTCCATCCTGAGCTGACCATACTGAGCTTCGATGTCGAGACAAGCCTCAAGGAACCCAAGATATACTGTCTCTGCTGCGTCGTCAAGAAGGGCAATGAGATCGATAGTCGTCAGTTCGAAGGCGACGGCGACGAGAGGAAGATGATCCAGGACTTCTC
>Ga0315282_10012875_pt1 | contig 12720 bp, 7 predicted proteins | sample YL17G07_20_MG_FD_203693 | JGI IMG/M metagenome (GOLD analysis project Ga0315282, IMG submission 203693) | Sediment microbial communities from Yellowstone Lake, YNP, Wyoming, USA - YL17G07_20 | ecosystem: Environmental > Aquatic > Freshwater > Lake > Sediment | place: USA: Wyoming | collected... | reverse complement strand
GCAAGGACGCGGCATGCGCCATCGACCGGCTCAACGGTAGAGAGATCAACGAACGCAGGCTGGTGGTGAACGTCGCGACCGACCGGTCACGTTAGGTCCACAGACCTCACCCCGGCCTCCGGCCACCCCTCTCCATGCTATGGAGAGGGGACGTGGGAGATCGTCCCCTTGCGCCTCACGTAAAGAACGGCGTGGCCGGTCATCTCCTGGTCCTGCCGGGCCACCACGATAATCGGGTTCTGTCCCGGTTCCAGCGGCGCTTTGAACTCGAAGGGAAGCTTCTGGGATTTCCCGGCTCCGCTTGCTGCGGTGTAAAAGACCTTGTGCTGGCCGGCGATGGCATAGATGTCCCGGATGCCCTCGTCGTCCTCGGCCACACCGCAGATGGTGATGCTGTCCGAATCCGTGCCGTAGATCCGGTCGTCCGAGAGCATGACCTTGGGCGGAGCGTCCAAAAGAAGCTTGTACGCAGGTTTGGCTGCGCCGCCCGGCTTCGCGACCTCGGACTTGACCCATGCGCTCCGCCCCTGGCCGAGGCTCACCCTCATATAGCCGTCTATGGAAGCCTCCACGACGAAGGCCGTGCCTGCAGCCGCCATCGCGATCGGCCTCCGGGACTGGTCCGGCGCGGCCCAAAGAGGCGTTTCCTCCACAAGCGTGATCGAGCCGGCTGCCGGCGAGACGTCAAGGCCCTCCTTCCGGACAGGAAACTCGAGGTTCCTTTGCAGGTACTCCTTCACGGAGAGGTATCGGGCCGGGATCCAATCGCTCAAATTGAACTCGATCTTCACTTTGTCGCCCGTAAATGCCTGGTCCAGCTTGAAAGTGAACCGAACGGTGCGCTCGTCGCCCGGCTTGAGCGACCCGACGGCGGTCCGTCCTATCCCCACGTCCGTCATGGAGGATCCGGCGATGTTTAGCTCGGTATTGAACGTCTTGCCTTTGCCGATGTTCGAGATCGTGACGAACAACGTGGCCTCCTCGCCGGGCGACAGGTATCCGTCCCCGTTTCCGCCGGTGTCCACGAGTTGGAAGAGCGCTGCGAACTCGGGCTCGGGCTGCCCTTCGACGCGCGCCAGGCCCTCCCTTTTTTCAGAGACCGGACCGGCCGGCGAGTAGACCTGAACCTTGACCGGGTCCTCCCGGGACTCGACCAGCGTGGGAATCTCCACCGGAATGGTCCAGACCTTGGACCGGCCCGGGGGGATGAATCCCAGAATCAGATCGAGGCCGTTGAAGATCGGGTTGTCGCTCTCCGTCACCCCCCGGAGCCGGTACGCCGGCTCCTTGCCGAGGTTCTGGACCTCCACGCGCAGAGGAACGGTCTGCCCCGCCTTCACCGGTCCCTTGCCTCCGACGCTCACTGTGGTGCGAAGGGAAAGCACGGAGGGGTTCGTTCCGGGACGCCAGTCCACGCCGAGCTTCCGGGCTGCATCCATGAACTTCTTCTCCTCCATCCGTCCGCGCTCCTCGATCATGGCCTTGGCGTCTTTCATCAGCCCCTCTCGGGTGGCCGCCTGGGAAAGGACGATGAGATCCCGCGCGAAATCCAGGGCGTACCGTTCGGGAAAGAGAGCCCTGTCCGGGTCCGTGGGGATGCAGCGGCGGAGGTCCTCCTCCTCGACCAGACGATCCTCGGCAGGCTCCAGGATATCGAGCGTGATCGTTTCGTGCTGGAACCCTTTGCGGTCTGCGCGCTCCAGATGTCCCTTGACGTCCTTCTCGTGAATCAGGTCCCGGGGGCTCAAGCGGAGGTCTTTCCGGTCGAGGCTCATCGCCTGGAATCCGACATCCGGCCTCACCCCCAGGGCCTGAATCGAGAAATCGCCGGGCGTGAGGTATTCGGCCACGGTGAGCTTCAGGTCCTCGCCGTCCGAGAGCTGCTCCACGATCTGGACCGAGCCCTTCCCGAAGGTCTGCTCTCCCACGACCAGGACACGCCCGTGGTTTTGAAGGGCGGCCGCAAGGATCTCGGCGGCGCTCGCGCTCTCCTGATTGACCAGGACCACGATGGGGTAGCTGTCGGACTCCGTGCCTCCGCTCGTGGCATTGCGCACCTCGCGGGTCTCCTTGCTCCTCCCGGCCGTGGTCACGATCGTGCCGGCGTAGAGAAACGTGTCCGCGATCATGACGGCGAGCTCCAGGAGGCCGCCCGGGTTGTCCCGGAGGTCGAGGATGAGACCTTTCATGCCGGCCTGATGCAGCTCCAAGAGACCCTTGCGGAAATCCGCGTAGGAATTCCGCTGGAAGGCCGAGAGCTTGACGTACCCCACCTGGCCGGCCAGCATCTTCGAGGTCACGCTGTTCACATGGATCTGCTCTCTCGCCAGGTCGTATCGCCTGGCCCCGGACTCCCCGGCTCTCTCCACCCAGACCGTGACATGGGATCCGGAGGGGCCGCGAAGCCTTTCGGCGGCCCCCTGGGTGGTGATATTGACGGTCGATTCCTCGCCGATGCGCGTGATCCGGTCCCCGGCCTTGAGGCCCGCCTCGGCCGCCGGCGTGCCGTCGAAAACCTCGACGATGGTGAGGCTGCCGTTGCAGGGCGGGCGACGATCCGTGGTGATCTTGATGCCCAGGCCTCCGAATTCGCCGCTGGTGGCGATGTTGAGCTCATCGACCATCTCGGGCTCGAGAATCATGCTGTGCGGGTCGAGGGTGTCCAGGATGCCCCTGACCGCGGCCCGCTCCACATCCTTCGGCTTGGTCTCATCCGTGGCGAGGGCCTTCACCAGGAACCGGAAGACCTCCTTGAGCCTGGAGGCGACATCCCACGGGGCGATCGGCTTTAAGCCCTTGAAGGTCTCCTCTTGCTGACCCGCCCGGACCACGAACTCATCCCGGTCTTCGTGAAAGACCACCTGGATCGGCACCACCTCCCGCTCCATCTCCTCGAGCGCGGATCGGAGCATCTTCGGCGGATCGAACCGGTCCGGGTCGAAGTACTGCTGCACCACCTCGAGCAGGACCTTGTCCAGGAGCTGGCCTCTCTCGAGCTGCCAGACCGCCTCGGCCCCCTCATCGGCCCCTGCCCCGGCCCCGGGGACCAGGAAGCAAAGAATCAACAGCCACCACGCGTAGTTCTTCATCACGCCTCCGCTTTCCCGGCATTGTCGCCCGAAAAGTATCGACTCCGACCTGCGAAAGGTCAACATTTATATGGCCGCCGCCTGAAGGCTGGAGTAAATGGTCATCGACATGTTATGATGATACAATAGTTCGTCGTTGACTGAGTTAGGGGACGATCGGTTCATGAGCAACTCGGGACGTCTGTTGGTCGAAGAGGGTCTCATCACCCGCAAACAGCTGAAGAAGGCCATGGCACGCCAGGCTGCGGAGGGGGGGACTATCGGCCGCATCCTCGTCGATTCCGGCGTGATCGACGATGTGACCCTAGCCCTGTTCATGGCCCGCCGCTTCGACCGCCCGCAGACGCCCCGGAAGGAACTCGGCTCCATACCCGATAACGTCATCACCGCCATCACGGCCGACATGGCGATGGAGCTTCGGGTCATCCCTATCGAGATACGCGACCGGAACATCACCCTGGGAATGACCGATCCCTCGGACTCGTTCGCCATGGAGGAGGTCGCCTTCCATACGGAGTGCCAGGTGATTCCGGTTGTGGTGAGCGAGTCGGACATGACCTGGGCGCACGTGAAGTACTACTCGCGCAAGACCCGCGCCCCGGAGCCCGAGCCCCCGGAGGAAGACGCCGGACGCATCGACACCGGAATCCGGCTCAAGCTCAAGACGGTCAAGGTGGCGATGGACCAGATCCCGATCGCGTCGGAGCCCGGGTCCGGAGCATTGCCCAAGACTCCTTCCGAGACGCGACAGGGCGCTATTCGCGAGATCAACAAGCTAGCCCCGACCTCGACACAGGCCTCGGCCGGAACTTACAGCGCGAGCCTGCCGCCGATCGAGCTTCCGAAGAAGGGGCCGAGGAGAGGCGCCGGGGAGCCCAAGCCGCTCGAACTGAAGCCTAAAATGGCGGACACGAGCATCCCTCTGACGCCAAAGAAGAAATCGGATGCCATGCTCCCGCCCATCACGGCCCAGATGAAGGCGCCCGCGCCCCTTGAGGAAAATCTGTCGATGAGCGGGGAGGACTTCAGGAAGACCCCGAAACAACCCGCCCTCATCACCGGCGACCGTTTGAGGAAGAAGGGAGAACCTCCTGTATCTGATACGCTGCGGGGCAAGGCGCGATCCCCCGAGCCGCCGTCCCCCATCACGGTGAAATCGGATTCCAAGGGCGCCTCTCAAGGGCCTGCGATCGCCACCATCAAGTCCATCGTGATCGACGACCGGCCGCCCGTCGAGAAAGCCAAGAAGCCGGCCCCGAAGGAGCCGGCACCGGTCGAAGCAAGAGCCGAAACAAAGCAGGCCGAAGGAACATCCCTGAAGGACTACCAGAAGGCCAAGCACGAGACCCTGCTGCAATCCATCCGGGAGGGGTCCGATCGGGAGGAGATCATCAAGGACTCCATGGAGCTCCTCTCGTTCCACAGCCCACGCGTGGTGTTCTTCATCGTACGGCGAGAGGATATCCGCGGCTGGGAGGCGATCGGCGAAGGGCTCACGGTGAGCATGGTCAGGGCCGTGACCATCCCTCGCGATGTTCCCTCGCTTCTGGACCGGACCTGCAAGAAGGGGCTCGTCTATATCGGATCCCACGGTTCGGACCCGGCGGATTCGGTCATGCTGGCCGTTCTCGGAAAGAAATCCGACCAGGTGATCATTCTCCCGGTCCGGTTCGGCCCGACCATCGCCGGCCTTTTCTACCTCGACACCCCCAAGGCCGGCGTCGAATCCGAGCTGAACGACATGCTCTCCATTGCGAAGATCGCCGGAGACTCCATGCACCGGCTGATCCGCCAGGCGAAGCTCAAAAAATGAAATGATGGGTACGCAGGGACACGTCGCAGCGCGCCCCTGCTTCCACGGCGTAACGTCTCAGCGAATCAGAGAGGCGATGAGGCCCATCACGAGGGACTCCGCGGCGTTCCCGGCCGGCTCCCCTCCCGGAGCGGCCACGGAGCAGATGGAGTAGGACGAATCTCCCTTGTCCACCTGCGGGTAGTTGCCGGAGCCGGACCCGTCGTCGTTCGACGACTGGGGCTTGTCGTTCGAGCCGCCGCTGGTCTCTCCCTGGAAGCACGAGAGGACCAATGTGCCCGCGCCGTCGCACACGCACTTGGGCGCGCAGTACCCGCTGTTGCAGCAGCCGGTTCCGCACTCCTCGTTCTTGCCGCAGGAGATGGCGCAGGCGCATGAAGCGGTGTCGCAGGTGCCGAGCACCGCGAGGGATCCGGTATCGCAGCTCAAGGTCGTGCCGCCGTCGACATCCACACAGGTCCCGTTGGCCGTGCACTGCGTGCCGGACGGGCAGTTCAGCTCGGGATGTCCGGCATAGTCGCAGCATACCCGGTCATCCGGGGTGCAGTAGCTGCCGCCGCAGAGGACCGTGCCGGATCCGCATTCCGGGGAGCCGGCGTCCTGCCCGCCGCTGCTCGCCTGGCACAGGCAGTCCTCGGTGCAGATCGGATGCGTGCTGTCGCAGCAGTACCCCGAGCAGTTCGAGCAATAGAGCGGCGCCTCAGGAGGACAGGTCGTGGTATTGGTCGAGCACTGGCAATCCTGGGTGCAGATCGGATGCGCGGTGTCGCAGCAGTAGCCCCCGCAATTCGAGCAGTAGAGAGGCGTTGCGGAAGGGCAGCTTCCGCTCGAAGTGGTGCACTGGCAATCGCTCGTGCAGACCGGATGCGCGCTGTCGCAGCAGTACCCCCCGCAATTAGAGCAGTAGAGAGGCGTTGCGGAAGGGCAGCTTCCACCCGTCTGGGAGCACTGGCAATCGGTCGTGCAGGTCGGGTAGTCGGACGCACAGCAGTAGCCACCGCAGTTCGAGCAGTAGAGAGGCGTTTCGGAAGGGCACTGGCTGCTCGACGAGGAGCACTGGCAATCGGTCGTACAGTACGGGTAGTCGGTCGCACAGCAGTAGCCACCGCAGTTCGAGCAGTAGAGAGGCGCATCGGAAGGGCAGCTCTGCGCAACCGCATTCGCGGTCCAGAGACAAACTACCAACACTGTAATAATCCCTATGGGCTGAAATATGTTAAATGCCTTTTTCATGGATATTCCTCCCTATTTGATACCGATTATAGTATCAGACAATAATTTCAGCAAAGATATTCTTCTCATATCGTGATGGATTGATACCAAGACCGATCCGCGCTAGGCTGCAATCTCCCATGGGAAACAGGCGAAGACATCCCTATCGAACATGGGCCGGGCTGGCTGGCGCAACGGCTCTCCTGTTCATGGTCTCCCGGGCCTTTCCGCAGGAAACCGGACAGCCGATCCCCTCCCCATCCTCCTCTCGGAAACCGGAGCCCGAGGTTCAGAAGACGACCAATCCCGGCTCCCTCGTCTATGTCCTCGAGAGCATCGAGGTCCGTGGGAACGACAAGACCCAGACCCAGGTGATCACCGGATTCATCCCGCTCAAGCCCGGGGATCTCTTTTCACCTGACGACCCCAGACTCCTGGAATCGAGATATCGCCTTCTCGCCACCGGCTTCTTCAACGACGTGAGAATGAGCCTCGAGAAGGGCAAGAAACGCGGGTCCGTGAAGCTCGTGGTCGATGTCACGGAAAGGGGGACCATCGTGGTCCAGGACATCGCCCTGGGATGGAGCGACATCACCGTGTACGGCGGCCTCGATGTGGCTGAGAACAACTTCCTCGGCGCAGGAATGCATCTCTCCGGAGCGGTCGTCGGCGGCAAGGACCAGGTCGGCGCGCGCCTCCGGTTCGCGTACCCCTACTTCCTCGATCTCCCGGTCGGCATCCGCGTGGAAGCCCTGTACAACCACGCCAAGGACTACTTCGGCAACGAGGACATCTCCATCGGCGGCAATACCGAGACCAAGTCCTACGCCACCGTGGCCTACGAGCGGTACGGCGGCAAGGTGGGCATCACGCGGGACCTGGGCGAGGAACGCTTCATCCTGGTGGACTACCGGTTCGAGGGGCTGGACACCACCCTGCCCAGCGCCGCCTCGGATCGCGAGGGCGGGGAGATCCGGCCCATCCAGTTCGATATCCTGCCGGGCCGAAGCTACCTCTCCACGCTCAAGCTCGGGTTCGAGCGCGACACCCGCGACGACCCCTATCTCACCCGGAGGGGATCCCTCATCGACGTCTCCGTGGAGGTCGGCTCCAAGGTGCTCGGAGGGACCTACGACTTCGCGAAGTTCGACTTCGGCATCGACTATTATTTCCATCTGCCGTGGAAGCACACGCTCAAGACCAGCTTGTCCCTCGGACTGATCCTGGGGGACGCGCCGTTCTTCGTGCAGTATTTCATCGGCGACCTGTCGTCCCTCATCCCCTCGCGGGTCCTGGAGATGAACTTCACCCACCTCCGGCCCACGATCCTGGACACGTACATCCAGGAAAAGCGGTACGACGACATCTCCGGAAGCGCCACGTTCGAGTACATCATTCCCCTGTACCGGAGCTCGGGCTTCCTCTACGGCTTCGATTTCTTCTTCGGCGGCGGGCTCATCGCCCTGTGCTCGGCCGAGGACTTCTACACCACACCGCAGGGCTACTCGGGCTTCTCGACCCTGCCGGTGGACATCACCGCGGACCTGGGCCTCCGGTTCAACACCAACTGGGGGGTCTTGGGGGTGTCGGCCTCCAATTTCTTCCGCCTCATTCCGAACATCGGAGAGGAGGCGGTGAAGTGACCGGAACACCGCGCACGGCAAGGGCCATCGGGCTCGCGCTTCTCCTCTCGGTCGTCTCCCTGGGGGTCCGGGCGGACGAAGGGCCCCCCTTCCGACGTATCGGCATCGAGCCCCGACAGGACCGGCTGTCTGTCTCGTTCCGCTATCGTGATGTCTTCCGTCCCAAGGTGAGAAGCAAGCTCAAGAGCGGCCTGCCCACCACCATCGTGATGAGGCTCAGCGTCCGCGAGGCCGAAACCGACACACCGGTCGCGACCTACGGCCGGACCTGTCAGATCGTCTTCGATCTCTGGGAAGAGAAGTTCCGGGTCGACGTCCAGGACCCTATCGGAAAGATTTATCTCGAGGCCGAGGAGGAGCAGGAGGCCGTGGATCGGTGCGCCATCCTGGAGCATGTGCCGGTCGCGATCGGTCTTGCCAGGGGCAAGTCCTATGTGGTCCAGGTCACGGCCGAGGCCAACCCCCTGTCTCCGGATCTGCTCAGGAACATCAAGCGATGGCTCAGCCGGCCCCAGGGGAGCGCCTACAGCGCCTCTCCCGGAGAGAACTTCTTCGGCTCCTTCTTGAGCATCTTCGTGAACCAACGCCTGGGTGCGGCCGAGGCTGCGATCGAGTTCCGATCCCAGCCGTTCACCCTGAACTAGGCCGGGGGACCATGGGCAAGTTCGAATTCAAGATCATCACCGCGCTGCTGGTCGCGGTTCTCGTGCCGCTGGGCGTCTCGATCTTTCTCGTCGATCGGGCCGTCTCGAGCAGCTACGCCATGGGTGTGAACCCCCAGGTCCAAGGGGGACTCGAGAACGCCCTGGAATCCTACCGGGACCTGTTCAAGAACCTGAAGGAGAAATACGAGGCAGTCACGGCGCTCATCGCCTCGTCCCCGACCCTGGGACGGCTCCATCCCGACACCGATCGGAGCGAGACCGAGGCTTTCCTGAGAAAGGAGCTGGAGCAATACCCGGACATCCGGAAGCTGACCCTCCGGACCTCGACGGGCGATTCCCTGAGCGTGACATCGGAGCAGCGCTTTCCCGAGGAAAAATTCCGGCCGTTCACGGTCACGACCCCGGTCGCCAACGAGCACATCTCCTCGATCGAGGCCGAGTTCATGGCGCCGATCGGCCCCTTCAGCCGGTTCGAGTCCCTGGGAAAGCTGCTCCAGACCTATGAGCGTCTAGACGAGGGGCGTGATTTCCTCAAGAGGCGCTACCTCCTCATCTACGTCCTCCTCATCAGCCTCGTGATCATCGTTTCCCTGGCCGTGGCTTTCGGCTTTGCGAGGAGCATCACCCGCCGCATCTCGAGTCTGGCTGCGGCCACGGCCAAGGTGGCCGGCGGCGACCTCACCGTGCACGTCCAGCCCGGGGCCGAGGACGAGGTGGGGGAGCTGATCAATCGGTTCAACCTGATGGTGGCCGAGATGAAGGAGTCCCAGGAGCGCATCGAGTACCTGCGCAAGATATCCGCCTGGCAGGAGATGGCGAGACGGCTCGCCCACGAGATCAAGAATCCGCTCACGCCGATCCAGCTCGCCATGCAGCAGGTGCGCGACACCTACCGCGGCGACGACGTGACCTACCGGAATCTCCTCTCCCAGTCCGCCGAGATCGTGGAGGAGGAGATCACCACCCTGAGACGGCTGACCGGCGAGTTCTCGGCGTTCAGCAAGCTCCCCGAGGTCAAGCCCGAAGCGGTCGATCTGGTCTCCTACCTGGAGGAGTGCCAGGCTTCGCTCGCGCATCTCTCGAGCGAGAGTGGGGTGGCCATCGCCTGGTCTCTCCCCAAGGGGCCGGTGACGGCGCCCATCGACCGTATGCTCTTCAAGCGCGCCCTCGACAACCTGGTCCGGAACGCGGTGGAGGCAAGCCAGGCCGGAGGGGGCCGGGAGGTCCGGATCCGGCTCCGCGTGCTGTCCAAGGACCGGGCGGCCGAGATCGTGGTGGAAGACGACGGCATCGGCGTGGCCGACGACGTTCGGGGGGTCATCTTCGACCCCTACTTCACCACCAAGGAGGAAGGGACCGGCCTGGGCCTCGCGATCGTGAAGAAGATCATCCTGGAGCACCACGGCGAGGTGGGCGTGGACCCGTCCTACGGCCCCGGCGCGCGCTTCGTGGTCCGCATCCCGCTCGCGTAGTTCTCCCTATCCTCGGCCATGCAAGGAATGGAGAACGAGGATTCACACCCATCAAGGGTGTCCGACACCATGGACTCGGGGAAGAAAAGTGATAAGTGGCGGATATTGCGGGATAATTATTTTAAGTAAAAACCGGATGAATTCTAGCTGCGACCCGACTCACCAAACGTGATGGCACCGGGAGACTGGAGCCTGCCCGACGGCTTCCCGAGCTACTGCAGCCTGTAGACACGTCCCCCAATGGCGCCTGGATTATTGCGTCAATTTCAGGATGGTCATGTCGTAGTCCTCGATGTTGTAGCCGAGGCTTCTTTGCTCTGAATGGGCGTGGAGCGGGCTCTGGCCGTCCGGTCCGTTCCACGTGTGGTCGCTCATGCCGCCGATGTACATGCCCCCGCGATCGTCGAGCGCAATGCTTCCGCCATAATCGTCGGAACCTCCCGAAAAATCGACGCTGCATCCATAGAACGTATGCCATTGGTACGCGCCGTCATCGGAGAGCTTGATGACATGTATGTCCCAGGACCCTTGGGTCAGGTTGACGAGCGGCGCTTGGCTCGCCGGGCCGTTCCAATCCGAGTGGCTGTCTCCGGCAATGTAGAGGTCCCCATCACGGCCCAGGGCAATGGCCGAGCCGCCGTAGAAGGTGTGCCATACGTAGTCGCCATTGCCCGAAATCCTCATGGTGAAGCTCGGGATTTCCTTCAGCTGATGGCGCGGCTCCTGGCCGTCCGGCCCGACCCAGCCGACGCTGCTAGAGCCGGTGACATAGATGTTTCCGTCACGGTCCAGGGCAAGGGCATTGCCAGAATCATAGTCGCTCGAGCCGAAGAAGGTATGCCACTGGTAGGCGCCGTCTTTCCCGAGCTTTAGGACGACGAGATCATAATATCCACTATGGTCGTTGAGCGGCTCCTGGCCCTCAGGTCCGGTCCAGCCAAGCTCGCTCCTGCCCACAACCACCACGTTTCCATGCTCATCCACCTGGATGTCCGTGCCGTCGTTGCTGATGTCGTCCCCATAATAGGTATGCCAGACGTAGGCGCCGTCATGGGTCAGGTTCAGCACAAACAGGGCAGAAGATATGTTGGTATCATGGAGCGGTGCCTGACCGTCCGGGCCGGTCCACGGGCCGCTCGAACCCGTGATGAAGAGGTTTCCATCCTGGCCTGCCGCAATGCTGAACGCCCGGCTCCCTTCGCATGAGCCATAGAACGTGTGCCATTGATACACGCCGTCACGGTCGAGCTTGAGAAGAAAGAAGTCGCGCTCGTCGCAGAAGGCATGGAGCGGCGGCTGGCTATCCGGCCCGGTCCAACCCTGATAGCTCGATCCGATGACGTAGATGTTTCCATCACGGTCCAGTGTCATGCCTCTGGCAAAGTCGGAACCGGGGATATCCGGGCCATAGGGATAAGTGTCGTCATCCGACCCATAGAACGTGTGCCATTGGTAGGCCCCGTCCCTGGTGAGCTTCATGACAACGATGTCGTCCGAGCCCGACAGGGGGTGAAGCGGTGCCTGGCCATCCGGCCCTAGCCAGTTTGCGAAGCTACTTCCCAGGACATAGAGGTTTCCGTTTTCGTCCGTGGCCACATCGCTCCCGAAATCATAATTGCCAGTGCCGTAGAACGTGTGCCACTGGTAGGCGCCGCTGGCATTCGCGTCGCGGCCCGCATCCATGCCCGCGTCAGCCTCCGTATCCGCATCGGAATCGGCATCCGAGTCGGCATCCCCGGCCGCGCCGTCCGATTGACCGGAATCCAGGGCCGCGTCGGTTCCGGCGTCCGATGTCTCGTCGCCGCTCCTGCTGCACGCCAGGGATGTCGACAACAAGATGCAAAGCGCCATCACGATCAGGAGCGGCCTGTCCAGGATTTTGTCCATAATTAGGATTATAGCTCAGATCGAGAGACTTGTCTCAGGACGAGGTGCATACGGGTCTGGAACCGAATCCTGAGGGAAGCACCGCCGCCCCTTCAGGGCGCGCATGGATATTTTTTCCTCGTAGACTAATCGAAATAGAAGCCCGACGTGGAGGGGACGTCCGTCATGCAGAGGTCGCAATAATCCGAGGTGCAGACCGGATCGGTGCTGCATCCCTCGCAAGGGGTATCCGGGCACGTGGGCTGGCCGCTGTCCTCTATCGTTCCGGAGTCGTCGATGCCGCTGTCCTCCCCACCGGCGCCCGAGTCCTTGTCACCCGGTTTTTCCGCCGATCCGTCCTCGGCACCGGCGTCGACGCTGGCCGGCTGAAAGGGACCGCCCTGACCCGGCTCTGCCTGCCGGTAGCACCCGGACGCGGACAAGGCCGCCGCAAGGAACGCGGCCGCGGCCTTGAGCCCCGCCTTGCGGAGCGACGTGACTCTCGCCTGCTCCTGGATCAGCACGCGGTAGTGGCAGTAGGGGTTGTCCACGCCGCCGCCGGCCGTGCTCACGGTCCAGCGGCACCCGCCGCGGCAGATGCGGCCGAACTCGCAGCCCGCACAGAAGCCGCGCAGCATGGACGGGTCGAACCTGCGGTTGAACGCGAACGCGTCCGGGTCGCGCCAGATGTCGGCGAGGAACCGCTCCCGGATGTTCCCCTCCAGGAAATCGTCGCGGCCGTCCATGCGCGACGGGAGGCTCAGGCACCCCTTGACCCAGCCGTCGCTCTCGATGCCGATCACGCGGCAACCGGCCATGCACCCGGCGAAGAAGGGGAGCCTGAGCTGCCCCTGCCGCCGGAGCAGCTCCTCCTCGGGCCCGAAGTAGCCGATGGAGTCGCTGGCCACCACGCGGATGCCCCCTTTACGCACCAGTCCGGCCAGGGTGGGGACGAGCTTG
>Ga0315282_10012874_pt1 | contig 12720 bp, 13 predicted proteins | sample YL17G07_20_MG_FD_203693 | JGI IMG/M metagenome (GOLD analysis project Ga0315282, IMG submission 203693) | Sediment microbial communities from Yellowstone Lake, YNP, Wyoming, USA - YL17G07_20 | ecosystem: Environmental > Aquatic > Freshwater > Lake > Sediment | place: USA: Wyoming | collected... | reverse complement strand
GCAGGATCATTTTGATGTCTGTGAGCTGATCGAGTCTCTGCCGATTCCGGAAGCAAAAGAAAAAGCAAAAGCCCTCAGGAAGGTCATTGCCCGTAAAAACTTGATTCAATACGAGAGGCGCAATCTCACTCCATCAGAAGCCCAGGAGATCGTAAAGCTGACCAGTCGGCTCTATCACTGGGTCAAGTTACTCCTGAACGAGAAATAAAAATACCTTCTTACAAATATAAAGTTCAACTTTAGATTTGTCAGAATTTTATTTTCATTTCGAGGCAGGGGAATAAAAACCCTGTCTCGGAAAATATTCTGTCTCCGGTGGCAGGGTCTCTCAGAGGATACGAAGCTAAAGTGCCTATTCCTGACATTTGACAGTCCTTTTCTCTTTGTCAATACCACTCATCTCAGGGAATTTCTCCCCTTAAATAAGTGCATTCTTCAGGAAAAGTAAATATTAAATAGCAGGCAATAGGCAGTAGTAGAATACAGAAGTCAGAATTCAGAAGGAGAATTATTCTGACTACTGTCTCCTGACTTCTGAATTCTTTCTTTTTTATTCTTGAACCCTATTTTTAACCTCTAAGCAGGACAAAGCCAACCAGGAGCGCAACCAACAACAGAAACCCAAAAGCCCCATAGTCCCTTACTGTGAACCTTATCTCCGGGTAAGAAGTTCTCTCTTTACTCAGCCCGAACCCACGTGCTTCCAGGGCCATGGCGAGCTGATTGGTAGTCCGGATGGTGGTTAAGAAGATCGGAGCGAGCAGCGGTATAGACCTCTTCATCCGGGTAAAAATGTTTTTTGATCGCAGGTCAAGGCCTCGAGATCTCTGGGCTTCAATGACGGTTGTGGCAGTTTCGATCAGCGTCGGAATCATGCGCAGGGCAAGGGAGAGAGAGAAGCTCGCCTGATAGGGTATTCCGAGACGGATCACACCTGAAGAGATCTCCTCATTCCTGGTAGTGGAAAGGAAGACAATTCCAGCGATGATCATGGAATCAAGTTTCAGCGCTACTGCCAGGCCATAGCGTAAAGACTCTTCGGTAAACCTCCCCCAGATGGGTGTCGTTCCCTTCACCGAAAGACCCCAGGTAATGATTGAGAAGAGTGCGATAAGGAGAATAGGGAGTTTCAGCCTCATGACATTAACCAGGCACTGACTGAAGTACCCATGGATGAGCAGAGCGAGAGCAACACCGGTAAGAAAGAGAGGGTGTTTGAAAAAGATGGTGAGGAAGAAACTGAACAGGAGGATGAATATCTTGGTCCTTGGATCCAGCCTGTGAAAAAATGTGTCCTTATCCTGATAGAGGAATATGTTCATATGCTTTTCTTCTTGAGGCAACGGGCCATCTCTTCAACGGACAGTGCAGTAAACCCCATCCGGCTACTCAATGCTGCCATGAGAGGTGGTTGAATCCCTGCTTCTTTGACTTTCCCGCTGTTTCCAAGTACTTCCCTGGTCTTTCCGTCTGCGATGATCCTTCCCTCTTTCATGAGTACCATCCTGCGGGCGTATTCTGCTGCCACCCACATGGAGTGGGTGATCATGATGATCGTATGTCCCTGTTCATTCAGTTGCTGAATGAGTTCCATCATCCGCAGTAATTCGAGATAGTCTAAACCTGTGGTCGGCTCATCCAGGATAAGGACCTCAGGCCTTAACGCCAGAATTGCAGCAACAGCAACCCTCTGCCTCTGCCCTTTGGTCAGGGAGAAAGGGTCTTCCTGTCTCAGGTGTTCAAGATCAACAGCTGTAAGAGCAGCATCTACCCTCGCGGAGATCTCATGGGGGGGAAGCCCTAAGGCTCTTGGGCTGAAAGCGATATCCTCTTCAACCCTCTCGCAGAAAATCTGATGGTCGGGGTTCTGAAAGACTAAACCGACGGTTTGGCAGATTTCCCCAATGCCTTTCCGCTGAATGTGTTCTCCTTTCAGCAGGACCGTACCATGCCGGGGAGAGATCAGGTTGTTGAAATGTTTCACCAGGGTGGTTTTTCCGCTCCCGTTCTGGCCCAGAATCGCCAGGAATTCACCCTGCCTGACAGAAAGGGTTACATCATTAAGTGCTTTCACGCCTGTGGGGTACTCGTAGTGTAATGATTCAATGCGGATGAGCTCGTTGCCATAACCTCTTTCTTTTTCTCGATCATTCTCTTCCAGGCCTGAGGAAAGATCCTTATCTAATTCAAAGGAGTTCAGCCGCCTGATGGCATCCTCTTTCGTAAAGGGGAGAGGATAATCCCCTAAGAGATGAAACAGGTGTGGTATTTCTGGAGGTCTTACCCCTGCCTCTTTCAGCAGATCAATATTATTGAGCACTTCCTGGGCACGTCCAAACTCTTTTAAAGCCCCTCCCTGGAAAAGGGCGATATATTCAGCCTGAAGTGCTTTCTCTGTCTCATGTTCTACCATGAGGATGGTCTTTCCTTCATTTTTCCACAGTTCAGAGGTGAGGCTGAAAACCTCATCCTTCCCCTGAGGGTCCAGATCAGTGGTCGGCTCATCGAGGCAGAGGAGAGCCGGGTTCAATGCCAGGGCAGAGGCAATGGCAAGCCTCTGCTTCTGTCCCCCGGAAAGGGTGGAAGGTGCCCTCCCTTTCAGTTCTGAAAGTCCAACCTTTTTCAGTGCCTCTTCAATCCTTGCCTTCATCTCGGTGCGGGGCACACCCAGATTCTCTAAGCCAAAGGCCACCTCCAATTCAACGGTGGTTGAAAAGAGCTGGGATTCAAAATCCTGAAAGACTATTCCCATAAACCTGGCAAAATCCGCAACCTTACGGTCACGGGGATTTAATCCGAGGGTCCTGATTTCTCCTTCCAAGTCACCTTTGATCAGTTGAGGAATAAGCCCGTTCAGACAGGCACAGAAGGTTGATTTGCCAGCGCCGCTCCTGCCCATGATCACGAGCATGGAACCTGAGGGAACCTCCAGACTGAGATCCTTGAGAACCTTTTCTTTTCCTTGCTTGTAGCGGAACGAAAGTCCCTTAACGCTTACTGCGCTACTCATGTTTTTCCCATCATTAAGGGCGAACACACAGGTTCGCCCCTACATAAGACCGCAGGCCGTCAGGCCGGAGGCCGCTCCTGCGGTAGGTTTTTCATTATACATTCCGCACTCCGCAATCAGAACTTCTTATACCCTCCGGTCCAGCCACTCTGTCAGCTCTTCATCCGAGGAGGGGGCAAGCCCGAGGCTCTTCTGCCATACCTCTCTGCTTTCCATGCAGAGATAGACGAAACATTCAGAGTCGTATTTCCTGATTTCCTCCATCATCCGTGCATACATCGCGATCCGGATCGGTTTGAAATACCTCATCTTTCCGTCCAGGCCCGAGATGAACTCCTCATGTAAGAGCCGGGTCTTCGGGAATCTTGACTGTATCACTTTTTTCAGTGAAGGCATGAAGCGGAGGGCGCCCAAACTGATCCAGGCGATATTCCTTTTATCAATTCGCTCAAACAATTTTTCTATGACCTCGGAATACCCATTCTCCCATCCTGGATAAAAGATGAGCGGGTCAAAGTGGAAGCCCACCCGGTAGCCCATCTTTTCACAGAAACGGGCAGCCTCAAGTCTCTCCTCGAGACTTGCCGTTCTGAACTCTTCTCTCTCTATGATCTGCGGTGTATTGAGCGACCAGGAGACGACGATCCGTTCCCGATGTTTCAGTTTCGCCAGGCTGTCAATGGCAGCAGTCTTCGTCTTGAGCTCCAGGAAGGTTGTGGAGGAGGCAGAAAAGAGAGGTGCAACTATTGCAACGTAATCAATCAGGTGATCGAGAACGAGGCTATCGGTGAATTCTCCGGTCCCTATGCGGTAGATCTGCTTTCCCCTTTTATCCATGAATCCTTTGAGCTCTGAAACCAGGTCGTCACTGTTGGCGTAGATGGTGAGGAAAGGCGTATTCAGGTAACTCTGGAGGATGCAGTATGAACAGGAGAGGGGGCAGTTTAGGGCGAGGTGGAGAATGTAATAGCCGCAGCAGAGATACCCTTTACTGCCCGGACAGGGTTTTACAAACCTTCCCCGGTTTTTCACAACGAGGATCGTTTCCCTGTCAGGCGGATACCCTTCTCCTCGCAGGAGATGAGAGGGGTCATGAATATACTCTACCGGTGTGCTTTTGGGGATCCTCGCAAGGAGGTTGCGGGTAATGGGTGACTCTCTTACAGCATCTTCGATGATAACCTTTCCAGGCCGGTATCCTGTCAACCTTCAACAATCTCCTTTAACTCCTCTTTCTCTGCAATTGTTTGTAGCAGAGCAAGCCTCTTTTTGAATTCATCTACGGTGGTGAAGGAGAAGCTTACCTTGAATTCCTCACCCTCAAAATACGGGGGAGGAATGAGGTCGACTCCTTTCAGCGTCAATCTTTCTTTTTTCTTGCGAAAGCTTTCTTCAGCCTGGGCTAAGCGAGGGTATCTCAGCCTCCTCACGTACTCCCTGATTCGGTCTCCCTGAGCAACCAGTCCTATCCTCTGGTCTGAAAAGATCTCGTTCACCTCTTCGCTTTTGAGAAGAGTTTCAATACCAACCCCGTCCCTCTCCTTAATGACAGCGAAGTTCTCACTCAGCTCTGCCTGCTTGTTCTTGCTCAGTTTGAGTCTGGTTATCAGTTGAGATAACAAGACTCTTTCTTGAGGAGAGAATCTGAGGAATAGGGATACTATTTCTTTTGTCACAACTCCCGATGCAAGTCCGATTTTGATTTCTTCTTCAAGGTCAAGGATGACGGTGTACATCTTGAGGAGGGAAAGGGACTTCCCCACACCCAAGAGCGACAGAAATTTCTCCTGAATCTCCTGAAGAGAAAGATATCGGGTAAGTTTGTTGATCGCAAGAGCAGTCTCAACCGGATTCAGCAATCGGTGAGAAAGATTTTCATGGAGGTTTAAAATGAAGGCATCCTGTTCTCTCATCTCTTCAGGGAGCAGGGCCGCTGTGAACTGTGGATGACCAAGTTCACCTATCGCTAATACCCTTTTCCATCCGCATACGATCCGATACCTTCCTTGTGCTGTCTTCTGAAGGAGAGGGGGATGTACGAGGCCGACCTTTTCAATGGATCTCTTAAGCGCATCGAGTGAAAAGCCGTAACTGATGCGAAACGTCTCATCTCTAAGATCAACTTCTTGTTTTGATACGGTTTGGTATGTGAACATCACAGATTACTTTCTCGTCATGCCAGTAGACATCCCATGAGGAGGATCATGAGGAACGGTGAGACTGCAGTAACGATCAGGTGAGACGGAGAGAGTCTGGATAGAACATAAGGGATATATAAAAGGCCAAAAGAGGCTGTGAGGCCAACAGCCATTCCACCTATTGCACCCAGACAGATGAGAAGGATCCCAATGCCAGGATGCCTGGAAATGGAGATATCCCTTTCGTCCATAATTTCTTTCCAGAGGAGGTCCCACCGTACTATCCTGGGATAGAGGAGGAGTAAGAGGAAAGGCCCGATGATGAGGGGGGCAATGGTATTATTCAGGACAATGATCGGGCCAATGATCTTCAGGGGATAGAGATTAATGAGCTCGAGACCCCACGAGATGATAAGGGCACAGGTAACCGCTGAGATGATAACTATTAAAAAAAATTCGCCGATTTCTTTCACCGATTTCATGGTCACCTGTTCATGTGAAGAGATCCAGATCATTTGCCCCCACATCTTGTAGCTCACTAAGGCAGCAAAAAAGTTCCCGATAAAACCAAAGACAGTACCAAAGCTGAGTGTCCCGAAGAAGTCACCGATGAGATTCCCCAGTGCCGAACCCCAGGCACCGGCAGGTCCAAACAGGATGCCAAAGACCACCGGTATGACCGTTCCAACCCTGATTTCTGTGAAACCCGGAATAAGCGGGATACTCTTAAGGGGGATGAGGAGTGCCGCATACACTGCCGCAGTCAGCGCAGTAAGCACCACCATCTTCGTGTATCGCCACATGGTGAATATCTCTCTCATGTATTCGTCCCGTCATCTTGGGATTTCTTTTTTTCTTCCTTCAGCTTCTTTCTCCATTCCTCCAGTCTCTTTTTAAGTACCTGTTCAAAACCCCGGTCGGTAGGGTGGTAGTAGGTTTTTCCCTCAAGTGTTTTGGGCAGGTGATTCTGGTCAACCACTGCGTCAGGAAATTGGTGGGCATACTTATACCCCTTGCCGTATCCGAGGTTACGCATGAGAGAAGTTGGGGCGTTGCGGATGTGGAGGGGCACAGGGAGTGCCCCTGTTTTATCGATGTCTTCTAAAACCTGCAGGTAGGCAGTATACACCCGGTTGCTCTTCGGGGCAGTAGCGAGGTAAATTGCTGCCTGGGCAAGGGCGAGTTCCCCTTCAGGTGAACCGATAAAGTGGAATGCCTCCATGGCGGAAAGGGCAACCTGTAACGCCATGGGGTCTGCATTCCCGATATCCTCAGAGGCAAACCTCACCATCCTGCGTGCCACATAGAGCGGATCCTCTCCTGCCTCGAGCATCCGTGCCAGCCAGTAGAGGGCACCATCAGGGTCGCTGTCCCTCAGGCTCTTGTGTAAGGCGGAGATCAGATTATAGTGCTCTTCGCCGTCTTTATCGTAGAGGAGTGCCTTCTTCTGCATTGCCTCTTCAGCAATCTTTAAATTCACCTCCCTCACACCATCTTTCGTGGGTGAAGTGGTGAGCACAGCCAGTTCAAGGGTGTTCAAAGCAGTCCGCGCATCCCCTCCTGACATCCGGGCAATAAACATCAAGGCATCAGAGTCTACTCTCGGTGAAAGAGAAGCAAGCCCCTGCTCCTTATCTGCAATCGCCCGGTTTAAAATGGTCACAATGTTTTCCTCATCCAATGGGTTCAGGACAAACACCTTGGAGCGGGAGAGCAGGGGAGAAACCACCTCAAAGGAGGGATTTTCCGTGGTGGCGCCGATTAAAATGATGGTGCCTTTTTCAACGTGGGGAAGGAAGGCATCCTGCTGGGCCTTGTTGAATCTATGGATCTCATCCACAAAGAGGATCGTCTTCTTATTGTGAAACTTCTTCTGCTCTGCTGCCTTTTTAATTACTTCCCTCACCTCTTTGATGTTGGATACTACTGCGCTGAAAGAGACAAAGGTGGATTTTGTGAGATGGGCAATAATATGGGCTAAGGTGGTTTTGCCGGTCCCGGGAGGGCCCCAGAGGATGATGGACTGGATCTCGTCCTTCTCAATTGCTCTCCGCAGGATCTTGTCCTCACCGACGAGGTGTTCCTGGCCTACAAACTCCTCAAGGGTGTTTGGCCGCATCCGGTCAGCGAGCGGCACGCCCTTCCGTTTAGTCTCGCTGTCCTTGAAATCAAAGAGATCCATGAGTAAAACGTTACCATAAATATCATTTTCCTTTCAATGGAAAGATTCTCCCCTCTCCTTGCCATGTGTTGAAAAGGATGGTATCTAATCGCATGGAGACTATGCGATGGAAGAATTAGTCTGGTTAAACGGTACACTCTGCCCCAAGAAAGAAGCAAAGATTCCGATTGACGACCGGGGGTTCTTGTTCGGTGACGGGGTCTTTGAGACCATGCGCTCCTATGGCGGTAAGGTATTCAGGCTGGATAAACATCTCAAGAGACTCTTTGATTCCCTTGCCATCATCCATCTTCAGATTCCCTATCAACAAGAAGAGTTAGCACAGGCAGTCTATGATACACTTAAGGCTAACCAGTTACGTGATGCATATATCCGGTTGACCGTAACCCGCGGGCAGGGAGGAAAAGGGATTGATCCGCCTGAGAAACCATCTCCCACAATCGTTATTGTTGCCAGGGAATTGATTCCTTATCCAGAGCAGGTATATAGGGAAGGCCTGAGGACAGGGATCTCGGAGATTAAACAGAATATTTCGTCACCCACAGCCAGAATAAAGTCTTTAAACTTTCTTGATCACATCCTGGCACGGAGCGAGGCAAAGCAGAAAGGGTTGGATGAAGCAATCCTGCTTAACACCGAGGATTTTATTTGTGAAGGGACAGTGAGCAATATCTTCCTGGTCAAGCATGGTAATTTAATTACTCCGGATAAAGAAAGTGGCATCCTCCCCGGGATCACCCGTGAAGCTGTAATTGAGCTTGCTCAAAGGAAAGGTATTACTGTTGAGGAAAAGAAAGTAAAGCTCTCTGAACTGAAGGAGGCTGACGAATGTTTCCTGACCAATACCCTGATGGAGGTCATGCCGGTTTCTGAGATTGACGGAAGGAAGATAGGACAGGGCAGGCCGGGTCCACTCACGCTTCATGTAATGGAGTGGTATAAGGATATGGTACAAAAAGAATTAAAAACCGGGAGCTAACAGCTTATGAAGATTATCTCTGCTGAGTTTGTAAAGAGTACAGTTACACGGAAGGATTATCCGGGAGAGCCATTGCCGGAGGTAGCGTTTGCCGGCAGGTCTAACGTAGGCAAGTCATCGCTCATCAATACCCTCCTTAACAAAAAGAATCTGGCAAGGATAAGCTCCACTCCAGGGAGGACTCAGACCATCAATTTCTTCAAGGTGAATCAGAACCTCTTTTTTGTTGATCTTCCCGGTTATGGCTTTGCCCATGTGCCGATGGAGGTGAGAAAAAAGTGGAGACCCATGGTAGAGGAGTTTTTAAAGGACGATTCACGGTTGAAGCTGGTGATCCTGATCATCGATGCAAGGCGCGATCCGAATCCGGAAGATGCCACTCTCCTTGAATGGTTTCGTCACTATTCTCTCAACTTCCTGGTGGTGATGACCAAGGTGGACAAGGTTTCAAGGAATGAGGCAGGCAAACGAAAACAGGATCTTAAACGTTCCTTTGGGCTTCAGGAAGAAGAGATTATCCCCTTTTCAGCAGTGAGTGGTGAGGGAAGGAATGAGATATGGAAGAAAATCGAGGCGGCAATAAAGTGACAGGGTTCAAGGGGCCGAGGAATGCAAGCGACCTTTACAGATCCTTTTAAATGGGGTAAGGTAAGAAAAAGAATTATTTACTTATGAAGGAGGATTTATGGGTGTAAAGGCCGTAATAGACCTGTCAGAAGATATCTATCAGACTCTATCCTCTCATGGCTTCTCAAAAGAGGTCATATCAAAAGAATCGAAAAAACTGCTGGCCCTCAAGTGCTACAGAGATAAAATTCTATCTCTCGGCAGATCCGCAGAGTTGGCGGGTCTTCCCCTTTGGGATTTTATAGAGTTTCTCGGGGAAAACAATGTGGATGTCATAGAATATAGCGAGGAACAGTTGGAGAGAGAATTCAAGGCTGTGGAAAAATTGAGGAAGGTGGTTAAGCATTGAAAGTCATTTGCGACTCCTCAGTTCTCATTGGCCTTACAAAGATAGGAAAAATCCAACTACTTAACCAGATCTTTCGTTCAATCTATCTCCCCGAGGCAGTTTTTCACGAAGTCGTTACTAAAGGCAGAGGTAAACCTGGGGTAAAAGAAATATCAAATGCGAGATGGATTTACAAAAAAGCTGTACAGGATAGACGGAATGTAGAAATGCTTGAAGCTGAGTTGGGATTAGGAGAAGCAGAAGTACTTGTCCTCGGAAAAGAGCTTAGTGCCGACTGGCTTATTCTTGATGATGAAAGGGCAAGAACCGCGGCCATCTCAGCTGGTTTCCAGGTAATAGGGCTTCTGGGTATATTGCTGCTTGCAAAAGAACGCAAGCTTATTCCTGCAGTAAAACCGCTTCTCGACGAATTACAGGACAAGAATTTCAGGGTTAGCGATAAAATCCGCAGGGAGGTTTTGAGGAAAGCTAAGGAATAAAATGCTTATAGCCTGCGAGTGCACAATCCAACTTTGTCTTTGAGAATATGGGAATAGGGGAAGCGTCCCTACATTTCCCCTCTAGATGATAGAAACAAAAAAATTTCTTGATGAAGTGCTATCAAAATATTAAGTAATAATATGAATGCTATGCGAAAAGATAGCGATTGGAGTGTAATTGACGGAGAACCTTGCAAAGTAATTGAGTTTACTCCATTAGCCACAATTGAAAACGGAAAAATTACTGCTTATAATAAAACCGAGCCATACGCCTCTGTTATTTTAGAATGTAAAAAGTTACCAGAACAAACAAAAGGATTAATATGTCATAAAATGGATTTCCAGCATTTATGGGCGGCTTTTAAAGAAAGAGGAGTGCAACAAAACGAGGAAGTAATAATTTTTTACAGCAAAAAACACCTAAAAAGTTTTGCGAAACTTTTTTCGGCCTTTATGCCAAGACTATGGGTAATGATTTGTCCAAAAGGTGCTTTTGAACTGATGACAGACCTAAAAAGTCGGCCAGAGCTGCAGGGCGAGGCAAGATTTTTGGCAGAGCGACCAATTGCGGAATGGAAGCCTGAAGCAATGGAATAAATTTATATGAAAAATCAAAATCTCAACCTATGCACGATAACCAGTTTTTTGTTTGATAAGTCGGTTTGGCAAGGGGTTTGGGCTAATTTTCTTTTTGCTTTAATTGGAGCATTTTTGATTTTTATTATTATTAAAGACGCTATCCATCTCCATGTGGAAGACAGAGTGGAAGCGGGTGAAGAGATGCCGATATGACCGTGGAAAGATTCAAAGAATTTTTAAGGTAGATGGGATTTGCCAAGTGATTTCTGCCGTCCTCGTGACGGCTTTTTTTATTTTTGGACATAAATAAGGGTTCCCGGATTCATTACTTGAACCCTGGAACCCTTGAATCCTTGACCCCTTTGACCCTTGCCCCTTCGACCCTGCCTTTATCCTTTCTTCGCCTCCTCCACATACTTCATCCGGAGGTTGAAGAGGATGCTGTCGAGCAGCTCATCTTCGTCTTTTGAGAGATTTCCCTTGGTCTTTTCCTTGAGCATGCCCAGGAGATCGATGGTCTGCTTTGCAAGGGGAAGGTTTCTTTCCTTCTTGTTCGATATGGGGTCAGTGATCTCACCGAAGTGGAGAAGTGCAGAGGTACTCAAGGAGAAAATGAACGATGCGAAGTTGATTTCAGGAAGTGGAGCCTCCCAAACTTTTTCCTCTTGAGCTTCTTCCTTTGCTTCCCTTTTTGGTTCTTCCTGTGTTGCCTCCTCTTTGAGTTCTCCTTCAGGAGTGAATGATCTCTTGTCTTTTATGGTAAAGGACTTATCTTCTTTTTCTTCTGCCATCTTTAATTTTCCATCCTTTTACTCCGCAATCCGTACTCCGTATTCGGCATTGAGTATATCCCCATTCTTTTATTCCACAATCCGCAATGGAACTGTCCCCTTGCTTAAGAAGGCATTGAGGCATCTGCAAACTGTGCCTCGTCCTTCCAGCTTATCCACAACTCACCATCCTTCATATCCACCAAGAAACTTGAACCTTCCTTCCAGTGGATGGTCAAGGGGATTTTTACCTTTTCATCGATGATCCTTTTCAGGAAGCGGGCCCCGTATTTCTCGCTGAATCCGACCTTTACCAGGTATTCGAGGGCATCGTTATTCACTTCCACCTTTTTGCCATGACCCTGGAGCTGCTGGTTGATCTTCTCCAGGTACATGATGGCAATTCTCTTGACCTCATCCTTGGTGAGGGGAGAAAAGACCACGATATCATCAATCCGGTTCAAGAACTCAGGGGAAAAGGTATCCTCTACCTCGCGCATGATAGCCTTCTTTGCCGAGGCAACTGTGTTGGAGTCCTTTAAGAATCCTAAGGGGTTGGTGAATTTTTTGAATTTATCTGACCCGAGGTTGGAGGTCATGATAATTACCGCATCACTGAAATAGACCCGCTTTCCCCTGCCATCAGTAAGCCATCCCTCATCAAAGACCTGGAGGAAGAGGTTCAGCACGTAGGAATTGGCCTTCTCCATCTCGTCCATCAGGAGAACGGTGTAGGGGTTGTCCCTGATCTGGTTGGTGAGGATCCCCCCCCGCTCTGAACCTACGATACCGCGAGGCATACCGATTAGTTTGTCGATCGCAGCGGTCGAATCCCGGTATTCGGACATGTCAATCCGTACCATCTTCTTATCATCCCCGAAAAGGAATTCTGCGAGTGCCTTGGCCATCTCTGTTTTTCCGACGCCGGTCGGGCCAAGGAAAAGAAGAACGCCATCCGACTTGTCAAAATTCTCTTTCAGGGGTCCCTTGTTCAGCCTGAGGGCACGGGAGAGGACAGTAAGCGCCTCTTTCTGTCCCACGATCCTGCGGGCGATCGCCTCTTCCATATTGTGGAGGCGGTCTGTGGTGTCACGGTACACCATATCAATCGGTACCCGTGCCTCCTGAGAAACCACCTCAACAATGTCTTGGGCTCTCACCTGGTCGTCCGGCCGGTTGATCTCGATCTTTACACAGGTGGTATCCAGCCATGCGATGGGTTTGTCCGGAAGCCTTAATGAATGCTGGTAGCGGGGGGAAAGACTCAGTGCCTCTTCGATCGCTTCGTCAGAGATCTTCACACCGTAGTTGTTCTCCAGCCTGGTTCTGACCCCATAGAGAATCTTCCGGGTATCCGCAAGTGATGACTCCCGTATATCAACTACCCGGAATCTCCGGGCCAGGGCCTCATCCTCCTGAATGTACATCTTGTACTCTTCCCGCGTCGTGGCGCCGATGATCTGGACTTCGCCCCGCGCCAGGGTGGACTTGAAGATGTTGGCGGCATCACCGTGCACACCCAGGGCTGAGCCAGCGCCGATAATGGTATGGGCCTCATCCACAAAGAGGATCAGGTTTTTTCTCTCCTTCAGTTCGTTGATGATCTT
>Ga0315282_10012872_pt1 | contig 12722 bp, 5 predicted proteins | sample YL17G07_20_MG_FD_203693 | JGI IMG/M metagenome (GOLD analysis project Ga0315282, IMG submission 203693) | Sediment microbial communities from Yellowstone Lake, YNP, Wyoming, USA - YL17G07_20 | ecosystem: Environmental > Aquatic > Freshwater > Lake > Sediment | place: USA: Wyoming | collected... | reverse complement strand
TCACCTTGTCGCGACTTACCTGGTATCTTCCATCAGGACCAAGAACGGGACTGCCTCCGCTCGCATAGGCGAAGACGCTTTCCGATACACCGCGAGCGATACCTTTGCGCAGGACAGATGCGGATTCCAACCGAGGCGGCGCAATATCCCGGAAGAACGACTCAAGGACATCGGATGCCTTGATGCCCATGAGCTGCGACTCGCCCTCGCCCAGGGATTCACCGAGCCGCACACGTTCGGCAATTTTTCGTGGCGTAACCGATCCGTGAATCCGCGGAGTCCCCACGCTGGTGAGAAGCTCCATGATCCGCTCGTGGACGCCGGTTGCCTGAAGCGGTCGACCGCCCCGTTCCACTTTCTCTATTTCCAACTCGCCGTCCTGAACCCGAGGCAACCATGCGGCCGTGTAAAGCTCCCGGAAGCATGACTCGGCGGCAGCCTGCTCGGTGCGTTTCCTCTCCCGGAGTTGATCAAGCTGGTCCTTGGTGAGCCGAAGTTGCTGCTTCTTGGCTTCCACGCGGTCGATGGCCAAGAGATACCGGACGGCACGCCGCAAAGCCTCGATTTGTTTCTTTTCCGGTATCGCAAGTCCCAGGCCGTTGCGGAAGCGCCGGGGACGATCCCCGTATTTGGTCAGGTACTCCTTGGCCTGGCGTTCCTGTTCCGTCTTGCCCTCGGCGGCGAACTCAAGGGGCAGGTAGGCGACGAGGAAGCGTGGGTCCTCATCGGGAATGTCTTGGCTCTTCGCCGGCCACACGATGGCTGTGTGGTGTCCGGCCAGGCGGGCATCCAGCATCTCCTTGATCATGCTGCGGACCGGGCCGTGCCCCCGCGCCTGGGAATCCTCCCGGGCAACGGTCTGCTCCGCGTCCTCGATCAACTTGGTGACATTCGGGTCCTTCTTGAAGCAGTACCGGACACCGTCGTAATGCAGGTACAGGCATGTATTACGAAGCTCGGATAAGACGGCGGTGGCCGTGATGTTGTCCAGGTCGGGACCGACGCATGCCGCAAGCAGTTCGCTCTCCGTAACGCCTGGCGGCAGCGTTTCGTCACTCCCCGAACCCTCACGTCTCAACCCACCAAACGAGTACAGAAGGATGGCCGTGGCGATACGCGTGGCCGGCTTCACGCTGGCAAGCGCAGGAGTCTCGCGCGCCATCCGCTCGTCGATGCGTTTTGCTCGGGCGTTTGGGCCATCGATATCCGCCGTGATGACCGGGTCATAATCGTTCTGGACCCCCAGCTCTTTGAGCATCTTCACCCGAACATCTACGTCCTTTACCGGCACGTCTCCGGGGCCAAGAAGCGCCTTGGCCCCGCCGTTCTTCTTGAGGGAATGCATGCAGGAGGCAAGGAACCGTAACGCGCCGCGCGTCCGCTGAAAGGCGTCCACCGCCGTCCAGCGTTCCCGCATGATATCGATGAGCGCGGGATGGAACGGATACGCGGCCCGCATCCGATCACGCAGTAGGCGGCCTTCCTCATCTGCCTGCTGACGCTCGGACGGCGTCTCGGCATGGGCCCGCTGCATGCCGGTCACGACGTCCTGATATGCCGTGGATACCTCGGTCGCCGAGGAAGCATCAGGAGCGCCTCCCAACAGACGACGCTGAAGGATCGGCAGGACCTCGTCCCCCGAGACAGGTTCCCTGAGCTGGTCCACCCGAGAGGCGAGCTTGTCGATTTCGGCAAGCAGACCAACATTCCCCAGGGCCTCCCTGGCGCTCCAGGTAAGGGAATAGACGAGCGCGGCCTTCTCGCTCCCGGCCACCTCGACGGTCAGGTTCTGGAAGAAATCCTTGGCCTGCCGCTGTAGGGTTGAATCGAGAACGCTGACCGCCGCGGACCGCTCCATGTACTTGAGCACCTCGTCGAGGAGGATGAGAACCGGCCTGCCGCCAGCTCCCTTGGTGAGCAGGTCGCGGATCACATCTCCGCCCGGAGACACGCGGTCCTTGTCGTGCTCGGCGACGAGGGGGAAGGCCTTCTCGGGATCGATCTGCCATGCGATCCAGCCCCACATGGTCTGTATCGTCCGGCCGTCTTCCAGCGTCTTGCCGTTACGGGCATCGAATTTCTCGCCGTCGAAAACCGCCACTGCCACATTGCCGGGTCGGGCGAATTCCTTAGCCTCCGGGATGCCGTCCAGCGCCTCGCGCTTTCGCGCGGCATGGAACAGCGACGCCAGGGTGTGCGACTTTCCGCCGCCGAAGGGCACTCGGAGTTTCAATACCCGGTTGTAACCGGACTTGCCGGAAAGGGATGCCAGCACTTCGTCCAGGAGCTTTCGCAGATCGGCCGTGAGGTAGGTCGCCTGAAAGAAGGCTTCCGGGTCCCGGTTGACCACGGGCACGTTGGGATCATTGGCGGCGATGGCTCCGAGATCGATGGCGAACACCGCCTCGGTCAGCGCACCCGCTTCTACGTCGGGATGGAGCTTGACCAGGTCGGTCCAGGGACGAAGTGCATGTGTGCTCACTTTTTGGCCTCCGAATTTCGAATGAGTTCAAATAGGGTTCCTTCTCTGGCGGCCAACCGCTGGTCAATGAGGGCCCGCCAGTTGGCAACAAGTTTGTTGAGCGCGGCGGCTTCTGCAGGTGTGGTCGCAACGGTGTGTTCCGGCCCGTCGTCCTTCCTGCCGGCCAGCGCGGTCCCGGCCAGGGCTTGAGCCACCAGGCGCAACCGCTCCCGGTCCGGCCTTGCCTCGTCGAGGAAGTCATTGAGCTTGCGGGGCTCGTTTTCCACAAGCCAAAGGATGCGGTGCAGGATGTCGATCAGCGGGGCGGACTTGCCATCATCCTTTGGCATGCCCAATTTCTCGTCGTCGCCGCGTTCGGAAAAGTCCAGCAGTCGGTACTTGCCCTTCTTCTTTTCGACCAGCGCGCGGCTTCCTGACGAAAGGCCGTTCTGGCCATCCAACTCAACGTTCTGCCCGTAGGTGAAAACGATGGCCTCGCCCGCGTCCATCTCAGCCGCCTTGTATGCGTAGCGCCAGAGCACGTAGAACCGGCTCGGTCCGTCCACCGCGGCAACGCCGCTTCCGGTTACCCCGAAGATCTTCTCAAGAAGCGTCTCCAGCACGACCCCTTCCACCTCGGCCAGGAACTTCTCGGCCGGAACCTCCTCGCCGTTTGCGTATTCCACACGGGAGAATTTGGTGAAGGCGCGAAGACCCGCGCCCACTGCGGCGATGACCAGGTCCGCGCCGGTGATACCCATTTTCCAGAGCGAATCAACGCGCTCGCGGACGATCTTCTCCAGGTCTTGACGGACTTGATCCTCATACGAGCCTGTCTCAGGTGCTTCACGCCGCCGGGCTACGAGAAAAATGCTTGACGCAAGGGCTGCGTCTCCTTGGTGAGCCACTCGGGCCTTTGTTTCGGTAGTAAGAGGCCAGGCTTCGGCGACTTCATAACCGGCGCGCCGAAGCGCATCCACAAGGGTCGCCCAACCGAGAGTGGTCTTATGGGCATACACGACGATCAGGATGCCGCCAGGTTTCGTGACGCGATGGGCTTCTCGCAACGACTGAAACAGGGTGTCTTCGTAATAGTTCCGCGCCTGCTGCTTTCCCCCCTGGCGATAAGCTGCGGCGACGCATTCCTTTTTCTTCGGCGTCAGTTGGCCAGCGAAATGTTCAGGGTAGAGAAAGCCGATGGTCGGCCGCAGCCAGACGTAACAAACATCGGAAAGCTCCGAGTAGCTTTCGTTGTCGTAGTAAGGAGGATCGGTAATCACCGCATCGAAGATGCCGTTGTCATATGGCAGTTCAGCGGCGGAACCGCGCACGACTTTAACAGGGTTACGGAATTGCCCTTCACGTCTGACAGCAGCGGTAATGTATTCGAGGCTACTCCATGCATCTCCGGTAGCGCCACCAAAGAGATTCACTTCAGGAAAATCCCACATCATCGCGAAACGCTTCATCGATGTGAGACTCTCAATGGTTTCCCGACCATTATTCCATCTGGCTAATCCATTGCACTTGTCAGTCAGACGACTGACCCATAACCCCAGGTATGTCGCGATGGCTTTTGCCCGTTCCGGCTCCATTCCCTGTTCAAGCAACTCTTGGTAGACATGGTGCACCTCGCGCGCCAACGTCAAGAGAACGTACCGTTGTCTCGGCGTGAACGCCTGGCGGAACGTCCGGATGCCGTATAGATAGCTGTTCCCTGTGGCAAGCCCGGCGTTGCCGGTCGGCGGAATCTCTTCATCCAGACTGCTCGGTCCAAGCTCTCGTTCGATCTCCGCTGCCCGCTGTTCGGACATGGCTTGATGCTCGGCCTCTATGTCCGCAAGGGATTCATCGACAAAATACAACTTACCAGGACCGTCGGGATTGAGCGCAATCACGCACATGAGCTGCTGGTCGAAGCCTTTCTCATCGCCATACCTGCGGACATAGGGACCATCGAGAGCGGTTTGACAGAAGGGGCATGCCGTGGATGATCCCGCGCTCCCGGAGGACGGATCAAAGCCGAGCGCCGATGCGGACCGAGCTTCGACCACCTGAAAACGCATGAAGCGTCTGCCCATGTCCGGTACCGGCTTCAAGGCCACGTAACCGGAGGATTTGTTCCTCAACCAAGTCTGTCGATAGAGCGGTACGGTTCCTTTGCACTGCGGATTCGGACATGGGATGGTCCGCGTCCAGTAGTAGGCGACGACAGAATACTCGTCGGCTGGCGTTTCATTTTCATCCCCAAGGGTTCTTTGGATCGCCCTCTGTTGCTTTCGTGCAACCGGTATGCGTGCAAGAACGTCGGACACGGCATCTTGCGTCCGCTTCAGAATGGTTTTGCCCCACTTCTCAATGTCGTCGGCCAGCGCCGCTCCGAATTGCTGCGGGAAGGTGACTGTGCAAAGCTCGATGAGATACGCGACTGGATTGAGGTCCAGGGCATGTGACTCACATCCCAGTCGGGCCGCTTCAATTGGAATGGCCCCGCCGCCAGCGAACATGTCCAGCACCATAGGGCGCGGTGCTTTTCCTGCCTCGATCTCCTCAAGCGTAACGGTCTTGCCCGTCTCTCTCGTCAAGCGCTCGGCATGGGCTTCGAGGATGTGCCTCTGCGCGTCTTTGATGACAGTAAGGTTTCCCGGATACTTACAGAGCCGCTCAAAGAATTTAGCTGCGTTAGCCCGGCCCAGACTCTGTTTCTTGTTGTCCGGTCCATTCTCCGGGATAAATAGCGATGCCGGCACCAACGCCCCGTACACCGCAGCCCGGCATGCCACCAAGGGCCGCCGCGCACGCCACACGTGTAAGGTCGAAATGTGCCCCTTAGTACGGGGCTCACTCGAAGCCGCTTCCCCGACCGAGTTCACGGGCAGGAAGTCTTCTATGAGTCTACGGTCGTTCAATTCAGCGTTCTCCACAAAGAGGTCCTTCAAGCTGACGGAGCCTGCTTTCAATCTGGATTCGTCCGGTCTGCTGGAGGTTCGGCGTGTAATGCGCCGCATAGTAGATCGTGCCTCGGCAGTTCTGTCGCCACTGACCGGCGCGGTCGTGATTGAGCACACGATCCTGCACATTGTGCGACTCACCAACATCCAGGCACGTCCATGTCTCGCCGTTCTTGCACCAGATCACGTACACGCCAGCCCGCGCTTCCAGTTGATTCGCTGAAGTAAAGGCCCCTTCGAAGTTGTAGCCATGTCGCTCAAAGCTCATAGCTGCCCTCCTTCATAAGTTGTTGTTTCAGATATCGCGCACATCCACCCTTGTTCCCTCGCCGCATTGGAGCTGCCTCGCTTTCTGCGTCAATCCATCTGCGGTCATTCATAAGTTGTTCACCTCTGCTACTATTGCCGCCGCTTCAGCTTGGCTCAAACCGGTGTTTCGAGTAACGCTTGGAACACTCATCTCGTTCAGAAACTGAGAGCGCGTTAGACGTGCAACAGACCTCTGAGTCAGAGCCATCGCCTGAGCACCCGAATGTTGAGCCGCGTGCGACGCGATGCAGCAAGCCATAGCCCGGGTGACGGACACGTAAAACAGACGTCGCTGTTCTATGAGCAGCCCGGTGGCCTGCAAGGCCCTGAAATTCGGCATGAGGCCCTGTTCCGCACTCGGGATGAACACGACCTTCCCGCTGAGTCCTTTGGCACCATGCATGGTCAGAATCCTGATACGCTTCTGAACGGGTACTTGGGCTTGAGGTTGAGCACCGCCAATTCGCTGGTTGACCAGATCAAGGATGGCCTGCTGATCCGACTCGCTGTCGGCCGCAAGAAATTGCAGAAGCTCTTCAAGTGTCATCTGGGCCGGAAGCGAGCCTATCAGGGTATTCCATATCGACAGGCTATTGGCAGCATTACGCCCTGATGTGAACACCCGCGATGATAGGAGGGTCATGATGTCGCCGCTCCGAGCTGCCAAGGTGTCGCTCATGCTCCACGTTCTAACCGTTTGAACGGTCGCCATGACGCGCTGAACCGCCGAGGGGCAGCGTCCGGAAAACCAGGTCGGGCATGTTGGAAGATAAAAGAGCTGGCGGAAGTTCTGGTTGTTGGAAATGCAGGCATCCGCGACCCCTTTTGCCGTGGCGCTTCCGACACCGGAGAGAACCTCAAGCAGGTCCCGATGCGCCGGATAATCTTCTTCGCCGGACGAGTTGTCCCTGGCGATCCGAAGCACCGAATAGACCGCCCTGACGGCCTCATACTCACTTGTGAGCGCCGCGCCTCGCGGAGGATCATAGGGAAGGCCGAGGTTACCAAGCTCCTGGGCCAGCATGTCGAGCTGGACCCGGCGATTGGATATCAAGATGAGAATTTCGTCTTCCCGCCCAGCCATGCCTGCGTTGATTATCGCCTGGCAAGATTGGGCAATGGCGCGTGCCTCCTCCTGTGCAGTCTGGAACGACCAAACCATCATACGGCCCTGAACTGGCGGCGTGGCAGCGCCATAGAGCGACGTAAGGTTCTTGGCAACTCGATTCAAATTGTAGGTAATCAGTCGGCTGGCCGGCCCGAGAACTGCCGGAGTGCATCGGAAGCAGTCTGTCAACACATGTGTGGCTGATGCCGGGTAGGCGGTTTGAAACTGGACGATGCCGTCTGGATTGGCATGCCGGAAAGAATAAATGCTCTGGTCATCGTCCCCGGCGACAAATAGGACCGTATTGTTTGCAGACAACAAGCGCACGAATTCCTGGTCACACGCATTAAGGTCCTGGAATTCGTCAACGATCAAATGGTCGATTTGCGGTAATTGATTTGGCTGCAATGCGCCTTGCTGAAGTGCGTCTACGCACTTGTAGATAACCTCACCGGGGAGCACACAGCAATACAGGTTGGTCCGAGCGGAATGAAATGCATTGAATCCTTGGACCTCGGCAGGAGTTATTTGCGCCTGGTTCACGTATTGCGGATTCAGAGTCTGCCATTGTGCGTCGTGTGCAAGTCTGATCTCGGCGGCTCGAGACGGAGTACATCCCAGACTCCCGGCGAATTCTCTGTCATAAACATTGGTCTGCTCCCAATCGTCCAACATGATTGGCGTGCTGGGATACGAGGTGAGCAGATTGGCACGTCGCAGAATTCGAAGCGCAAGGGAGTGCATCGTTGAAACTCGCACTTGCGTCGCCGCATTTGCACAGGGGAGAGTGCTGCAGAAAGCCCGGATACGTTCAGTCAGTTCGGCGCACGTAGCTCGAGTGAATGATATGACATAGACATTGCCGGGAGTCGCCCCATTGGTCAGAAGATCAGCTACCCGCTTTTCAATCGTATGAGATTTGCCCGTGCCCGGGCCAGCCACAAGCCGCACCTGCGGCGCACCGTCCCTTGCTGCGGCCCACTGGCGCTGTTCGGCTTGTGCTTTTTGAGCGGCGGTTACCGGCATATTCTCACCTTCACGCGCCTATCATCGGGGCTGCATTGTCGGATAAATCTTCCTTCGTATTTCACTTCGTTGCTCCTTCTGACCAAACTTCAATCTCGTGCCTTTCTTTGCCGATTTTCAAAATACGGGGGACGGCATGATTGGAGGAGTCGGTCAGGCGGTCTGCGTCCACAATCTGACGATTGGCATGTATCTGGCCCATAAACGGACAAAACAAACCAGGCTTTGGTAGCCCCTGTGAGGGATAGGGATAGACCAAGACGTGCATCGGCTTCACGACTTCTGTGAAAAGGCGGCAAGAGTCTCGAGTAGCGATTCTTTTTTCTAACCTGTGCCAATACTCATGGTGCCACTCACAGCATTCCGGATGGCACCATGGACCGCAGGGACAGCAGCGTGGAAATGGGTGTCCAAAGTGTCGAAGGGTCTTCCGGCTGATACCGGGACCTGAGCTACCATGGTGGGGGTACTTGAAGATATCGGCAGATAGGTCGGGAAACCGTCTGGCAATCAAATAAGTCCAGTCAGTCAGATCGCCAGGGAAGAGCATGGTTGCCGGGTTGATTCCGCCAAGCACGTGAATCTTGGTAACGATGCTTAGGTTGTTGTAAAGCGTACCTACTGCTGAAATAGGCAACCATTCCTGATTGTTTGATGGTTCCTCCTCTTCGAGGAAGAGATTATCTGACTCCTCGGGTGTAGCCAAAGGTATGGGGGCGGCTTCAGAGTCTTTGGAATTAAATCCATCGAGGAGCTTGCCCAACAAAGATTGCTCCTCTGAGACAGTAATTTTGTGAGCAAGACATGGCCGTTGGTTCTCAACGTTTTCTCTTGTCCATTCTGGAGGCACCCAGTCTGCAGGCCATTTCTTCGCCAGAAGCTCCCTAATCCGTGTTGGTGAATGGAGCGCGTTGTAGAATCCATCCCATGGGTAAAGTACTTCGATATAAAGACTGCCAAGGGTGAGCCTATGCCCTGCGGACACCTGAAGTGTGAGTACATTCTTCTCGCCAAGTGTCTTCAAAATCTTATCCATACCATCAAGCGTTCGAAGCAACCACTTGTAGATAATCCTTCGGGTAGGGTCCTTCGGGCGCGGTATCTTTCCGGTCGTGACAAACTCCCGAAGAAAAGCCAGATCGAAGCACCACACCTGCCCCAAAGAGATCAGAGGGTTGCTGAGGATGGCAAGCAAGCCCTGCAAGTGATCCAAGTCAGGGTGAGAGAGGATTATGAGATCGAGGTGGTATACCCCGATGCTCTGCAGATAGGAGACAACTTCGTCCTTCGCCAGTCCGGCATCGATCAGAACCGTATATGGACGCCCCTGGGAGCGGTCAACGATGAGCGTCGCATCTCCGGCCTGAACTGGAAGCATATGGAGTTCCACTGTCATAGATGGATCTCCTTTGTCGCCGCCTGATTCACCGCATCCGCCGAGATTTCGTAGAACCTCGCAGCCACGATCTCCCTCTTGGCGTGGTCGAGCTTGGCAACGGGATTATGGATGCATACAAGCTCGGGCGAATCGCCTAAGGGGCCCCAGACCACATAGAGCCAGTAGGTCTCGGCCAGTTGCTGGGCCTTGTACCACTCGTTCGTGGTAAGCCTTACCGGCTGCCCTCGCAGGCGTCCTTTGACCTCGACTCTCTTGACGAAGACCTCGCCGGTGGCTTCATCGGCGATCTTGTGCGCGCGGATGTCGAACCCCAACTTCAGATGGCCGACCCGCTCGATTCGGTCCTGGGGGAAGCCCTCCGCGACCAGCGCTTCAATGACCTTGTCTTCTGCGGCGATCTCGCTCTGCCGACGGATATTCGGATCGAGTTCGTCGGCCAGATCGGCGAGTTGGGCTTGCGTGTCGGCATCGGGAGCGAGGACAAAGGCCGTCCCCACGTGCTTGACCGGCCCAGTTCTGGCAATCTCAAGCCGTTTTAAACCGTCGAGGCGTTCATGGCGTGCGCGCTGAAGCTCATCTACATATTTCCTGGCCTCGTCCGCAGGTAGCTTGTATTCCGGTTTCGAGAAGACCTCGGCTGCAAGCAGCATGGCCCGCTCTTGGGCACGGTCGATCCGGGCCTTGAACGACTTTTCCAAGTATTCTCGGCAAACCCGCGCGAAATGCTGCCGGTCGCTTTGACAACGAGCGCGGCACTCGAGCTGGTAGGTCCGCTTCAGAAAATCGGTAGCCGCCTGCGTGGGAGTCGGTTCGATCTCTTGCGGCGGATGCGGATGCGCCGCAAGGTTGAGAAGGATGTCGCTCGGGATGACCTCATAATGCCCTCGCTCCTCCCGAACGGCCACGAGCTCGCCATAGAGCGGCACGTCGTTCCCTTTCGAGTCTTTGCCTCGGATCGATATCTCAAAAAGGTGGATACGGTAGGGTTCTCTGCACAGAGGATCGACGAAGAAACCGACGCCGGCGATCATCCCCGCCAGCCGCTCGTTGAGTTTCTCGTCCACTGCCGCATAGAGCGGATGTCCCGGCCCCATCAGTACAGCGTCAACGTGAGCATCCTGTTCAAGGTGGTGTTTGTGGAAGGTGATCTTTCGGTAGGACGATTCTGCTTTCCCGACCTTCTGGACGGAGCGGAGACGTTCAGAGCGAAGATCCGCAAGGACGTGCTCGACGCGCCACAATCCGTCGGCTCTCGGCTCGATCCGAAGGCCCACTTCCCGAGCAGCAGCGACGAACTGCGCTTCCACATATCGAGGCATGAGCCGACGCTCTTCGACCTCGAGGTTCCGGCGCTGGAATGCGGAAAAATCCACGTGGCTGCGCGCGAGGGCAATGCCCGTGGCTTCCTCATATTCTTTGAGCTTGGCCGGATTGATTCGGTCAATCTGATCGAGATACTCATCGAGCCGCCTGGGATCATAGGCCGCGTCACGGAGCATGTCCGGGAGGTTTACGTCGTTCAGCGACAGCACTTCGCCGATTACATCGAAAACGCGGCCTTCGAGGGCCTCGTTCATCTGGTCCAGCTTTTCCAGAAGGCGGTGGAGAATCCGGCCTTCAACGATGGGCTGGCCGTCCTCGGAATCCGTTGCAACGAAGTTGAAGGCGTAGCAATCTCGCTCCTGACCGATGCGGTGGATGCGGCCCAGCCGTTGCTCCAGCCGGGTCGGGTTCCAGGGCATGTCATAGTTGATCATCAGGTGGCAGAACTGGAGGTTGATGCCTTCACCGGCGGCCTCCGTCGCTATGCATACCTGCGCACCGGTTCTGAAAACCTCCTGAGCTCGCTTGCGTTCATGGGGGTTCATGCCCCCGTGAATTTCGCAGGTGCTGAAACCCCATCGTTCAAGATGATCCCGCACGTAGCCAAGGGTATCCCGGTGCTCCGTGAAGATCAGGAGCTTTCCCCGGCCATCCTTTAGGTCCATGAACTGCGCCTCGCCGAGGCACTTCTTCAATGCGGCCAACTTGGAATCGTTCGCGTTTTCCCGAACCCTTCGCGCCTGATCGACGAGATCTTTAAGGGCGGAAATTTCCGCGCGCAACTGCTCAAGTTCCAGCGCGGCCGTGTACTCATTGACCAATTGATCACGTACCGCATCGTCGAGATCGTCTTCGTCCTGCTCGGCATCCGGCAAGCGACCCTGCAAAGCGGCCAGCCGTTTGGCGCGCTGGGCCGGAGTGAGCCCCTCAAGCTCTTCCAGGAGATCTTCCTGTTTTTTCAATCGCCGCTTGATCGACTCGTGAATGGCGCATGTGGAGCTCACCAATCTTCGTTGCAGGACAGTTCGGGTCAGTGCCGCGGAGGAACGTCTTTGCCCGGTCTGCTGCGGGATAAACTCATTAATGTAAGCGGTAACGCTCTTGTAAAGGGTGTACTCGTCGTTGTTCAGGCAGAAAGTAACGGTGTTGGTGTGCCGGTCCGGGAAGAGCCGTTTGCCATTCGCGTCCTTAAGATCTTCTTTCAGCCTCCGGAGAGACCACGGTGAATCCTTGCCGAGGCGGAAAACGTCTTTGCGAATTGCGGTGGCCTGTTTTCCGAGGCGGTGTGGTTCCGGAAACAGGTCGGGATCAATGAGCCGAAGGAAATGAGCAAACTTGTCTTCATCCCCATGGTGGGGTGTGGCTGTCAGGAGGAGGACATGGTCCGCCTGGGATGTGAGACGCGACGCCAGATCATAGCGCTTTGTTGTCGCAACCTTGGATTCTCGATTCTGTCCGCCTGAGGCTGTCCTGGCCGAACATTTGTGGGCTTCGTCGATGATGACGAGGTCCCACCGCTGTTGCCAGACACGCTCACGCACGTCTTCCTGCTTAGCATAGTCAATGGAAGCGATGATCTGTGAAGACCTCTGCCATGGATTGGTCAATTGCTGTTGGTCGACAGCGGAAAAGATGATGTCGAAAGGCTCGCCGAACCAGCGGAGCATCTCGTCCTGCCACTGTATGGTGAGTGGAGCGGGGCACAGGATAAGAATGCGCTCAATCGCCTCGCGAAGCTTCAGCTCCTTTACCAGGAGCCCGGCCATGATCGTCTTGCCGGCTCCAGGATCATCTGCCAGCAGAAACCGCAACCTTGGCTGCGGAAGCATCGCTTGGTACACTGCTTCAATCTGATGCGGCAGGGTGCGGATGCCCGAAAGGCTCACGGCAAACTGTTGGTCATGCGCGTAAGCAAGACGGACTCGGGCCGACTCGATCAGGAGTCGAAGCTTCTCGGCGTCCACAGGAGTCTCTGCTTTGACTTCGTCAGGCCCCTTTCCAAGGACAGCCACGACCTCTTCTGCGGAGATGACGGCCTCTTCCAACGAGCCGTCGGGAAGACGAACGCGGCACTCATAGCCTGCCGAATCATCAGAACCGAGCGGTCGCGCATCTTCCAACACCACGGGCACATCGAAGTGCCCG
>Ga0315282_10012871_pt1 | contig 12722 bp, 12 predicted proteins | sample YL17G07_20_MG_FD_203693 | JGI IMG/M metagenome (GOLD analysis project Ga0315282, IMG submission 203693) | Sediment microbial communities from Yellowstone Lake, YNP, Wyoming, USA - YL17G07_20 | ecosystem: Environmental > Aquatic > Freshwater > Lake > Sediment | place: USA: Wyoming | collected... | reverse complement strand
ACCGTTGATCCACAGATACGCTTCGGAAAGCCGGTCATCAAGGGCACGCGCGTGCCGGTGCATGTCCTGGTTGCCAAGGTGGCGGGCGGAATGTTGCAAGAACAGGTGGCGGATGAGTACGGTGTAACGGGAGAGGATGTAAAAGCAGCGCTGGCCTATGCCGTCAAAGTTTTGGAACAACAAGAAGTCCGAGTTTTTTCGTGACGCTGGTTTGACTATAGACGGATTCCTGGATATGTTGTAAATGCATCGCTGCCGGGAATGAGGCCACCGGGGTGGCCTGCCGTTCGATGCCGGGCATCCATGAATTGCTGGATGGCTGCATGAGCGTCAGCCGCTACCCTTCGACTGTGCTCAGGGCAAGTCCGCCAGGTGAAGATCGAAGACCTGTTGCGGCGTGAGCCGGTGAAGGTGTGCCCCCCTAACCCCCCAACATTCCCCCCCTGACCCCCCAATCTTGGGGGGAACAGTTGTCTCCCTCTGTCAGTTATCAGTATCGAGTGAACGAGTAGAGGGGTGCGTGATAAAATTATGCCATGACAAAGAAAAAGCCCAAACGTCCGGAGAACGTGTCTTTTTATGGGGAGGCTTGCTTGCGCGCCTTGGCCAAGGCGGGATTGGGCGATAAGATCTCGTTGGGCGGCGCGTTGGGCCTGTTGCATTACCTGGACTATCGTCCAACGCACGATGTGGATGCCTGGTGGACAGAAGAGGCAACCGAGACAGTCCGTGAGCAGGTCATGAAGACCGTCCAGGAAGTTCTTCGATCATATGGCGAGGTCGAGACACGCGCCTGGGGGGATGTGATTAGTATCGAATTGAGAGATAGGGAAGGAAAAACCTTTAGTTTCCAGATTGCCAGGCGTTCGGCTCGATTGGGATCTCCAACGCTGGCTCCGTGGGTCGGAGTATTATTGGATAGTTTCCAAGACCTGGTAGCCAGCAAGATGGAAGCGCTGGTAGAACGTGGCGCTCCGCGCGATTTCCGGGATGTTTATGAATTATGTCAAGCCGGGTTGGCGACTCCACAAGAGTGTTGGGATCTCTGGCGTCAACGCCAGCAACTGGCGGGTAGTGATAGGGATGAGGCCCGCGCCCGATTGGCGGTTGAGACGCATTTATCGCGGATTGTCAAACATCGCCCGTTGACTCGAATTGAGGCTCCTGAACAGCGAGAAGCGGCCCAACGGTTGCGCGATTGGTTTTCCAAGGAATTCCTGGATGCGCTTGGAGCATTCGATGGATAAACTGTGGTTTGACGCCAGCCTCTATCCAGACGTAGAGCCACCTGCGGCGCTGGATACGCTCAGCGCGAAAGTGGATTACATCGCTCGCTTATGCGCAGCGTGGGATTTTGGCGTACTTCCAAGCGCAGCCGCAGTGGCCGAGGTGCGAAAAGCGGATTGGCGCCAGGCGGTGGATGAATGTCGTCTGCTGACCTCAGCGGCGTACCATTTGTTGCGCAAGTGGCATGGCTTGGAGGAATTACCGTATTTGGGGCAAGAACTGGCGTACATCCGCGATGATCCTAACCTGGCGTACGTGTGAGTCGGATTGAAATTGAGAACGATCGACATTCTCAAGTTTCGCATCTTGTATGAACGGAAGGAGAGCTACCGGGGTGCGAAGTTCATCGCCCTGGATGACCTGCGCATTGCCCCGCAGGGCAAATGGTTGCCGACCCAAATAGAACAAACCATCCCACCCGCCAACGCTTCCCCGTCATGTTGAGTAACTGGTATTCGATCGCGATCGATTCTGTTTTAACCCTGGCAGCCTTCCTGGTGGGGTTGATGCTGCGGTTTGAGTTTAACAACCTGGGATATTTCCTGAAGGGGGTTTGGTTGCTCATCCCCTTTGCTATGGTCATCCGCCCGGCTGTTTTGTATTTAACCGGAATTTACCGGCGCATATGGCGCTACGCCACGACTCGTGATTATTACCTGTTAGCTGGGGCGATTTTTATCGGCTCGCTGCTTTTAGCGGTCATGGCGATGTTGCTATATCCAAAGTATGTTTATACCTTGCCCAGGTCGTTGCTGATTCTTGAAGGACTATGGAGTTTCTTGTTCCTGGGGGGTTTTCGGATCGCTTTGCGCCATAGAGCCCGAACTGTGTGGAAACCGGCCGCTGAAAAATTGGAGGTAGGAACCCCACAGAAAATATTGATTGCAGGCGCGGGTAGTGCCGGAGAGATGGTGGCACGCGAGATGCATAACAGTCTTTATTTTTCTGGGAAAGCGGTCGGTTTTGTGGATGATGATCCGCGCAAAATAGGCGCCATTATCCATGGAATTCCGGTGCTTGGCGCCCTGGCGGAGATTCCCAAACTGGTTGAGAAGAACGGTATCGAAGAAGTTATTATTGCCATGCCTTCGGCGCCCGGCAATGTTATCCGGGAGGTCGTGTCGCTGTGCAAACAGGTCAATGTACATTCTCGAACTGTGCCAGGGATCTATGAGATACTGCTGGGGCGAGTGGGGATCGACCGTTTACGCCGGGTAGAGATCGAGGATCTTCTCCGCCGTACTCCGGTTCGGGTGGATACGCAGAATATCAGTCGCATGATCGCCGGTAAGAAAGTCTTGATCAGTGGCGCGGGCGGTACAATTGGCTCTGAGCTGGCGCGGCAGATTGTTTCATTGCGTCCAAAACAAATCGTTCTGCTGGGTCATGGCGAGAACAGTATCTTTAACCTTGGCTTGAAACTCGATGGGCTAGCCAGCGGGCTGGAGGGAAAATCCAGGCTCGATATTCGGCAGATTATTGGGGATATACGCGATCTTCCCAGGATGGAAGCCATCTTTACCCAGTTTTCTCCCGATATCGTTTTCCATGCTGCCGCCCATAAGCACGTCCCATTAATGGAAGATAATCTTGAAGAAGCTGTGACCAATAACGTGCTGGGGACTCGCAATTTGGTAGACGTATCGCGTCAAGCGAATGTTGCCCAGTTCGTATTGATCTCAACCGATAAGGCCGTCAAACCGACCAGCGTGATGGGGATGACCAAGCAGATAGCCGAAAGAATCGTACGTCAGGCGGCTGTTCTTTCGGGCAAATCGTATGTTACGGTCCGGTTCGGGAATGTATTGGGTAGTCGCGGGAGTGTTATCTCTGTAATCCAGGAGCAAATTGCCAATGGCGGGCCGGTTACGATCACGCACCCAGAAGTTAGCCGTTTTATTATGACCGTTTCAGAAGCGGCTTATCTGGTGTTGCAGGCGGCCACGATGGGAAAGGGTGGCGAGGTATTCGTCCTGGACATGGGCGAGCCGGTGAAAATAGTCGACCTGGTGGGTGATATGATCGAGCTTTCTGGCTATCGACCAGGAATCGATATCGAGACGATTTATACTGGCTTGCGTCCGGGTGAAAAATTGAACGAAGAGCTATTTTGGGAAAACGAGCAGCCGGTTAGAACCGCTCACGAAAAGATTTGGGTCGCCAGAAGCGAAAAATCGCTCGATGAGGATTCGTTTAACGAAAGAGTAACCGAATTGATCGAGCTGTCTAAAGCGGGGGATCGAACCCAAATCCGCCAGAAGTTGAGCGACCTGATAACAAGATTCGAGAATTGAGCGCAAGCTAACAACTTGTGTAATAATGTGACGCGAACTTTAGCTTGCGCAATAATGTGACGCAAACTTTCAGTTTGTGCGTGAGTACTGCAAGCTAACAGCTTGCGCCACAATCTTTTTGTAGTAAACTCATGCAATCCATTTGAAGGCAGATATGATTCGCACCTGGATTTTGATCGGAATAGACGCTTTACTCACCGCCGCAGCTTTCCTGGTAAGTTTAATGCTGCGTTTCGAGTTTAATTTCATCGAATATTTTTTACGCGGAATCTGGCCGCTGATCGCGGTGGGGGTGCTCGTGCGCCCACTGGTTCTCTATTTCAGCGGGATTTATAAACAGGTGTGGCGGTACGCAACCATGCGCGATTTCTTGCGCCTGGCAATCGCAATCTTGACCGGCTCGGTCCTGATTGCCTCTTCAGCCCTGTATCTTTATCCGCATTATGTCACCACGTTGCCGCGCTCTATCCTGGTGATCGAAGGCGTGATCAGCCTGATTTTTTTGGGAGGCTTGCGGGTGGTCATCCACCAGTTGGAGCGATACCCGGGCGATATTCTCTGGAAGCGAGTCAAACTTGGGCCGGCCCGGCGGGTGTTGGTGGTGGGAGCTGGCAGCGCCGGCGTGAACATGATCCGGGAGCTGAACGATAACCCCCAGCTCGGTTTGAGGCCGGTCGCATTGATAGACGACGACCCGCGCAAGATCGGGGGCAAGATCCATGGCATCAGCGTCTATGGGCCACTGGTCAATTTACCCGAAATCTCGCAACGCGAGAAGATCGAGGCGGTCATCATTGCTATTCCGAGCGCTCCGCAGCAAACCCTTCAAAATGTCAAGAGCGTCTGCAACAGCCTGCAGTTGCCCTACTCGACCATGCCCTCCCTCACCAGTTTCTTGAAACCGGGGGAGGAACTGCCGCCACCAAGCCCGATGAAGCTACCCATGTCGTTGCCCGATATCACCGGCGAAGAGATCGAGGCGGTGGTGCGGGTGATGCAATCGAGAAATCTCAGCATTGGCTCGCAAACGATGGCGTTCGAGAAATTCGCGGCTGCCCAGGCCAATGCGGCCCATGCGGTTGCGGTGATCAACGGCACGGCGGCGTTGCATTTGTGTATGGTTGCCAGCGAGATAAAACCCGGCGCCGAGGTCATCACCACCCCTTTTAGTTTCATTTCATCGGCCAATTGTATTCTCTACGAAGGCGCTACGCCGGTATTCGTCGATATCGACCCGCTTTCTCTGAACATTGAGCCGGGCCTGGTCGAAGCCGCGGTCACCAAACGAACCCGTGCAATCATTGCCGTCCATGTGTTTGGGCAGCCGGCTGATTTAGACCCACTGATTGAAATTGCCCACAAGCATGATCTGATCTTGATCGAAGATGCCTGTGAAGCGATTGGAGCCGAGTATAAGGGCCGGCGGGTGGGGGCGATAGGCAAAGCGGGCGCGTTTGCGTTTTATCCGAACAAGCAAATGACAACTGGCGAAGGGGCGGTGCTGGTGACCAACGATGAAAAATGGGCCGATCTTTTCCGCAGCCTGCGCAACCAGGGAAGGGACCAATTTGATGGCTGGTTGAATCATACCCGGCTGGGTTACAACTACCGGATTTCTGAGATGAACGCCGCGGTCGGTGTGGTACAGATGCGGCGCTTGGACGATTTACTGGCGCGCAGGAATGAGGTCGCTAAAGAGTATGAGAGCCGGCTAAAAAATATTGAAGGCGTTTCTCAAATCAACATCGTTCCCACCACCACCCGGATGAGTTGGTTTGTTTATGCCGTCCGGTTTGACGAAAAGATTGATCGGAATAAAGTATTGGATCTGATGGCGCGGAGGGGAATCCCGGCCCGCCCGTATTTTACGCCCATCCACTTGCAGCCATTTTACCGGCAAAAGTTTGGTTATAAACCCGGCGATTTTCCCAATGCCGAGAAAGCGGGCGAATCGATCCTGGCGTTACCCTTTTACGCCAGCATGAAACCCGAAGAGGTGGAGGTGGTGTGCGAGAATCTGGCCGAGGTGGTTAATTCACTGAAAAACCCTTAGAGTCTGCATTTGCCAGGCAAATTGAGCAGAAACCAAGATAGAAAGAATTCTGTGGCCTGATTGTTCAAAGACTAAATTCACCAATTCGGTTCCGGATTTTAGGATAAAATTAGACCAGGGAAAGGATTTATACTTTATATGGATAATCAATTTATGGACGATTCGCTATCATTTTCCGATGATTTCAGGCGCTATTTTGCTTTGATCTGGCGGTGGTGGTGGATGATCGGGCTGGCAACCCTCCTGGCAGCCGTGACCGCTTATCTCGTCAGCCAGCGGATGACGCCCATATACCAGGCGTCGACAACCTTGTTGATCAACGAAGCATCGGCTAACCGGACGACGGACTACACCTCGATCTTAACCAGCGAGCGGCTTGCCCGTACTTATACGGAGATGCTTTCGAAGAAGCCGGTATTACAGGCTGTGATCGATGATCTGGGATTAAAACTGGAGATCAAAGATCTTCTAAAGATGATCAGCGTGGAGCTGGTACGAGACACCCAACTGATCGAGGTCAAGGTTGAGAATCCCGACCCGGTTTTAGCAAGCGATATTGCTAACCGGCTGGTGGCGAAATTCGCCGAGCAAACCCAGGCATTGCAAGCCTCACGCTATGCGTCTTCGAAACAAAATCTTGAAGACCAGTTAACGCGCATCGATGAGCAAATTCAAACCACCTCTAAACAAATCAATTCTCTTGGAACTGGAACAGAAGCTAATCCCGAGCGGGATCGTTTAGAAGCCGCTCTGGCGCAATATCGGCAAACCTATGCGTCGTTATTGCAGAGCTATGAGCAGGTACGGGTGGCTGAAGCCGGTTCGACCTCGAATGTTGTTCAAATCGATCCCGCTACGACTCCTGAGACGCCCATTCGGCCTCGACCTCTCCGTAACGCCGCCCTGGCAGGCGCAGTGGGATTATTCATGGCGATCGGAATTGTCTTCCTCATTGAAGCGTTGGACGATACCATCAAAGGGCCTGAAGATATCGTGCGAATAATCGGATTACCGGTTCTAGGCTTGATTATCCGGTATGAAACGAACGAGGGAATGCTGATTACGATTGCCGAACCGCGCTCACCGGTATCGGAATCGTTTCGATCGGTGCGCACGAATCTCCAATTCACCAGCGTGGATAAGCCGATTCGAACCCTGCTGATCACCAGTCCCTCGCCTTCGGATGGAAAGACCACCATTGCGGCAAATTTGGGGGTCGTGATTGCTCAAAACGGCAAGCGAGTGGCTCTGATCGATGCCGATTTACGCCGGCCTAATATCCATAAGGTGTTTGATATTCCCAATCGAATGGGCTTGAGCGGTTTGTTTGTGATGCCAGAGGTCAATTTAGACGGTTCGCTCCAAAAAACGATTACAGAGGGATTGTATACCCTCCCAGCGGGGGATGTGCCTCCCAATCCGGCTGAATTGCTGGGTTCAGAAAAATTATCCGAGATACTGAGATTGGTGTCCGAAAAAGCGGATATGGTCATCATCGACTCACCGCCAATTGTAGCGGTCACCGATTCAGCCGTGCTGGCTCACCGTGTGGATGGGGTCATTCTGGTAGTTAAACCGGGGGTAACGAAAATGGCGGCGGCTAGGCAAGCATTCGAACAATTAAACCGGGTGGGAGCCAATGTAGTGGGAGTAATCCTTAATGAAGTAGATTTTGCCCAATCACGCTACCATTACTACCAATATAAAGGATATTACTACGGTTATCGGTCCTATTACGATGAATCGGGGAACAAGGTTCGTAAAAAATTGCACAAGGAAAAAGAAAAGGTAACCTGAAATCCTGGGAAGCCAATCCAAATATAAATCAATCGATCGGGTTGAGAGCAGTTGAAGAATGCCCTCCGTGATATTTGTCTGTACCGCCAATGTATGCCGTTCGCCGATGGCGATGGGTTTATTCCTGGCGAGACTGGGTAAAGAGAGAGGTAATTGGCGGGTGGAATCAGCCGGCACTTGGACAAGTGATGGGCAACCAGCAGCCGAAAATACATTGCGAGTAGTTGCTGAGCAGGGGGTTGATTTAAGCGAACACCGATCGCGTCCAATCAACGGCGCATTATTAGAGCAATTCGACTTGATCCTGGCGATGGAGCAAAATCAGAAAGAAGCTTTAAGGATCGAGTTTCCCGGCATTAGCCCGCGGATCTTTTTATTGAGCGAAATGATCGGATCGGTTTACGATATCAAAGATCCGATGAGTGGGGATTTCAGCGATTTTCAAAATACCGCCGAGGAGATCGAAGATATACTTGAAAAAGGATTTGACAGGATCAGAGAATTGGCGGTTAAATTTTCATCTGACCGGTAAGTTACATCCCGATATAGATTTGCGGATATCTTAAATGGATCATTGGATTGAAAAGAGCGCAAAATGGCATTGGATATTGATCGTTCTAGCAATGCCATTTTTGTTATTTCCATCTCCTGGTCGCATCATCGCAATTTTATGTTTGCCCGTGATGTGGTTGTTAAGGTGGAGGGTAAATAAAAAACCTTTTCCAAAAACGCCATTAAATCTATCAATATTGTTGATTTCTGGAATGGTATTGGTAAGCATCTGGGCGACTTACGACCTGAAAGTCAGTTATACCAAAATAATTGGTGTGATATTAGGAATTACAATATATTTTGCAATCGTGGATTATGGTCGAAAAATTAAGAACTGGTTGTTAAGCTGGTTGCTATATGGTTTGGCTGGCATAGGTATAGCTATGATAGGATTTGCTGGAACAGCCTGGCCAAGTGGAAAATTTATTTTCTTGGATCGCATAAGCGCAGAAATGACTACCGTGTTGAGGGGTCTGCCGGGCGCGCCGGAAGGATTTCACCCGAATGAAATTGCGGGTGCATTGCTTTGGGTCATACCAGCAATGATCGTAAGCGTTTATTACATTATTACCGAACATGACGTTCATCTTGCGATGGTTTTACCGGGTTGTATTCGAAAACCCTATTGGATATTAGGAATAAAGATAATTTTATCGTTCTGGGCCTGGTTTTGTTTGGGGGTATTTATCATGACGCAATCGAGAGGCGGATATTTAGGGTTAATAACCTCATTGATCTTTGCTGGATGGTTAGGGCTTAAAACCCGATGGAAGCTGGTAAGTCTTGGGATAATCACCTTTGCCATCGTCATAATGATTTTTCGGGGATCAGATATTTTCAAGAGGTCCCTCTTCACACAAAGCGTTATGGATGATCCAGCCTTATCGATCAATACACTGGAAGGGCGGGTGGAGATTTGGTCAAGAGCGATATATGGAATTCAGGATTTTCCCTTTACTGGGATGGGTATGAACACGTTTAGGCAAGTGGTGCATGTCTTGTATCCGTTGTTCCTCATTAGCCCAGAGAGCGATATAGGCCATGCTCATAATGAGCTACTCCAGGCCGGGTTAGATTTGGGTATACCAGGAATGATTGCATTCCTTGCGATTAATCTTAGCGCTTTTTGGATGGTGATTGACTTATGGCAAAATAAAGTTAAGCTTGACGAAAGCATGGACGCGCGGTTGGTAAGGGGAATCGTACTGGGTTGTGGTGCGAGTCTTTTTGCTCATTTCATTTATGGAATTACCGATGCAGTAGCTATAGGAGCAAAACCGGGTTTTATTTTCTGGATCTTGATTGGGCTTATTACCAGTTTGTATCTTCTGGAAAAATCCAGAAGCAAAAACTTGCAATAAATGTTATGCAAAAATTAGGTCGATATTTGTGGTTATTTACTAAAATTGGAATCGGGGTTTCTTTATTGGTTTTATCCCTGAGAGAAATTTCGTGGGAAGGGGTCATTTCGGTATTTAGATACCTGAACCCGGGTTGGTTATGCGTTACGATTATTTCGATTATTCTGGGGATAGGGTTGAAAATTATCAGGTGGTCGGTTTTACTGAAGAATTATGAGATTAATGTCAGGTCGGTCACTAGGGCGGGAGCGTTGTTGCTTGGACAGGCTACCAATATTATCCTGCCCATAAGGGGGGGAGAGGTTGTGCGATTAGGTGTGATTGGCATTGATGCACCGGAATCAATCCTTCAAACCGGGATCACGATCGGATTGGAAAAGCTGCTGGATCTGGTTGCATTCCTGATTCTTGCGATGGTTTCAATTCAATATATTCCCCAGGTTAGCGCCAGACATGTCGTCAATGACCTGTTACCATTTGCTTATATTTCATTGGGTGTTCTCATTATCTTTATTTTATTTGGCTTTAATTTTTGGTCTCAAATCGTGGTCAGGGTAGAAAATTGGCATTGTCCAATTTTAAAAAGGGTGATCCGCTTCATCCATAAAATACTTTTAACAAGCTTATGGCTGAGAGATCTGCAGAAGGTTTGGGTGATCATCCTGCTAACCTTTATAATCTGGCTCACCATGTGGAGTACAAATATTTTCTTGCTGCTGAGTGTGCAATTACCCACCAATTTCCTGGCAGGGGCATTGGTGTTGGTACTTGGTTTCTTCCAGGTCTTACCAATAAATATGCCGGGGAATATCGGCACAGCCTATTTTTTCACCGAAATTGCCCTCAAGCCCTTTGGCTATCCAATGGATACAATCGCTGGATATGCGATTCTGTTACATGCCTTGGTAACTTTACCACCCTTATTGTTTAGCGCTTTATATCTATTGTTTCTTGGCAATGATTTCAGTGTAGTCGTTAATTCTTATTCACGCTGGAGAAAGAAAATATTATCCCCATTATTCCCAAAAAGCTGAACGTAACTGCTCACCCTGGAGCCCATTTAGAACTACGAGGTCTCTTTTTATAGCTCATTCAAGCGTTTATCACTAGCTATTTTCGACATTTACGATGAGCGAGCCGACTGTCAAAGACCTAGGAGGTCTGGTCGTGGGCAGTTGGAGCTGAACGAACCCTGGTCAACTGGTTGAGAGATAAATAAATCACCGGCCTCTGGGCAAAGATTTAGTCAATCGTTGCTAAGAGGTCGGATTATTTTAAACGATTGGAGAAATCTCTACTCGGTTTTGTTTTTAGAAGATTTTATTTCTTCAATTTGCTGAGTCAATGAATTGAGTTTATTTGCCAAATCGTCGAAATCTTTTTTAGTTGGTATATTCATATTTTGTAGAATTCTATTCACCAGATTGGTGATTTCATCTTCTGCCTTACCTAACTTTTCTTTGCGTTTTTCGAGGATTTCTTTTATCAGGTTTTTGCCATCTTTTTCGGCAATTTCTCCTCGTTCGACGAGTTTGTTGATGAAAAGTTCGATTTCATCTTTAGCCAGAGCCGAAGCGCCGATGCTGGCAAGCAGCACTCTTCGGGCAACATCTAATAAAGGTGATTTACCCATGTCGCTACTAGAATCGTCTGTTTTTGTTTTTTTGTTTTTCTTAGCCATATTACTGCTCCTCTGATCAATCGCCAATGGAAAGTACCTGTGAATAAAACATTCTGAGCCTAATATAGCAAATACTTTGATTTCGGTCAAGCTGGAACTCATCGATTCCAATATTAAACCCTAATTTAATATATTATGTAAAACTTTCTTGACGATGAAGATGGCTTTATGCTATTCTTAGAAAATTGTTTTTCCTAGGGAGTTAAAATATGGCTCAACGAGAGCGAATAGCGGATAATGTTTATTCTTTTCAAAGCGAGGTTTATGCCCAAGTAACTGCTGGAGTAGTCATAGGACCGAATTGGGCCGTGATCATCGACACCCTGGCAGTACCCGAAGAGACATTGGAGATCCGAGATTTTATCGAGCAAGAGATTAGCGTTCCAGTTCGGTATGTAATCAATACTCATTATCACGCCGATCATACCTGGGGAAATTGTTTTTTTCCAGATGCTACTATCCTCAGCAGTCAGTTATGTTACGGAATGCTGGCAAGTAAAGGCACAATATCTTTAGAAACCGTCAAACAACAAAACTCCGCTTTTCGGCATGTAAGGATAATTCTACCCCAAATTACTTTCGATGAGGGTGCTTTGAATCTACGGGTGGGTAAAAAGAATCTTAGCATTTTTCCATTACCCGGCCATAGCGCCGATAATGTCGCGGTATTGGTTGAAGAAGACCGAGTTTTATTTAGTGGAGATGCTTGTATGCCTCTTCCATACATTGTGGACGGTGATATTGATGACCTGGTGGCTTCGCTGAAGAAGGTGGGGAAGATGGGACTAGAGAATGTCATCCAGGGTCATGGCGATATAATACTTCGTGGAGAAATTGAGAACTCGATCAAGGAAAACCTGGCTTATCTATCTGCTATCCGCAAAGTAGTCAGAAAAGCAGGGCGAAGGAGATATCCATTAGATACTCTTGAAGAGGTTACTGTTGATATGTGTGGAAAAAGTCGAGTCTTGATTGGTGGTTTAGCGGAAGAATTACACCGGCGGAATCTAATTGCGCTTTATAACCAGATGTTTGGCGAAATGCCCGTTGGCTCGAATGATGGTTATTACTACGACGACGAAGAAGAAGAGATCGAAGATGATTTGGATTGAACTTTAGCGGTTTGAATAGAATTGCAAATTGATTTTTTCAATCTGACCATCCCTAATCCAAAAAGCTCGACAAATCCAATTTCCCGATAATTGGCTCCATATCAGTGAAAAAGCATCGGGGTAAAAAGCCTGGTCAATATCAGTGCCGGATGGATATGCCGGTCCATCGGGATGGGAATGGTAAATTGCTAAAAGATCCAAACCCTCGGCTTCGAATTCATTGAACGCCCGCAATTGTTCCCGAGGATCCATTTGGTAACGAGAGGGGCTTTTAAAAATATTTCTTATTGGTAAGACTTTCTCGACTCTCTGGCTTATGCCAGCTAGCAACCCACAGGCTTCGAGCGGATATTCATCCTCGATATGCTTGAGCATGATGAGATTTTGTTGTTCTGTGATCTCTAAGACGGGTTTCATATTTATTTTCATCGATACCAATATGCAATCCCCCACACAATCAACAGGATGATAGCCGGTTCGATAACAGCTTGCGATATGGGTTCTCCTTCAGCCATATTGTTTATAAAACTGGTCAGGGAATAAGTAGGTCCAAGTAGCGCAAGCCCAAAACTCAGGGATGATATT
>Ga0315282_10012870_pt1 | contig 12723 bp, 8 predicted proteins | sample YL17G07_20_MG_FD_203693 | JGI IMG/M metagenome (GOLD analysis project Ga0315282, IMG submission 203693) | Sediment microbial communities from Yellowstone Lake, YNP, Wyoming, USA - YL17G07_20 | ecosystem: Environmental > Aquatic > Freshwater > Lake > Sediment | place: USA: Wyoming | collected... | reverse complement strand
CCGAACCAGATCAAAAAGAACTGGATGATCTCGGTGAAGATGGCCGACATCAACCCGCTCAGAGTGACGTAAACCGCGACGGTGATGGCCGAGGCCAACATGCTGACGTGCCAGTTCCAACCGACAAACGTGTGCAGGACCAGGGCCATGGCGTAGAGGTTGATCCCGGAGACGAGGAGCGTCATGATGGCGAAAGAGAAGCCGTTGAGGACCCGCGTCTTTTCATCGAATCGCAGCTTGAGATAGCCGGGCACGGATTTGATCCGGCTGCTGTAATAGAAGGGCATCATGAAGATGCCGAGAAAGAGCATCGCCGGGATGGCCCCGATCCAATAGAAGTGGGCCACGTACATGCCGTACTTATAGGTATTGCCGGTCATCCCCAGAAGCTCGAGGGCACCGAGATTGGCGGACAGAAAGGCCAAGCCCGCCACCCAGGAGCTGTTCCGGCGCCCGGCCAGGAAGAAGTCCTCCTCGCTTTTCGTGTACTTTCTTAAATAAAAGCCGATAGCGATGATGAAAGCGAAATAGAAGAGGATGATGATCCAATCGACGAGATGGAGACCGATCGCCTGCATGTCCGCCTGCCTCCTCCTTGAAAATGTAGAATGAGAAATATCACACGCTCCTAGGGATGTCAAATGTCTTCCCCTGATCATCGAATCATTTTACTTTGATTAAAAAGAATCGGGTGGCGCCGATCGGGGCGCCCCAAAGTTCGAAGCGAATGGGACCCCCCGAAGGCGGGTGATGAGCGAGAACTCTGGGGCTGATCGGTGACAGGACCCGCACCAAAATGTCCTACGCTCAATTCATTCTTTGATTGACATCGCCCGCCGGGCCTCCTTATAATCTGACCGGAGTGACCAAGGAGAAAGGTGCGCCCGATGCCAAGAGCCAAAGAGGGTGACATGACCGAAACGAATGCGGAACAACTTCCGGACAAAGCATCACTGCTGGGTTCGACGTTCGTCTGCACGGGTCAGATCTCCGGACAAGAAAGCCTCCAGATCAAAGGGGCCTTCAAAGGCCTCATCCGTCTAAAAAACAACACTCTCCTCATCGAACAAGGAGCCCAGGTCGAAGCGGACATCATCGCCGGAGACGTCATGTTATCCGGCCATCTGACAGGCAATATCCGGGCCGCCGGAAAAGTCTATCTCTCCTCCGAGGCCAGTATGAGAGGCGACATCACAGCGGCTCGAATATCGATCAAGGATGGAGCTCAGTTCAGGGGAAGCATCAAGATGGATAGAGGCGGATAATCCGCCGCGCTTCGGTTCATGACCGCATTCAAGCTCGAATCTGAATTCCAGCCGAAGGGCGATCAGATCACGGCCATCCGGGAGCTCGTTCGGGGGCTCGAAGCGGGCCTCCGCCACCAAGTCCTGATGGGCGTCACGGGCTCGGGCAAGACGTTCACCATGGCCAATCTCATCGCCAAGGCCGGGCGGTCCGTCCTCGTCATTTCCCACAATAAAACGCTCGCCGCCCAGCTCTATCAAGAATTCAGGCGGTTCTTCCCGAAGAACGCCGTCGAATATTTCGTCTCGTATTACGATTATTACCAGCCCGAAGCCTACATCCCGGCTTCGAATACATACATCGCCAAAGAAGCGACGATCAACGACGAGATCGACCGGATGCGGCTCAACGCCACGAATTCGCTGTTCGGCCGGCACGACGTCATCATCGTCGCCTCGGTCTCCTGCATCTACGGCATCGGCGCGCCGGAAACCTATTATGCCATGAGCTTTCCGCTCGAAGTCCGGCAGAAGATCTCGAGAAAGAAAATCATCCGCAACCTTGTCGAAATCCAGTACGAACGGCAGGAGGCGGATTTCAAGCGCGGCAGCTTCCGGGTCCGGGGCGACATGATCGAAGTCTTCCCCGCTTATGAAGATTTCGCTTACCGGATCGAGCTCGACGACGAGGGGGTCAAAAAGATCTCGGCCATCGATCCGCTCCTCGGCACGGTCCGGGACACCTCGGAGAAGATCATCATCCATCCCCGAACATTCTTCTCCACGCCCCGGGAGATCCTCGACCTGTCCATCCAGGGCATCGAAAAAGAGCTCGAGGACCGTATCGCCTTTTTCAAAAAGCAGGGAAAAGTCATCGAGGCCGAGCGCCTCGAAGAGCGGACGCTCTGCGATCTGGACATGCTCCGGGAATTCGGGCATTGCCCGGGCATCGAAAACTACTCGCTCTATTTAAGCCAGCGCCGTCCCGGCGAACCGCCCTACACCCTCCTCGATTATTTCCCCAAGGATTTTTTGACGATCATCGACGAATCCCACGTCACCGTTCCCCAGATCGGCGGGATGTATTTCGGCGACAGGTCCCGCAAACAGACGCTCGTCGAACACGGCTTCCGGCTGCCGTCGGCTTTGGACAACCGGCCCTTGAATTTCGGCGAATTCGAGGAGCGCGTCGGCCAGGTCCTGTATGTCTCGGCGACGCCGGGGCCGTTTGAGCTGAAGAAAGTCAAAGGGCGCACCGTGGAGCAGATCATCCGGCCGACCGGACTCACCGATCCCGAGATCGAAGTCCGGCCGGTCAAAGGCCAGGTCGATGATCTGTTGAAGGAAATCCGGGTCCGGGCGGAGAAAAGCGAGCGGACGCTCGTCACGACGCTGACGAAGAAGATGGCCGAGGACCTGACCCGCCATTATCACGAGCTCGGTCTGCGCGTCCGCTATCTTCATTCCGAGATCGAAACGCTCGACCGGGTGAAAATTCTGCGCGACCTGCGGAAAGGCAAATTCGACGCCCTCATCGGGATCAACCTTCTGCGGGAAGGCCTGGATCTGCCCGAAGTTTCTCTCGTCGCCATCCTGGACGCCGATAAAGAAGGATTCCTGCGGTCGTCGAGCTCGCTCATCCAGACCTTCGGCCGCGCGGCGCGGAACATCAACGGCCGGGCCATTCTCTATGCGGACGCGCTCACGAATTCCATGAAGGGGGCCATCTCCGAGACGAGCCGCCGGCGGCGGCTCCAGGAGGAATACAATCGAATCCACGGCCTCACGCCTCAATCCATCATCAAGCGAATCGACGAGGTCCTGACCAGCGTCTATGAGCGCGATTACCTGGATTACACGCGCATCGCCGAAGACAAGGAGATTTATCTTTCGCCTCAGAAGAGAAAGCAGAAGCTCGACCAGCTCGAAAAATGGATGAAAGAAGCCGCTAAAAACCTGGAGTTCGAAAAGGCGGCCAAGCTGCGCGATGAGATCGCGCGCCTGAAGAAGCGCGAACTGGAGCTAATGTAAATGTAATGGGGACAAATTTAATGGGGATAAAAATAATGGGGACATGTACCGAATTTTCTTAAATTCGGTACGTGTCCCCGTTTTCAAGGACAATGAATAAATTGGTGACATGCATCCGAATCTTTTAATTCGGTGCGTGTCACCGTCTTTGAGGACAATGAAAGGTCTATTGAAAAAGAAGGTCGAAACCCTCCCCAAGAAACCGGGCATCTATTTTTTTAAAAACGCCAAGGACGAGGTCATCTACATCGGCAAAGCCCGACTTCTCCGCGAGCGCCTGAAATCCTATTTCCAGCCGACCGACGACATCAAGGTCCGGAACATTCTCGCCGAGACGGCCGACATCGATTACATCCTGACGGATTCCGAGCGCGAAGCCGCCTTCCTCGAAAACAATTTCGTCCAGCGATACCAGCCGAAATTCAACCTCCGTCTCAAGGACGATAAAAGCTTCCCTTATCTCAAGCTGACGGTCAAGGAGCGTTTTCCAGGCATCTCTTTCAGGCGAAAAGTTGACGCGGACGGAGCGAAGTATTTCGGCCCGTTCAGCCCGGCCCGTGAGGCGCGAAAAACGATCCACCTCGTCGGCAAATATTTCAAGGTACGCAATTGCGCCGAAGATATACCGGGAAAACGCCTGCGGCCCTGCCTAGAGTACGACCTTAAATTATGCTCTGCGCCGTGCGTGGGAAAGATCACGGAGCCGGAATACAAGGAAAGCGTGGGCAACGCGCTTCTCTTCCTGGAAGGCAAAACCGAACGGCTGGCCAAAATTTTGAAAGAGAAAATGGCGCAGGCCGCCGCAAGACAGGAATTCGAAGAGGCGGCCCGGCTGCGGGACATCATCAACACCCTGGAACACATCAAGGTCAAGCCCAAGCTGATCTCGGTCAAGCTCGAAAACCAGGACATCTTCGGTTTCGCCCGGGAGGCCGGAGCCCAAGCCGCCTATGTCTTCATCATGCGCCGGGGCAAAGTCCGAGAATCCCGGGAATTCGTGTTGGACATCGGGGAAGGCCGGTCGAGCGCCGAGATCTTGGAAGACATGATCTCGGCCTTTTATGCGGACCGGGAAATTCCGCCGAAAATTCTCTTGCCTTATGAACCGGCAAAAAAGAAAGACATGGAAAAGTCCTTCAGCGCCCGAGCCGGCAAAAAAATCGAAATCCTCATCCCCTGCCGCGGAAAAAACAAGAAACTGATCGAGATGGCGGCGAGGAACGCCGAAATTCTCCTCCGGAAAAGAAGGGACGGCCTCGGCCCGCTCCTGGAAATCCGGAAAGAGCTGGGCCTATCGCTTCTCCCCGTCCGGATCGAAGGTTTCGATGTCTCGAACACGGGCGGGACCGAAACCGTGGCCGCGCTGGTCACGTTCGAAAACGGCAGGCCCGACAAGGACGGCTACCGGAAATTCAAGATCAAAACTTTGGACGGGCCGAACGATGTCGCCAGCCTGGAAGAAGTCATCCGCCGGCGCTACACGCGGATCTTGAGTGAAAACCGGCCTCTCCCCGACTTGATCCTCGTCGACGGCGGAAAACCGCAATTGGGCGCAGCACGAAAAGTTCTGACCGAGCTCGGCCTGGAGAAAATTCCGCTGGTTTCTCTGGCCAAAAAAGAGGAGATCGTCTTCACGCCCGAACATAAAGAAGGCTTGAGGCTGGACCGGACTTCGCCGGCCCTGAAACTCTTCCAGCACATCCGCGACGAAGCCCACCGCTTCGCGATTGCGTTCCACCGCCGGCGCCGGTCAAAGAGAAGCTTTGAATAAAACGAATGGGGACATGTATCGAATTCCTCCATCGAAAGGGCGAGCTTTTGGCTCTCCTCTGAATTCGGTACGTGTCCCCGTTTTTTGAAGATAAGGGAGAACGGATATGGTCATCGGCATCGGCATCGACATCATCGAAGTCAGTCGCATCCAAAAGGCGATCGAGAAAAATCCCCGTTTCTGCGACCGCGTTTTCACCGAGCGCGAGATCCAATACAGCCGGGGAAAGAAAAGCGAATTCCAGCACCTGGCTGCCCGGTTCGCCGCCAAGGAAGCCTTCTTTAAGGCTCTCGGTAAACGCCTCGGCTGGACCGATGTCGAGACCATCAACCTGCCTTCAGGCCAGCCTCAGCTCGTCTTCCAAGCCCGGGAAGATTTGGGCTTCAGCAAAAGCTACCTTTCCCTTTCTCACCTCGCCGACCACGCCCTGGCCGTCGTCATTCTGGAAAAAGAATGATATAGAATTCGCTTCGTCGTCCGATTTTCTTAAAGTGCGGAGGAAATTAGGGGACTTAGTTCAGCTAGGGATCTCATTCGACTTTGTGCAGGACATACGAGATCTTTCGCTTCGCTCAAGATGACACGAAAGGTCAGGTCGCCACAGCACTTCGTGCCTCGCGCCGACAACGCTGATAAACGATATTTCTTTTAATTTCAATAAGGTATGAAAATTCGTAAATAATTCAGATCAAATAATTAGCCGCAGGAGAAAGCTGGCCAGCACCGCGACGCTGATGCTCAAGGCGGCCGACAGAAAAGCGATCTTTTTCCCCACTTCTTTCCATAAAATGGCGAAGGTCGAAAGGCAGGGGATGAAGAAGCTGACGAAGACCGTGAAGACGACAATCTGGTCGCGGCTGATGACCGAGAGCAAATTCTGATAGCCGACGCCGAGGGCCTGGAGCATCATCAGCAGCGATAACTCTTTACGCAAGAAGCCGAAGACAAGCGTCACACCCAACTCCCGGGGAAGGCCGAGGACATTCATAACAAGCGGCGAAAGGATCTTATTGATGACCGCGTCCCAGTGCAGAGACTGGATGAGCCCGAGCACGACGCTCCCGGCGATGAGCAGCGGCCAGGCAAACCGAACGAAGGATTTGAACTGGAAATAAACCTTGAAGAGGACGTTCTTCAGGCTCGGAATTTTCAGCGTTGGAATTTCAAGGATCAGACCGGGTGAGGAGGTTTTAAAAAATAAGCTCAGGACTCGTCCCAGGACCGCGACCAACAAAATATTCATGACGTAGAATCCGAGCGCCCAAGCGGGCCCCAAATAGAAGGCGACGAGAGCCAGGATGATCGTCGTCCTGGCCGAGCAGGGAATAAAAGGTATCAAAAGCGAAGTCAGGATCCGGTCCCGCCGCGATTCAAGAATTCGGGTAGCCACAATGGCCGGGACATTGCAACCGAAGCCGAGAATGAAAGGCGAGACGGATTTTCCATGAAGGCCGATGCGGTGCATGAAAGTATCGAGCAAAAAGCCCGCTCTGGCCAAATAACCCACATCCTCCAAGATCGCCATCAAGAGCAGAAGCGGGATAAAATACGGCAGGACGATGGCCACGCCCCCGCCGATGCCCTGGAGGAGGCCGTCGGCCAGATGATAAAGCAATCGGCTCTCGAGACGGGCTTCAAGAAAAATCTTCAAGCTTGAGAACGGCTTGAGCAAAAGCGTTTCGAGCGGGCTTCCGACTTTAAAAATCACAAAGAAAAAAACCAACAATACGGCCAGCAGAACCGGATATCCCAGCCAGGGATGCATCAGGACGTCATCCAAACGTTCGCTCCAGCTCCGTTTTTGTTTCCTCCGGACCCGACTGCTCTCCTCGAATATTTTCTGGGAGAGATGATGACGTTCGGCGGCGATGACTTCATAAGCCGGCCGGCCGCGCTTCGAGGCAAGCTCGGCACGGATTCGGTCCAACGCCCTTTTAAGCTCCGGATGGATCTCTTCCAAGAATTCGCTGCAGAACAAGTGCCCGGACTCGATCATCTGGATGGCCGTGAACCGCTTGTTGGAAACGCAGGGAAAATCAGCGGGCAGGAGCGACACGAGCTCTGTCACTTTGGCTTCAACATCTCCGGACCAGCGGAGCTTCGTTCCCTCGCATTTCACGTCCAGGCACTTAAGCGCCGCATCGAGAAGCTCTTTGATTCCCCGTCCGTGCGCGGCGATGGTCGGAACAACCGGAACGCCCAGAAATTCCTCGAGCTTGCCCGCCTCGATCGCAATCCCCTTTTTCTCCGCCAAGTCGGTCATGTTCAGGGCCACGATCATCGGAATTCCCATCTCGAGGAGCTCGAGTGTCAACTCCAGACTCCGGCCCAGGATCGAAGCGTCCACGACGTTGATGATGATGTCCGGCTTTTCCAGGAACAGATGTCTCAAGGCCACTTTCTCGGCCGGGTCCGCGGGGTGGAGCGAATAAGTGCCGGGGAGGTCGATGATATTCAGCAGCCGCCCCTCGATATTCGCCAGGCTGTGCGTATGCTTGACGGTCGTGCCGGGGAAATTCGACGTCTCGGCCTTGTGCCCGGCGATGGCGTTGAAGAGCGTGCTCTTGCCGCAGTTGGGCTGCCCGATGAAAATAACGACCGGCGCGTCATTCATGGCCGGAAACCGCTTCAACCATGATCTTCTGGGCGATCCCCCGGCCGACGGCGGCCGTGACTCCCATATCGAGGTTCCGGATGAGGACCGGACCGCGCAAAATCCCCTGTCCACCCAGGGCAATCTTGTCGCCGATATTAAACCCTAACGAAAAGAGCCGCCGCCGAACGTTTTCGCCGCCGGCGATATCGACAATCCTCAGGGGAACGCCCTGAGGCGCATGAATCAGGCTTTGCATGCCAACCAATCCTTTTTTTGTCTCCGTTGTACATCTATTTGAGGATGGATGTAAACATACAAATATTTTTTCATTGTCATGGCGAGCAAAGCTTTGTTTTTTAGGATCTATAATTCAACATCTTCCACAAAAAATCAAGACCGATGGGGCCTGACCGTATATCACTTTTCGGGGACATGACCGGAAAATTCATGGGACACAATCCCTTTTCGAGAGAAAAGGGTTATGTCCCGAATTTTCCGGATCGTGTCCCCCCATCTTGAAAAGTGATATACGGTCAGCGATCGGGCTCCAATTTTCAGAACCGGCCTGCTGAATTATAAGCTCTTTCCACGCTTTTTTTCATTGACTTTTATCAAAGCCATCCGCTATTGCCCAAATTTGATTTGTCCGGTGGTTGTGGTAGGATAAGAAAAACTCGATCAGGAGGTGCCATGAGATATCTGAGAACCAAAATTTTCATCGGGATCCTTCTCCTTTCTCTCTTCATTCCCGTTCATGCCGACGAAGGCCTGTGGCTCTTCAACATGCCGCCGTCGAAAATCCTGATGACCAAGTACAACTTCTCCGTCACGCCCGAATGGATGCGGCACGTGCAGCTCGCTTCCGTCCGTTTCGGCGGCGCGTCGGGTTCGTTCGTCTCCCCGGAAGGGCTGGTCCTCACCAACCACCATGTCGGACAGGGGGCCATCCAGAACCTGAGCACCAAGGACCGGGACCTGATGAAGACCGGCTTTTATGCCCGGACCAGGGCCGAAGAGCTCAAATGCCCCGGTACGGAGCTCATGGTCCTCCAAGAGATCGAAGATGTCACCGCCGCCGTGCTGGGCGTTGAAAAGCCGGAGATGACCGCCGTTCAAGCCGCGGAAGCCAGGGACAAGGTCATCGCCGCCCTTGAAAAAGAAAGCTCGGAAAAGACGGGCCTCCGCTCGACGATCGTCAACCTCTACTCCGGAAGCATGTACCACCTCTATAAATATAAGGTTTACACCGACGTCCGCCTCGTCTTCGCCGTCGAATACGCCGCCGCTTTCTTCGGCGGAGATCCTGACAATTTCACCTATCCCCGCTTTGACCTGGACGTCAGCCTTTTCCGGATCTACGAAAATGACAGGCCGCTCTTCTCGCCACACTATCTCCACTGGAACACGACCGGGCTCAAGGAGGGCGAACTCGTCTTCGCCTCCGGGAATCCCGGCTCCACGGGCCGGCTCCTGATCCTGGCCCAGATGGAATTCCTCCGCGACGTGAGCTATCCGTTCACGATCTCGAACTATGAGCGCCGCCGCGCCCTGCTCAAGGAATTTGGCAGTCGCGGCGCCGAATACGCGCGCCAGGCCCAGGGCCCTCTGTTCGGCATCGAAAACAGCCTGAAAGCCACGGTCGGCTACCAGTCCGGCCTCCTCGATAAAAAATTGATGGAAAAAAAGGCGAAAGAAGAACAGACCTTCCGCGGCGCCGTTAAAAAAGACCCGGCCATGGACACAGAATTCAGCAAGGCCTGGGACGAGCTGGCCGAAGCCCAGAAGAAATTCGCCGGATTCTTCAAAGCCTACAGGTTCTTTGAAGGAGGGGCCGGATTCACCACCGGCTATTTCAACACCGCCCGGACTCTCGTCCGCCTGGCTGTGGAAAAGGCCAAGCCGAACAGCGAACGGCTGCGTGAATACCGGGACGCCGCCCTGCCTTCGATCTCGCGCCGTCTGCTCGCCGCGACGCCGATCTATGACGAGCTCGAAGTCTTCAACCTGACCGATTCGCTCAACCAGCTCCAGAAGGAATTCGGGAACCTCCAGGAAGTGAAATGGCTTTTCGGCGGCAAGCCGGCCGAAGAGGTGGCCAAAGGACTCGTCGCCGGGACTAAACTCAAAGACGCCGAAATCCGGAAAAAATATCTCGAAGGCGGGCTCGAGGCCGTTTATCTCTCCGACGACCCGATGATCAAGCTGGCCCTTCTCGTCGACCCAATTTCCCGCGGATTGCGTAAAAAATACGAGACCGAAGTCGAATCCGTCGAGACCCGCAACGGCGCCTTGATCGCCCGCGCCCTGTTCAAGCTCAAGGGCACATCCATTCCTCCGGACGCGACGTCCACGCTGCGTCTCAGCTTCGGCACCGTGAAAAGCTACTTGGAAAACGGCAAGAAGATCCCTTTTTACACGACCTTCAGGGGACTCTACGAGCGGTCCAAGAAATTCGCCAATAGGCCGCCTTATGAGCTTCCCTCGAGCTTCATCAACAGGAAGTCGGCACTCAAGCTCGACACCCCGCTCAATTTCGTATCGACCTGCGACTCGATCGGCGGCAACTCCGGCTCTCCGGTCACCAACAGAAAAGGAGAATTTTCCGGAGTCCTCTTCGACGGCAACATCCATTCCCTGCCGGCCCGTTTCGTCTATTCGGACGAACAGAACCGATCGGTCATGGTCCACTGCCAGGGCATCATCGAAGCCCTGCTCAAGATTTACGGCGCCAAGCGCCTGGTGGACGAACTGCTGGGGAAGAAATAAGGCGGTCGGAAGTCATCGTCCTCCCGCTCGAAGCGGCTATTCAATAAATCTGATCGTTAAACTTAAGGCGAACCCTTTTTAACGGAGACCATCGATGCTTCAAATAAAATATGAATAAATCAGGCTGGCAATAATTTTTCATTTATGTTAGAGAATAGTCCAGCGTCTATCAAGACTCCGTGACTTTCAAGAGTGTTAAAAGTAATGAAGGAACATCGGGTTGTCGTTACCGGACTAGGTGTGGTGACCCCTATCGGCCTGGGGCTTGAAGAGTTCTGGAAGAGGTTGCTAGAGGGCCGAAACGGCATTTCAAGAGTGACACACTTCGATCCTTCTGATTTTCGCTCCCAAATGGCGGCGGAAGTGAAGAACTTTAATCCAGAAGAATGGATCGACGGGAAATCTGCGGAGCGAATGGATAGGTTTGTCCATTTCGCCATGGCTTCATCGGCCATGGCGCTCCAAGATGCCGGTTTGAACACCTTCGCCTTTGATGGAAATAGGGCAGGAGTCATCATCGGTTCCGGAATCGGGGGAGCCAACACGATAGAAAACGGGTATTTTAAGCTTCAAGAGAAAGGTCCAAAGTCGCTCGGACCCTTTTTTGTGTCCAAAGCACTCATCAACATGGCAGCCTGCATGGTTTCCATCACCTATGGTCTTAAAGGGCCTCTATCGGCCCCTTGTGTTGCCTGTTCCACGGGGGCAAATGCCATCGGAGATGCTTTTCGAATTCTTCAGAGGGGAGATGCCGATATCATGCTTGCAGGAGGTTCCGAGGCCAGCGTCAGCCCTTTGCCTTTCGCCGGCTTTTGCGCGACGCGGTCGATGTCGAGCAGGAATGATTGTATGGAAAAGGCGAGCAGGCCTTTTGACAAGAACCGTGACGGTTTTGTAATGGGGGAAGGGTCCGGCATCATTGTTTTAGAACGACTTGAACACGCCCTCAGCCGGAGCGCCCGCATCTACGCCGAGCTTGTTGGCTATGGCAACACGGCTGACGCTTTTCATTTCACCGCTCCGGAACCCGGGGGTGACGGGATGATCAGGGTCATGAGAGAGGCGCTCAGAGACGCGGGCGTCGACCCACGGGAAGTGGGGTACATCAACGCGCATGGGACTTCCACCGTCCTGAATGATAAGATTGAAAGCGCGGCCGTTATGAAGGTTTTTGGCGACCAGTGGAGGCATCTTAAGATCAGTTCCAATAAGTCGATGATCGGCCATCTTTTGGCCGCAGCCGGGGCAGTGGAATTCGCGGCCACGGTGATGAGTGTCTATACCGGCAAGCTGCCTCCGACGATCAACTATGAGGAGCCGGATCCCGAATGCCCTCTGGATTATGTGACCAACGGACTCGAATCGATCGACCTCGAGGTGGCTCTGAGTAATTCCTTTGGTTTTGGCGGGGGCAATGTTTGCCTTATCGTGAGAAGGTACAAAAATTAAAATGATAATCCCCAAGCTTCAAATTGGAAGTATCATTGCGGATATACCGATTGTCCAGGGGGGGATGGGCGTGAGGGTTTCTCTCTCCTCGCTCGCCTCTGCTGTGGCAGAGGAGGGCGGGATAGGCACTATCTCGAGCATCGGTCTGGGAGATATCGAGGCTTCAAAGCATGAATACGAAAGGATGTCTCGCGAAGCTCTGGAGATAGAAATTCGCAAGGCGAAAAGCATGACAAATGGCCATATCGCGGTCAATTTCATGGGTGTGCTCAGCAATGTCGATGATCTGGTCTTGACAGCCGTAAGGGAAGGAATAAAGATAATCGTCTTCGGCGCCGGACTCCCTATTAAGCTTCCCGGCCTGGTTGAGGATAGATCCGTCAACCTCCTGCCCATCGTCAGCTCCGCGCGGGTGGCTGAATTAATCCTCCGCGTCTGGGATAAACGCTACGAAAGGACCGCCGATGCCCTAATTCTTGAAGGACCTCTGGCCGGAGGACACCTTGGCTTCTCCGAGGAGCAGCTCGGTCAACCGGAGAAATATTCCCTTGATAACCTTTTGCCGGAAGTTTTGGAAGCAGTAAAAGCATATGAAGATAAATACGGAAAGAAAATTCCAGTCATCGCCGGCGGAGGGATTTTCAAAGGAAAGGACATAGCCCGGATGCTGTCCCTGGGTGCGTCGGGAGTCCAAATGGCGACACGTTTTGTCTGCACCGTGGAATGCGATGTTTCCCGGGAGTTTAAGCAGGCCTACTTAGACGCCAAGGAAGAGGATATTGTCATCATAAAAAGTCCTGTCGGGATGCCGGGGAGGGCCATCCGCAACAAGTTTTTGAAGGACTTGGAAGTATTGGAAAAACTTC
>Ga0315282_10012867_pt1 | contig 12725 bp, 17 predicted proteins | sample YL17G07_20_MG_FD_203693 | JGI IMG/M metagenome (GOLD analysis project Ga0315282, IMG submission 203693) | Sediment microbial communities from Yellowstone Lake, YNP, Wyoming, USA - YL17G07_20 | ecosystem: Environmental > Aquatic > Freshwater > Lake > Sediment | place: USA: Wyoming | collected... | reverse complement strand
ATGGGTGCGTGACCGCCTGCGCGCGGCACATGCCGACCTCGAGGTGACCATCGAGAAGATCTCCACCAAGGGCGACAAGCTGCTCGACGCGCCTCTGGCCAAGATCGGCGACAAAGGGCTCTTCACGAAGGAGCTCGAGACGGCGCTGCTCGACGGGCGCATCGACCTGGCCGTGCACTCGGCCAAGGACATGCCGACCGACCTGCCCCGGGGCCTGACGATCGGCGCGCTGACCGAGCGCGAGGACGTGCGCGACGCGTTCGTCGGATCGGCCTCGTCGCTGGCGGCCATCCCGCACGGCGCCAAGCTCGGTAGCTCGAGCTTGCGGCGCCGCTCGCAGGTGCTGGCCTTGCGCCCCGACCTCCACCTGGTCGATATCCGCGGCAACGTGCAGACGCGCCTGCGCAAGATCGACGAAGAAGGCATGGTCGGTACGGTGCTGGCGGCCGCGGGCCTGCGCCGCCTCGGGCAGCCCGAGCTGATCGCCTTCGTGTTCGGTTTCGACGAGATGCTGCCGGCCGTGGGGCAAGGCGCGCTGGCGGTCGAGACGCGGGTCGAAGACCCGCGCGTCGAGACGCTGGTCGCGCTGCTGAACCACGAGTCTACCGCGCTCGCCGTGCGCGCCGAGCGCGCCCTCATGCACGCGCTCGAAGGCGGCTGCCAGGTGCCCATCGGCGCGCTCGGCGAGCTTGAGGGCGAGCGCCTGCGGTTGCGCGGCTTCGTCGGCTCGCTCGACGGCCGGCGCTCGGTACGCGCCGAGCTGGCCGGGCCGGCGGCGTACCCCGGCCGGCTCGGCGCGGCTCTGGCCGAGCGGTTGTGGGAACGCGGCGCCGATGCCATCCTTGCCGAGGTGCGCGGTCTGTCGACGCCGTCGGCGACGCGGCCGACGTAGGTATCGTCCCCTTGACCCCGTTCGCCGACCCGGTCCGCCCGTGACGCGCTGCGACGACTCGTCGCGCCTCGGCTCCCCGACGGACGGCGGTCCACTCGCCGGGCGCACAGTCGTGGTCACGCGCCCCCTCGGGCAGGTCCGCTCGCTTGCCGACGCGCTCATCGGGCTGGGGGCCGCAGTGCTGGCGGTGCCGACCATCCGCATCGCGCCGACGCCGCTGAACGACGAGATCCGCTCCGCCGTGCGACTGCTGCGCGACTACGACATGGTCGTCTTCACGAGCGCCAACGCCGTGACCGACTTCATCGACCGCGTCGAGGAGTGTGGCGTCGAGCGGCGCGCGGTCGGCCAGGCGACCGTGGTGGCCATCGGGCCCCAGACGGCCGCGGCGCTCGTCGAGCGCGGCCTGCGCTGCGACGTCGTGCCGGCGCGCTTCGTGGCCGAGGGCGTGCTCGAGGCGCTCGACGAGCGCGGCATGCGGCTCGACGGCAAGCGCGTGCTGGTGCCGCGCGCCAAGGAGGCGCGCGCGGTCATCCCCGACGCGCTACGCGCCGCCGGGGCGACGGTCGATGTGGTGACGGTCTACGAGACCGTCGCCGCGGAGAGCTTGGCGGTGCCGGCCGAACGCGTCGAGGCGGCCGACTTCATCACCTTCACCTCGGGTTCGACCGTCGCCGGGTTCGTGCGGCTGATGGGGGAGGCCGGGCTGGCGCAGCGCCTCGCCGGCGCCCGCCTCTGCTCGATCGGGCCGGTCACCAGCGAGGCGCTGCGCGCCCGCGGCCTCCCCGTCGCCGTCGAGGCGCAGCCCTACACCGCCGAGGGGCTCGTTGCGGCGATCGTCCGCTCCGCCTCCCGATGACGGTCTCCACTTGCCCTCGCCGGTCCTTCGCCGACCACGCCGCGCTAGCACGCCACAGGCGCCGCCGGCGCCTGCACCTACGACTTAGACACCGGCCAGAAGACCGCCGACAACCTCCAGCTTGCCTACGGCGCCACGATGTCGGGCGCCTACACCTACGACCTACGACACGCTGGGTTGGGGCCGCTTCGGCCTTCTCGACCCGCTGCGGGCGTGGAGTCGGCACAGCCGTTGCGCAGGACAAGACCGTGCGAGTACGGTTCAACCAAGGGGGCGGCGCAAGCCCGGTTTCGGCTGCGGCGGCGCAGCGATGCGCCTCGACGCGAGCCCACTTCGCCGAGCGCCGAGTCTGCAGGTGTTGCGCTTCAAACTTCACAGATCATGAGCATTCTCCCCGACCTCAGCCCTCACGGATAGTAGATTCCCTTCACCTGCCAGTCATTGGACTCGGATGGCCTCGTGAGCAGGAAGAAGTCGCCGTTGTAGCCGGCGTGTATGTCGCCGGCCGCGACGACGGGTCCCCACGCGCCATAGTACGCGATGAGGTAGAGCCGCGTTGAGGTCGACCGGTGACCGTCGGGCTCTCGCGGCACCGTGAACGCGCACACGAAAGCGGCGCGCGTCGCGCCGGAGAACGTCTTCGGGTCGGCGGACGCGAAGTAGGCCTCCATCGCCGCGACGGCATCCGGCGGTGCGGGACGCAGTCCGCCGAGAGGCCCGTGCGAGCGGAGTCTCAGAGCGCGCTGCAACTGCTCGCGCAGCTGCGGGACCGGTATCGGCGACCACATCAGATCCTCGATGGGCGGGTACTCGTCGAGCCACACCAGCCAGCGACCTCCCAGCTTGCGTAGCGCCAGGGTCCGTTGGGAGACGTCGGTCACTTGGGCCCACGTCTGACCTTTCGTGTCGCCGCCGCAGAACCAGCAGGTGGCGCTGACGGTCGCCTTGGTCCGGTCCGCGTTCGCGGTGATGTCGTCGATGGCCAGCGACAGGATGTTGACGCCGGCGTCAAGGGAGAACTCGCGCCGCAGATGGCGGGCGCCGCGCACCGCGAACTCTTGGACCGCTCGATCGGGGCTACCCGGGGCGAGCAGGCGAAGGTAGCGCCCGTCCACGGCGATCTGGCCCATGAAGGCCGTGCGCCTGCGTTGGCTCGTCCAGTACCGCATCGCTGCCCGCGCGATCGGTCGCAGGGCGGCGGTCTCGGCGCGAAGACCCGACTGCGATGCGCGGATCATCTCGCGTTCGGCCTGTGCCAGCGTCAGAAGACGCGGGGCCTCGGGGTCGGCGTACTCGTCACTCACGACGCGCCAGCGACCGGTTTCGGTGTTGCTGACCACGATAGTCACGGTATGCGGCAGCCGTGCAGTGTCACTCCCGGCGCGAGCGTCCGCGTCCGTCCAATGCAAGGTGGTGGTGACGTCGGCGGCGACTCGACCCCAGGTGGGGTCGTCGGTCTTGTCCAGCGTGACCCGCGCCACCGACACCTGACAGTCGACGCTCGTGAGCGTGTGTCCAAGGGCCTTCTCAGAGAGCAACTTGCCGGTGGCCAGCAGCTTCTCACGTTGAAGCCACGGCACGCCGGCAAGCAGGAAACGCCGAAGACCGCTCAAGGGTTCGCCGGGCAGGACTGCGCGGGCCCGCTCGACCAGATACGAGGAGACGAACTGCTCGGGCGTTGACGCGGCGGAGGCTGGGGGACTGGGCAACGGTGACGGACTTTCCGCCGGTGGCCCAGAGCTGGTGCATCCCGATGCGAGAAGCAGCGCAGTCGACACGAGAGCGATACTCGCGCCCAAGCGGACACGCTTCAGTGCGACGCGGCAGGCCCTCATGGTCTCCGCCCAACCTTCGCGTGTCTCATCGAACGCGCGGCATATAACCTGCGCGCGCTGCAGCCGCAGTGTATCGCGGCGCTTGCCCGCGTCGGGTTGATGCGCTTGTTGGAACCGCCGTGGCTATGCGGTCAGCCGCACCGACAGCCGCTTGCCGATCGCGCTTGCGGCGCGCTCCAGGGTGGAGAGCGTCACAGACGGGTTGGTGGGATCCAGCAGACGTTCCACGGCCGAGCGGCTGGTCTTCATACGGCGGGCGAGCTCAGACTGCGAGATATCGGCGCGCTGGATGCGCTCGGCGACGGAGAGCTTGCTGATGTCGAGGTCGGTGGTGTGCATACGTTCAGTCTGCCCCGTGGGCCCGGTGTGCGCAGCACCCTGCTAGTGGACATTGGCCTCCCGTCCTCTGTACCGCTAACGTCCGGGCGTTGAGCTGCGAGCGCTGACGCCGCGGCCTTGCTCAGAGCTTCTGCGAGTCTGCTCCAACGCCTTGTTGGGCCGACCTACCATGGTCAGGCCGCGGTCCCCGACCACGGCTTGATGTGTTCGAGCTGGCCGGCCAGCGCCTCTTCGGCGACCTCGGTGTCGTAGGCTGCCTGGGCGCGCAGCCAGTAGCCGTTCGAGAGGCCGAAGAAGCGGCACAGGCGCAGGTCGGTGTCGGCGGTGATCGCGCGGCGGCCGGCGACGATCTCGCCGATGCGCTGCGCCGGCACGTCGATCTCCTTGGCGAGGCGGTACTTGGAGATGCCCAAGGGCACGAGGAACTCCTCGAGCAGCAGCTCGCCGGGTGTCACGGGCTTGAGCTTCTCGTCCATCGTTCGCGCTCCTAGGTCTCGGGCATCACCCGCAGTCGCGCAGCGACTGTCGGGTGGATGCCCTTGTTGGGCGAGGAGACGGGACGAGACGCACCTCGACCTCGCACCCCACCGCCCTTGCGTACCTCTTGAGCGTGTCCACCGAGGGCGAGTGCTTGCCGAGGCCCTCCAAGCGCGAGACGGCGCTCTTCGTGGTGCCCATGCAGGCGGCCACCTGCTCCTGGGTGAGGCCGGCCTGGGCGCGGGCGGCCAGCAGCTCGCGGACGAGCTTGTACTCATCGGCGCGCTCGGCGTAGGCCTCGGCGAAGCCCTTGCGCTTCATGGCCCGCGCCAGGAACGCGTCGTGATCGTGTGCGACCGGGCGGTGCTCTTGCTCAGCCATCACGCACCTCCTTCAGGCGACGACGGGCGATCTCCAGGTCGTGCTTCGGTGTCGCCCTCGTCTTCTTCGTGAAGGCGTGAAGCACGACCACTCGCTCGCCGACGAGGTAGCAGTACAGTGCCCGGCCGATGCCCTCACGGCCGCGGGGCCGGAGCTCGAAGAGGCCACCGCCGAGCGCCCGTGTGTGAGGCATGCGCAGGTCCGGGCCGAACTCCATGAGCAGCTCGACGAGCCGCGCGTAGTCGGCGACGATGCCGACGGGCCAGCGTTCGATCTCAGCGAGGACGCGCTCGTTGAAGTACTCGACGGAGTACGGCATGCAAAGAAGTTAGCGTATACGCTAACTCAGGTCAAGGCTCGCGAGCATGCAGCCGTCGGGGTGTCTCCGCCCAACGCACCGAACCTGCGCAGGCTGCAGCTTGAGGTTACTACAGACACCGTTGGGCGCGTCAGGTTGATGCGCTTGTTGGGCACGAGGCTCACGCCCACGGATCGACCGCCACAACGAACAGGGTCGCGAAGTAGGCGACGCCGGAGGCCGCGACAAGGCACGGCGACCGGCGCCTGAGACGGGCCGCGGGATTCCTGAACCGAGCCAGCACGACGAGGGCGGCGGCCAGGAGGACCGCGGTGGCGGCGAGCGACAGCGGCCAGATCAGGGGCCGTGCTTCGTACCAGGGCCAGTTGCGCGCGGCCAGGAAGCAGATGCTGGCGGCGGCGATGACGATCAGAACGAGTGCGGCGACGAGCGGGATCCTGGACCGGCCGCGCACGAGGAGGCCGACGGCGACGGCGGCGAAGCACACCGGGATGACCACGGTCAAGAGGACGCGGAAAGCTCCTGCCCAGGCGTCCGTGCTACGCCCTCCCTGCGCCGCGCGTGCGCGTCGAGTCACGCTGACGTTCGCGTCTCTGTGCCCAACGGGATCATGCCGCCTTCGCGATCACGCGTCCGACCTCGCTGCGAGACGCACCCAGAGCCAGCAGCGACTTGACCAGCAGATCGAGCGAGACCGAGGCATCGGCCGCCTCCATCTTGGCGACTCGGGACTGGCTCGAGCCAAGGCGGCGCGCCACCTGCGACTGAGTCCAGGAGTTCCGCACACGCAGGTCGCGCAGGTAGTCGGCCAACGCGAGCTTGAGCTCGACGAACGCTGCCTCGTCCTCGGTCAGCTCGAGGAAATCGGCGGCATCACCGCTCCGCCAACCGGCGGCCGTCAAACGGTCTCTCTTGGCCTTGTTCACAACGCTCACTCCTGCTCGCCCGCGGCCGCGTCGTAGGCGCGCAGCCGTCGCCTGCAGGCGTCGACCACCGACTTAGGCGTCGCCTGCGTCTTCTTCGAGAACACCTCTGCCACGCCAATCGCATTGGCGTCGATGCGGTACACGATGCGCTGGGTGGCCTCCACGTCCACGATGCGCAGTTCGTGGCACCGCCTCCCGATGGCGGGCATCGGCCGCGAGTGCGGAAGGCCGAGCAGCTCCCCGCGCTGCAGCCTACGTAACAGCAGACCGGTCTCCACGCGGGGTACCGCCGTAAGCGGTGGCGTTTGCCCTCCGATGCAGCCACACAAGCGGCTTGTCGGCGCTGCGCACCACGAGGAGCAGTCTATGTCAGCACTGACATATGGTCAAGAAAACACTCGGGGTCAGGCATAGCGTCCGGGCGTTGATCTGCGCTCGCTCACGCCATGGTTTTGCGCAACCCTTCTGCGAGTCTGCTCGAACGCCTTGTTGGCTGCCATCGCCACTAGCTCGCCTCGGCGCGCACCTGGACCTCGCGCTCGAGCCGCTCTCCGAGCTCGTCGGCAGCGACATCGAGGTCGTAGTCGGACTGCAGCCCGAGCCAGAACTGCGGCGAGGTGCCGAAGTAGCGTCCCAGGCGCAGGGCGGTCTCGGCCGTGACACGGCGCTTGTGCAGGACGATCTCGTTGATGCGCCGCGGATGCACGCCGATGTTGAGGCCCAGCCGGTTCTGACTGAGGCCCAGCGGCTTGAGGAACTCCTCCAGCAGTACCTCGCCGGGGTGCACCGGGGGCAGTCTCTTGTCGGTCATGGTCACACCTCGCCTTCAGTGGTAGTCGCAGATCTCAACGTCATGGGCGTCGCCATCGCGCCAGACAAAGCAGATACGCCACTGGTCGTTGACGCGCACGCTGTGCTGGCCGGCGCGATCACCGGAGAGCTTCTCCAGGCGATCGGCCGGCGGACTGCGCAGGTCGCCGACGTCGACGGCGTTGGCGATCATGCGCAGCTTGCGCAAGGCAACGGACTGGATGTCGCTGGGCAGCCGTCGCGAGTACCTGCGGTCAAAGACCTTGGCCGTCTCGGCGTCGCCGAACGACTTGATCACGGGGCCATGGTATAACGCGACGCGTTATACGTCAAAGGGGGTGACGATCGGGGCGAGACCGTGGCGATGCGCGGCGAGTGGACCCGTGCAGCTAACGTCCGGCAGTCGAGCTGCGAGCGCTCACGCCGCGGCCTTGCTCAGAGCTTCTGCGAGTCTGCTTCAACGCCTTGTTAGGCGTCGCGAATTCAGATACTAAGCGCAACACCCGCCCCTTCAAGAAGCGAGGCGACCTGGGACACAATCGGTTCCTCCGATCCGCCAAGACAAGGGGAACCACAGATGCAGTATCGCCAGATCACCTCGGGAGAACGATACGCCATCGCCGCCCTAGGCCGGCAGGGGATCTCGTTGGGGGCCATCGCGCGCGACCTGCGACGGGCGCCCTCGACGCTCTCGCGCGAGCTCGCCCGCAACCGTTCGAGCCAGGGTCGCTGGACGCCGACGAAGGCCGACTCCTACGCCCACGCCCGACGCCGGCGCACGCACCGCGGCAGCCACTTCAGCGCCGCCGATTGGGCGCTGGTCGAGGAGCTGCTCGCGCTCGACTGGAGCCCGGAGCAGGTCGCCGGCTGGCTGGCCCGCCACGAGCTGCTCGCCATCAGCTATGAGACGATCTACCTGCGCCTGTGGCACGACAAGGGTGCCGGGGGCGGGCTCTGGACGCACCTCAGGCAGGCCGGCAAGCAACGGCGCAAACGCTACGGCGCCTACGACTCCCGCGGCCGCCTCGCCGGCAAGCGCCACATCTCGGAGCGGCCCGCCGAGGTCGAGACGCGCAGGGTCGTCGGTCACTGGGAGATCGACACGGTCAAGGGCGCAGACCAGGCTCGGCACACGGTCGTGACCATGGTCGAGCGCGCCACCGGCTACCTCGAAATCGGCAAGCTGACCCGTCACACGGCCGCTGCGGCGACGCAGCGCACGATCGCGCTGATCGCCAAGCACCCGGGGCGCGTGGCCACGGTCACGGCCGACAACGGCACCGAGTTCCACAGCTACTCAGAGATCGAGGCCGCAACCGGGACGCTCTTCTACTTCGCCACCCCGCACCACTCCTGGGAGCGCGGCACGAACGAGAACACCAACGGGCTTCTGCGCCAGTACCTGCCCAAGCGCACGAGCATGGCAGGGGTGACGCAGGCCGACTGCGACGCGATCGCCGCGAAGCTGAACTCGCGGCCGAGGAAGCGCCTCGGCTACAAGACGCCGGAGGAGTGCTATGCGCAAGCCAGGTAGGAGAGAGCGTCAGAGGCGCAGGTGTTGCACTTCGGTCTTGAACTCAGACACACCGGCTCAGCTCCCACTGCCCAGCTGCCACAGGTGATAGTCGAGTTGCTTGACGCTTGTGCCTGGGCGAGACTCATATACGTCCTCCCACAGTGGAACGAATCTCGCGCACAGCCATCGGTAGTCCTGCAACTGCTGAGGCAGCTTGGGCAAACAACTCGCAGTGGCCACGAACTGTTTCCCGAATCGTGCCCGTATGTACCGTCCCAACGCGGTGCACACGCGGCTGTCGTAGATTGGCACCACGGGTGCGTGAAAGTGGAGGTACTTCGAGACGAAGGAGACTGGCTGGCCGACTCCCGCGTTACCGAGAACCTCTCGAGCCAGCCAGCCGTGGATCTGTGCAACCTGGGCGAGACTCTCTGGGCTGAGGATTGAGATGGCTCCTAATGCGTCAATTCGCGAGTCGATCTCCGTCTCTCTCGACACCAACAATGTCGCGATTCGCTCGCAGGGGTCAGGGCTCGATGCCGCTCGCTCCAATCCGGTCATGTAGACGCGGTTCAGGAACGTGACCTTCACGTACACGGAGCGCGGGTCACTGTGGCCGGAATGAGCGCGGAACAGGCGGTACAATTCGTCGTCAACTGCGGAGAACTGCGCCTCGTATTCCTTGCAGTGCTGCTCAAGCTCGGACAGCTGCGGGTACACGCCTCCCCCCAGTGTTGTGTCTAGCGTCGGGCGGTTGAGCTGCAACGCATCTGCTGCGCTTGGACCCTACGCTGCCCTGCGGGCGTTGTCTGCTCGAACCGCTTGCTAGACACGCGACGCGCCACCGTGACGCCCACTGCCCGTGCCTGCACCCAACGCTGAAGCCACCTTGGCACAGCAACACTCCGGATCGGCAAGCACCTCGAAGTCCCAGAGGCGCACGACCGTCCAGCCCATGGAGTCAAGCTCGGCATCGATCCTACGGTCGCGGTCGATGTTGCCTTGCACCTTGCGATCCCAGTAGTCACCGGAGCGGCCTGGCCACCACTTGTCGGGATGTCCGTGCCACCACGCGCCGTCAACGAAGACGGCGACTCGACGACCCAGGTACGCGACGTCGGGCTTGCCGGGAACGTCCTTGCGGTGCAAGCGGTAGCCGCGAAAGCCGGCCGACCAAAGTACGTGGCGCAAGGCAATTTCGGGCTTGGTGTCGCGCCCCTTGACCTGGCGCATGACGCGGCTGCGTGTCTCGGCATCGTAGGTGTCGGGCATGCGCTCCGACCTTTGCGTCAGACTTCTTCGCCGGGCTCTTGGACGGGTACCGGCTCTTCGGCCTCATTGAGTCGTGTGAACGCAAGGTGCTCGAGGCGTTTGGCTTGAGTCAGAAGCGTGCGACGCAGCCCCCTGCTGACTTCGCGCTCGCTGATGACGCGGGCAAGCGCAGCTATCGTCGAGGCGCGGCGAGCAATGCGCGTGTCAGGGTGCTTGCGCTCCTCGAACAGCTCCGGAGGCACGACAGGCACTCGAACCGATTGCGGGAGCTCGACGGGATCGGTCTCTGGGATGTCGCCCTCGTTAAGGATGGCCCCATGACGCGACTCGTCGATGGCCTTGCGGTAGACCGCATATTCGGCCCCGTTGAGAACGGACTTGGCGTGCTCGGCATCGGCGTTCTTGAGTTCGAAGAACGGCCACATCTCAATCTCAGCCACCTCGAAGGGATCAAGCACATTCATGGCGACGGCGTCCGTTCGCTGGTTGGTCAGGTGGCGCCTGATTCGGCTGCTGAGACGTTCGTAAGTCTGACCGACGTAGATGGGCTCGCCGTCGTAGTCGTAGAAGAGGTACACCCCATGCTTTGCGCTTGAGACGACGCGACCTTGCGCGTCTTTGGTCTTCAGCGCCGCGGCAAGGGTCTTGCGCAGGTTCTTGGTTTCGGGTGGCGGTTCGTACTCGTTCCTAGCCACGCTGTCCCCCTGACGACCTTCGAGCATGAGTGCTCAGAGAGTCTGTCAGAGCGCGACGGCGCGGACAAGCGGCTCGGGTTCCTCAAGTGCGGTACCGTCGAGCAGCGGCAGCACGTACTTCGCGATTATCCAGCGGACGACCGGTACGCACACGGCATCACCGAAGCCGAACATTGCCTGCGACTCCGACACGCCTCCGAAGTTGAAGTTCGGCACGCCTTGAAGGCGCGCGTACTCGCGCGCGGTCATCCAGCGGACGCGAACCTGACCGTCGCCGGCCTCGACCACGGCCTGCTTGGAAGAACCGCCGCGGGCCGTGCGGAGACAACCGGAGATGTCGTCTTCGCGAATCTCCCAGACCGGCCGACCGTTTCGGGTGCGACGGTAGGCGGTTCTCCACGTAAGAGCGCTGGATGCACGTAGTCGGCTGAGGCGCGCAGCGTTGATGTCACTCAGTGAGGTGAGGAATGACTGGGTTCGCTGCTGGTCCCACCAACGCTCGTCGCGGTCCGATAGCCTTTCGACGACATCGTCAAGGCGCTGCGCTCGGCCGACAGGCGGCGACAACTCCATGGCCTGCATCTTGAGGTCGGGGTGGCGCGCCACGAACGCAGTGAACCACGGCGGTCGCACTTGGCTGCAGATGGTGGCACCGACGACAGTGGGGTCGAGTGGCGAGAGAGACCCGACGATGAAGAGGCGGGGTCGAGACTGCGGAACGAACCATCGAGCGTCCGCATATACGAGGTCGCAGTAGTACCCCAAGTCATTGAGCCTCTGGAAGGCTGCGCGCAGATCTTCGCCGCCGTTGGACGAGTAGAAGCCCACCACGTTCTCGAGCATGATCGCACGCGGCTTGCGCTCGCCCATCTCGTCAAGGATGCGCGTGAACTCCCAGAACATGCCGCTCTGCTCGCCTTCGAGCCCGGCGCGATTGCCGGCGAGACTGACGTCGGTGCACGGGAATGAGGCGGTCGCGAGGTCGATGTCTGGGATGTCATGGCCGCAGACTTGGCGAATATCGCCGCGGCGAAAGACCGAACTGTCGTAGTTGGCCACAAACAGCCGCTCTTTGACCGGGTCGATGTCGTTGGCGTACACGACCTCGATGCCTTCGGACCCGAGCGCCTCGCCGACCAAGCCGATACCGGCAAAGAACTCGGCAGCTCTGTGGCGGCTCTGGCTCGGGGTCGTCGTCATGGGCCTATTCTGCAACCCTTCGAACCGACATGCCAGCGGCATTCGCGTATGTAAACCAGGCCGCTCCCGATCGTCTACCGCCGCGCATTCGCCGCGGCGATGAGACGCGCTGAGTCGCCGATGTGAGCGGCGTTGGTCGCAATGCCTTCGACCTTCGCGGTGAGCGCAGACTTGGCGTCACCATCAGGAAGATCACTGGTGATCAGAAGTACCGCGTCGACGGTCGCGCGGATGACGTCGGCACGCTGTTCGATGTCTTGGGCGCTACGCTGGACGTCGCCGTTGGCCATGGTGTCACCCCCGTCTGTCGGTCAGGCCTGCGGTATCGCTCCCGCCCTAAAGCAACAGCCTATCGCCTTGAGGAGACTGACGACTTGTCGCCGTGTCTAGCGTCCGGGCGTTGAGTTGCGCCAGCAGCGGATGAAGGATACCGCAGCGCGTGGAGGCGACCGCTCAAACGCCTTGTTAGCGGGGCTACTCACGCATGGATCCACGCACCGCCTCCGACAAGCCGCTCTCGACGAAGAACCTCTTTCTGGGCAGGACCGGAAGTCTCAGGTCGCCGGACTCCGCGAGGAAGTGCTCCTCGAGAGGGAGTGTCTGGTGCCGCGACGTGAGCACGGTCCAAGCCACACAGCCGAACACCATCCGACACGCCCAGTGCGTCTTCACGCGGATTCTCAGCGGCATGAGCATAGCGCCATCCCACGGCCGCCCTTCTTCGTCCACGATGACGGCGGCGAAGATCGGGTACTGCTGCTTGGGACCAGGGTCGACGTTGATGAGCATGTTCCGAATCGTCTCTTCATGCGGGCCAAGGCTCATGTCGGGAGCCGTGTCAGACACCGAGGCGCGCCAGACGACTGAGAGCAGGAAGAGCTTGAACTGCGCGTAATCAATGTCCCTGAGAACAACCTCGGACGCGACGACCCGGTCCGGGAGCGGCGTCCGCCTGAACCAGTAACGTGCGAAGTAGTCCTCGAAGACCTGCAGGCGAGCCTCGCATTCCTCGCAAAGCAGCCGCTCCCGTAGTCCCTTCTGCACGGTGGTGTACGGAGCATCGCGCTTGCCGAAGAGCAGCGCCCTGTGCTTGTCGTCGTAGTGCGGTTTGTAGAGGAACTCCGGAACGATGTGCGACCTGACCAGAGGCACCTTTCGATGACACAGAGCGCACGTCACGATCTCACCTTCGGTCCCGCTAACG
>Ga0315282_10012866_pt1 | contig 12727 bp, 10 predicted proteins | sample YL17G07_20_MG_FD_203693 | JGI IMG/M metagenome (GOLD analysis project Ga0315282, IMG submission 203693) | Sediment microbial communities from Yellowstone Lake, YNP, Wyoming, USA - YL17G07_20 | ecosystem: Environmental > Aquatic > Freshwater > Lake > Sediment | place: USA: Wyoming | collected... | reverse complement strand
TGTCTCAGAATGAAAAGAACCGTTGACTCTTACAGAAGAATCTCTATTAACAACCTACAACTTAAAGTCAACCACGCTACTCCAAGAAAGGAGGTCAACCTGCGTATCTACCCTCTGAACCAAGACATTTCTGAAATCAGATTTTGGTGTGAAGATAAATTGATCGATGTCCAAAGAATCAAAAATTCTGACTTGAAAGGTGTCCAATTTTAAACTTTAAAGTGTCCAGTTTTAAATTTTAGCTAACAGCTGTCCGTTTAATTTCGTAAATGAGTTAATGCGTGAATGCGTTTGTTTTTGTTTTCAAAAGTCGAAAGGCAAAAAACAAAACAAGGGCGATACCGACGAAATCGAGGAGGACATCGGTTATGGAAGCGTCACGACCGGGGACATAGGCCTGATGAATTTCATCTGCAATTCCGACTCCCAGAGCGATAACACCCACGATCAAGAACCGGTTGATTGGGTGGTTGCGTCGTTGAGTCATTGAGTCTTTGGTTCGTAGTGTCGTTGGCACAATGGAAAAGATGAGAAGAAAGGTTAAGATTCCATAAAGAGGAATGTGGAGGAGGCTGTAAGGGTTGAACGGCGCCAAAGTTCGAACGATGGGCGAACCGGCTAAAATGAAGATTGCAGAAATATAAACGATTGAAAGAATGGAAAAGAGGATATTCATGTCGTAAGTCGCAAGGCGTTAAGCGTAAAGCGTAAGATGTAAGAGTGCAGGTTTGCTATGAAAATCTAAACACCTTACTGTTAACACTTCACGCTCCGTTACGTGTAAAAGATAAGCTTCCGCCGGGGCGAATTTGGGTGAATTCGGCAAATTCTTTTCTTATTTAGTTGTGCCAAGTGAATGGGCAATGGGTTTATCTAGTTTCTTTAGTTTCTCTGGTTTCTTTGGTTTATCTGGTTTAGCAAGTCAACCTATTCATAAGTTCTTTGTTTTTTAACCAAATAAACTTTATAGACCAAAGAAACCAAATAGACCCTTTTAAGCGACTTTTTTGATTTGGTACCTTGAGACCTGGACAGGAACATCGACACCGATCAGGCTCAAGAGTACCCTGACCCGTTTCCCGTCTGACATTTTTTTATCAAAAACCCCCATCAGGTCTTTAAAAGGACCTGATGTAAATTGGACAATGTTTCCCTCTTCCAATCCATCGTTAAATTTAACAAGATTATTCTCTCCGATCCGTTCCTTAATCGTCTCAATCACTTTTTCCGAAATCGGAATGGGTTCGCTTCCGACCCCCAGGATTTTATTCACTCCTCTTGTGTACTTCACTTTATAGTAATGGAGATTAAGGTCCAGCCTTGCAAAGAGGTAGTTTGGGAAAAGAGGTTTAATCTTCGGGATCATTTTCCCGTTGGCGTACTGAAAAGTTTCGAGTAGTGGAAGAAAGACCTCTATCTCCTGGTTGGATAAGTTGGTTTCAACTCGGTGTTCGTTGGAGGGTTTGGTGTGGATGACATACCATGATCGCGATGCGATCTCGTCTTGTTCGTTTCTCTGGTTTCTTTCGTTTGTCTGGTTCATTTAGTCTCTCTGGTTTCTTTGGTTTCTCTGGTTTCTTTAGTTTCTTTAGTTTCTTTGGTTTGTTTGGTTCATTTTATAAACAGATATGGCACCTTTTTTAGTAATACTAATTCTGAGGACGATCACCCAGAGTATGGTATAGAGAAAGGCATTGGAGGGGACCTGGATGTTTCGTTCTACAAGGCTGTGAAACATCAATGTCAGGATGCCTACCAAGCCACCTATACCCATGTATCTTTTGGGATTCTCATATGACATGGAGCGAATCCTTGAGACTCCTTTAAAAAAGAGAAATAGGAATGTGACAAGAAGAAGTCCTATCCCAAGCAAACCCACTTCAGAAGCAAGCTGGAGAAAATCGTTCTCTGCATGGGTCACCAGCCCTGTTATATGAAAAGATCGGTACATGGGGAAGACCTGTATAAAAGTTCCCAAACCGGACCCCAAAAATGGAAAATTCTTAAAGATCTGGAAGGTGTTCACCCAAAACTTCCACCTTTCCTCGAAACCTTCAGACACACTGAAGAACCGACTGATGACTGCATCGAGTCCGATCCAAGCTGCCCAGAGCAATGCCAAACCGAAAATCAAGACTACGGTCTTTGAGGACCTCTTTCCCTTTTCAGGGTTTCTGAAAAGAAAACTGATCAGGCTAAACGAAAGCAGCAGGCTTAAAATCCCCATTCTTGATGCAGTGAAGAGAAGCCCAAGAACCATCACAATCACACTAAACCCGATGAGAAGGGTCTTCCCATCCAGTGAGGAGAGCCAGTGACGCCAGCCCATAAACCGATTCGTTGATATGGTTTCGCGAGAAAAGAGGTACCCAACGCTCAAAGGGATGACCATGAGAAGGTATCCTGCCAGGTAGTTACGGTTAATGAATGTTCCGGTTACAGAGGAAATGAGTGCCGAGCCATCCAAATTGAGGATATGGTGATGGCCGCTGAAGAATTCGAACATCCCATAGAGGGATTCCAAAACACCCACCATCATCACGACAATAATGAGTTGTTTTATTGTTCGATTGCTCTGTTCCAAAGAATTCCAGCGAAGGAGAAAGATGAATAATCCAATCAGAGTGAGCCATTTAAAGAATTCGATCTGGGTAAGAAAGGGGAAGAAAGAAAGCGGAAAGGTTGAAGCTGAAGGCTCAAGGCTCAAAGCTGACCGGAGGGCATAGGTTTTGGGAGAGATGATTTTTAAAATCCCAGATGGAAGGGGGAGAAGCTGGAAGAGGATGAGGAGGAGAAAGAGGGAGAGAAGAATGACAACAAATGTGGAATGCGGAGATTGGAGTTCGCCCTGAACCATGTAAGGTTCAGGGCTAAGGCCCTGAATCCATCGTGGTTCAGGGCTAAGGCCCTGAATCCATCGTGGTTCAGGGCTGCCCTGCACTCTACGTAGTGCAGGGCGGAGTAAAGATTGAATAGCCCAGAGAATGATGATTAACAAAATGCCGAGCTCCATTATGGAGAAAGCCCAGAGCTCCATGGAGCCAAAGGCGATGGGGGTGAAGATGATCAGGAAGATGAGGATGAGTTTAGTGAAATCGTTTAACATAGCTCAAAGCTCAAAGTTGAAAGCTCAAAGGAAAAGATAAAATAGCTCAAGGCTCAAAGTTCAAAGCTGAAAGCAAAAAGTAAAAATTATAATTTCTTATTTGAAATTGAGTTTATCAGCCCCTTAAGCATTGATACTATTTCTTTGGCATGCTTTTCAATTTTTGAATAACTTTCCCCAGAAATCCACTTTTTACGTCTAAAAATTTCAAGTAATGTCATTGTTTCATAAAGGGATCCCCTTGATATATACAGATATTGTACAAACTCTTTCTTAGAAAATCGCCCCTTCCCTTCCGCAATATTCATTGATATGCTTGCTGAACTCGATTCTACCTGTTCCAATAGGCGATAATGCTTCCGATCCGTGGATACATTTTCCACTAACTCAATAACCTCGACAGCAAATTCAACAGCTTTATTCCAAACATCTAAATCTTCATATCCAAATTTCATTTAAATACCCCCTTGAACCTTGAGCTTTGAGCATTGAGCATAATTTTCTCCAACTGTACATTCATATGTTTTCCCTTTCAGGGAGAGAGGGGTTTGGGAACATTGGGCCTTCGGCCTTCGATCACTGCTTCAGGGTATTCAGTCACCATCTTCTGAGCCTCTTCTTTGCCAACAATCTTTTCGGTTGCCCTCAAGGCAGTGGAAAGGATCGGTGGTCTTCCATTAATGGAATGGGTATCCGAAGCAATGATGTGAACCAGCCTGTTTTTGAGCAGTTTTTCGGCGACCAGCCTCACCCCAGACCCAAATCCTCCTGTCAAACTCATCGCCGTCACCTGACCGAGACATCCCATCTTGATGATCTCATAATACCGGTTAGGGCTCCGTGCTATCTCAAGATTCCTCTCCGGATGGGTGATGATGGGAATAATCCCATGCATGATCAACTGGAAAAGGACCTCCTCACCACGATAAGGAATACCCTGAAAATCAAATTCGACCATGAGGTAACGGCCATTGTCGTTGACCGTCATTATTTCTCCGTTTTCACAAAGTTGAAGCATATCGAAAGAAAAATGGACATCGGCACCGGGAAGGAGTTTCAACCCGGTCATTGGGTCATTGAGTCGTTGAGTCATTGTGTCAGAATTCTTAGCTACGAACTCCGAACTCTGAACTCCGAACTTCAATAAAGCGGTGTTGAGTTCGTGGAGTTTGGTGAGGATTGTGGAGCGATTATTTTTGTAAATTCCTGGCAGAATATGGGGGGTCGCCACAATGGTCCTTATCCCATCTTGGTAACTGAGCCAGCACATTTCGATAGACTCATCCAAAGTTTCGGCACCGTCATCCAGACCCGGAAGGATGTGAGCATGGAGATCGATCATCTTAATGGTTCCCCTCCATAGGTTTACCCCATTAGAAAGCCCCAGCATTTATGCTGGGGATGGTAGAAATAGAAAGCATCAGCCCCTTATTGAGGGTGGGGTCAAAGCCCTGTCCTTTCTAACGGGGTTTACTGGTGCTGATAGTCAAGGGACAGTATTTTAAGTGCTCCATTTTCTTTACCTAAAACCCAGTAGACGTTTCCTCTCCATACCTTTTTCCCTCCTCCCGTTCTCAATACCTGTTCTATTACATACCGAGCCTTCACTTCGACAGCATTCTGATAGATTTCAATTTTCATATCTTGGATTTGATACCGAACTCCCTGGCCTTGGTTGAAAAAATCGGTATAAATTTTCCGAATTCCTCCGAGTCCGTATATTTTATTTTGGATGGCCTCAGAGGAAAATAAGGAAAGAAAACCCTCTATATCCATCCGATTATAAAGCTCGATATAATTGCCAAAGAACTTTTTTACTTCATCTTCTGTCGCAAGGAGGGAGGGTGGTTTGAATTGAGGGAGCTCTCTTTTAGGGTCAATCGGGTTCGTTGGGTTTCTCTGGTCTATTTGGTTTCTCTGGTTTGTTTGGTTAGGTTCGAATGGTACAACCGGAGTTGCCAGAGCAACTTGGGGTTGCGGAGTCAGCACATCAATGCGTCGTTGGGTCTGTTGAGTCGATGAGTCAATGGGTTTAGGCGTGGGTGCGACCAAAGACTTCTGGGTTGCTGGGGTTGTTGGGCTCGTTTGGATCGTTATGTTCGTTGGGATCGTTGCGTCTGTTTGGATCGTTGGGTTGGCTGGGTTTGTCTGGTTTATCTGGTCCCAGTGAAATAAGCTCCCCATTTCATCCTGTACGCTCTCGCCACCCCAATGAAATAGCAAAAGCGTTTCATGGGGCAGGCAAGACAGGCGGGATAAATTTGTCTGGTTGATTTGGTCTCGTTCGTTAGTCAGGTTTCTTTGATCTGTCTGGTCTATTTTGTTCTGAAAGTTTTTAAAATAGATGATGCCAAAGATAATGAAGACGATTAAAATGCTGGCAGGAACACTAAGCTTTTTGAAATAAGATTCTCTCTTTCCCTCTCTTATTTTCTGACCATATGTCCACTCGAGATCGTATTCTAATCGTGTGGATTTATTTCTCAATACTTGATAGGCCTCGTTGATCTCCCTTATTTTTTCATCTGCTTCTTTGGTCTTCACCAGATCAGGGTGATAACGTTTTGTTAATTCGATCCAACGAGCCCGAATCTCTTCCTCAGAAGCCTTTTCTTCTACACTAAGGATTTTGTAGTAGTTTTTCATCATCTCGTTCAGATCGTTTTGATCGTTTGGATCGTTCAGATCGTTAGTTCGTTAATTTCTTTTAGATCGTTGAGTCCGTTAAAACCGTTAATACCGCTTGGTTCGTTGAGATCGTTGTGAACGTTTAGATCGTTAATTTCGTTTGGATTGTTTATTCGTTTTGTTGGGAATGTTAAAATCGTTGAGATAGTTAATATCGTTAAGTCGGCTGAGACCTATTTTTCTAAACGAAGATAACGATCAAAACGAACAAAACGCTCCTAACGAGTTTTCTCTATTAGAGAAACATTATCGATCCAGACTGTGCCGCTGATGAAGCGGTCGAATTTGTCGGTCTTCTCCCTTCTGATTCTGACCAGTCCACCTTGCGATTGAGATAGGGTCCGGAAGGTAACGATCAACTCCCTCCATTCGTTGTCTCCTGTCAAGGTTTCCGATACTCCGTGAAATGTTGGGCCCACCCCTGACACCTCTATCTTGAGACCACTCTTGGTTGTCACGGCCTGGGTCTTCATATTCGCCTTGAGAACATATTCAGTATTGGATTTTAGTGGCACGAACTGATAGACGTGATAGAAATCAACATTTTCCTTCCCATTGAACACGATTTTTAGTGAATGCTTTCCCTCTAAGGCTACTGAAGGGTCGAAGGAGACCTCTGCCCCGGAGACTTTCTCGATTTTCCAATCGAAACCTCCTCCAAGAATCTTCTCCTTTTCAAATCCCCCATTGGTAATCACCTTACTCCCTGAGAGGGGTGACAATCCTTCCTCTTGAAGTCGGACCTTCCAGACCTGAAATGCTTCACCGATCTCCTTATGGGCAATTAAAAACTCGATGTGCTGAAGAGTTTCATCCCGATCTGGTTTATAGCCAAAGGCCTCCTTTCTCTTCCATGCCTTTTGAACGGATTCTTTATCACCCATCTCATAGAGGAAGGAGAGATATTGTTTGAAGGAAAATGGATCTTTAGGAACGACTCGCCCTAAAACAAAGTCAGAATCGTTGATGGCTTTTCCTAATACGTCATAGACGAGGTGGCTCTGATTTGGGTAATGGAGGAGGATATAAGAAAAATGGGGGAGTGCCTTTTCCATTGATCCCTCTTGCAGGAATAGGTTTCCACTCACCCATCTCCCCTGATAAGCAGCGGGAAACACCCGGATCGCATTTTCTAATGCCTTTTCAGAAGCAGAATGGTCTCCCAACCTTTTATAGATCCTTGCGAGATTGAGCCAGTATTCTTGCTCGAGAGGATTTCTTCCAATGGCCTTCCCGAGATAATGGACCGACTCCTCTAAATTGATATTTCGGATGTCCCACTGATAAAAAAAACTTAATTTGAAAAAGGGATCGGGATTGGATGGGACGACTCGAGTGGCTTTAAGAAGGCTTTCTTTAGAAAGGTTTGTCTGGTAGAGGGAGATTCCTCTCCATATGCAAATGATATAATAACCCACTGCCAATGAAACGATAACAGCGAGAAAAGGAAAGAAAATCCGTTTCATGGAGAATAAAAATCCTTAGGTTGAGACCGATTCTTCTTCTGAGATATAGGGGAGTTCTTTCTTCCCTTTCTTTCCTTCCTTTCCGTAATAGGAATGGTAACGGTAGTAATAATACTCGTAGTCGCTTCGATGAATATCGACCCGATTGATGATGACCCCGAGGATTTTGGCATTTACCTGCTGAAGCACTTCTTTGGCCCGTTGGAGGGTCTCACGTGGCGTCTTCCCGCCCAAAACAACGAGGATGATACCGTCAACAAAGGTTGAGAGAATAATTGAGTCTGCAAATCCGAGTACAGGCGGGGAATCTAAAACGATGTGATCAAATCTCTCCTCAAGAGACGCCATCATGCTCTTGAAAAGATTTGATCCAATGAGCTCTGAAGGATTGGGAGGAATGGGACCCGAGGGGATGTAGAAGAGGTTGGGAATCTCTGTTCCTTTCACAATGGACTCCAATTCGGCGCGACCGGAGAGGAAGTTCGAGAGACCCACGCCATTTTCTTCATCAAAGATCTTATGAATCCTCGGTTTCCTCAAATCCGTATCGATGATAATTACCTGAGCGCCAGTTTGGGCCAGGGCAATCGCAGTGTTGATAACCGTTGTCGTCTTTCCTTCGGTTGGGTTGGGACTGGTGAGAAGGATTCTCTTGGGAGGCTTCTCTGAAAATGAGAGAAGGATGGAGGTACGAATATTTCGATAGGCCTCGGAAAGCATCGATTTAGGATGACCGTGGGTGATGAGTTCAACCGGGTAGGACGTTCCCTTTTCCAATCGCTTCCGTCTCTCAGAAGAGATTTCCGGGACCATGCCGTAGGATGGCAAACGAATGAGCTGTTCGACATCCTCCGTTGTTTTTACGGTGTTGTCGAGATATTCAAAGAAAAAGGCCAACCCAATCCCAAGGAAAAGTCCTACCACCGCAGCCAAGAGAAGGTTGAGTGGCTTGTTGGGTCTGTAAGGTTTGGTCTGGAGTTCAGCCTGATCGACCACTTGAATATTACTAGCTGTGATGCCTGCCGAAACCCCTGCCTCTTTCATTCTCTGGAGGAGCCCCTTATAGAGCTCCCTATTGGTATCAGCCTCTCGCTTGAGGATGTTATACTGAATCCCCTTCTGCTTCATCTCCAGGGCCTTTGTCTTCTGTCGCTCAAAGGCCTGCCGAAGCAGGCTTTCTCTCCGGAGGTTTGACTCGTAGTCATTTCTGATGCCAACAATAATTTTATTGATCTCCGCATCGAGCCTTTTCTGAACGGTGTCCATCTGGCTCTTGAGACGGACCATTTCCGGATATTCAGGCTTATAAGTCTCCGAGAGTTTCATGTATTGAGCTTCGAGCTGAATGTATGCCTGTTTTAAGTCCATGATCAGTTTGTTTTCGAGGATGGAGGATAGGGAATCGAAGTTTCGATCTCCGGTCTGCTTATAAAGGGCCTCTTTGGCCATCCGTTCTGCTTCGGCCTTGGTCAGCGTTTCATTCAATTCGGTGAGTCGTTGCATGGTCACATTTTCTTTTTCATCGAGTGAAATAATATCATGCTTGGAACCGAATGCCTGGAGGTCCTCGTCTGCCCTTTCCACCTTGGCTTTCAGATCCCCCAGTTGCTTGGTTAACCACTCTTTAGCTTGCTCTGTTGCAACAAAACGGGCCTCCAGATTCTGCTGGATGTAGGTGGCGGCCAGAGTGTTAGATACCTGGGTTGACAGCTCGGGGGTGTTGGAATCGAAATGGATTTTGACAAGGCGGGAATTTCGGATGGGTTCGATCTTTAACTTTTTTAGAAACTGGTTGATCAAAGAGGTTCCCCTTTCATTCTCAGAGGGATCCTTATTGGAAGGAGTGAAAAGGCCTGATATAGAAGCTAAGATATTCGATTTCCATTTTTGAAAGGGCGTTTCTGGTTTTGTTTGAAACTCAGGATACTCTGAGAGCTTTAGGGTTTGGATGACTCGTCTGGCAAGGCTTCGGCTTTCAAGGATTTTGTACTGAGTTTGATAATAATCCATATCCATCATGTTGACCGCAAAGATTTCTTTAAAATCGACAATCTGAGGGTTCTCCTTGTTGATTTGGATGGTTGTCGTTCCTCTGTAGATGGGTTTCATCGTAAATGTCGCCACCGCTGTGGCAATTAAAACAATCAAAAAAAAGGCGATGATGATCCATCTCCTCTTCTGAATGACTTTCCAGTAATCCCTGAGGTTGACCTCTCTCTCTTCCTGAGAAGAAACATAAGAGTACCCTGAGTAGGGAGGAAGTTGATGATATACCTGTGATGGAATCTGCTTCAAATCATTCATCTCGCCCTCCTTGGCTACAAGGTTCCCATAGAGACTCCAACACCGACTAACCCTTTTAACGTATCACGGAGTCCAATGAGAAAGGCTTTCATCCCACTCTTGGGAACGATGACGATATCGTTTTCCTTGAGGTATGGATCATCGCTCCTTCCCTTCTGAATTGCATAGGCATCTACAGAAAGGATTTCCCGTTCGTTCCCTTTTCCTGTGTAACGAAGGATTTTGGTTTCTCCACCCCTGGCCTCAGGTTTTAATCCCTCTGCCATCGCGATCGCTTGACTCACAGTGACTTTCTTCCCCTTTAGAGGAAAACCCCCTGGCTTATTGACCTCACCTCCCACAAAGATTTTCCCAGAGACTGGAATATTGATGACATCCCCATGGATCAAGGGGAGGTTGAGCGTCAGATCTCCTTTGACCAATAACTCCTCAAGATCGATGACAAACGTGTTGGGTTTCATTGCCTCAGAATCTTTTTCCCCCTTACTCATCTCATCTTCTGGTTTGGGCACACGAATCAAAAAGAGCAATTGTCCTGCATCCTCTTTGAGGCCTCCTGCCATGCCCAATGCCTCCAGGATGGTCTTCTGTCCAGTAACATCATAGGGGCCTGGCTTTTCCACGGCTCCAATTACCGAGATTCGTTGATTCCGATACTCTTTGATGAAAACACTGACATTCGGATTTTGTAGATATTTTTCAGCCAGCAGATCCCGGATCTCCTTCTCCAACCCATTGGCCGTGAGGCCCTTTACCCCCAATACCCCGAGCAAAGGAAGGCTAATATTTCCCTGGGAGCTGACCCTTACGGTCTTGTTCAACTTCTCTTCTTCGAAAACAGAGATTTCGATAAGGTCCTCAGGTCCGATTTTATAATCGCGATAAAGATCCCTTCCCAAAGAAAAACCGCCCATCAGAATCCTCTCGTTCATAGCCTTAATTTGCCTCGAAGACTCCATTTCCTTGGTTGGCAAAACGGAAGGATTTAGATCTCTTTTAAGGGAGGACTTGGAAGTGCAAGAAAGGATAAGTACAAGATGGACGACCGCAAAGACAGCCAAAATCTGTCTTTTTGAAATCATTTTATCCCACCCTTTTGAAAAAAACCCAGCCACAACTTTATGTGTTGAACGGCTGGGTTTATAGGTTTAGCTGAAATGGCTGTTATGACCGTTCAGGGGCAAACAGGCAAGTAGTAATGATGGTGATGACCCTTATTGCTCTCATAAATCGCGATACCCCCCCCAATGGCTGCGAGACCTGCAACTCCAGCCCCTATCCAAAACCATTGCCCTGTTGAGAGGCCAAGAAACTCTCCTCCGGAGGAACCGCCAGGTTCTGTTCCGCCAGCCTTCGCAACCATCACTTTTGAAGGACCCTTAGCTGTGACGGAAGGAATGGTTACCGTGTCTTTGGAGGAAAGTGCAGCCAGGACAACATGCTCCTGATTTACAATGGAGAGGGAGCCTCGGAGGCTTTTCACTATGACAGATCCATTGGGATGCATGGATATGGACCCCATGGTCTCTTCGCTATTTTGAGAAACCGCCGAGGGATTTTGGGAAGCCTGCAGTGATTTATATTTCATCACGGTTAAATTCCCCACCTTGAAACCCAACTCGGCAGTGGATGGAAACCTGAATTCTATGCTGCCTTGAACGAGGCGTACTTGATCGTTTCGATCAAAAGAAAGGAGACTATTTTGCCCCACCTCAACCTGACTATTGTTCTCTAATGTAATGATGGAGGCGCCTTTTTCAGTCCTTATTTTTACTCCCTGAAAAATTGGAAAATGTGAAGGTTCCACATCCTTCCATACATTCTCCCTCGATTCAAACTTCACCTCCCCCCTTGAAATCATCTCACCAATGGGACGGTCTATCCCCTTGGCCTCCGCAACCATCGTATGAAATCCATTTGTGAGAAGTAAAAAGGAGATACAGAGAAAATAGATAAAAGTTTTAAATACGAATCTCTTTTCCATCTTCATACCCTCCTCTTTGTTCACATTGAATTCCACTGGACATTCAATTATTTAACCAACCCTTTTCCTACCAATGGCATGAATTTGAGCATAAATGAAAAAGTTTGTCAAGGTTTTTCTGTATTTTTCTCCATTTTTTTCTATTTTATGATTTTTTGTGAAAAACAGAACGAAATTTAAGAGAATGATATTTTTTTATTATTATCTACCAAAACCTATGCCAAACGGTATTTTTTTAACTATTTAAAATAACTACTTGAATATGAAGACGTTTTGTAAAAATCGACCTCTCCAATTCCCTTTAAAATTGCCCATTTTTCTGACAGTTGTCTATTTTTATGGGCACTTCTTGAAAGACTAGTTCTTATTACTTACCGCAACATCAACCATGAAATCAGGGATTTTTTCGACATGGGGTGGAGGGTATCAAATGTCAAAACCATTGTCAGTAGGGAAAGTTTGACAATGGCTGTAAGAAAACTTAAATGGTAAAGAAATTTCTATAAAAAAGAGAAGGTAAGTGTATGAAAACGAAAGCATTACATTCTCACTTCCCATAGCGTTTCTCCAAACATCAGCTTCAATCCGCAACGGAATATATATTAGTATCGATTTTTTTTCATTATTTGACATTTTATCAGGATTGATTACAAAAAGGGGGAAGGAGTTAATGGTGGGCTCCTCTGCAGGCACTCGGCCGTTAAATTATAATTGATTGTTGGAATTGTTGGGGAGGAATTGGTCGGGGCGAGCCGATTTGGCGGGCAAGTGCCCCTGGAAGGGGCACAATTAAAAAGACACTTCATTTCCCGAAGCCATCCGCCTGTATTCGGATAGCTTCACGGCCGGTCCGGCTGCCTCACCTACTCGGCGGTGTGGCAAGAGTCGCTCCTTATTCGTTGCGACGCCGTCCGGCTGTCTCACCGACTCGACAGCGTAACAAAAAGTTGCTCCTTATACGTCGCAACGTTACCCCTCCTGCTCTTCCGCAGGAGTTCGGCCGTTCTATTATAAATTACTCCAAGCTCTGAACTCGGAACTAATTACTAAATTGGTCGGGGCGAGCCGATTTGAACGGCCGACCTCCTGCTCCCAAGGCAGGCGCGCTAACCAAGCTGCGCTACGCCCCGTTTTCTCAGAATAAAATCACCAAGTTTCAAACTTCACATAATTACCAAT